>Ga0207879_100041_pt1 | contig 363986 bp, 422 predicted proteins | sample LinPmetageLP24_FD_184045 | JGI IMG/M metagenome (GOLD analysis project Ga0207879, IMG submission 184045) | Marine viral communities from the Pacific Ocean - LP-24 (SPAdes) | ecosystem: Environmental > Aquatic > Marine > Oceanic | place: Pacific Ocean | collected 2009-08-30
ACGGTCCTATTTTCAGCCTCACGAGAAGTCTGCACCTTTGTGTAATGCCGGCGCAACTGGCGAGTTGAGCACGACAGCCCCCCTACAGCCTTGGGAATACAACCTCCAATAACCATCCCATTGCTGAGCCGTGCTTGCGACTGACAGCCCTCTTCGTAGATCACGACGAAGACTCTCCGACCCTGATCTGGCCCTAGATTGGTTGCAGTACATTATAGTGTTCGATCTTGCTCAAATAGCATTCGATCTGGCCAAGGGAAGGAGTAACAGGAAGGTCGATGGCGCCTGTGGCCTCTACCATCGCATCCCACTTGGAGGGCGTATCGGATAGTGCGCGGGCAAGAGAAGTTTACAAGTATGTCTCTGGAAATTCGAGCACCTAGACATCATCCTAGCGAGCCCGGCGCGAGGACGTATGTTTTCAATCTCGAAGTGCTGACAGTCTTCTTGCAGATACTTCCAACCAACTCCTACAGACCCAGAAAGCCTTGCCGACGCTGTTGTACCTGCTTCTCCTTCGGACGATAGTGATACACCAGGGCGCGACATAAAGGTCAAATCCAATGTCACCTCATCCAAAATCTCCTCTCCAGATACTGCCCTGACAGCCTTCTGTCAGCTTACAACATGGAGAATTGGGTCGCAAAGAGCAATGATAAGGCGTGTACTCTTCTAAGACCTCCAATGCATAAGTACTGACTCTCCATAGCGTCATCGATGCAGAAACACAATTCTTTATTGCGGAAGGTACTAGGACAGTTGATCTTGTGGACAATAATAAACATGCACCTGGAGATGATATTTGGATAGGATGTGCTAGTGTCAGCAAAGCTGGACGTCTTTGCGAGAGGTAAATCTACCACATTGTACTTTGAACAAATACTGATAAGCAAACAGAACGATTTCGGTTGCACCCCAGACCAATGGCAAATACCCCGCTTTCATTGTTGACGACCTCAGCAAAGACGAGAGATTCAACACACTACCCTTCGTTACGGGAGCACCGTTCTTGCGATTTTACGCTGGTGTGCCTCTGATCACCAAGCGTGGAATTCCAATTGGTAGCTTGTTTGTTGTTGACGATCGAGTTGGAAACGGACTCAGTGATGACAAGATACACTTCATGGGAACTATGGCTGTCACGATTATGCGGCATATGGAAATGGTCAGAGAGGTCGAAGAGCATCGCCGTGGGATGAAGATGAGTCGTGGGCTCGCCTCATTTGTGGAAGGACGTGCAGAACTGGTCGAAGCAGACTTGGACGCAGAAGATGGAGAAGGGACAAAGATTGTTGGGCAATTCGAGACCGACCACAGTATCGCCAGAACAAGATCAAAGGGCTCGATTAGAAGCTCAATATCTCATGCGGCGGCCGACAGGGAAAAAGAGTATTCTGCTGCGCTGTTCAAGACTGAAGAGGGCATACTTGCGGCGAATCCACCCGCCGACATGCAGTCGCGCCCAGATCTCGAAAGTATGCCGCAGTCTCATCAATCTTCATTCGGTGGAACCAGCGTCACTATCTCCTCGCCCAACGACCCCCAAGACCATTCCGGCTCACCTCTGAACGACGATCAATCCGAATCCACTGCCATGAAAGTTCTTTTCTCCCGCGCTGCTAATTTGATCCGAGAAGCATTTGAAGTTGATGGGGGTGTGATATTCTATGATGCTCAGTGCGGATTCAGTAGCGATATGTCTCATGGTCATGGACCAAACGACGATGCAAGCAGCTTCACTGAGAGTGCGACAGAGAGCCCAGCAGAGGTTATGCCTGGCCATACGAGTGGGGACGACCACCATTCTGCCGAGGAAGAAGGAGGGTCTAAGATTCCATCCCCTCCCACCTTAGTACCTTCAGGTGATAACTCTCCGAACTTTGGTGATAGCGCGTATTCTCGCACAACAAGTAATGCTGCCAAATCATGCGAAATCCTTGGATTCTCAACTTCAGACGCAGCATCCATTCATGGGGATCCAGCTCCAGGCCCACAGTCGTTCAAGCCATTGGATGAGAAGACGTTGTTGGCACTGCTTCGACGATACCCCCGGGGAAAGCTATGGAACTTCGACTCAGACGGCGCCATGTCATCGTCGTCAGAAGATGAACGTCGGAAGCCGTTGTCGAAAGACCCAATCGAGCGTAGCAAGGAAGCCCGCAAACGCAAGTTAAGAAGTGCGAAAAACAAGAACGACGCCAAAGTCATATCCAGACATTTTCCAGGAGTACGACAACTGCTATTCGTGCCTCTATGGGACGCTGGACCTTCTCGATGGCTTTCCGCTTGCTTTGCCTGGTCGACCGAACCAACACGTGTCTTATCCAAACAAAGTGAACTTGCGTTCCTGAGTGCTTTTGGAAATTCTGTGATGGCAGAATGGTCTCGAATAGACACCGAGATTGCAGATCAGAAGAAGGGAGACTTTATTGGCAGCATTTCGCATGAATTGAGATCTCCTCTGCATGGCATTTTGGCTAGTGCCGAATTTCTGGAGGAGATTACAACAGGATGGGAAAAAGGTCTAGTTGAGACAATCGATAGCTGCGGCAGGACATTGCTTGATACTATCGTGAGTGTCCTGTTTGCTCCAAGGAAGCAATTCAGCTAATGTTCACAGAATCATATCCTTGACTTTTCAAAGATCAATCATTTCGAAAAGAATTGGAGAAGGACTAAGCGAGCAGGTGCACGTGCGGTACCTGGAAAGCCTGGTGGACCTTTAAATCTCCAGCAATCGGATCTTCCAATGCTCAACCTGTTCCAGCATATCGACATTTCGGTACTTTGCGAGGAAGTGGTAGAAAGCGTGTTTGCAGGCCACGTATTTCAACACACAACGGCCCAATCCTTTGATATCGTACCGGATTCTCAAGGCAAGATGTCCGATGCGAGGAAATTAATAACCTCGTCAGAAAACATGCTAGGGCCTGAGCGCCTTCAAACATCGGGCGTGGCAGTCATCCTCGATATTGATGCACATAATTACCACTTCACGACACAACCAGGAGCTTTGCGACGCCTGGTCATGAATCTGCTTGGAAACGCGCTCAAGTACACTTCTCATGGATATGTTAAGATCACGCTCACAGTTACAGACATGGAAAATTTTCATTCTGATACGGCTTCTACCGGTAGTGACGGTGTTCCGAGAGCTATGATCTCCTTGACAGTTCAAGATACTGGACGAGGCATATCACCCGAATTTCTTAGATCGAAATTGTTCATGCCTTTCGCACAAGAGAACTCTCTTTCAAGCGGGACTGGTCTCGGACTTTCGATCGTTCGAAAGATCGTGTCTCTTCTAGAAGGCGACATCACAATCGATAGTGAGGTCGGACGCGGCACTCGTAAGTTACCACGACGTCGTTTGTGTTCTCCGCTAATATTATTTAGGTGTGCGTGTGACTCTCCCACTACTTCGGGAAATGCCTAGGAATGCCGATTCGGCCGCTTCTTCAGGCACTCAAAAATCTGTTGTGTCGGTCAGTCGAGAAACAGATGAAGTTATACAAAATCTGCAAACTCGCGCAGTTGGTTATCGGGCATCTCTTCATGCCTTTGATATCGATACCAAAGATCCCATTATCTCCGATATGGGACGGCAACTCAAGCACTCCATATCAACGTTCCTAGTCAAATGGTACGGCATGAGAATTGTTCCTCTTGGTCAAAAATGCGACGTAATCATCTCGAACGAGGGCAACTCGACGCTCATATCCAAGTTCGTACAGCAGATTGCTACAAAACAGAAGCGTCCTCCATCAGTTGTTGTTCTTTGTTCACATAACACGAGATTCGTGGATCGCTCAACCACCATTTTCGAATCAGACTTCAATGTCGGATTCATTGCAAAACCAGTAGGCCCTCTTAAGCTCGCAAAAGCCTTGTCGCAATGCATACAAGGGCTTCCTTCGATTGCGACCCCTCATCAAGATGGTCCTACAGCCAATCCTTTCGAGAGTACAGATCTGAGTAACGTCTTCGAAGAATTATCTATGAGTCCTCGCGGAGGCGAGGTCCTGGACAACTCACGAATGGCAGCAGATAGCGCAAATGCGAGAAAGGCAATCGAGAGCCCAACACCTAACGCCATCACCGAGAAGCATGCTGAATTTCCGTTCCCGTCATCTGGAGAGAAGTTGACTCCACCAAGAACTGGTCGCACACTAGGAGAGAAGGAAAGTAATAGAAATTCCCGTCCTGAGATGCCTCCCCATGTTTCTTCTGGTGAAACAGCTCCTATCAGTCAAACAACGATGCTCAAAGCTTCCAGTGAGCAGAAGCCGAAGCTTGAATCTCCCACTCTTCTCCTGGTAGATGATAATCAAATCAATATCCGGCTGTTATCAACTTACCTCAATCGTCGCAATTACGCCGTCATCCACGAAGCTATGGATGGTCTCCAAGCAGTGCAGAAAGTCGAAAGTCGCAAGCAAGGATACGACATCATTTTCATGGATATCACAATGCCAGTCCTGGATGGATTTGGTGCCACGCGGCAAATCCGAGCTATCGAAGAGAAGCGGAAGCGAGAAGCTATGCCTGAGAATGTGCAGAAGGGCAATGCTGGGGTCCAAAGCACAGACAGTCAATCTCAGGCTGCGCTTATCATTGCATTTACTGGCAGAAGCAGTATTGAGGATCAGACAGAGGCAGTGAGAGTTGGTATCGATCTCTTCATGACGAAGCCAGTAGCTTTCAAGGAAGTCGGAAAGATCATTGACAATTGGGTCGCAAATAGGGAGCGAGAGAAGAGGGGTAGTACTGGATGATCATGTACCTCTCCACTGATACACGGACGTGGAGGGAGAGACGACTTTACGATCGGACGCAATTTCTTACATGAGCTTATGACCAACCGGCATGGCTTCCTTTCTTGTACCTGCATACATGCATAGGCCTGGCGTTATCAACTGGGTGGCTGGAAGGGCGGGATATCAGGCCCGGAGTTCATTGCGCAGGCTAAGAGGCTGTCAGGCGTTCTGGGTGAGGAAATGGAAATGCATAAAATGGATCACCTGGGAAAGACGTAGATGTCTGTTGATTTGTAGGTTGGAATGTAACAATATACCAGGAAAGCAAGCAGTGCGTGAACAAAAAGTTCGTGCAGTTCTAGATCTTCAAAGACTAGACTTAAATTTGAGAGAATGAATAGAAAGATAGAACAGGGAGTGAAGAAATTCAGAAGCATTTGAAAGCTGTTGTTTGATGCAGTGTACAAGTCCTCCAGGGTGTTGTGAGATATGCAGGTGAATGCTTGTGTGCATTTCAACAGCAGACAAGCTTTCAAATGAAGTCCCCGTCTCGATCTTCGGAGCCCGTCGAATTACCGACTCGCTGAGAAATGGCGCTCTTGTTGGAGGCCAGAGAAACAGGATTATTTGCTCTGTTTTCACAAATACCAGTATGGGCTGCACTGCCTACGTCAATCAATCACCCCATACATGCAGCCCGTCTAGATCTTTCCAAATCAAATCCAGGGGTAGAGAGACACGCGACGGGGTTGCAAGAGCAACTGCACCATCAGTCAGCAGCGTGCTTACATACCAGCAGGCACCTACTGTAGGCGCCTGCAGCTTTCAATGTGCTGAATTCCAATTGCGACTCCACTCGTTTTGCATCCAATCGTCGGAGCAGCCAATAGTCAGTCAGGAAATGAGTTTGTACGACCGTATTTGGAATCATACCTATGCCGGGTAGGCACCTGCTTGCCCGGGTTTATGTCCGGGTTGTCTCGGATGTAATTGTTTGATTGCTTGGAGAGGCTCTAGGGAAATGATTTGAGTGCGGACTGTGTGGTGGACTCGAAAGTGCGATGATTAGTGATTGTTTTTTGAGAGAGGTGGTGGTGGACTTGGTGATGGTGTGTGTAAGGCGTACAGGGTGTTGCTGTCACTGTGCATGGCGGCGCAGTACCAGCACCGCGTACGAATTTAAATTGTGTTGTTGAATCGAGGAGGGAAGAAAGTTTATATAAGATGAAGGGTCCTCATGTTCTCTGTCAGTATCTTCAGCATCTCTATTCTTTCTTAATACAGCATACATCCATTCAGCATCTCACTCACGGCCAGAGGTTGGAGTAAACAAGCAAACGAAATTTGATAATTGCACAGTTTCGGCTCGGCAAAATCCCGAATCATAACAGCGAAATAGAGAACTCGACTACAGCACCAGCTATGGCTTCAGCACCAATATCTACGCAAACCCTATCGAGAAATTCGATGCTCTGCTTTCTTCCTCGGAATTTCTCTTCATAGTCTGTTCGTCACCCCATTCTAATCCCTCCCGTCCCCTGCCTCATTCCGAGTTCCCAATCCCCATCACCCAGCCCTCATCCACCACTTCTACTTCCACCGACTAACACCCTCCAGCCTATCGTGGCCATTGGTGTCCGTTCTGCCGCGCCTACCTAACAACCCTAACCTCCCTCCTCCCATCCATCACTTCCCAAGGAGGCAATACCGTGATCCTGACCTCCGAGCCCGCCACCTTCCTCCCGGAAATGCGCAAATCGACAGGATATGAAGGCGAAGCGATAGTGGATGAGAGCAATGAGCTTGTGGGGTATTTGAGGGAGAAATTTGGCTGGGAGGTTGCGATCACTGAGAGGAAGGGGTATGAGCACGGTATGGCGCAGCCGGGTGTCCTTGTGTTGAAGAAGGATGGCGAGGTGCTTGAGAAGTGGGCTATTGTTCCGAGTTTGGTAAGCTTGCTCTTCCATTTCCTTCTTCTGTGGTTTAAGTTTGCGGTTTTGGTGCTTGGTGAGGTTGTTTATGGAGGATGCTTGCTGATCTCCGGGTTCTGTAGATGAATATTGGAGGGGCGAAGGATAGGCCGGAGTTGCCGCAGATTTGGGAGAATATCCAGGCTAAGTTGAAGGGGGAGAAGCAGGTGCATGGAGCGTATAAGAAGATTAGTGCTATTGGTGTGTTCAAGAGTGCGATATTTGGGTAAAAGACAGCAGAGGCATGTCGAGTATACGAGTAGGAAGGTGGAGTTGTGCTGTGTTGGAAGCGAAGGCATGGCTAATGTTTAATTCACGAACGTCGAGTGTGTTGGATATTATGTATCGTATAGAGTAATTCAATAACAAATGTCTGTGTTTTCTCTGAGGACATTGGCTCTTCTAATAGTGCTGCGAGTTAGAACTGTGACATTGGTGTCTGTCATCTCTCTTAGCCACAATAAAAGTTACTGTTCCTGCTTGCTCGTGTCCTCTACCTGACTCATATGAAGAGAAGTGCGAAATGCATCAAGATAGAAGCCGAGAATTACCTCAACTGCCAATTTCTGAGGTTCCTGTACTGGGTATGGGAAATCCCCGACCACCAGCAATGAAGATGGAAATCTCGCTTAGTTTGGACCAAAACAATCAGTCAAAGCAAGATCCAGGACTTACTGTGGCATCAGTCAATGACCGAGATCTAGTTATAAATCTACCAATCAGCTTTCTCTTTAATCTTTTGAGTATCCCTGAATTGTTGGTCATTTAGATGTAGCAACGTGCCTCGTCCGATCACTGAAAATCGCGCTGCCTGCTCTAAAGCAAAACTTTGGAAGAAAAGTGGAAAGATAGGGAACAGACCAATTTGGCTTACTGTAGACACATGATCCGAAGTCAATTAACCAGGTAATGACATCCACTGGCAAGGATACTATCTTGAAAGTTGGAGATTGATCGCTTTCAAGGTTGGTTGGGGGCAATGCAGGCACGTGAGCCTGAGAATTGGGCGGTTCAGCGCAGGCTCGGGAATGTCGGACGCCACCACAGCAACGATTCTTCAGCCTTCAAACCCCCAGCATCAACACAATCGACACAATGATAGGTTACATCGCCGCAATACTTCCTCTTTACATCTTTGTCTATCTTCCCATATCTAGCAGTCTATTTGGGACAACACAACGGCCTGCAGTACCCATCACACAGTTCAATAGCTCCTTCATCGCTACAAATGAGCCCCTGGACTGCCCGTCTCACAGCTACAACACACACATCCTCTCTGTGGATCCGCTAATAATCTACATCGAGAACTTCCTCAGTTCGGATGAGTCAGATCACGTTCTGAAGATAAGGTAAGTTAATTGCAGCATAACTTTACTCTCAACCCTTCTCCAGAACACAGATCGAAGCCGGAACACGTGACGAATGCTCACCAAATCTGCAGTGAGGATAAGTTCGAGCCCTCGACCGTAACAAGCGGAGCAGAGACATCAATTCAGACGAAAGTGCGCCACTCGGAGGTTGCTCTCATCTATCGGGATAATGTCGTTCGCTGTATCGAGCACAGAGCGAGAGCCTTCCAGGGATGGCGGCCGGATCTTCATATTGAGAGGTTGCGGACTCAGAGATATCGCGAGGGTGGTCATTACACTCATCATTATGATTGGAGTGGTGCGAGCCGAGATGCGGATAGAGTGAGCACATTCATGGTCTATGTAAGTCATGCTTCATCTAGAAGAGTTTCTCGGACTTGATTCATATGTCTTCATTGAACGACATATCCTCCTTCAAGCCCAATTCTCCTCCTCCTGAAATAAAGACTATCCTACTGATATGTGGATATTTTTCTAGGTCGATGCAGATTGCACAGGTGGTGGAACTGAATTTCCAAGGATAAGGATGCCTGATACTGCCGATAGAAAATGGTGCGAATTCCTGGAGTGTGAAGAGGATACTAGCGAAGTGAAGGAGCAGAGTCCGATGATGGGAGTCACGTTCAAGCCAAAGAAAGGCAATGCTGTCTACTGGGAAAACTTGAGATCTGATGGCCGGGGATACGAGGAAACTTGTACGTGTTTGCGCATATCCCATCCACGTGGCATGGCAGGTATTAACTTCCTTTCTTAGGGCATGCTGGGCTGCCACTGCTTTCCGGATGGAAGGTCGGTCTAAACATATGGAGTTGGGGACCTGCAAGGCGTGGGTGATCAAAGACTCGAGGTTCGACATCAGCATCGCAATTCCGCAATTATCATCAACCAATTGCCGTCCGATATTCTCTGTGATATATGTTGTTTGCTGCACCTTTTCAACATCTATAGTGATGCTTCGATCCGTGAAAACTCCTCGTTGGTCGAGGCTCGTGGTCATTGCCTACTGCCATATGTTTGGATTTGCCCAAAGGCTCGAAAATTCACTTACTTCGAAGGTGACTCGCCTCGCCACGATTCTAACAGTGAAGAGTTACAGCTGAATTGTGCCTGTAACAGAATGCAATGTTTTGCGCTATGTCTGGCGCAGATGACGGTGCAAAGACTCTCGTCGAACCCAGAGGTCGGTCAAATACAGACTCGTCCGACGTTTCCAACCCTGAGCCCAAAAGCTCCTTCTCACCTCGCGTTACCTTACAACGACCTCGTATCGACGGACGAGGAGTCAAGATCGACTTTGCAAGCTTGCCAGCTTTAATAGTATCACCACCGATCGTCTCGCAGGAAGAAGATACACTATCAAAGATGGAACCGCCGTCTTCTCAGTCTCCCTCTCACCAATCGACTTCTCGACCAAAATCTTGCCCAATACCACTTCTCGCTCCTCCTACCAACACAAACGGCATGGTCGCCCAAAGCTCGTCACTTGATTCTTCAACCAAACCCTCCCTAGCCAGGCTTTCCAAATTTTCAACAGCTCCACCCCTCGAGTCATATCAGTTTCCACTACGCCAACCACAGCCCGACCCAACCTGGCTCCCAGCCGCGACCCGCTCACCACCAAGACCAACTTTCCTGAGAACAGCTCGCGAACGTGCAATAGCCATTCACGGCCCTCTCCATCCAGTCACCAATCTTCCCTGTTCACCACCATCACCTAAGGATCTTCGCCTCCAGCATCGATTTCGCGCAATACCTGTCGAACCAGATTCCTCCTTTCCTCTCGAACTAGTCTACGATACGCGCGACATGACCTTCACCCTCGAGCGTCGATCTGTTCTCCTTCCCGGCGGAGACGCGACCCCGATGCTTGAGATGCAAGAGAATCTGCCGCCTCTGCTTGTTGATGGCCGGATGACTGTGGTGGATGTGCCGCGCTGGTCGAAGACCTTGAAACTGTTCTGGCGGAGCTTTGATGGGGAGAAGACGGAGGTTCAGAAGAGGGAGGTAGAATTGCCAGTCTGGGTATGGATGGCAAGGAACTTTGGAGATAGATGGAAGGAGTGTTTCGTGAGGTGAATGGACATGTTGACGGCGGGGTTGGGCTCGTCGTTGTTGTGTTGCCCCCCTCGAAGCGATTGGCTCAGAGAAGCTGTGGCGGAATGGCATCAGAATGAGCGGCAGACGCTTGGATGGCGGCATGTGCATAGCGACCATAGGGAAGCACTAGACAATAGTCTCAGACATCTCAAAAACTGGGGGTCTTTTCATATTTGAGTTAAGCCATGAATCAATCATGCATTTGAAGGATGTGTTCTTCCATGCGTTGAATGATCTGAAATGATGAATCAGTAGTAACAAGAAGTAAGATTGGCATTGTACAGAGTCAGCAATCTATGAATTGTGTTCAGTATCCTTAAAAGTCTGCGTGGTGAAGAAGTCATCAAGTATGTTCCTCAGATCTTCTGCCAAATCTGCCATTGCTTGCAGGATCTCGTTCCCAAACGATGCACATGGCCACATCTCTAACTTGATATTTCACCTGGGCCGTAATGAGCAACTTGCAAACGCACAGTATCGGTGAATCTCATGCATTGCCTCTCCTTCTCTTGATATTTCATGCAATTCTTATTATTACCGTCGAATTGGGACACTCAGAGGGTCCTCTCCAAGTTGTGCCTCAGCCACAATCGCTTATTTCATGTCGCTCACCTGCGCCTCAGTACCACTCGGATTGGGTCCCTCGGTCACTCTCCCCTGTCTACATGCTGGACCAATTAATGGACTGAATTGATGGACTGCAGTACATCACTCAAGCCGAGCACTGCGCAGTAGACACAGCCTCTCCCAGCATATTGCTGCTGCATAGACTTTGTGTTCCGGGAAATGTCACACATATCCGCGGTTTGGGTTTTCTCAACAATCAGCCAACAACCGCGCGGCCCACTCCACCATATTCTACCCTGTAAGGCAGAATCAGAGAGAAGTGAAGAGAGATGACACATACCCCTCTATCTCAGTATAGATGGCGACCGAGAAGCTTTGGAATTGTGGCCCATGGAGCCCATTGAGCGCGCGGGTACAGGCTTGCTTCCCGGCTAGCGCATATTTGATTCGGCCGCAGCCTGCAGGTAACCTTGCCAGGATCCTCAAACACCAACACGCCCGAGAAGCTAAGGACAGAAGATAAGCAGTGAAACAGCACATGGAAGAAATATAAAGAGAAACTTTGTAAGAATGAATGTCTAGTCAATTTTCACAATTCATGTGCCGACGTCGACGCGAAAATGAAAATTCCACGGGCAAAAGACCGGAGGTCAAAGACTACAGCGCCTACATCAAATAAGTGAGTCTTCACCGACAGTCTTCAATAAGTCTTTGCTTCTGATATTAAGTAGAAGTAAGGCTGTACCGGTTGTTGAGCGAAAAAGTAAATCTACGGGAGTACACAGAATCCGAAGGATTTTCCGCAGCCTTGGGCTAGACGTTATCAACATTCTGAACCGAAGACTTCAAAGAAAGTCCGCTCTCGAAGAGAAGAAGATCGCATTATACCAAGATTTTCACCCAGCATTTTACCATTCATTACTTCATATCATACCTATTTCAACAGCAGTGGCATTGGCCACACTCAGCCTTCGAGGCTATTACATTGGAGGGGAGCTTTCAGGTCTCCGGGGACAAGACGACATGAAGTTTCTAGGACTACAGATTGCTGCTAAGCTTCTGGAGTTGATGGCTGTGTCGTCCTTGTCTTGCATAGCTTTTGCATTACTTCGGCATCAGTTGTGCCGTCGTGGAATACCATTCGGAGCTTTAGCATCTGGTTTTGATTTCAGCAAGATATCGTTTCTGTGGTCTAGAGAGCTCGCTGCGACTTGCTCGGCTAATTTTGGCTCTCGGGGAGACAAATCCCTTCTGGTCGTGGTTATGGTAGTCTTCACTCTCCTTGCTGCTACAGTGTACGTCTCCTGCCTCTAGTTTTCGATAGTGCCGGCTCCGGACCGGGATAAGACCAGAGAAGGAGTCAGCTTGAGAATGAGAGTAAGAAGCTGACCTTTACAAAGTGGTCCTGCGGCAGCTGTGGCAGCTCTTCCAGTCCTTCGAGACTGGGAAGCGGGTGGGACAAGATTCTATGTCGACAAACGTTACAGGGAAATGTATCCAACTGTGCTGGACAACGTGTTCCCCTCAGAGGAGATCTGCACAGCATCCCACAACGATACTTGCCATCCTTCAAATTATGGTCTCATCACGGAAGAACTCTTTTCATTCTGGCCCTCTATGCCAACCCAATCCTCATCTCCCGATGCCGGTCTCGGCCTTTTCATGCCAGAGAACACGATCCTTTCCGGTCCAAAGGCTCTTCACAAACTCGCTGTTCGCTTCAGAGGCCCATTCGTGTTCCAGCCAGAGATTACAGTTGCGACAACGCCTCTTTCAAACATAGCCGATTTCGTCTCACAGACCTCGAAAGTTTGGACACTTGCAAATAGAGAGTTCTGTGCCCATGGGAAGAGTCCAAGCTTTTGTTACTATAACGACATCTTCTTCTCGGTTGATACCTTGCAGCCCATCTCTTTTGTACGATGCAACCAGAACAGCGTCGATGATACGATACGATTTCCTAGGCTTGATCAAGGCTCTGACTTTCCTTTAGTCGATCTCAAGGATGGCGAGCTGGGAACACGGAATTGGTTTGACTCTGCTACCCGAAATGGCTCAACGACAAATGCCACGTGGATCAGCCTTCCAGAGACTTTTGGATCATCATCTGTAGGAGCACTGGCAGCTATTCCCGGCGACAACTCCACGAACGCGGCAGATAAATTGATGGCATGTACTATCGATGCACGCTGGGCCAATTCTTCTGCCGTATCATCGTTTCTTGGCGGACCTCTAGTAGTTTCTGGGACACCTCATGATTGGTTTGGCAAAGGCAGAATCCAGGAAAGAAAGTCCGATGGGCAGCTCCTGTGGAGCCAGGTCAAAATCGCGCCGGACTGGGCTCAGCATCTCGATCCTGTGATCGAACAATCGGGGGTGTCAGTCTTCAGCATGCTTTGCGACAGTATTGGTGACTTTCAAGGAATCGCGCGAGCTCAATCACCAACCAACGCAGTCGAAGCCATCTTCGCAGTCATGATCACGGAAGGGTTGTCACGGATAGAAAATAGTGCCCAAATCAAAGGTTCTCTCTTGGATTTTACGAAACTGCAATGGGCTCGGCAAATGTTACCAATAAAGGGCTTGTTTGGAAGTGGAGGCTCTGCCTTCAATTACACCCCAACTGGAGATGATGATTTCATGGAATTCAGAATGAAGGCCACTGTAAATGGATATGGCTATGGAGTCTCCGTTGCTAGTATATTGTCGATTCTGGTATTATTGACATACAGTGGCATTGCCTTGGCTTATGTTTTATATGTAACATTCTTCTCACATATTACTTCTGATGCTTGGGATACTATCACGGAGCTCATTGCTTTGGCTGTTAATTCGGACCCCTCTTTTGAGCTGCAAAGCACAGGCGCTGGGATATCGTGTTTAGGGACCTTGAAGCAAGAGGTTAAAGTTCGTGTTACGAAAGGCCAACTGAAACTGGTTTTTGGCAGTAAATATTTGGAGGATACATCAACAGAGGCTTCGGTAGTTGTAACGAATACCTTTTATGAATGAAAGAATGTTTAATAAAGAAGTAGGTATAGAAATGAAGACTAAATGTTAATACAAAAGGGTACAATTCGTCAAATTTGGATTCAAGTACGGGCTATCCTCCTAAATTAGATGCAAATTATAAAATTCGGGGCTCTGTTTGCTTATGATAACCATATTTTCTCAGCAGATGAAAGTGCACAATTATTTCGGCTGACTCCGCCAAAGCAAACAAAGAATCCCAGAGAATTACAAAAGCAGGCGTATCCCTCCCACTTGAAATCTGGGAACTCTTTCATCACGACATAATGGCTACAACTTCTCGCGATTACAGCAAACAAGATTACGCACCCCACGATCACCATGCTATCGATGCTGTTTACGACACGCAGACTGGAGCTTTCCTGTACAGGCCTCGGTCACAAGTTTGCAAGTATTTACGTAGAGGTGAGTAAGGTACCTTTCTGCCACACGCATGACCTCCAGCAAATAATACTCGTCTGGGATACGCAGCATCCTTGCTCCACAATCCGCAAGAGCATTGCATTCTAACAATTACTTCATACATTCAGGTACTCTAAAGCCAGTTTATCTGCCACGATTCCAACGGGATATCGATTTTTCGGTGACATAGCGCGCTGATACCTCTCAAATGATCCTGTTTGATGAAACAGTGGCTCAAAGGATAGCATTACCTGGCAAGATCTGGGTTGGGAGGAATGTTCTAGAGAAGTTTAGAGAACTTTACGTGTTGAAGCCAGGCCACAAGATAGCTTGATCGGTTATACCAATCAGGCAGTCAATGTGTGTATCTGCACCGGTGAAGAGGTCAAAAGCTTGCTTGCCAAGATCAGTGAAGACAATGGATGACTCTTTGTTTGGACGAATGATGTATTCTAGGCCTCGTTTGTTCTCATTGGTGTCCAACCTAGCCATCATTGTTTGTACCATTAAGTGACTCGCTTGCCGGAGAACAGAAGCGACATGGTGTAAAGGGCTTGACAGGATTCTATATAAATATAGACTTCGAAACGTAGAATCTACTATAACTGCAACGCAAACCTGAAAGCACTTCGAGCATCCACCAAAACACAGCTTTGCACACCAACCCGACATCACCCAGCCAACACAATCAAACTAGTCAACATGGCTTTCTCTCCACGTGTCGGGCGCCCACTCGTTGAAGAGTTTCCACAGAAGATTCTGGCATACGATGTATTCCAGTCATGTTTCGTCCATCACTACAAGTCTTAGATCGATGATCGTAAGGCAGACAGAATCGACATTCCCATTGGCCGATTAGACCGTCACGTCCAAGTCACAGATCGTCTCGCCGACTCTTGGATTCAACCTCCGGAGCATGCTGCCGGAAACTCGAGAATCGATGAACAGGGAAGAGCCACAATTCCTTGGTACTACATTAGTAGATTCAAGGTCCTTTACGTGATTGGTGCTCGGCGTAAATAGGCACTGTCGATTTGAGGGCAAGGGAAAATGGGACGGCATTTGCTTTCAATGATGAGCCCCCAAGTCTCTACAATTAGACAGAAATTAGAGGTGCAAAAGAAAAATTAAATAAGAAACAGGGTTTGAACCTTCATGACAACAACTAGTAAAAACATGAAGCTTTTTATGCCGAAGTGGTTAAGATCTCTTGCAGTGATCCCGTGTCATCCCTCCCCTTCGTGATTCGCGCTGGTACACATGCCTTTCAAGTGACAGAAATCGGCCTTTCTTTATCGCAGATCAATAACAAAATAGTCAAGTTTCGTCCAAATCAGGCTTAGCTTCTGTGGTGTAAGTGCCCTCGAGTCATCTCCTGTCGACCCGACTAACAGATTCGCAGCCAATGGTTAGGTTCGTACTATACTCTTGAAGTTTCCCAGCAGACGAGATACTAATTCTCTTCAAGGATTCCACCCTTCCAAGACATTCGTCAAGTAAGGTGGAGGTTCGTGTTCGATTCACGGCAGTTGCATTGTTCTTTTACATTTTCACTTTTTGAATGTGTGAAAGTGGATACAGTACCGGGAATTTTTTTGTCCCCCTCCGCGGATGCCAGCAACGCCTCGCTACTTGCCCTGTCACATTACGACAGACCTATCCAGTAAAGCACTACTTAAGATCTTATAGATAGGTTACTATTCGTCTCATTCCTGGGTAAAATAAACCAGCACGCATTATTCTTATATTCTCTCACACTTCCGCGCTCTGGGAGTCTGGTTTGTTGCTTATCAAGCGAGGCTTGGCAAGGATGGTGGGGCAAATAGGGGGCGGGGTAGTCAGCAGAGCTAACATTTTTCTATAATGCCTAGGTGTACGAAGGAGTCATCCCTCGAAATTAGGTCAAGAGATTAGTTTAATGCTCTTCTAGATCTAAGTAGATCTAAGCAGCTAAGCTACTTGGCTCGCACGTAGACATCATATTGAACGCTGGCGGCAGCTTCTTCGCGTGGGCAGCTTTGAACCAACTGCAGCGAGCTTTAATGACGATAGTAGTTACATGTCATAACTTTATATTGAATCATATCATTTAATCAGCGTGGATGTTGCGGTTGATACATCTTGTCACAAAGGCAAGCAGTAAATGGTCGTTACTCAACTCCCGAGTTGATCCCGCGATCCATGAATCACAGAAGTGGCTGAATACTTTCGGTCCCCCTCTTCAAATACACCCTGGGGACTCTGAAAACCTGTCCATGCCCAAGTTTTCCCCCAAGCCTCGGAGTATTATCTTTGAAAGCCCCAGATCAATAGATCAGCCACGCTGCGGGGATTTCACCTGGCTTGTCTTCTGACCGAAATCGAAATGGCTACATCGATTAGGGACTCCTCGGCTGGACCGAGCCAGCCCAATACCACCTCAGTCCAAGTACCTAAAGAAGACGAGCTAGCACTTCTATACGAGACGTATTACAGATCATTCGAATGGACACGATACTCTGAACTTGATATTCTTAGAAGACAGGGTACGTTTGTATGGCTTGCAATGCCAGGAATCGTATTGAGGACCTGTAGGTGATACCATACTCCAATTCTCGATAACTCCAAAAGGCTCCACGGTCTGGATTACGGTGCCGTGGTGTCTACAGAATACTTACGACGATGATGATGACGAAGACGGCTACAATGATGGCGACTGCGAGGAGGAAGATCTTGAAGGGGAGGAAGTTGAGTTACCTGACTCTATACTTGAAGACAAGGGCATGAGAAGAGATGAGTTGAAGGTGACCAGTGTGAGAAAGGGACATTAAGGATAGGAAAATCATAGCAAGGACATTCGTAGATAACGCTTGCGATCGATGAGCTGTAAACTACACCCTGCATGTCAATGCATAGACGCTGATCTTCTCAGAAGCGGGAACATATGCCAAAACTCCTGTATGCGCGCTCAAAACCCATAACCAACCATCCGTGTCCAACGAGCCCGAAAGAAAGTCCCAAGCAAACACCGGTACTCGGTACAGAAACAGAATTCCATCTTTCTACCAGTATAACTCCGGCGTCTCTCGACTGATGAATATCTTCTCGTATTTCCTTACATTCGCAGGCATATTTCTATTGAACAGAACCTTGTACGGCATCTTGACTTGGAATGTCTCGCTGTAATTCTGTGCGCACACAGGAGGACCATCGTCGTCGACGTAGTTGGCACACAGTTGAATCTCGACCTCAAAAGTATTACTGCTGATTCGGGGCTTGGTCCATGTGAGACCTTGAGTCCAGCCTGGAAATATGCCGTGAGCTAATACCATGAACGAAGTCAAATTGTTGTCAGAACTTACTCTTCTCCTTTGCGATGCAGTCACGTAATTGGTTCTCGGTCGTATATGTGAAGCTCGAATCCTCGAATGACCAGATCGCGATTTCGCTCTTTGCAAGCGCGCTCGACTCGTAGTCTCGAGCGGAGTTTGAAGATGAGGTCGAGTTGGAGGTCGAAAATGGCGTAGGTGATCTTGTTTCTTGTGCTGGCGTCGTCGAGGCACCACTGTTTCCCATGATGACATCGCGGTCGGTCCTTTGCTCTTCATGGCTTGCCGACATGGTTGTGCTTGGGCGCGCGCGATCAATGGTCGAAGCCATGGCTACGTGCTGTGATGTGGATCTCGCTGTGTCTGCCATCTTGAAGTCTCCAATAGTCCTTGAAATTTCGAGGATTTCGATGTCGAGAGAGAGCGGGATGGTTTTGTGCAAGACGGTATCGATGAGCGGGCTGGGTTACATCGTAGAATATTTCGAAATCGAAAACTGAATGTATATGGGTGTTCGCCAATACTTGGTTGGCTATTTCCTAGTTTGGGGTCTAGTAGCATAAGTCCTTCTTGAAATTTGGTTCGCTAGATGTAGGCACGTTGTGGTTTCCATCTCGACCATTCTAGGTGAGGCGCACATGCGCATCTCAGGAAGGTACCTTTCGCACGCACGCGTATTGTGTATTGCCTTCTCAAGGGCTATTTCCGGCTCATTAGTAAAGGATCTTAAAAAAAAAGTGTGTACAAGAGAAGTGTTCAAGTAACTTCACGATCGTAAACACGACCACAAGGACGCTGGTAGTGACATTTCACAGCAACAAGCTCTCCATTTCAATTTTGAAGTCAAAAACTGGATTTGATAGCGACAGACTACTCCCTTCATCCTCCAACAAATTTTGAAAAGGTGAACCCCGGAGACCGTTCTGCAAGCCAGACCTGTCATGTGATCCCTTCATCTCATAACAGACTACCACATTCTCCACCATTGCCATCTGTAATTGACCAAGAATACGGCGGAATTACTTCCTGATACAGCAGACAGCCTTCCTGGGCCAATTACATCCGTCGCCAGTCATATGTGAGAATCCTCTGTAGTCACAATAATCCTTTCCTTTGCCAGCCCAGGTCATGGAGCAGCTGCTTCGATCTGCAGATATGAAGATTAGAATGTCGGATAATCATGGATCACGCATCAAGTAAGTCAAGTGGAATCTAGGGGATAAGTGAAGGGACTAGGTTGGACGCACGAAAGCAATTATCTGCCAAGATGGCAGCAGCAGCGGCGACTTCAGCAACGTCGCGCGTCTCGTTTTCAACGGCTGCAGGAGCGGCGATGGCAGTAGATGCCATGATGGCGGTGAGAAAGACGAGGAATTTGGTCTGCATTTTGATGGTCGGGTCTGGTTGTTTGAAGATGCGGGTTTTCTTGAAAGTGTGCTTATTGTTACTAACTCGTCGAGATGATGTGAGTGTATTAATGAATGATGTGACGGGAAGGGACAGGTTTATATAGACTTCATTTCATCTTCTTGTTGACTCTCGTTGCCACTTTGGCTCGAGAGGACATAGTGAAGCGTCAAACGACGGAGAGACCATCTGACCGTATTACCTCCGCCGAGGAGTGAAAATTAGCTTCGCAGGAAGATTGAGCTCGATACTGCACTTATTCTTAGCAAAGAGAAGTGGTTGGTCTGAGTTGTTTTGCTGTAAGCGACGTTGTCAGGCCATTCACTCAATCCGCCCGGAGATGATATTTTTGAGTCTTAGATTGCACTTGACAACGGATAGATTCTTGATGCATAACGGCTATGCACATCCTACCGTCCGTCGGCCAGCCATAGAAATTTTGTGTGTCTTGGACCATACAGACGGTTGTTGAATTCGTCCGACGTTGGTATCAGTAATATCGTGTAACTCAAACAAACGAAGTAATCTGACGAGACGGGAGTATAAGCCGCTGCACGACCGCCCTCCGCCCGAAGGATCATTTCAAGTGAGAAAGATTTATGTCCATACCACGAACTGCAATTGAAAAAGACAATCCTTCAAGCGCTTTGCCGATATGGAGTGACGCCCTGTGGATCTTGGCTGCAGAAGCCATCCTTCGGGATTTTAAACATACACGAGCAATAGGGTGTGGATCCGGACCTCTTTGCAGGTAGTCGACCAGGCACAGGGTAAAGGAATGAAAGTGAGGCTCCTTCAGCTCTAAGTTATGACGGTGGCCAATGAGCCAAAACCCTAGCGCCACTTAGATGCTATTTTGATTGTGACGCTGAGCTGTTCCCGGAGGGGTTCCATGTAGTGCAAATTGTTGATGACCAAAAGAAAGAGTAACAAATACCTGTTTGATAGGGCTGTCGCTCGACTTGTGTCGCCCGCCGAGCGGAATGATGCTGTATCATTGCATATATTCTGCTCTTGGAAGCTGCTGGGCCCAGTCGCGTGAACAGAGGATAATGAGGTTGGGTGAGACATACAGGGAAAGTAAAGGCTAAATGGAAAGAAAGTTCGATGGGATGACATTCATTCTCAGCCGCAATTTAGACAGCCCAGCCAAGCTGCATCTTTAAGGCTCATCCCTGCGATTGCAGGCCAAAGAGGATGATATGATGAAGAATTTGGGTACTTTTGTAAAAGTAAGAATGTCTCATCTGCCGCCGACCTGTTGGAAGTGAAGCTTGGAAATGCAAGCTGAATGGCAATCGCAACATGCCTTGGCTTAATGTATCTAGTCCAGCCATGGACATTGCAACACCTATTTGAAGCCTTCACTGGTCATCCCGGGACAATAGGCGGCCGAAAGACTTGATTGTCCGTGTCGTTAATTTGCCTCGCTCGAAGAAAGTCGGGAAGGTACTTGGCTTGATCTTTAGTACTTGTAATTTACTCGATTACCATACATTACTTTGGACAATGCTTTGCCGCCGCCTCGAAAAGCTGCTGAAGCGAGTCAAATCTACTAATCAGAAGTGGCCACGAATGACGGAGACCTATGCCTGATTGATGCAGAAATGCCCTGGAAACATTTGACCAGTATCAAAAGAGGTTCGAAGGGTATGACGCTGATAAAATAAGCCCGTAGTGTCCCCGCAGACTTGACAAGCTTCAAAATTCTTTCTGAACATTGATTGGAACATTGGTGTATACCAACGTGTAGAGACCGCCAACCGGTAGTACTGCAGCCACTGCTGAGCCTGAGTAGAGACTGACTCCACGAGGATTACCTCCATGGCTGAATCGAGTTGAGAAAATCTTATGAATGGGGCCGAGTGTCCAAGTCAAATGTCTGTACCCAGCATACTCTGAAGGACCATGTTGACATAGTAGATTTCCTTGCCACAACCTATACAGGTATTCAGGGACTTCGAAATTGTGCTGAATCCACAGAGGTGTTGGAATAAGCCCACATGAAACGCGGCCTCGAAATGCTTGTCTATGCATTTATTGTTCAGTAAACAGTCCGACACCAAGATCCCAAGTTCCTGACCTCCCATATCCCCAACGCCAGCAATCTCCTGGACTGAGATTTCACCATGCCTTAACGCCTTCCATTGTTTCGTCATCGATATATCGTTGCATTCATCCGTTCATTTCAGCGTAAACTTTTGACCAGCAATAACTGGGGCAGCTGTGGTAGACTTCGAGTTGGTCTTTCCGCACATGGCACAAGCTACGTCTGATTAGCTAAATTCTTCAATACTCGAGTGCAGCAACATACCGTTGGCCTTGTAGGCGCACTTGTGGCAATATGTTCTGCCTTGATCCACCTTTTGTTTACAGGTCGTACAGGAGGAAGCGTAAGTAGCATATGGGTTTCTCGCAGCTTTGGACAGTAACTTGCTCTGTGATATGGATCAGCGTATGCAAAATTAACACCCTTCGAGCTGGCGCACCTTTCCTATACCATTGTTTCCCAGTGTTGCTGAGGTCTTCGATTTATCGCCACTCTGAGAGGATGAACCTGCTGGAGACCCATAATACATTTCACTCTTCTTCTTGACCCCTGGGGTCGCAAGTGTCGTCGACTTGGAGATCTTCTGGCATTTTCCGCAAACCATGGTGCAGATGTGATGTGTCGTCCTGCTGTTTTGGTGGGTGGTTGATAAAGCTACCTCCGTCGGCTCTGGAGATGCGATGAGGCTGAAGCTAGTTGAAGGCAGGGGTGTGGCCCGTGCTGTCAAACCCCGTATTTGGACGAAACTGGACGAGAAGCAGGCAACCCGAATACAGCACACAGCGACTCGCAACACTCCTTCAACCCAGTCAATGGCGCTTGAGTATTCTCCAAATCGACTATCAATCGCTTCTCATACGTCGAATAGCCAGGCGCTCTCGTACTACTTCTCCTGCGGATTGTCTTGGGAGCTTCGTACTTGAAATCCTTCGAAGAGGCTGTGTTCTCGTCCGAGACCAAGAGCTTACTTACACGGCCATCACCACAAAGAACACAACTTTCACTACGCAGCGATCATTTCAGCATCAGCAGTAGCAACGGAATATCGCCTTTTCAAGATTTGGATGTCTATGGGAGAGCTTGCGCCGTCTGGACTGCGACAACTATTAGCTGTTTTCCAGCATGGCTGGTCAACCCCCGAATCATAGGAATGACCTCCTGCTCGACCTCAACGATGAACAACCCATATACAACGATGGCCAGCGGCCTCCTATGAACGACGACGATTTACTGCGGGCATACAACGCTGACCACGATGAAACGAATCCCCGTCCTTCGATATCTTACGATGAGTTTGTGGGAGCTGGTGGAGGACAACATCCATCAAGACAATTACCCGGCGGACCTGGAACTGTGCCAGGAGCTGGCCCATATACCTCTAATACTGGAAACAGGACATATAGTCAGACTTCTGGCTTAGGGAACTATCAGCGTTACGCGGACGATCTGGACGATTTCCCGGACGATGGGCAATCATATTACCACCAAGGCGGGGCTATACCTGGCGATGGAGCTGGAATGCAGATGGGAAGCAAGCCTAGGAATCGCAACAGTGTGCTGAGTTTGGGTGGTGGACTGGTAGGAAGAGCGAAAAGCATGCTTGGAATGGGCCCGGAGTATTCGGAAATGGATTTGCCCTTGACTGAGCCTGGTGGGAGACCTCGAACAGATTCGAACGAGCCAGAGACGCCAAAGCAAGCGGGAAAGAAGTTCGACGTAGGAAAGTTCAAATTTGGCTTTGGTAGGGGAAAACCAGATCCATCTACGCTTGGCCCTAGGATTATACATCTCAACAATCCTCCGGCGAATAGCGTGAACAAGTACGTGGACAATCATATCTCCACCGCGAAATACAACGTTGCGACCTTTATGCCGAAATTCCTCTTCGAACAATTCTCCAAATTCGCCAATATTTTCTTCTTGTTTACTGCAGCGTTACAACAGATACCCAACATTTCGCCTACAAACAGATACACGACAATTGGACCTCTGATTCTTGTGTTGCTTGTGTCTGCTGGCAAAGAATTGATCGAGGATTACAAGCGAAAGACGTCCGACAAATCCCTCAATAACTCGAAAGCGAGGGTTTTGAGAGGTAGTCAATTTGAAGAGACAAAGTGGATCAATGTTGCTGTGGGAGATACCATTCGTGTGGAGTCGGAGGAGCCATTTCCAGCAGATATCGTTTTACTCGCGAGTTCTGAGCCCGAAGGTCTCTGCTATATCGAAACTGCCAATTTGGATGGAGAAACCAATCTCAAAATTAAGCAGGCGATTCCAGAGACATGTGTGATGGTCAGCTTGGATGACCTGAGTAGACTTGGAGGAAAGTTGCGCTCGGAGCAGCCAAACAGCAGTCTGTACACTTATGAGGCCACTTTGACCTTGGCCGCTGGAGGTGGAGAAAAGGAACTCCCGGTTCAGCCTGACCAACTTCTGCTTAGAGGGGCAACACTTCGAAACACACCTTGGATTCATGGCGTTGTCGTATTTACAGGCCATGAGACGAAGCTTATGCGCAATGCGACAGCTACTCCTATCAAAAGAACTGCAGTAGAACGTCAACTAAATATGCTCGTCCTTTTGCTGGTCGGAATCCTGGTCGCTCTTAGTGTCATCAGCTCGATCGGTGACTTAATTGTTCGGACATACCATGGAAGAGAGCTTAGCTACCTCGGGTACGCTGTATCAACCAGTGCCTTGAAGAAAGTCCAACAATTCTGGTCTGATATCTTCACGTACTGGGTTCTGTACTCCGCACTTGTCCCCATCTCACTCTTCGTCACGATCGAAATTGTCAAGTATTGGCACGCCATCCTCATCAACGACGACCTCGACATGTATTACGACAAGATGGATACTCCTGCAGTTTGCCGGACATCAAGTTTGGTCGAAGAGCTTGGCATGGTAGAGTACATCTTTTCCGACAAGACTGGAACATTGACCTGCAATCAAATGGAGTTCAAGGAGTGCTCGATTGGAGGAATACAGTACGCCACCGAAGTAACGGATGACCGACGGGCTACCTTCCAAGATGGCGTTGAGGTTGGGGTGCATGACTTTACTCGATTGAAAGAGAACCTCGAGTCGCACGAGTCGGCGCTTGCTATACACCATTTTTTGTGTCTCTTAGCAACATGCCATACCGTCATTCCTGAACGGAAGGAAGAGAACCCCGGAGTCATAAAGTATCAGGCAGCATCACCAGATGAGGGTGCGCTGGTCGAAGGGGCTGTGTTGATGGGCTATCAATTCACTGCCCGAAAGCCCAGATCCGTTCAAATCACCGTCAAGGGAGTAGAATATGAGTATGAGCTTTTGGCTGTCTGCGAATTTAATTCGACACGAAAGAGAATGTCTGCTATTTTCCGATGTCCCGATGGACAAATCAGATGTTACTGCAAGGGCGCCGATACCGTCATTCTGGAACGTCTCGGCGGTGACAATCCTCATGTGGAATTGACCTTGCAGCATCTGGAAGAGTACGCGTCGGAAGGTCTGCGAACGTTGTGTCTAGCAATGCGCGAGATTCCCGAGGCTGAATTTCAGGAGTGGTGGAAGATCTTCGACAAAGCGCAAACGACCGTCAGCGGAAATCGGGCTGAGGAGCTTGACAAAGCCGCAGAGTTGTTAGAGAAGGATTTCTATCTCCTCGGTGCGACTGCCATTGAGGATCGTCTCCAGGACGGGGTACCCGAAACCATTCACACTCTCCAGGAGGCAGGCATCAAAGTCTGGGTTCTGACCGGAGACCGTCAGGAGACTGCCATCAATATCGGCATGAGTTGTAAGCTCATTAGCGAGGACATGACACTACTCATTGTCAACGAGGAAACCGCAGGTGACACTCGAGATAACATACAGAAGAAGCTTGATGCCATTCGGACACAGGGTGACGGAACAATTGCTATGGACACCCTGGCTCTTGTCATTGATGGAAAGTCATTGACTTACGCCCTCGAAAAAGATTTGGAGAAGAACTTTCTGGACCTTGCTGTTATGTGCAAGGCTGTCATATGTTGCCGTGTCTCGCCTCTACAGAAAGCCTTGGTTGTGAAGCTCGTCAAACGTCATCTCAAAGCAATTTTGCTTGCCATCGGTGACGGTGCCAACGATGTATCGATGATTCAAGCAGCTCATATTGGTGTCGGTATCAGCGGCATGGAAGGTCTACAAGCTGCACGAAGTGCGGATGTTGCCATCGGTCAATTTAGATATCTGCGGAAGCTCCTCTTGGTGCACGGGGCCTGGAGCTACCAAAGAGTCTGCAAGGTTATCTTGTATTCGTTCTACAAGAACATCACTCTCTACATGACCCAGTTCTGGTACTCTTTCCAGAACGCTTTCTCCGGAGAAGTCATCTACGAGTCTTGGACCCTGTCATTCTACAACGTCTTTTTTACTGTCTTTCCACCACTTGCCATGGGCATCTTTGATCAATTCATATCAGCACGTCTTTTGGACAGATATCCGCAGCTGTACCAGCTTGGCCAGAAGAACACATTCTTCAAGATGCATTCCTTCTTCTCCTGGGTTGGTAATGGATTTTACCACTCCTTGATACTCTACATTGCCTCGGAAGGAATATGGTGGCTGGATCTCCCTCAAGGTGACGGCAAGACAGCTGGTCATTGGGTATGGGGCACAGCCCTGTACACTGCTGTCCTTGCTACTGTGCTAGGAAAGGCAGCATTGGTGACCAACATCTGGACGAAATATCACGTCATCGCCATTCCTGGCAGTATGATTATCTGGATGGCCTTCATCGCTGTATATGCTACGGTAGCTCCAATGCTTGGGTTCTCCACGGAGTATGAAGGAGTTGTTCCAAGATTGTTCACGAGTCCCGTGTTTTGGTTGCAGGGACTGGTTCTACCAGTTCTCTGCTTATCCCGAGACTTTGCGTGGAAATAGTAAGTGTTCCACGCCCAGACCTCAATCATTACTAATACCTTCCAGCGCCAAACGCATGTACTATCCACAATCATATCACCACATTCAAGAAATTCAAAAATACAACATCCAAGATTACAGGCCGAGGTATGCATTCCTCCCAATGACTGAGGCCTTTCATTAACAGATTTCCAGAATGGAGCAATTCCAAAAAGCGATTCGCAAAGTACGACAAGTACAACGTATGCGCAAGCAACGCGGCTACGCCTTCTCCCAAGCCGACGAATCGCAAACACGTGTTCTACAAGCGTACGATACCACTCGCGAGCGTGGACGTTACGGAGAGATGGCAAGTTCTAGGCCGGAAGGAAGATGATGACAAGAGGAAGAGTTTGGTGAAGGAAATGTATGAAACGTTGGCTAATTCTACTGTACTTTTTTTGTTTCTCGCAATGGGCTTCGGGTTGGGCCAAGAACATCTGATCGACGCATGGGCAAGGTTCGACCGGGTAATCCTTAGAGTCCGGTGCGGTCTGGTCACAAAAGGCGCGTTGGGCACTGGACTGACTGATTGAAACGATATATTTTGGAAATGAAATATGGATGAATGGGTCGCGGGAGTCGTGGCTGGCAGCAAATCCGATGAGATTCTGGTATCTCTCCTATTCATTGTGTTCAAGAATAATCGTGAGCCTGAAATCACCAAAGCTAGGTTGCTTGGGTACCTACACTGGCGATGAGCGCATAGCAGGCTCATGATGGAAATATTCTTCGTCGTTTGGACCTCAGCTTCAAATTGAACCCAACGCGATGTTCTGGTTATCTCAATTATTGGGAGACAATGACAAGTACAAGTTGTTTCGTACTGCTGCCCCGGGTGGGCCAGCACCTTTCAGATTCCAATATGCATTCCCTTTCCTGATGGTGTTTGTGGAGATCCTAATTTCACCTCAATTTGGTCTTCCTGAACAATATCAAAAGTGATATCTCTATTTTGTTTCACTTTGAAGTATGTAAATGTGTTTGTTCACTGCTACAATATCCTGCATGTTGCAACTTATTCCGTTCAATTCTCAATCTCTCAAGCATAATCTCGTTAGTGAGCTAATGTACTTACATCCAAAAGTTTCTAGCATACAAACATACAGCACACTAACTCTGCCGATTTTCTCTCAGGGTGCCCTAACCCGCACCACAACCTTGCCTCTTGCTCTGCCTGTCTTGAGCCTCTCAAAAGCCTTCGGAACATTGTCAAACTCGAATGTTGAGTCTAAGACTGGTCGCAGCTTTCCTTCTTGGACCCATGTGGCGAGCTGCTGAAAGCAAGCATTATTCCCTTTCGCCATAACCACAACATATTTCCCCTTCCCTCCCCCGAGGAATCCAGGAATCAACAAGTTGCCAAACAATTGCCTCATAGCGCTAAGGCTCATTCCCAATCCGACTTGCAGGAATTTTCCGTCCGTTTTAAGGAAGCTAGGCGATGCTCTGTACAAGTTGGACGGGGTACCGATATTGTCGAGAATGACGTCAAAGATCTGCCCTTTGCTTTGAAGTTGTTTGATGATGTCTTCAGACTTGTAGTCGAGCACTTCATGTGCTCCTACACTTTTGCAGAGTTCGATGTTGGCGGTGGAACAAGAAGTCGTCACGTAACACCCAAGCGCCTTTGCAATCTGTATCGACACCACACCCGTTCCTCCCGATCCGCCATTGATGAAAACTCTGCAACCTTTCTTGACATGCGGTTGCAATGCTTGGTACGTCGTCATTCCAACAACAGCGATTGATGCCATCCCGTCTGGATCTGCTCCTTCTGGTACCAATGCAATGGTATCTTTCGACACCGCGACGAACTCGGCAATCGACCCACCACCAAAAACTCCATCGCAAGCGCCAAAGACAATGTCACCAACACGGAAGGAATCGACGTTCTTCCCAACTTCAGCGATGCGACCACACACATCCATGCCAGCGGTCACAGGTGCTCGGAACATCAGCTTCTTAGCAAGCCCAAGCTCCAGGATTTTGTGTTCGATGGGATTCAGGGCCGCGCTGTACGTTTCCACTAAGACTTGATTGTCGGCAATTGTTGGTTTGGTTATTCCTTCTGGGGCTAGGAATAGTCGCTCTTCGACAGGGCCGGGTCCTGGGCGGCATTGCCAAGCTTTCATTGTGGTCATCTTGCGTGAATGTGGAGGAAAAGTCGAATGTTGGTGGTGTAGGACTCTGATCATATCATAGAACAGCCATCAGCAGGCATCGCTGAGTATATATACAGCACCATGTCATCATATCTCCGATCCGAATGTTCTGAAGATTCGTAAGTATTCAAAGGGCTAAGGAAATTGCCTCGATCCCTATCTGAACTGCGGTATTGGCATGTGGTAGACACTTGACCTGCTAATGAGGTGCCACACCATTCGCCCTACTTACTGAATAATCCAGCTGAGCTCTATAAGTTTACCGAAACTTTAAACATATGTCTCATAACACACGAGGTCGCGTGTCGGGACTTCGCCCTTCCTGCAAAGAAGCGAGATGCGGTAGCGACGGCTTTTGGAGTAAATACCCGTAGCGAAACTCGTACCCCAAAGCATAGGATTGGTCCAGCTGACCCACATTGACCACAATGCGAGAATAGCGAATGCGCGGGCTTTCGATTTCTTGGGTGATTGGTAATCCAGAACGACATAAAGTCCGGCTTGATGTTCTGTTTAATTAACTGGGCGCAAAACATCGGTTGTTATCGCCTGTTGGAGCAGAGAAAGAGGCTTGCATTGCTGGACGACTGGGCAAAAAATTAGTTGTGGGCTCTTCAGTACGTACTCACTCTGCCGACTAAACGAGTGCACATAACAATGGACCGAGTAGGGCGTGCGTTTCCTAGCTGAGAGACTTCCTTGAGATTCTTTCAAAATGCTGGTAATTTTCAATTCGACAAGCATGGCTCCTACGCACCTGTCATATGTTCCTGAAACAGCAACCGAGAATCCTGGTTATCGGTAAAGACAGTAAGTAGCATTCTTGACAAAAATAACCTCAGGACCTGCCAAGTAAGTTGGTGCTTACAGCCTTAATAACCGTTCCAACGTTCCAACATTTCTAGTCACCCACCCCACTGCAACCGTGTTCTTTGAAGCTTAAAGCTTAAAGCTTAATGCTGTCCCTTTGTTCCTTGTGATGTTCAGTATCCCCGAAATTTACCGAAAAGTGCAGAATCGGCTTCTTCTCCAAACCCAATAGACGCCTTCAAGTTCCACTTCACGAGCCTTAATAACTTGTTCTTTTAGGATATTTCCACAATCAGTCCCGTGTCCGACTCGGCACATAGTTTTCCTGGGTGCTGCTCAGTTGTCTTCATCCCGTCTCAGTAAGACATGCGATGCCGGAGGTTACGATGGCTATTATTATTTGTCCCATGTGTTTTTGTCTACAATACGATCAAGATCCAATCTCGATCACTCCAATCTCACTCCCTCCAGCCTCTACACGCTCTCACGCCGATACCAGACACATACCAATACTTCACCGAAATAGATATTCATTCCGATTCGAAACTTATCGGTGCTATAAGTCATATTGATTCTAGATTTGGTTTACATAACGAGTCTCTTGAGATCAATAAACTTCAACCTAACCTTATCGCGTTGTTTCAAAGCTATTCGAAAACAATGGAAGACCTAGGAATCGAGACCTGGCTCGCTCACGGTACACTTGTAGGACATTACTGGGGCCAGAAGATTTTACCTTGGGACATGGATATAGATGTCCAAGTATTAATGACGACTTTAAGATACTTAGCTACGAAATATAATAGCACTTGATATCATTATAAGAACAATACATATCTCCTCGATATCAATCCACACTATTCGATTGTATCTACCGCCGACGTGTCTAACAAAATCGATGCTCGGTGAATAAATGTCAATAGCGGGAAATATATTGATATCACCTCGGTTCATCACAACATGTCTACTCCACGTTTACTATTTTGTAAGCTTCTTCTTTATTCCCTTTGTCAAGGTTTCATATTATATAAGAATAAAAATTAATCGTTTCTAAACAGACGAAATTTATCTACTTCAACTATCTACTTTTGAAAGCGTTAAAGTCAATATACCGCACCAAGCAGAAAATATTTTTCCAAAGGAATATGAGCAAAAAGCTCTGACAAGAATTAACCATCATTGGTATTTATCATGAACCTGAATCAAGAACCGATTACTAATTGACATATAAGTATAAATGGGACTCCAAGTCGCAAAGATGGAATCTAAAGATTACCTAGTGGACACTCATACGCACATTCGTCACGACTTAAACGTGCTTGAATAACACGCGGAGGTGGTTATGTATGTTTCCATATTGCAATTTGTATTCACGAGGGAATGATCAAGCAATGGCAGTAGGCGGGTGTCGGAGTCGTTATAACGATCTGGGTCTGCTTTCGATACGAAATTTGAAGCTGTCAAGGGTATCCTTATCTATCTTGCGTTCGCAGGGCACGTATACAAGGCTGCCCAAGCAAAACCAGAAATATCAAAGCAGCCGCGCCATAGATCCCCCTTTCTGGCAGATAACAAGTTCGATTGTCTTTTCGAATCAGGTGTGGTTCAATACCATGATGATATCTTTTTTTGGCTTCAATTTCGAACTTGATAAGTAATGTTTTATGGCCGAGTTTCTGCCCGCAGCTGAAAGAGACAGGTTGCTGTCAGTCCTCTTTCTCGTTGCTTTGATTTTTGCCTACATCTATTTCGGTCAGTAGAACGGTGTTGAATGTTGCCAAGGGATACAACCTTCGCAGGCTGCAAGCTATGCGCACAAATTGGAGGGCGGAACGATCGACTATGAACAAGAGCCACTAAAGCCGATGTGCAAGTTAAGGCGTTAAACGCTGCTCTGGCTATCGTACTCAAAAGCTACCATGTTGAGAGCATCTGTTAATGCCGGTCCTGGCCATGAAAAATGAGACAAATTCGTGGACAGCCAAGTGAAGATGGAATCTGGGGATATCGCAGTACCCCGCGGCCCTCTCCAACTTTCGGTTTTGACGGATCTATTTCAAGCTCCCTCCGCAAACTTTTATGGTCAGAAATCATCCCAAAAAGTCTTATGTGTCTTGGTACGGTCGGCGCGCTGCATCTTCGGACGCCACTGCTCCCCGGTGCAGCTCTCAAAGAGCCCCCGTTGGAAGTCGAATATTCAAAAGCCGGGCCAGTGCAAATTTCATGACCCTTACCATAGCCCCAATTCTGTGTTGTATACACGGGTACCACTGATCCGTCCTTCCAGAATCGGAGAGCGTTGCGATTTCTGACGACAATCACGTGCAGCGCCTTGACATGAGTTGTTTCAACAACAACGTCTGTGACAGCACTATTGTCAGAAACATCCGTCTCATCGTTAGCGAGAAACTTTCCGGCCTTTTGACTCGTCAAGAAAAGGTTGCGAGAAACAATCTGCTGCATGATCCGCTGCAGACAAGAGCGCCATGTCAGAGCCTCCCTGCCTGTCCAGGAAACATTCAATGGATGTCCCCAGATCTACCATGAATACCAAGAACTACAAAACCCTCAAGAGATCTCGCGAACTCTTGCAACACGGGTGACGCTGCAGCCAAGCATTGGCGACGTTTATGGGCATTCAGAGTGTGGTTTTGTTGCATACTTTCTCCACCGATTACCAGATTAAGCATCTTTCCAGCCTTGGCTGTCACGTCCCTGCCTGCAAAATAATAGTCTTGTACCGGATCAGTATGTTTCTTGTTTCTTTTCAACAAGCTCCAAGTTGACTCGATGATTCAGTACGAGTACACAGTCCTTTTTTAGACTATGCTGTCACGGACAACTAGACAGACTGCATGAAGTGGCGATGATCTCTCGGTCTTCCTGCAGCAGCCACATAAAGGTTGATCGCCCCCCCCAAAGGTCTCTGTTTTCTTTCTAGCGGGGCTCATCATAATTTTCATACACCCAATCTTTTCGAAAGCTAGTCTTTCCTTTCCTATTTTCATCTCAAAATTTGTTCCATTCATTCAGAGTCTCATTTTCATTTGCACCACAGTCGCAATCATGAAGTACCCATCACCATATATCGGCCTCTTTGCGGCCACCGCCGTCCTCTCACTTCCTCTCAACATCAACATGGGTGCATATTCTCCAGCTCTGGTAGTCGGTGATGGAGCTATTGGGTTCGAAGGCCAAACTGGTGCGAACGAAGTCGCAAACTTGATGAACACACTTCAAGGCGCAACTGCCAATGGTGCTACACCTGCTGCAGGAGGAGCTACCACTGGAATCACTCAGCCTGCCGCGCCCGCAGAGCAACCTGCACCAGCTGCACCAGCTGCCGAGAGCATTGCCACCGGCGAACTTCCACAGGGCATGGGCAAGATCGTGAACTCTCGTGCGGACGAGTTCGAGGGGCTGACTCCTGAAGAGCAAGAGGCTTTGGAAGAGGCCCAAGAGGAAGCCGCAATTACTGACAACACCAAGCGTGCAGTAGACGAGTTCGAGGGATTGACCCCTGAGGAGCAAGAGGCTCTCGAGGAGGCTCAAGAAGAGGCCGCCATCACCGATAATACCAAGCGTGCTGCCGATGAGTTTGAGGGCTTGACTGCTGAGGAGCAGGAGGCGCTGGAAGAGGCTCAAGAGGAAGCCGCAATTACGGACAACACCAAGCGTGCAGCAGATGAGTTCGAGGGGTTGACTCCAGAGGAGCAAGAGGCACTTGAGGAAGCTCAAGAAGAGGCTGCAATTACTGACAACACTAAGCGTGATGAGTTCGAGAGCCTCACAGCTGAGGAGCGAGAAGCTCTCGAGGAAGCACAGGAGGAAGCTGCCATCACCGACAATACTAAACGGGACGAGTTTGAAGGCCTCACCGCTGAAGAACAAGAAGCTCTTGAGGAGGCCCAGGAAGAGGCAGCAATCACCGACAACACCAAGCGCGATGAATTCTCTGAATTGACTCCTGAGGAGCGAGAGGCTCTTGAGGAGGCCCAGGAAGAGGCAGCAATCACCGACAATACCAAGCGCGATGAGTTCTCCGAATTGACTCCTGAGGAGCGAGAGGCTCTTGAGGAGGCCCAAGAGGAAGCAGCAATCACCGATAACACCAAGCGCGATGAGTTCTCTGAATTGACTCCTGAGGAGCGAGAGGCTCTTGAGGAGGCCCAGGAAGAAGCTGCCATTACCGACAATACCAAGCGAGCACTCACAGCCGAGGAAGAGGAAGAGATCGATGAGGAGATTGACATCGAGGATAATTCGAAGCGCGCTCTCACGGCTGAAGAAGTGGAGGAGCTTGAGGAAGAGATCGATATCGAGGATAATTCAAAGCGTGCTCTCACAGCCGAAGAAGTAGAAGAACTCGATGAGGAGATTGACATAGAGGACAACGCTAAGCGAGGTGTGTCTCTTTCTGTCTCAAAACTTGTAAAGAACGAGGCTGACGAATCGATTGCGAAAAGGGATCTAGCTGGCTTCAACGCCGCGTTAACGTATGCGATGGGTGCTATGCGGGTGTCACCTGAAGTTCAACTCGGTACTGGAGATGGTGGATCAGGTGTTGGTATCACTCAGAAACCTGGTGGCGCGGGGGCTGCAGCTCCAGATGCGCCTAGCAATGCGACCCGTCCGGCTTAGAACATGTGGTCTTGATTACTTGTTTTCTCTGTGTCGTCTTCTAAATATTGCATTAATCGAATATTCAAAACTGTCACTTCTGTTCATGTCACAACCCAAGATCATTCACGCGGTCCTTCAAAAAGAAGTGAAGAGAAATCAACCCTTTCCAAAGCGTACTTGTCACTCGTCTCAAAGTACCTAATATGAACACAGACCACAAATGAATGTTAAATAGTTATCTTGGTTGTATCCCACCAGTGAATCCTCTCTGTTCAGTCCCCAACGGAATTCCTTCGGCTTCAGACCATCTCTGACGGGTATCCAATACCCCGCCAATACAGGAGAAACGCCAATGTACTAGACCTAAGGACTACCACGCACGAGTCAATTGGAGAGGTTTGGATGCCCGGAAGTGTCGACTGATGCTTGTTACTCGTGTCCAATGAAAATAATGCAGCGACTGAAGTGAAGTTGTCTCTTGTTTACACAGAATGGCAAAGATTCTCATTATCTCGTCTTGTTAGACCACAATCATTTCCCCCATAGCCTGGTGTTACAGTGATTTTCCTTTTTTGTTCTGCCTTGCATGTTGATGCCCAAAAACTTCCCCTACTGGTCTCGCTTACCGTACGGAGGTACAGCTGGCTCGGTTTGCTGCTGGTCCTGACTTCCGTGCACGCTCCCTACGTAGGATCAGCAAGTGCCAATGTTCTTGATTGCAACGGGACGAAACCTTGCAATGTTGACTTGTCATGAAGTCTTATGTTCTTCTCATACAGTAGAAAACCTGCAGTCTTAAGCCGACTGCGATGAAGGAGGCGCCCGGCTAATTTCAAATCGATCATGTCAAAGTGAGAGATGATTTTGAGCTCACCATGCTTCTCTGAGCTGTGTCTAAGGTTCTTCCAATTCTTTAGAGATATCATTGAACAGCAACTCTCCGAGATTCTTGCCAAGTCCTGCTTCTGGGGATCTTGAGGCAATTTCCGCCTTGCTTTGCCCCCTGTCCCGCATTCGAAGATGCCTCTGAAACAAACCTAGTACTTCCAGCAAGAGCCAGACAAAATTAAGCAGATTCAGCCTGATATCACTGCTGGTTACAATGCTTATTATTCCCCCCAGCAAATCAAGTACTCGCCGAGGCATGATAGACTTCAGACAAGGCCAAGATTACAAGGTCATCTGATCCTATTGGACTACCAAAAACTACTTCATGGAGAGAGGCCCAAGCCATTTTTTACTTTTGATGCAGGAATTACGTTTATTTTTGGCATGCCATCTTTGATATCCGCTTTCCATTTCATCCATGTTCTCATAGTTGACTCCTGAAGTTTCTTAGTTCTTGGTTTTCACGGCCAGCGACGTAATGTTAATTATCTTTTCTTGATATGTATGTTACTCGAATCATACGGAGGATAAGTCGAGTGCTCCTTAATGATGAATGCCGGATATCTTCGCTCTTTCAGCAGACTATCCTATCCACAGCAGCAATACTCATACTTGTCAGAGACATTCGCAATTCCCACCGAGAATGCAGAATCCAGGACTCACTCCAGTCCTCGTGATTTTCTTGAGCATCAGCCTTTTCTCGGCAGCCCAGATCCATGTACAAACGGTAAATGGTCTGCCGACATGCGCCGTACGTCTCCTACAACTCCGCCGACCTCATTCGATGTCTGATCATGACGCTAATTTAGAGACCAGAAAGAATGCGCTCTAGAATTCATTGGGAACTCGAATTGCCCTCTGAAAAATCAGACGTGCGTTTGCAACTACCTGTCATTCTACGATGCTTGTGTTGAAAAGGAGTGTAACGCAACAGACTTAGCTTGTAAGTGCACTGCTCCCATGTAGAACATGACTGACATACTCAAGCGGCCAACGAGCCGCCTGTTCCATATTACATTCCAGATGCGACAATATCCATAGGCATGACACCCAGCTGTTCACTGTCGACGCCCAATCTTCCTCGACCTACAGCAACCGCGACAGTAGCAAGGACATCGGAGGGAAACACCCCTACGTCCATCAACACAACGCCCAGAGCAACAGACTTTGCGAGTGTGTCTTCCCCGATTACCGTTGCACAAACATCTTCAGCGAATATCGCCACAGGTGAAAGCTCTCCGACAGAGTTGGTTTCTCCGGCTTCGGGTGGAAGCAGGCAGACGAACACTCCACTGAGGCAAACACAGACAGCCGAAAGTAGTAGTACAAGCACAAGGGGGGCTCCAAAAGCAACCTCTACCGGAGGTGCGCAGTTGCTTAAAGTTGTGGATTTGAGAGTTGTGGTTGCTGGCGTACTGGGCTTTGCCATGGTTGTTCTGTAGCTGCTATCGTCGGTAATCACCGAGTTCTACCAGAACAATTGAACAGGGCAGTTCTTCGACCAATGTGCCCCTTGTACGAAGGGATATTTCACCTCCCCTTGCGATTGTGTCTTTGGGGATCTTCTTCTTTGGCAGTAGAAGTCCTCCTCTATATCTATGGAGCAGAAGCGTATTATATTCCTATCGAGAGGGTGTAGGTCATACGATGTAGATTTTCGGCCGCAAGGGTTCGCTTCAGCACTAAACAATTAAGCGAGGCAATTTTTAGCGACTGTTCTCATTCGCAACATCCTAAGGAAGGAGGGACAAACAGGGATAGAATTCATTCAGTGAACATTCATCATAAGAATCATCTCTTCCCAGTCCAATGCTGGAGGATGGTTCGAGTGTAGTGTTTCGCAGGGCACGGAGGTCATGGAGTTTAGCGTAGTCGGAGTGCAGTGACCAGCAGAAATGAGCATCTTGCGTCAAACCAGCGCTACACCCGCACAAAACTGAAAATTAACGCAAACTGCCGCCCCAAAACTGTAGGAATGAATGACGCCCAGGAAATCTCGCTTCACTACTCAAAAGTGATAGCACAAGTCAGGCGATGTTTGGCCGTGGAATAAATACCAAGATGACATCTGGTATCATTGGTTCTTGGCTAAGCAGGCCAAGGGGCCAAGCACCCAGCCGTGGATAAAAGTCCAGAAATCTGCTCAAACGACCTCGTATGTTACGTTAACACACGAATGAGAAGGCCTCTCTTAGCTATCATCGTCCTCTGGTCAATCGCGATCTCTCTCACCTGTGTTCTGCCTTTTCGGGGGCCAGAAAGCTAGATGACTCTCTGGGTACTCTATGTCCCCAAATTCATGCTAACTGTCTATTGAGTACGCTACATTATCGTGAACATAGCTACCGAGACTAATCGATTATTGTATTCATAAGATGGTTATCGGATACGATGATGTTGTCAGACGCCGAAATCACAGATGACGGATCAGTGTTGACATTGGTAACAACAGCTCGCTTATTTCGGAGTGTCCACCCCGAGTCCCCAACCCGAACCCGCAGGGGCGAGACGGGCTGACAGGGTACATTGAGCTAGTTGTCGTTCTCTGGGTATCTAGTTGTGGGGGTTTGATTCCCAGCATCCGTTTTGGCGGATCTTTCGTACATATACTTCCACATCCACTTTCTAGTCCATGTTGGATACATCACTTCTCAAGCTCAGCAAAGGACGGCCCGAGCGTACTTCATACTTCCCTGCATACGATGTCGTCCTCGAAGAGTTTCTCTGCTCTTCTCGTGTGCATCACCGTCCTCGCATTAGGAGTCCATGGCGATGGTGTAGGTCTCATTGGCTGGGGGAAGACGTTGTATAACCCAACATGCTCATTTGCATGCCGGTAGTAAGTCCTACCTCAAAAGTCGTCGGACCTCTCACATTTGTACTCGTACCTTCCTACCTGCTTTATCGTTTATTATTACGTACTGACTTGCCATTCATCTAGTGCAATTCGAAGCCAGTTGCTAACATGCACACCAACCGAGAGCACTGAGACTTTCGGGACAGCACATCATTCTGTGAAAACCCCACCAAGCTGTTATATCAGTGATCCAGCATTCATGAAGACGATCGCCCTTTGTATGGATACGTACTGCCCCTTAGCTGGCAACCCATCATTGAAACTGTTGGAGAGTTACTGGGCAGGGCATCTGGCGACTGGCACACTAGGCACCTCTAAATATGTACCGACCATGTCGTATCAAGATGCCTTAGCTGCTTCTCGAGTAGACGAGACTCACGCCGCCAGTGGGATGAATATGACATCTGGCAACACGACGAGCGGAGAGCACTTGCATATGAGGCTCAAGAGCCGACAACATGATGGCCATGGTTCTTCCTCATCGTCTGACATGCAAGTTTTTGACGTGTCTAGCCCACTGCCTGTTACTGTCGGTGGAAAAGTTGTGCTGAATGTCACAAGCTTTGTCGACCCCGAAACTTGGCAGATGGGATACAACTACATGTACGACTTCGAAGCCAACGAGGCAGGACATTCAACTACAACGTGAGTAGACGGTCTTAAGAACGACTAGTAAAGTCCAACATGGGAATCTAAAACTGACGATCAACAGGATTGTAATCACGATCGTTGGAATTTCCCTCCCGATATTCCTTTCTCTGCTGCGATTTTTCCCTGGCCTGTCGAAGAGCTTGTTGTGGAATGAGATTCAGAGAAGAGCAATCTATCCAGCTGCCTGGGGATCTCGTCACCGTGTGCCTGTCGCTGGAGCTGTCATACCGACACGCGGCCAAGCCATGTATATCTTTTTGATCAGCTTTCTCAACCTCATCCTGTTACTTACTCCTTATGTCTACCATCGACCACAGGCCAGCTTTCTTACACGTGGGGCGCAAACACTCAGTATTGTCGGAAATCGAGCAGGTTCTATGGCAATGGGAAATGTTGCAGTATTATTTCTGTTCGCAGCTAGGAACAGCCCGCTGCTTTACATCACCGACTGGAGTTATGGCACTTACCTACTGTTGCATCGCTGGCTCGGGTACTGGGCCATCATTCAGACCATCATACATTCGTTCATGCTGATGGCATACTATATGTCCAAGGATATGTACAAGGCAGAATTTGCGCGAAACTACTGGAGTTGGGGTATTGTCGCTACTGTTTGCGTATGCGCCATGCTTCCTTTCTCCCACCTCTGGGTGCGTCAGAAGTTCTACGAATTCTTCCTGTTGACGCATATTGCACTCTCTTTACTCTTCCTCATCGGGTACTACTACCACATCTGGTTTCTGTATACATACAACTGGGGTTATGAGATCTGGATGTTTATCGCCGGGGCAATTTGGGGACTTGATCGCGTCATTCGCGTTATACGAATGGCTTTGCAAGGAAGTCGAACTGCTATCGTGGCTGCGATGAAGGACGTGGATGGAGACTACATCCGCATCGATATCCAAGGAACAGAACTCAAAGGAGGAGTCGCATACCTTTGCTTTCCGACTCTCGGCTGGCACTTTTGGGAGACGCATCCGTTTTCTGTAGCTTTCAATCCCGGTAGCATTCCCGAGGGGCCTTCAACTGAGACTCATGCTCCAGCAACGACTTCTGAGGAGCCAACACCGGACCAAGAAAAATCGGAGTCTACTCTCAACGCCCCTCCGGCGGCCAACAGCACGTCAACCTTTGCATCTCACAACACAACGACTTTCATCGCGCGAGCTCGTACCGGAGTGACAAAACAGCTACTAGCACGTGTCACTAAGGAAAATGGATCAGCACGCATTCGAGTTCTGATCGATGGTCCATATCACCACTCCGGTCAAGTCAGCTCTCAGCTTTCACCATGCAGCAGTATCTTGTATATTGCGGGTGGAGTGGGAATCACTGCATGTTTACCCTATCTAAAAAAGAATCGGGACAAATCCGCGAAGCTGCTCTGGTCAAACAGAAAGAGCGGACTGTTAACTGAGCTGCAGCCAGTTCTGGCCGCTCTACCGAGCAATTTGCTCGTTGAGACGAGCATCGGCGGACGTTTTGACCTCGATGCAGTTCTCAGCAAAGAATTAGCTGGGTCTGTCAAGACTGGTAATGGGATTTTAGGTGTCGTGGTCTGCGGGCCCCCTGGTATGGCTGATGATGTCAGAAGGAAGCTTTCCCAAGTTTCGACCAGGAATGTGATGAGCAGGCCTTATGTACTCTTGGACGAAGCCTTCTCTTGGTAGATGAATTTCAGAAGATTTAATTAGTGGCACCTTCATAATCGATTGTCCTTCATGAGTATTAGTACCGAGAATTGCAGGGGGGTTGGGCGCACCTAAGCTCCCATCTCAGAATTCTAACCAATGCACTGGTCCGCGCAGATGTGTCAACCAGTTTTCAACCCTAGGGATCGTTATAAAATGTACTGAAGTTCTTTGATAGATTATCTGATGTGTCTTACTTCCTGGGCGCTCTTAATTTGCCGAGATTCGAGTCAATCAGTCACATTATTTACTTCAACGCTCGCTTGAAAAGGGGGGCTCGGTCTCTAAGCGAGGACCATACCCAAACCTTCAGTGTATCTGAAAGCCCTTCCAAAATCTAGCACTATATTTGGGTCTCAACATCAAACAAGGCATCGGTAATTGATGTACACTATTTCTACCAAGAACAGATCCTCTTCTCACAGTTCAACTTCCATTCAGTTCACATCGTGTATCGATAATCCGGATGAAAATCCCCATCAGCACCATCAGCAATCGCCTTCTCCCTCTCCTCCTCCGTCATCCCATCCCTCTTCCTATTCTCCCTCTTCAACCAAATTGCAAGACTAATATGTCCCACGGCAGCCAAGACAACACTCCCCAGCGAAAAGCTCAACCCAAGCATATATTTGCCGTTATGCGAAGTCTTGAAAATCTGACCAACAACAAGTCCAGCGCAGTTCCCGATAGATTGGTTCATACCGATGGCTGTTGCTCTCTTGTAGTATCCCGCATGGCTGTTCAGCAGCCATGTCGCGTTCAGACCGAGAATGCAGTAAATGCCTGGCGCGATGAGAAAGGTAGAGAAATAGAGCGCGCCTCGAATGTGGACTGGTACACCAATCTGTAAAGAGTAACCGATGGCTGTGACGAGACCTGCGGGAAGCATGAATGCGACTCTGATCTTGTACCTATCTGACATCCACGAGACGAAGACGTATGCTGATGCTGCCCAGAAGAACACGGGGATAGTGAGAAGCTGCGTCGTGACGGTGCCGTAGCCGAAACCCTTGATGATAAGTGGCAGGAAAGTCGAAAGTCCAAATGAGCATATGTCGCCCCAGAACTGACTCCAGCAGCTGATATACAGCTTTGGATCTGTCAAAGCCTTCTTGACTTCTTTCCACTCAAACTCTGGATGTCCGTTGTATCTCCGATTGATTTCAGCGCGAATTCGCATTAATTTTTTGTCGTCCTCGTTCAAGAATCGAGCAGATTCGAAATCATCTGGAAGCACGAAATAAACCAGGAGTGCGACCGCGACTGTTGCAATGCCTTCAATGATGAACAACCATCTCCATCCTTCGAGCCCGCTGATGCCATCCATTTTTAAGAGAGCAAAAGCGAATAGTCCACCAAAAGCACCTGATAGGGCTGCTGAGACCAGGAGGTACGACACTCGCAGTGCTTGCTCTTCCCTCGTGTAGAATGTGCTGAGGTAAAGAGCCAAGCAGGGAAACATTCCTGACTCGAACACTCCGAGGAGGAGTCGTGAGGCATAGAGCTGGGCAGCGTTGTGCATGAAACCAGTGCCGATGATTGTGACTGCCCAGCAGAACATCAGGGCTGGGATCATTCTCTCTGTGATCATGAATTAGCTGGATTGAGAAGGAGAGAGGCGGTGATGCTTACGAGGACGGACTCTCTTCATCAGCAAAGAGCATGGTACTTCGAAAGTGACATAGGTCACGTAGAATAAAGTGACCGCATCTATCATGACATTAGCGAGAGTTGAAAGGAAGAGGGTAATCAGGTTGCATACTTCCCAACTCGCCAGATGTCATGCTCAGATCCTTTGTCATCCCAGCACTTGCAGCATTTCCAATGTTGGATCGATCTAGGTATGCAGCGAGAAAGATGATTGTGAAGACAGGCGCGAGGCATAGATCAAGTTTCAGGAGCAGCTTTTTCTGGTGGGCGGGGTCGATATAGAGCTCGGCAGAGTCATCGATGATGTTGTCATCTTGTGGTACTGATATCGTGCTGCCCTTCTCAGGGAGAACTTCTGGATCGGTTCCCATGCTGGTCAATAGTATACAAGAATGAACAGATGTAACGAACTTCTCTCGGTACTTAGCTTGCGACAGCCTAGATCTTGACCACCTGGTCAAGACTCTTTATAACAAACCTACATTGCGAAGAAAACCATTGCCCGAAATACTGAAGATAAGAACCCATATATTCCAGCTTGGTATCGTACGAAGTTTTAGGTTGCGACCCTGGATGGACTATATCGCAGGGATGGAAGACCAACAGGCCCCCCTTTTTCTCGCTTCGGGCAATGATGCGCCTGTCGGGAAATTCGAAGGTGGGATGATAAGCTACACAATTTGCCGATGAGGTGCATGAATACCAACAGAACTTCGTTGGCCGTCTTCAATTCCCGATCAGATTCGGAGGAAATGCCGATACAATGTGACAGTAACCGAAGCTGATTGAGGTCATGTTCAGATTTTTTCCCGGCACTGGATGGCTGACAGATGGCGATTCCGAAACTTGACTGGCCCCCATGACCAATGGCTAGCAGCGTCGTTTATAAGTACAAAGTCTTTCCAGCTTAGGAATTTTGTGTCGATTTCGAAAGTCTTGGTTGCATGAATGAGTCTTTCTCCGATGACCATGGGATCAATAGAAGTCGAAAAATTTCCCGCGAGTACCAGACTTCTCGCATGTCACGTTTGAATTTTGGACACTGACTATCTTGTAGATATGGGAGAGATTCGTCCGTTTCACAACAGAAGATTATCAAATATACTGCGGCGAACCAGTGGACCCAGAGCTCGACATTGGCCTAGCATTCTTAGCCAAAGAACCCATTCAGCTCAAAGTTCTCGACACAAACTCAGCATTAGAACTCAATACCTCCTTCACCGGAGAAGTCAAGATTGCTACTTCAGTACCTGTAATCGTATACTCCATCGCAGGTCCTTGTTAACTGGGAGATAGATCCTCACACCACTAACTCCCCAAGAAATCGGAACAGTTCGCTGCGTAGGTCTGAACTACACCGACCACGCAGCTGAGATGAACCTCCCTCTTCCTACTCACCCAGAAATCTTCATGAAGCCAGACACCTGCGTCCACTCCCCAGTTCTCCCCATCATCCTCCCCAAACACACATCCGCAGAATGTGACCCCGAAGTCGAACTCGCCGTCGTAATCGGCAAGACGTGTAAAGACGTCTCGCCAGACGAGGCTATGGAGTATGTATTGGGATATATGACAGCGAACGATGTTACAGCGAGGAAGATCCAGGGACGGGGAAGCCAATGGGGGTATTCGAAGGGATTCGATGGATTTTGCCCCATGGGACCGTTTTTGGTGTCGAAGAAGAGAGTGCCGGATCCGAGGGTCTTGAAGTTGAGGACGGTGTTGGATGGGAAGGTGATGCAGGATGGGGCTGTGGAGAATCTTATTTTCAGTGTGGCGGAATGCGTTTCTCATATCTCGCAGGTAAGGAGTTGATTATTGGTGAATTGAAATGTGGGTGATGGAACTGACTGAATGTAGGGGACGACGCTGAGGGCTGGTACTGTGATACTCACTGGCACGCCGGCGGGAATTGGACATAGTCATGACCCGCCTGTTTATTTGAAAAAAGGGTCGAATTTGAGGATTTGGATCAGTCATGGTTTGGGGACTCTAGTCAATGGAATTGAGCAGGGTGTCTAGATCATTCATTCGGTGACGAAACTGGAAGAGTGATGGGAACTTCTGGAGGATAGGGTAAGTGATTAAAGCAATACAGAATAGCCTTTCACGAAAAGGGCAGAGAAATTACTGATATCTGGAATATCGCCTTATGAGTTCAATCGAGAAGTAAATTTCGGAAGATGTGTAAGTTATTTGATTTTGACTACTAATATGCGGTCGATATCCATGATATATCTTGGTAGCGCCAGCACTGCCAAAAGAGATCAGTATCTCCATGCCGCCATCGTGTACGCCCCTTAGATCACCACCTAATAACTATTAACGAAGATATGGAGCCATGGCTTTGTGGGATAATCGAGCAAAGGCCAAAGGTCACGTCAGACACTTCGCTTCCGTCATCGGCATGATAAGAAGGAAGCGTTCGGAAGGAGCAGAGTTGTCATCCGAAGCGCGACAAACCTCCTGGATCAATTCTTCGCTTTTATATTCTTACGCGGCATCTGACAATAGGAGAGAGAATCCGATCAAGTTGACGCGGGACGGTCGTGCATCTGGATGACAGTTGTGCCGAGAGGTCTACACGCACTGATCAGGTGTGCCCGCAAGTTTGTCATGGCCCAACGGTGTATACTTAACCTTACCTTGACGCGCTGATCCAGGTATATTCGGATCCGAGAATATTTCCCGGGGAGGCATTATATACTTATCCTTATCTTGACGCGCTGATCTAGGTGCAACCGCGGCTTTTTTATGGCCGAATGGTAGATACTTACATCTACGTTGAGGCTCCCGCACTGGTGAAGCAACGACTATGGGTTCCTTATCCCTCGGTGTCGCAGCTCCATGCTTAACTTGAGGTCTGAGAACTGGTTCGGCGACGTTGGCCTTGGCTTTCTCTTTGCCTTTCCCTTTGTCTATGTGTTCCTCTGCGTCTTTCCTATCTCCACACAGCAGCATTGAGAGCGAAAGAGTGATAAGACCCATGATGTTGAAGTTGTAGCTAAAGTAGCAAAAGTATATGACTTACTGAAATTCGCAAGGGAAGGGACGTGATGCGATTAACTTATGCGAATCACAATCCGATTGTTCTTTTACTGGACAACAAAACAGTAAATAAACACAGCATCAGAGTGATTAAAGATAAGATATTCCTCAGGACACTGGTCTGTCTGTAGAACACTGTACTACTGTCCAAAAAGTCGCTGCGAGTACGCAAGAGAAGAACAAAGGTTATTGGGAACGAAGCCTTTGTGACTGACATTCTTGGCAAGCCCATTGATCCCTCACTTTCCCAGCGCATTGCGCATCAGCAATAGGCAATTATGAGACTTGTAAACAAAGATCAGACATTGCACTGTACCTGGACGGGTACAGCTGACTAGCCAGGTACCCAACTTGTGTGCTCAAAGACTCATGCCACCTTGATGAGTACCAGGTAGCTACCATTAAGAAATGCTCTTTGACGGAGCACCTGAAACCCTAGGACTGCGCTTGGGCTTTCATTCAACAAGCCGGAGGTCTTCACTCCACGGACCAGCAGTCAGCCTCGCGCGCGACGTGAAGTCGCACAACCAGTCTCGCTCCCTGGTCAAGGAGTATTCAGCCGAACGAACCATATCGGCAAACACCTTCTCGGCTTATGCTTAATACGCAGGCAGATATGGGACAACGCAATGCGCGGAAATGACAAGTCTTATTTTTGATATCTTGCTGGGAAATAGCTAGGCAGATGAAGGGCACACCCCCACACCGTCTTCAGCCTCTTACTCGTCCCCCACTCTCTGCTCTACTGCATCTATTTAATGAAGGCTGAAGGATCGTGAGGCCGAGTCTACCCAGCTTCATACGAGATTATGCAGACTTCTGGTTTTGGAAGAATTCGAGGCCCGACGGACGTGATGGTGTAACGGTTGGGTACAGATGCATGTGAGACCTTCTTGCACTTTACTGCTCGGTTCCTGGAACTTGCTGCAGGTTTACTGATCGAGCAATAATGAATGGCTGAGCTGTAAGGAGAGATTTGGGTGGAAATTTGCGATGTGTTGAGGGCGGACGGCTAGGCAGAGACAGAGCCAAGTAAGGCAGACAGATAGGACAAGAGAGGGCGACTGGATCCCTCACCTTTCTGCTCACCGATCACCACTTCTTTCCTTCATTGAAGGAGGCCTCCTTGCCTGCTACCTGTCAACCAGTCTGTACACCTCGAATACCCATACGGAATTCCTCCCTTGCCCCTCACTAGGATTATATCAAACGAAAGATTCAAAAAAGTGACAAACGATCTAGACTTCCGGCACTTGCTCAAACCACGCCATGATAATCCATCATCTGCCGAGATATACACGTCCCCAAAATTTCGGCGTTTCAATTAAGTAAAACTTGACAAAGAAACAGCGCATTCTTTGGGAGGGATTAACGAATGAGGTAAATATCTGGTATGGTGGCATGGAGTAAGGGATGGATGGATGCCTCGCCAAACAGGAAACGAGGAAACGTGAAACGAACAACTCAGCAGCCGCATATCTCCACTTCTAAGCAGCGAAGTGATACTTCTCCATAGAAAATGCAAAAATCACATGTTTTTACATGTATAGGATGGAGAATGTAAAACATGTGGGTATGAAGCCATATTTTTGGAAGACATCTAGAACGTCTCGCTTGAGGCTTACCTAGGTAGGCTTGGAGGTGACGAAGATCCATAATTTCTTGCGCGTTGAACGCGTCAAGGGAAAAGGTGTTCGCGTCTTGACTCGTGGGGCACGCCACTGACGTTGATCACGTTGTGTATTCGACGATGATGATGATGGTGATGAGCCTCAGCTTGAGGTCAAGTTTGAGATAAGGATATTTTGGAAGAGAAGAACGGTAGCCGCTATCAATTGAAGTCTGTAGGGTGAGACGGGTGAGAGGAAGATTTGGGATCAAAATGAAGTGGGATGAAACTAGAGATAGAGATAGATAACAGAACGGAAGGAAAGCCGAGGGTATCCGCCTTTCGGATCACTTTCCTTGTATCTGCCTTGTAGTATATTCACCCTGCTATAGTATAGCAAGATTGATATATGTTTGGCCTGAGTGAGAGGCTAGGTTGAAAGGAAGCGCAAGCGGAAGTCGGTATCGGGAAGTGCGGCGACTTCATCCTATCTCTTGGATAGTTTTCAAGAAATGAAGACAGGACGAAGTATACTTCTCCACTGTTTTGACTCTTCGATTTCGTGCATTAGTGAGTGGTGTGGAATCTGTGGGTTCATGATTGGATTGGAGAAGAAGGGACAAGAGAGGCACAGAGGAGGGGCATTCTCACTCGGCTGAATCGCGGGATCTCTTCAAATACACGCAGGCACCTTCATGGACCCCCATGGGTACCTACCTCGTCCGTCCATACCGCAGAGACCGAGAGCTTATTTCCCCTCTTTCGATACCGACAGGTTATTGAAGTCTGTTTCCATGTTGGTAGCCGTCCGAGCCATCCCCAAAACTTTGGATATATGCAAGCCTAAGCCAACGGAGCCGAGCGTTCGTCAGCTTCCTCCAATAGCCAGCCATCAAGGCCAGCCATCTCTCCTCGTGGTGACGACTTGACGAGATTCGGTGTTGACCCCCATTCCAAAATCTGTAGGAGCGTATCTCAGATATCATGGTAAAGTTGGTATTTATAGAGGCAATTAATATATCGAGCCGGTGGCAAGCGTCAGTAAGCAACAAACAGTGTGGTTCGGCTTTCCTCTTTGGTGCGGTTGTGCCTGCAGGAAAGGCCGTGGGGGTGGAGAGGGGTAAGCTTGATGCTGAAGCCACCAGCTTGCGAACAGAGATGGTAGAGGAGGGGGAGGATTTGATGTGATTTGAGATGTTTTGCGGAATTGCATGGGGCATTGAACAGCTGAGGAACGATGGGTCTGTGGAGTTGGGTGGATTAGATTGGTCTGGTTTGTGAAGCCGTAAGAGGCTTGCTTTATGCGTGTCTGTTGCGGGTAGCCATAGAAATGCTGATTGGGAGCGAGAAAGGGCGCGTGGGATCGACGACTGGTCTGGCTCTCTGGCTCTCTGGCTGGCTGACTCGCTAGAGGGCTGTTGATGTCTTGGTTCTGACTGTTGATTGATGAGAGGCAGAGATGAGGGAGGAGGGGGAAGAGGCAGCTGAGGCATAAACGAGACAAGTGGGGGGTTTGGTCTGGAATGTCTGGATTGCGGATGATGCTGCATGCTGAGACTTGAGTTGTGGATATATGTGGATAGGAAGGGAAGGGATATGGCAGAGCGTGGACCTTGTTGGTTGTACAAGTTGCGGATGGAGCACGGCATCGAGGAAAAGGCGGAGACGGATGACATGGAATTGTCACGAAAGACGCAAGAAGGTGCGCAACGTGCACAACCTTACCTGGGAAGCTAAAGTGAAGCACGAAATCCACCCGGTTGGTGAGGTGAGGTGAGGTGAGGTGAGTGAGGGGAGTGATGAGTCGTACCTGATAATGATGCAATCTCAGCCATATGCCGTAGCAATGATAATATATGTATCTGTATGACCCCGTCCCCTGACATGCTTCTTGACTCGATCACTCGCCCTCGGCTAGACACTCTTCAGCAAATGACTTGCTGAACGAGAACAACAAGCACTTTATCAACGTCAACCAACGCTCTTCTTTGAGCTGATTATCGTTTTCGTTCTCGGACCCTGAGAATTGAGCAACATACATATTTTTATTAGTCTGTAATCGTCGGCACAATCAACATTCTTCGCTGCACGGGAAAAAAACTAGAGACAGGCAAGCACGCCATCTCCGGACACCTTAGCGGTCAGACAGAGCTAGAAGCTCTTACTCAACTCAATTTTGACGCCTTACCTACCAAGGTGATCTCACGATAGCCTTTCAAGGCTCGCACGTTCTCACTCATCTCCACTTCCATTCGATTCGAATTTTCGGTTCGGACGGATATAATCGTCCTTGTCTCTCTTCTCAGGTAACATCGTCGTACAATCACCACTTCATTTCCAGGTCGTCAATCACAATTGACCAAGTCAACCTGCCTTTGAACCTCTGCCTCTGCCCTATCTCGTCTTACACTACACTACACTACACTACACTACACTACACGACACGACACGACACTACCGCACGCCGTCCCAAGCCGCCCGCCAGTGTTTGGTAGACAAGTCTCCATCTCCGCCAGGGTCGAGATAACACCATAGCCCTTGTCCAGGATCAACTAGACAGGACGCCTCATATCCAACCAGTCCGTCACATCCTCCACCAACAACAAAAATCTCACGATAATTTTGAAATTATTCCTCCGCTGTCGGCCACTTTCCTGATACCTCATATTGCTTCCAAGGACGAACCTTCTCTTCCGGGACATTGTGCATTCATTTCAGTGGTGGTTGTATAACTGAGCCAGGATTGTCGCCGTTATCGCTCCTCTCTATCTCGATCTGACCAAGGCGCGGACTGCTGTATCGAGTCATCCTTCCCTTATCTCACCTGCACCTGCACCTGCAGCAACCATCCCTCCAACCCTCGAATCCTCCTTCACATCAACTCCGACTCACTGGATTTGTTTCTTGTCATTTATCATATCGCTTTCCGCCAACTATCACAAGACCTTTCACCGAAACACAACACGACACCCAGCGGTTCCGTTTCCCCTCACCTCTACATATATACTTACAGCCTTCAATCGACTTTCCGTCACGATCAATTTACCATCGCGCTCTCTACACACACACTGAGGGGTAAATACCTACCTCTCCCCAAACCGCCAAAATGGCACAATCACGCCCGTTAGCTACCTCACCACCACCACTTTCTCCTCGCACACATTCAGAAAAGAAACACCATTCGCGCCGGAAATCAGGAAAGGATTATGTAGTCAGCGAGAAGAAATCCACACGTCCAGCAGTGTCACGACGAACGACTCCCCAACACATCACCAAGGTTGCGCCTATATGGAATGGCCGGAGTAGTCACCGAGACAGAGACGATGATGCATATGGGGGACGAGATAGCGGGGAAAGCTTTCCCCAGTTCTGGTAGGTTTCTCACCAGTTCCTACGTTGCTTTTTCCCACGCCGCGTTTCTGTCCTTTTGGGGGGTCGGCCACAGGTTGTGGAGGATCAGGAACGAGTGTTGTACCCCCCATATGTGGGGTGCATATTGGCAGATGCAACTGAACTGGCAGCTGACGAACCATGTAGCATGACCTGCGAAAAGCAATTCTTACCTGCCAACAACACCTTCTTGTATTGTTCCGAGGCGTAAGTTCCCCTCTTTCCCCCACCACTGCATTCCCAGGAGTTGGAGGCACCGCTCTTCCCGATTGGGAGAGTCGCAACCCCTACTTCCGATATCAAAAAGAACAGAATGCTGACTGCATGTTAATGCAGGTGTCGAGTCCATGATCAAGCCCCGTCCCAACCAATACGAAGCAATTCCTACTCTTCTTCCCCGCCTCTCACTCCGTACACGCGCCAATTCTCCTCCTACCCCTCCACAACGACCTACGAAGACGGACCCGATATCATCCCTCGCTTCTCACCTACACAATCCCGCCCACGCTCCTACTTCAACTCCGATCCATACCCCCAAATACAATCCACCTACCAAGCCCCCTCAACAGAATACTCCACCTCAGCCCAGCAGACGCAATACACACCTTCCAGCTCCTCCACAGCGCTCGCCTCCCTCCGCGAACTCGCTACTGCACTCCCCAAAACAAGCAGCAGAAGCAGCCGAAACCGCGACCCCGAGTCCCCACCAAAAAGCACAGCAAGCTCAATAACGCGCACCGGGTCTGGAGTCTGGGATTATATACCCTTCACGTCAGGTAGTAAGACTGCAACTCCGACTCCCAATGCTACGCCCGGAAACTCGTACACGAATACCAATGGTGGCGGATATGCGGTGAGCCAGAGCTATGGTGGTGCGGGTAGGAGTAAGGAGGATTTGTATGCATATGGAAATGGCGCGGGGTACGGATATGGGAAGAGTCATGGTACAGGTGGATATGGAAATACTGGTGGCATGGGCATGGACAGGCCGTTACCGCCGAGGACGGCAGGACATAGGCCGAAGAGTGTTGATCTTGTCACGCCGTTCTCTACGGGGCATTGAACTTCGTCGGAATTGCAATGATCAGATGAGAGAAAGCGGTGACAGAGCAAATGGGGACATATGAGATCCGTTCCCGTCGAGGCATTAACGACCAGACGACATAGATTTATCGAACGAGAGCGGAGCAAAAGTACATCGAAACGAGACACGAATGGGTGGCCATTTGCATTTACATATTTCCTACCTTCAATTTGAAGAGCTGGGGCGGCATATTGCATTGTGCGCGCGTTCTACATTCACATTTACGGTCGCATTTTCACTCGATCTGCATTTAACTATTCATTATCTTGTTTCTCTTCGGGTACGTAGACGGATTGATAGTATTCATGGATGGCATGGCGTATGAACATGGTTGAAGTGGTAATTGAGCATGGATTGGATGAAAGCATATGGATCACAGAACAGGGCGTTTTGGATCCTGGATTTGATTTGATTTTGGATGGCTGGATGGACATACGCCCCTCACCACCTAGCACTTAGTGCTGAAATGAAAAGTAATTGTGTGTTTATGCTTGCTCTGGATTGAGATTTGAGGGGAGGAACAAATCGGTTGTCCAGATACAGTCTAACACTATTAAATGGAAAGAGAATAAACGTTGACTTGAATCTTTATCTATGCATCGGTCTCATATGTCCCTTTGAGATTCTCAGGACGGCACATTGGAATTCATTGATGCTTGACTTATAGTCACTCGCATGCCGTTTCTAATGGTCTACTTTGCTCGCGCAGTATGTAATAATCAATGACGAATACAAATTCAGATAATTTCCTGCCCAGCTTTCTACCTCTTTTCCTGGTCTTCGAAAACCCCCCATGGTACCTGACTCACTGGCCTGGGGGTTCAACCCCTCCAAAAAAAGTTCAAGTACCCCGCTAAAAGCCGATGATTTCCCGACAAACTGAACCTACCTAGGTAAATGTATCCAAAACGGAAATCTACCCCACCACGCCTACCTACCTACTACCTCCTACCTCGTCCTTCTTCCCTCTACCAACTCCCGTCACCTCTTCCCCGTTACTCTGACACCCCAATCAAACCTGAACAGGCTTTGCCGTACGATGGCAAAAGATATTATCACTGAGTGGCCGCGCTCTGCGATGCAGAGCTTTACGGCGAATGATGGTGTTACGTTGAGGTATTTTGATTCTGGGGCTGGTGAGGACGGGAGGGAGGGAAAGGAGGGGAAGGGGAAAAGGAAGCCTTGGTTGGTTATGGTAGGTTGTTGATTTCGATTTTGTGATTGAATCTGCAGTTTTTCTTGGGGAGATTGAGGTTTTGGACCATGGGGTTTGGGCTTTGTTTCTGGTTTTCACTGCTTGTTGACTTGATGTCACATGGTTTGCTTTTTTGATATGGAACTGGCTGAGGCTTATGAGAGGAAGTGAACCGAAGTGTGTAGATCTACATTTCGGCCGTTTATTCGCCTTCTTTGACGGGTTGAGTGACTCGAGTCTTGACTGTTCACGATTTTGAGCTTTCTTTATAGGTGCTTGGAAACTACCAAAAGGCTGTTTAGAGCGCTTGCTTCATGAAGAAAAACGATAACATATGGCTCTTAGGAAGAACGCCTGGCACACTCTTGTTCAGCATATAATCTCATCTTATCTTCTCAGGCTTCTTACTTCATGATATTCCTAATTCCTCTCTTCTGCCAGCGTAGATCATGCAGGAAAGGCAAAGCTGTCTATTTGTCGTTGTCTCCATGTTTTGGTTCCTTAGCACCTCACATATCAAATTTGTTCTTCCTGAATCCTACTGCCCTTACACCAATTCGGCATACAAAACAGGAAAAGGCATGCCCCTGGATCAAGCTTTTATCAAGCGCTCTAATTCCTCAATCTCCCATCTCCTCAAATCCCACACCCCAAAACTTCCTTCTCATATAATCAGCAATCTTACTAACGCATCTCCTAGATCCACGGCTTCACCGGCAGCTCCCTCGTCTTCCAACGCAACATCCCCTCCCTCACCCCCCACTACCGCATCATCGCCCCTGACCTCCGCGGCCACGGCTCCAGCGACAAACCCACTCACGGCTTCCACGTCAGCCGCCTTGCCACCGACCTTTACGAACTCCTCTCACTCCTAAGATCCACCGAAGAGATGACGTCGCAGCCCAAACAAGAATGGCGCGCTATCGGCGGCTCACTTGGATGTTCGATCCTCTGGTGCTACGCCTCTCTTTTCACTACGCACCCTTTCACGCATATGATTTTCGTCGATCAGTCACCGCTACAGAACCGTGCGGAGGATTGGGGGCTTGAGTATTGTAATCGGGGGATGAATTCTCTGAGTGCGGTGCTCAGTTTGCAAGCTATGCTCGCTAAGAATCCAGAGTCTGCGCATCGGGGGACGATACAGGCGTGCTTGGCATACCGTGCTTATCCACTGGAAACCGACTTTAAGAACGATGAGAAGAGAAAACAGGTGATGAAAGAAGACGAGGCGTTCTTCCTGGGTGAAGCTATGAAGGGTAGGCAAGAGTGGTATGGGAAGTTGATGGGCGATCATACGGCGCTGGATTGGAGGGGGAGTATTGCTGCTACTTTTGGGGCGGGGAGTAAGAGTTCGAGTCAGACGAAGGTGTTGGTTGTGGCGAGTGAGAGGAGTGGGTGTTTTCCGGCGGACGGGCCATTGTTTGTTGTGGGGTTGGTGAATGGGGAGGGAAAGGCTGGTGAGGAAGAGAGTGGGAGGGAGAAGAGAGCAAAGGGTGTTAGTGTGGGTTGGGGCGGGCACTGGTGTTATTGGGAGGATCCGGAGAAGTTTAATGGGCTTTGCTTGGATTTTTTGGGTGATAGGGAGATGGACCGGAGCTTGGGACGTTGGGTTTGAGCGTTGAAGAAAGTGGAGTGGAATTTTGACGGCTATGTGCTTGTTACATAGCTCTCATGATGATACCCATCGTTGATGATGGCTAACGTAGATATGATTAATCATCAAGATCGCTGACCTCCGCTTCAGACAGTCATCGCATCAATATAATTCCCCTCGGTCGACATTGAAAAGGACTGCTCGAGAGACTGGCGACGCGCAGTTGTCTGCCATACACTACGATTGACCCCTGCAGTCATTATTACAAACTGTACTAACCCTTTGATAGGCGTAGAACCGAAATTTGCCTTCGTAGCATAGCACAGTCAGAACAAGATTTGGAAAGTGATCAGCGGTCAGGTAAGCTGCAAGCGAGAATGAAAACAAATCCAAGCTTACCGGCCGATATACCACTTCTCCGATCATCAACTACCTTGAGCTGATAAACCTAACTTATATGAGTATTCACTTTCAAATTATAGGGCTTTGTTCGCCGATCTAGGCAGTGCAAAGTGTTGGGACTTGGTGTATGGCAATGTCATCCCGCTCTTGGGTGCCTCGTCTCTCGTGTTGCTGAGATGAGATCATCATGAGCGCAGCTCGAGACTCAACACTCGAGACTTGGGAGGAGGTGAGGTTTGATAGAAGGATACCCATGTACCTCCGAGTTTCTTTGCATTGTGACCATTCTCAAACAGCTCATACGGTACGTGGAAGTTGTCAAGAAGGAATCTATCAATTGATTGTCCGACCTCTAATTTGCGCCTTCGCTGTACTGTACTAGCTATGGGTATCTCTCTATACACACCATATCCCAAATTCAAAAATGGAACTAATGAAACAAGGACAATATTTATGGTACAGCCAAGCAGACCAAGTCTAGAGCCCTCTATCCTGTATCATGCCAGAGTTAACATCTCATCGTACAGCTCCTCAAGTCCTCATGGATACTTGATTCAGTTGAATCCGCCAGTTCTACCTCCACCGCGTCCACCTCCTCGGCCACCGCGTCCTCCATTTCCAGCAGATCGTCCCTCTCCTCCTCCACCTGATCCACCACCACGTCCGCCACCGCCTCCTCTGGGGACTCTCGGTGGATCAGGCACGACATTCAGCCCCTTAACTCCCTTCAATCCCATCTTGCTCAAAGTACTCTTTGCAACACCAGGAACTTCAGGCGCACCCAACCCATCCCTAGCAAACGCATTCGCCTCCTGCACAAGCTGAACATTATCCCACTGCAGCCCCTTACAATGATTTTTATAATACCCCATCCAAGCCTGATACGTCCTCGAATGATTATCCCTCTTCTCCGCAATAGCCAGAACCTCAGCCTTAGCAGAAAGATCCGCAGCAACAGGCTCAAACGTAATCTCCTTCAACGTCCACTTCGAGAAGAACGTCTCCGCCTGCGTAACAATGAATGTTCCTCTGCCTTCAGCACCCGCTCTGGCCGTCCTACCAAGACGATGAACATACGACTCCTTATCCGACGGGATACCAACCTGCAAGACGTTCGTCACAAGCGGGAAATCCATACCGCGAGCTACGACATCCGTAGCGACTAAGATGCCGGTCTTCGCTTCACGGAACGAGTTCGTTACGCTGGTGCGCTTGCTCTGGCTTACGCGCGAGTGGAGCACACTGACTTTGGGCATGCCGGGGAGGTTCTCTAGAATTTCACCGTAGAAATCGACGAGTGCGGCGGTGGGTGCGAAGACGATGCCTTTGAATGTTGAGGCGCCGTTCATCTTGATTTCTGAGCGGAGGGATCCTACAAGCGCGGCTGCGACGTCTGAGAATGTCGGGACGACGATCAGGTGTTGGGGGACACGCTCGTGGGTGTTGAGCTCGCCTTCGGGGATGGTGGAGATAAATTTGTAGTCTTTGGAGAGGATGAGCTGTGCTACTTTCTGCACGTGGGGAGCAATTGTGGCGGAGAAGAGCATGCCTTGGCGATTGGTCTTTTCTTTGTCTGGGAGGCATTTGACGATGTCTTTGAGGGAGTTGAGGAAGCCCATGTCGAGCAGGCGGTCGGCTTCGTCGAGAACGAGTGTGTCGAGGTTGCGGAAGGCGTCGATGATTCGGCTGTCGCCAAGGTGGTCGTACAGTCTTCCTGGGGTGGCGATCAAGATGTCGCAGCCGCCCAGAATACTTCTTTCCTCGCTGTTCTTGTTTGTTCCACCGATTGCGAAGCTGACTTTGTATTGGGGGAGGCGTTGAAGGAGCGCAGTGGCTTCTTTTGCGATTTGCATTGCCAGTTCTCGAGTTGGGGATATAACGAGGAGCGAGATGCCTGAACCGACGCGGTGGTTCTTGTTGATCATTGTTTGGATGGCAGGTAGAAGGAATGCTATCGTCTTTCCTGTGCCGGTCTTTGCTTGTGCCAGACAGTCGATTCTCTTTGCGAGGAGGTCGTGGAGGGTAGCTGCTTGTACGGGCATCATATGGTCGAACTTGAGATCCTCAGTGATCGTCTTGATCAGAATTGGATGCAGTAAAGATTCGTTTGCGAGGTCTGCAAATCGAGGAGTATCGAGAGGGACAGGCGCTGTGAGAGGAGGAGTTGAGACTCGCATTGGGGGAGCTGCTGGAGCTGATGCTGATGCTTCTGTTTTGATTGCATTTCGAGGAGCTGCATTTGTTCCCATGGCTTTCTTGCCTCTGTATGGGTGCCGTCTGGCGGGGTTCTTTTTAGACTCCATCGTGATTGTGATGAGGTTTCGTAGAAGTGGACTGCGTTTAAATGCAGAAAGGGAAAACATGTAGTTGGGAGAGAATGGAGATGTCGCCTTGTTCGAAATACGCGACTCCTTTGTCAACTTTTCGAAGAGAATTCACGACGCTAGTGACGATAAGGATGCGATAAGGCATGTGAATCTCATACCCAAACGGAAGTACTCAGACGAAATCGTAAATCGACCGTCTATTGATGAGCAAGAATACGATATCATCAGGAAAATTACGAACATTGTGATTCAATATTGGGGGTTCACTGATGGTCAGACTCGGGAAACAACCAGCCAAGTTATAAAACCCGTGCAAACAATCAGCTATGGCTTGACTACTCCAGTGTTGATTCTCACGGAAGATTTAAATCAATATACGAAAACGACGCACGCCACTTTAACATCAGACTGTCTTCAAAGGGAAGTATGAAGTTTTCGGGGGCTAAATACTGAGCCCGACATCTGAGCCCGACATATTGGCTCAGATGTCGGAATCGAGGTTCGTAGATGGCTGCTGACGAAATTCGAGCCAAAGTTTTCGATGAGCAATGGAGATTTGAGATCCGCAGTCTAAGACAACTTGAATTCGATAACGATAGAAGCGTTCTTTGTTTCAGAATAGCATAGAGAAAGTGAATTACTTTGATCTTACAATCTAGATACAGACAGGAACTTACCGTTGGCCAGAGCCCCTACATGTCCTTGCCCCGAGGCCTCAGTACCAGACAATGAGAGTAGGTCGGTGCAGTACTACCGGAAGTAAGTTGTTATGTAAGGGGAACCTGCAGATTATCACAACATTGTCCTAGAATCTTCTGAGTGCAGTAATCTGACGAAAGACTCATGAGATCTGATCCAAGTACCGGGTCCTGAATCGACGGGATCCTGCATCTCGAGGCGAGACAGAGATTTCGAATAGCTCGCCTTACAGCCGCTGACATTCTATATCGAGAACAGGAAAGCTCGGCTTGCTTCAGGCATTATCCGTTGTGTAACATGCTCGGGGAAAATACACTTCAAAGCCAAGCATACTGAACAATTGATTGTAGTCCATCCTGTGAGAGTTCGGGAGAGGGCATTGAGAAATACCTAGGTAAGCCACGGTGAGGTTCTGAACCCAGTGCCAGGAAGCTGGTACAAGGAAAGCTGAAGATTATTCAATTATGTGTCCAAGCCCAAGTACCATAACGTCCCATCAACGGAGCCGCATATACACTACTGTAGTGTATCAACTATCATCAACCAGCGAGTACGCAGGTACTTAGGACAAGATCGGACGATATCGTAGATAGTTGGTGGAAGCGAAGCGAGCGCAGGGAGGGCCATGCACAGATAAACAAGCTTTCCTCGAACTCTGGCACCAACACTATCGTCTCCATATTTCTCAGCCGGTCGCTTCATAGTTGCATAGTAATCCCGAGAACCAAAGAAGAAAGTACGCCCGAATCGGGCATTTCAGCGACCCAAGCGGCTCTGAAAGGAAGTGAAGCGATTCGCAAAAGAGACTTTGTGGCTGGCCGTTATATGGCGTCTTTGAGCTTGGCTCGTTGCGCTGAACTAGGTAAAGCCCCGAAGGGAGAAGTGCTGGGTGTTGATCCGGGGACTTGCGCTTGCTCGCTGGCCGAGCCCAGGCTTGTGGTTGCGCTAGGCGGGCACAGCCAGCTAGCTACCCGACTCTTCTTCAGTGGGAGGGAGGGGGAAGGGAGAAAATCTGGATCCTGTCAAGGGGAGCTGGTGTACCACAGAATGAAATGTCTGGTAGATGTAGCGAAGGCGTTATCGATAATGGATTTTTGGAAAGGGATAGAGACATGTCTGGACTCAACTGCATAGTTGAGCTGAGCTGAGCCGAACAGCCATCGGAAGGGAGGTTGAGTGCAATTCAGCGCATTATCGAGGTGTGTTGGCAGTTGAAGCCCCGAAAGGTCCCAAGACCTTGTCCCGACTTCAGGGAGCTTCAGTGGACTGCGAAGCCTGTAGGTGGCGTTAAGGGCGGGAGCGAAACACTTCGATGGCGGAAACGATACGACTTTCCAGGCTGTCCCAGCCTACCATGCGCTGTGCTCGACGCCTCCCGCAACCTCGCAGGTAAACAAGGCTGCGCTGAGCGGGATGAAATGAGACATCGAGAACAGTAGGCGACGAATCAGGTCCTTCTGTCAACCTCATTTCTCCTGTTAACATGTCAGCATCGTAACACTCTTTTTATTACAGTAACTTTTTTCCCCTTCTCTTTCCTCTTGTCTTCTGGCTGATCCTCCAAGTGCCCAGCTGTTTCGTGAGCAGCCCAAGCGTGCCATTTAGTGTAGAATGCTGCGAGTCAATAAATCTTCAAAGTGTTTTTCGTCCGAACGCAGAAGGTGCAAATGCAGAGATGCAAGGCGAGTGCTAGGCAGAAGATAGGATGGGACAGTGTGCCTGTGAGTGGACGAGAACGAGGGGTGGAGGGTAGACAGGAGTATTGGTTGATGGATACATGCAGAAAGGGGGCAAACAAATGCACGCCGTCTGTTTGTTCATTCGGTCCCGCCATGGCACAATACGAGGCTTGACCATGATCTTGGTCCGGTGGTGAGAACTATCAGATGGTGCGGTGTTTGTCTTCTCGCTCTGCAGATTATTTTTTCTTTACGTGAATGTGCAAGGTTGTGGAAAATTACTCACGATAATTGTTGTCTTGTTGATAGAATCCCTAACATGTTCGATAACGGCTTGCTTTTGTTATGATAACGGATACCGCCTTGGTATCAGTAAAGGAGATTGGATGTGAAGTCATGGCATCATGGCATCATGGCACGTTGGCGTTCCCTATCACACTCATGGCTTGAGCTCTGAGACTCCCTGCCTCCGTACGATCTCTCAATCACCGAGTCCGAGTCTGAGCCTCCCTCCTTGGCCACAAGATTAGGGTGACGAGTCCACTTATTCGAACGTCTGAACTTTCCTGCAAGCAGCCGGAATATGTCCCTGCCCTTGTCCACTAAGACTATGATTTCCCAATGTTTTATCCCTGTACATGCTCAAGATAGCAGCAGAGCGCGCCAGTCGAACCCGTCTTCGGGAGCGTGGCTTGATCCTTGGCCTCTGAATGGCCTCACATAGTCTGGTTCCTGGATTTGTGATAGTTCAGGTGCAAGGGCCAGGGCACAGCGAGCACCGGCGTGGTTCAGCGTGTTTGCAACGGGCACTTTGGCGGGGAAAACACTCGCCAACGCTTGTGCGGCCCCTGACTGGCCAGTTCCTTAACGACATGCCCCTTTAGGAAGCATAGACGAGCAGGCCAAGGGTCAATCTAAATTGCAATGGGAGAACTGCATGGGGATACATGCATCTCACGGGCTTTTACATGCAAGGCTAGACCTCATAAGTCATGGACGATCCTCTTTTCTTTGGTGCCTCTTTCGAGAAATCCAAGGTTGAGGTTATTTTGTGGGTAGACGCCTTCCGATCTCCCGCTTCCTCTATCCTGTCCTTGACTTTGCCCATCTTCTTCCTTCTTCAACCACCAGCGCCGCTTCTGTTTGTGGGTCTTGAGTTGAATATGAAGTGTACATAAGAATGGAGACCGCGCCCTGACCATTCTCCAACTTCAGCCTCAGCAAGGGACCGGATCGACTTCCTAATTGTGCTCTTTTGTAGCCTCACATTCGCTGTTGCTTCGCTCATCTGTTGCTGCTGCCTCTCCGTACCGAGAGACAGCAAGTCAAGATGTCGGGCATCATGTCTACCACCACTGTCGTTCTTACCTTCTTACTCTCGTTTATGGTCAGCCATGTCGACTCTTTGGCCTCTACCGATACCATTACCTGGGGTGGAGATAATTCTAGGACTGGATATCAAATGTAAGTGTTCAGATGCACACTGTGACTGGGAAAGTGTCTGACCAAACAGTAATCATAATATGGACCCCTCAATAGTCGGGAGCTCTCAATTTGGTCAACTCTTCAAAACTGTCTTTCCAGGTGCTTATGGCGGCGTACCTGAGCAAATGTTCTCTCAACCTCTCGTCTATACTCCTTCGGATGGCATTCAATATGTCTACGTTGCAACGACTCAGAACAACCTCTATAAAGTAAATGCGAAGACGGGCGCGATCGTGCTGTCAAGGAACCTGCACATTCCGTTCTTGACCGCAGATCTGGACGGATGTGTTGATATCAACCCGCACGTTGGTGTGACAGCCACTGGAGTCATTGATCCAGCCACCGACACGCTCTATCTCACTTCGAAAACATATATCGACCAGACGCAAATCAATGTTGCCCAAGGAAGACCAGCTGGACGTTACTACTTTCACGCCATTGATGTCAACGACCTCTCTGAGCGCGCTGGATTTCCCAAGGATCTGGAGGGAACTGTTGCCCGGAACAACCCAGTTCGAAGCTTCGGCGGAGGTATTCACCACCAACGTCCTGCTCTGCTTCACTCTGGACAGTTCATCTACGCTGGATTTGCTTCTCACTGCGTTCAATACAATTTTACCGGATGGATCATGGGATGGGACAAGACGACTGGTGCAGTTGTCGAGAGATACGCTACCGAAGGTGCTGGCGTCGATGCCCAGACCAAGGGAGCGGGTGTCTGGATGTCTGGCGGTGGTCTTGCCTCAGATGATGCTGGATCCATGTTCTTCGCTACCGGAAACGGTTATGCCTCCCAACTCAGCACCATTCCTGTCAACGGCCGCAATCCACCTACATCCCTCGAGGAAGCTGCTGTTCACATGACCATCAACGCAGATGGAAGTTTGAGTATCGTCGACTTCTTCATGCCCTGGGAAAAGACGCAATTGGATGGTGCAGACAAAGATCTCGGAACCAGTCCTCTCGAGCTTCTGCCAAGCGAATTCTCTTGCGGAGATGTCAAACGTATTGGTGTTGTTACTGGAAAGAGTGGAAAGACCTACTGGCTGAACTTGGATGACTTGGGAGGATACCAAAACGGACCAAACAAGTTGGACGATGTTATTCAGGTATACCAGAACGAGAATTCGGTTTATGCTGGAGCAGGTGTCTATCCTCTGGAAGGTGGATACATCTACATCAGTGGTAAGTTGTTTTTACGATTTGCAAAGAAGATTGCTAACGTGTACAGTCATCGGTTATCCTACTCACGTCTTCAAGTTCTCCTGCAGTGCCGGTGTTCCATCTTTCGCCAAGGTTGCTGATACCCCCAGTGCCAACGCAGGTATCCTTGGTGTCGGCCATGGAACCACAACCTCTCTGAATGGCCAAGCTGGCACGGGTCTTCTATGGACCAGTGACGTCCGCGGACAGAGTCTTCGCATCTACAAGGCTGTTCCCGAGAACGGATTGTTGACACAGATCAATGGCTTTAATGTTGACAGTGTGACTAAATTCACGCGGCCAGTGTTTGGAGATGGACGTGTTTACATTGGAACTACCAAAGGTTTCCTTTACGGTTTCGGATCTCCTGTCAACTTGCCCATCAACTGTACTTCGCCTGTCGACTTTGGCACTGCCAATCTCAACACGCCCACTGCCTCGAAAACAATCACTTGCAAAGCCAACGTCGGTGTCACGATTTCCAACGTCAGCTATGTTGGCGATTCGAACTTTGTTGTCAGTGGTCTACCAACGGTCCCGTCGACTTATGCGGCTGGTGCCACGTTTACAATGACTGCTGTCTTCAATCCAAAAGCTGTTGGAATCCTGTCTCAAGACATTCTTATCACCACGTCCAATGGAGTCGCTGGTTACAGTACCAGCACCCCAATCACCCTGCGTGGTACTGGACAGAGTGTCGATGCATTGCTTCGCATTAGCCCTGTCACTCTTGCCTTCGAGGGAGTCATTGCTGGGGGACAAGTCGGTGGTGTCAACCAATCTGCCATCTTCACCAATCTGGGAAATGCAGCTCTCTCCATTTCTGATATCCAATACTCGATTGTTGGCGAGACTGGTCCGTTCGTTGCGCCCAACGGTACAGCTGCCAATCCCAAAGCCGGGCCCTTCACTTTCTATGGCCTTCCAGAAACAATCCCTGGCAATTCTGGCGTGACTGTCAACATCAATTTCGACAGCTCCGTCACTGGCAACTATGGAGCCTACTTGAAGGTTGTGTCCAACGGCGGAACCAAGTTCTTTGATGTCGTCGGTACCGCTGGTTCTGCACCCAAGGCCCTCATTGAGTTCCAGACCATCGATGGACTCGGATGGGTTGCATTCGATCCAGCCAAGAACTTCACATTCGGCAATGTGACCGAGAATCAGACTCGCTCGCTCAAGATGCGTGTCACCAACAACGGCACAAGCGAGAGCACCAAGCTATACTTGACAGTTTCCAAGCCTCCCTTTGGTGTTGCCGGTATCATTGGCGCAAACAATCAGGTCGATCTCGCCGAAGGGACAAGTCTGGCTCCTGGGGAGAGCGCCACCGCAACTCTCTATTGCTCAGTACCCAAGTCTCAATGGAATCAAGACCCTTACTATGGAGCTGCTCACTGGACCATGAATCTTGACGACCCAACCTTTGGCAAGCATGACATTGGATTCGACTGCACAGCTGTTACCGAGCAAGCACCTCCGTTGTTGTCCAACGGTCTCGGTCTGTACAAATACACTGGTTGCTTCAAGGAGAACAACCCTGGTCGTCAACTTCAAACCCAACTCACTGCTTCCGACACTATGACTAATGCCATTTGTATCGCTGCTTGTAATGCAGCGGGTGTTGTTTTCTGCGGCACACAATATAACAGAGAATGTTGGGGTGGGCCCAAAATCCCAACGCTCGAGGTCGATGAGGGTAACTGCGACTATCCCTGCAAAGGAGATATCAACCAGATCTGTGGTGGTAATGGAGTTGGTGCCGGAGCAGGCGGAAGCTACATCTCGCTATTCGCGGATTCTAGCCGTTTCGATGGCAACACCACCACTCCTGGATCATCGTCTACTACTACTCCCTCAACCCCTGCTCCTACTGGTGGACCATTCGTCAACCCAGGTGTTGGCGGATACTCTAGCATTGGATGCTACACCGAATCAACCACTGGCCGTGCTCTACCAAATGGAAAGACTATTACAAGCAAGACTGTCGCACTTTGTGTCGCTGCTTGCTCGGCTAGCAACTACATCTATGCTGGTGTGGAGTATGGTGGTGAGTGTTGGTGCGGTAATGCTTTCACAGCTGGCTCGGTCCCTACAGCTATCACGGACTGTAACATGGTGTGCGGTGGTAATGCCACTGAATACTGTGGTGCGGGTAGCCGATTGAACGTTTACCAGAAGGGCGCCGTTGTCTCCTCCTCTTCGAGCCGTCCTGTCACAGTATCTTCCTCCAGCACTGCCATTTCATCCTCGGGATCTGTTACCAGCTCGGCAAGCACCTCGTCTGGAGTGTCGAGCTCGACAAGCACTTCTGGTGGCGTATCAAGTTCCAGCTCCGTCACAACATCTGGAAGTACCTCCGCAAGCAGCACAGGATTATCATCAATTTCAAGCTCAGCAACCAGCTCTGTTGTTTCGTCAAGCACAAGCTCAACATCCAGTTCGACTCCATCCCCTACCGGTCCAGCCATCCGCCAGACAGTAGGCAATTATAATTTCCAAGGATGCTGGACCGAATCAACAACTGGCCGTGCCCTATCCAGCAAAACATACGCTGATGATGGCATGACTTTGGAATCCTGCGCTTCATTCTGTTCCGCTTTCTCCATGTTTGGAGTCGAGTATGGACGCGAATGTTACTGCGGCAATTCTCTCGGAGCCGGAAGTGTCAAGGCCACGAACCAGGCTGATTGTAACTTCCTCTGCCCTGGAGATAAGACCACGTACTGTGGTGCTGGCTCGAGACTGCAGTTGTACTCTGTAAGTGCTTCCAGCAGCTCGTCGACCGCAAGTTCAACGAGTTCTGTGGTCAGCTCTTCCAGCTCCGCTCCAGTTACTGCATCGTCTTCCTCAGCCAGATCCAGCTCAGCGACCAGCACGTCATCCATCGCAACATCGTCCTCAGCATCCAGTTCCGTAAGCATCATCACGAGCCTGCCACCCGTCTCCACAACGACTTCCACGTCGCCAGTCGCTACTACATCAAAGGCACCTTCAGGGCCAGCAATTGTCCCATCGGTTGGTCTTTACAACTACGCAGGTTGCTATACAGAGGGCACGAACGTTCGTGCTCTATCTGGTGCGCTGTACGCCAACGATTCCTTGACGATTCAGACCTGTGCCCAAGCATGCTCAGCCTATACCTACTTCGGAGCAGAGTATGGTCGTGAATGTAAGTATCTCCTTCCCCTACGTCCCTATAGCCTCCCTTTGATACACATGACTAACAAGCAACAGGTTGGTGCGGCAACTCCTTCGGCGCAGGATCCACCCTGGTGTCTGACAAGGACTGCACGAAAGTATGCGGTGGCGACAGCACGCAATACTGTGGAAACGGAAACCGCCTCAGTGTCTACATTAAGAATGGTACAGCTGGAGGAACAGGATCAAATGGTTCCTCGCGCCCATCAAGTTCAAGTTCGAGCTCTGTCATCGTCTCAACATCATCCAGCTCAAGCTCGGTCCAAAGCACATCCTCCACAGTACGATCGTCAACTTCAAGCGCCGCATCCGTCTCATCGCCTTCACCAACTTCAAGCTCGAGCTCAAGCGTCCGCTCCAGTTCCAGCTCCAGCGTCGCTTCATCCTCATCTACCACATCCAGCAAAGCCGCAACCTACACCGGCCCACCCGTTACGTCCCAAGGCAACGTCAACTTCACCTACTACTCCTGCGTCTCCGAGCCTTCCGCCGGCCGTCTCCTCCCCAGCCAAGTCGAGAACAACGCCACCGCAATGACCATCTCCAAGTGTCTCTCCAAGTGCTGGAACTACCAATACGCTGGAGTCGAATACGGGCAAGAGTGCTGGTGTGGTAACAGTCTGAACACAGCTGGCAATGCGGGCGCGACCCCGAGTGCGAACCTGACGGATAGCAAGTGTAACTTCAAGTGTCCCGGGAACTCGAGCGAGTTCTGTGGTGCTGGAGGAGCGTTGAACTTGTATTGGTTTGATTTGGAGAAGGCGGTTAGGAATGCTGGGGGTTCGTGAGGTGGCAGTTTGAGGAGAAGATGATGTTGTATAGATATATAGCACACTGCATCACACGATGTTTTCCCTTGGTTTCATGAATGGGCGACGGATCTATATCTTCACGTACATATTATATGCTATCATGACTTGATCAGCTTTGTTCATTCTCTAGGCGAACATGGAATAGAATGGTTTGGATTTAATGTTTGATTCGGTATAGGGATAGAGAAAAATATATATCTTTGATGATGGTATCATAATGCTGCTGCTTCGAGGCCTGCGGTGATTCTGGCTCTTAGTTCCGCTTAGAACAATCACGTATCCTCATAGCTCCTCAAGTTGCCCGTGTTCCATTCAAGCAAGTCATCGGCACCTGAACATTTACTCCTACAAGCCTTGTCTTGAAGGGTTCGTTGTGAAGGCTGTATGATCTCAGCGGCTGTTTAGCGAGGGATTGCCGTTGACCTTCTCCGTGATTGCCCCTGGCTGGCGGCTGACTGGGGAGAGAAATTTCCCCGCCATCACGAAATTCCCAACCTTCAACTCTCAGTTTCGAAACCAAAACGCGTCGATACGCATTGATTCTCGCGTTCATGACTTCGTCAACCTCAAAAGAGAGAGGTGGTGTATCTCTTTACCCAAAGGAGCTGGCTCCCAGTGGCCTGCGACAGCGCCCGTCGTTCTCAGTGCTATGGCAAGCAGCATTGGGGCCTTCTAACCAGCAGATTCAACGCCCACGGGTTCTCGGATTGCTTCAATGGTCTATGAATACCGCTGCACGCCTGGGTCCTCAGGAGTGCTCCATTAAATTGGCAGATTGTACGATCAACTTGGACGAAACTCTCGTACGATCGATGTTCTATTCTCGACCGAACATCTTCACGATACTTCACTGCATGCTCTAGCAAAGCTGCGCGTCGAACAACAACAACAACAACAACAACAACTAGACTCTATCTGCATACTCGAATGTCAACTATAGCTGCCTAAATACCCACAGACGATAATGGAGGTCCAATACTACAGGGCAGAAACGATATTCTGGGACAGCACTGCAAAGGCGTCGTCACACTTGTGAACGGAGAGATCACATAATCCCCAAACACGGCCGAAATCGCACAATTTCCACCTGATAAGGTTCGTGGGCATCGAGGCGCTGCAAGCGCATTCTGAGGATCTACAATGCATAAAACATATGGCGGTGACTGATTGGAGACACAAAATGGGGCTCACAATGCTTGGAAAGCAAAAGCAACATAAATTCGTCATCCGGCAGTCAAGCTTCCAGAACAATTCGCGGCACTTTTCTTGGACAGTGCGCGTGCAGACTTGATCATCGACTTGGATGATTTTCACTGGAGAAGAGCATCTTGCACTTTCAGACTGATTGAAGATCAGAATCCCGCTTCTTCGAGGGTTCGCCGAATCGAGAATGACGATCCCAAAGCCAAGAGAATTTGGTCAGACATATAAGATATACGGGCGTCTTGGACGAGTGTCTAGGAACCAAGCCTCGCCCAAAGTAGCATTTGGTAGGCGCAATTCACTGAATGATACCTAGTTTGTATTTCTGTCTCGCCTGTAATCTTTGTTTGTTCTCGAGAAGCATTCTCGGTTTGCAGGCTAGACAATTCTAGCTTCACCTATCTCCATTTCAATATTTGGCACCCAATCCTCTTCAGTATTTAGTCTGGTGACGTCTCGAGGTCTTCGCGATAACAACTTCACGCCCACTCTTTTTTCAATCAACTACATATTCTCTCTGTTGTTCACGTCTCCTGTCGTATCAACGTCGATCCGACTCTACGTCGTTCAGTCTGTCGCTCAGCATCTGGGGCTCTCTTCACCGTGCTAGCCATGGTTTCGGTCAAGAGGTGTAAGCGCTGCCTCGCAGAGGCAGCCGGAGAGTTGAGGGGGAGAGTCTGCTTCTTGCGCCGGAAACCAGATCCAGGCGCATTTCATCCGTCCGACTTCACCGAGACGAGTGAGCGTCAAGTATCCTTTGAGGACGAGCCATATCAACAAACTCCACGAGGCCGTCAACGCACACGCTCTTCCTCTCATGGCTCAGTGCAATTTTGTCGTCGATTTCCATCACGCACCAGCTCTCCAGCAACTTCAATTTCATCTGGGTTCGAGCATTCCCTTCTGCCAGGCCACCACCTCCCAACTCCCGACCCTAATATCGCGCTCCCAACCCCGCAAACCACACGCCTTCGCCGGTGTATCTCCAGCTGCCACCTCACATTCTCCAACACCACCTCCAGATCCTGCATGATCAAAGCGAGTTGCATACCGCAGCTCGAATGGACGCGAGCAGACTGCCGCGACTACGTCGCGGCTTGCTTCCGCGAAGGCTACGGCTTATCGGGCAGCTGTGCAAATAAGCAAGCTTCCAGACAGATGGAATCTGGCGATAGGATTTACTATACGCCACTTTGGGTTTGGCTGGAGCGGTGGCCGTATGCGGGGAAGGAAATGTATTATCGGTTGCAAGAGTGTAGGAACAAGGGACTGGTGAGGGATGTGAAGCCAGAACGAGGTCACATGGAAGTTATACCAGTGGAGTATCGAAGTGATTTTGCCGAAGGGCAGGAGAAGTGATGGGGCCATGACTCTTCGACGGGATTGAAGAGGGAATTGGTTCATTTGTCGTTTGAGGAGAGAAGCTATATAGATTGTAATCGATACAATTCCTTCCCTTCCTTCGTTTGCCTGATCCGCCTGGCAGACGAAGTTGTGATATCATGTGAATCTGCTTTTAGGGCAAACCTCATCGAGACCCTTCTAGCCCAGAAACGCCTGTTGTTATCCCGGAGAGCCCACTACTCGAGTCACAATAACTTTCCGTAGCATCACCCTAAATGCTCCTGAATCCTACAACAACACTTCGAAATCAATCGTGAGATACTTTAACTAAACACAGATAAACTTCCATCTCCATCTAACCCACCAACCCATGATCCAAGACTCCACTCATTCAACCCCGAAGCAGCATGTGGGTGCGGGGCTCTCCGACACGCACCTAACCTCACTTGGCGACTGGGAAATCCAGGCGAGTGGGCATGCTGATTGATTTAGCCGCCGGCGAGATACAGTACAGATAAAGCATAATCCTCACATCTACCTCCAATCCTCGATGAGTACCAAACATACCGATACTTGAGCTGCTAGGTAGATAGCTCCCGCATGTTACAGGGTCTGTGATATATCCTAGCTGCACTACCTCGCAAGCGTCCCGACAAGCTCACGCCAGCTCGGCCCGTGTGAAGGATGGCTTCGGGTGAGATTGGCAGCGCCTCGGCTGTCTCGGTCCCTGCACCGCCGTCTGCAACGACGTCGAGGGAGGGAGTTGAACCTGGTGTTAAGGCGGTGGGAACGACTGGACAGGGTGAAGCGGAGGCGGGAGAGGGAGGAGAGGATACTACTGGTGGGACGGAGGAGTTCAGTGCGTACCCGAGTGACCTCGAGGCTGGGACTGATACGTCGGATGTGAGTTGCCATGTCCTTTTTCCTCTAATTGAGTTGATGAAGTTGTAGTCGAATACGGATCGCGATGATGATTCGGCATTGGGAACGTCTGTCGTGTAAGTAGTTCTGGGAGGGGCTGGAACCAGGGAGGGGTGAGCATACTGATTTATGTTTCACAGAAACTCAACCGTGTCTATCAGATCAAGTATCTACGAGTACATGGAAGAGAATGGGCGAACTTACCATGCATACAATTCCGGAAGTATGTTTTTCTGATCCCTCTTCACGAACGATGATTCTCTGACAAAGTAGAATACATGTTGCCGAACGACGAGAGAGAGCAAGACCGACTTGATCTCCAGCATCATTCGTTCAGAATAATGCTGAATGGAAAGCTTGGGCTAGCACCAATCAAAAGCCCAAATCGTGTCCTGGATTTGGCCACGGGCACTGGTATCTGGGCTATTGAATTTGCTCAAGAGCATACCGAATCTACTGTGATCGGTACAGATCTCAGTCCCATCCAACCCCTTTAGTACGTCACATCTTCCATTACTTCGCGAACTGCTTATTAATACTCCCAAGTGTCCCACCGAATTGCAAATTCGAAGTCGACGACGCAGAGAACGACTGGAGCTTCTCCGAGTCATTTGATTACATCCATGCCCGAGCTATCGTCACATGTTTCAAAGACAACCGAGCCATGGTCCAGAAGATCTTCGATAATCTCAAGCCAGGCGGATACTTTGAGTTTCAAGATCCGTGCTTTCCCATGTTGAGCGATGATAAGACTTTGAATGGGACGGCGCTGGAAGAGTATGCTCACTCTACCCATTCACCCATTTCCGTTTCCAGTTTAGACAACAGGTGCTAACAATCATAGATGGAACAACCTCATGGTCGAATCGATGTCTCGAATTGGACGCAACCTCAAGGACAGCCAGAATTGGGGCCAATACATGAAAGATGTCGGTTTTGTCGACGTCACCGAAACACGGCTTTACGTCCCCGTCAACCCTTGGGCGAAAGGCAAGAAGAACAAACTTCTCGGCGCCATCTCGTACCAGAATATGAGCGAGGGTATTGCTTCGCTGAGTACAGCTGCTTTCACGAGGATCTTGGGTTGGGATCAACCGCGCTTGGAGGTCTTCCTGGCGAAGGTGAGGGAGGATTTGGGGAGTAAGGATGTGCATGCTTATGGTATTGTATATATTGTCCATGGGAGGAAGCCAGAGGAGACGAAGGCTTGAAGTCTTTGAGACGAGCTTGAAGTATGGGTTTGTACAATGTGGCTTTCCAGGAGAACATAGTGACAGGTCTTTAAGAATTGCGAGCATCTTTCATTTACCATTGCAGATGATTATCAAAGCTGGATAATCAAAGGACTGTGATCTGCACGCACTATTTGCCCCCACTCCCTCTGCCCTGGCATTTCTGATGAATTCTGCTGACAGTCGCACTCAGATTTTGAGGAGATTAGGTAAATCTAGGCAAATTTCAGTGTTGAAGGCCGTAGTAAGGTGTATCGCTCCTGCATGTTTCTGGATCTCTGGGTAGATTTTCTTGCCCGCAGGTATGGAAAGGCTTTCCCTCTCTGTCTTTCCCTCGTAGAGTCACGACGTCCCACGTGCTTGTGACACAGCCTCATTTTGGCACTTGGGCAGATTTACACTTCCATGCTTTTACATTACGATTGCCGTTGTCTTTTACGCCCTGCTCCGCGTCTGTGGCTGAGCATATGCGACCTCATATTTAGCTGATTGATTGGTTGGCATATTGAAGGCCGGATTGGGGACCCGGTCAGGCTGGGTCGGTACCTCGATTCTTCTCATCTTCACAATCAACCCAGCATCCTTCTATCGCCTCCGGTCTCCGAAGCTATCTCATAATATTCATCATCCTTCCGCTGCATCTCCAGCTATCTTCCTGACGCTGTCTCATCTTCTGTCATCCCCAGACTGCGTCATGGATCCCGTCACCATCCTCAGCCTTGTCTGCAATATCTGCCAACTCTGTGAATATGGCGCTGCGGCATTGGTCACCGCAAAGAAAGTCTATGAATCAGAAACCGGCTTCACTGATAAGCATGAAAAGCTCCAGAGCGCCACGAGAGGCATGAATGAATTGGCGGGCCGGCTTGAAGTCAGTAGTTGCACACCGCATGATGAGCTCCCATGATGTTGAATTTATCATAGGTCAATCCGCCCAAACACTCAAGGGCTCAGACCGAGGACGAAAAGAATCTCAATGCTCTCAGTGCGAGATGCAAAAAAGTGACGGGCGAGATTCTCGTGCTACTTGAGGACCTGAAGAGTAAGAAGACTCGTAGCGTCAAAGAAGCTTTCAAATCGGTCACGAGGGGTGCGTGGAAGAGTTCCAGGATGAAAGAGCTACAGGAGAAGCTGGCACAGGTACATGCTGAACTACAATTGCAATTCGCCGTGGTCACGAGGTACGTGTCTTTCACAACTTCCCGATTCTTTCACAGCTTTTTAGTTCAGTTATCTCAACTTCCCATATCTCTGAAGAACTGAGACTTCCACGTGACTGTTCTCTGCGCCCTTATATATGCACCAGATCGTTCCTAAAAACAGTGACAAGCGTACAGTTGGCAAGGAACCCAGATGGCGAGAGATGTAGAACTGATGGACAGCACCTGAATATTTACTACAGGCAAAATACGAGTCACGCTTGCTAACGATGGCTACCTGTCATTACAGGTCTGAAAACCTTGAGCGTCTTGAGTGTCTGATCACGTCGAGTAAGTCAGATGCAACCGAGCTCGCATCGTTGCGAGACAATATCCAGACACTAAGAGCTGGCGTTCGCCTCACGGAATTGGATTCAGAAGTGTCGACACATCTGCTCCACCTCTTCCGACTGTCTTCTAGCGAGATCGACCAAAGATCCCGTGATTCTATTCTGAAAGAAATCAGCTTCCCGAGCATGAAGAAGCGATAACACGAGGTTGTCAAAGCTCATCAAGAAACGTTCACGCGGATATTACAAGATGGCCGGCCAGGCAAACTGCTCGGTAGTGCAAACTCAGACCTTGAAACACCCGTTGATGGCGAGACTTTCGATAATAGCTTAATCCAAACTAAGCTAGACGATATCCGTGAATCTACACGAGAAAACTTCCGTCGATGGCTCTCCAAAGGAAATGGAATCTTCCAGATCATTGCTAAACCAGGCGCTGGCAAGAGTACGATGATGAAGTTTATCTATGAGTCTACAGAAACGGACAGACTACTACGGGAGTGGTCTGATGGTAGATCACTCATCAAGGCAAACTTCTTCTGGAAATAGGGAGCTTTAACTCAAAAGTCAACGAGCGGAATGACTTGGGCTCTACTGCACAGTATCTTGAGCCAGGCCCCAGAACTCATTCCACATGTACTTCCCGAGCAGTGGAGAACCAGCCGATCCATCCCATGGCATTGCCACCTTACACCCGAAATTTCAGATGAAGAAGCAAGAGAGGCTTTCAAAGAACTTACCTCTGATCAGACTTGCAACTTCATTTCGAGCTACTCGATTTGCATCTTTCTGGACGATTTAGACGAGTGTGAATGTATTCGGGGTTCTGTAGAGTTGATTAGCAGCTTACAAAAGCTGGCGAGCCTGTCTGACAATATCAAACTCTGCGTTTCAAGTAGAGTAATGAACTCTCTGGCGCCAGTTGATGATGCTTATCCGCAACAAAAGATGTACCTCCACAACCTCACCCTGAGCGATATCCGAAAGGTCGCGCGAGATCGAGTGAAACGGCATCCGAGTTTCCAGCGGATGGTTGCGGAGAAGGAAACTGAATGCAACAAACTGTTAGACCTAATAACTCAGAAGGCAGAAGGCGTCTTCCTTTGGCTGACCTTGATCCTAAACATACGTTATCAGGGACTTATCGACGATGACACACTCTCAGGCTCATGGGAGAAGATCAAATTCTATCCTGATGACCTCGACGAATTTATCCAGCAAATAGTCAAGTCAATTCCGCCGGAGAATCGCAAGCTGGCCTACCGCACATTCGCAATCGCTTCAACGGTGTCTCGGTATGATGAAAATTTACTACTTCTGAATTATTCCTTCCTGAAGGATTATACTTCGAATAAGGATTTTGCTTTAGCGATACCGAAAGACAGAGTGCTATCTTCAGATGGCCTAGCTACTCGTTTGGCCCGAACGCAAAAACGTCTCGTGGCGCACTGCAAAGAGCTCTTACAGTTCATACATAATTGGTATGAGCCGAGCGCGCCTACTGTGAGTTTCATGCATAGATCAATCCGAGTGACTTTTGAGCAAGATCAAATTAAGGTGAACATGGCGGAGCACCTCAAAGACTTTGATGTTCTGGACGCAATATTGCAGACGACCCATGCCGTGTTCAAGCTTAGCCCCATGTATGGGATTGGGAATACCACAAGAGCTCCTCTAAGGGAGACAACCCACTTAGTGCCGGTCCTCAAAGTGATCAAAGGTGTCGAATCACGATGTCCCACTGCTACTTACAAATCTCTCGATAGTATTGCTGCAACTTTACTTAACAGGCAAGGTCTCGTTGGCAAATCTTTCCAGCATACTGAATGGGCAAGGATCAACATAGACTCGTGGTGCTTTCCCACGATATATGACCGCCCGTTTGTTTCCTCCTTGGTCCATCACGCGACGTTGCCCGGACTTTCTTCCTACCGAGATTGGACTCTCATGAAGCTCACAGACTTTGAACAACGTGGTAAAGCATCAACGGAGTTACTGTCGTGTTATATCCACTCTGGACTCGAGCCTGATCTACAAGACTTGAGCTTTGGAAGTGCCGTTTGGATAGAGTCGCTGTTTCGTGATGGACTTTCCGCAAATTGTCCTCGGTACTCAGTGGCAGAACGTTATGGGCAGCCAATCTGGTATAGCTTGCTTGGTCATCTGGTTTCGGGATTCATCGAAGTGAACAAATACTATTGGCACGTCTTCGAGCTTTTGTCCGAAATGGCGCACACTGTTCACTCAAGATGGAGCTGATATTTGAACATGGGGACAGGTCAGATAAAGGTTTTGTGAGATGGGCTGGCGTACTTGACTCTCTAAAGGAAACCAGTGGGTTATGGGAGCTTTTCCGTAATTTGCGTTGTGGAGTTGCAAGACATTGTCGACTATTACAAACCAGAAAATATGGACTTACTGAAAGATCTCATAGCTCGAAACCAAGCACGAGAACGAGAATCACCAAGTGTAGACACATTATCAAATCGAGACTTTGAGGAAGAGTGTAGAGCTGCAATCATAGCCGGGAAAGATCCAAAGAAAGTCAAATTTAGGATGAGAGAGCCTAGCTGGGACGTCTCACCACCAACCGCAGCTGAAAGGGAAGCTGCCGGACTGGAAAAATGGGCGACGAGTCATCCCACTCCGTACTCAACTGAGAGTGGAACAGAACTTGCTTTGCAAGACAAGCCGATTTTGGCATGGATAGTGGGGTATTTGATTTTTGGCGTACCCGTGGTTTTGTTGATTCTCGGTAAGCTAATATTGATTACTTAGGTAAAAATTGCTGACCATGCAGTAGGGATGTATCTTGCTATGCTTGCGATTCATGTCTGGCAAAGTCTGTTCATTTCTACATCTAACGTCTCTGGGCTGTGAAAGATCTATTCCGAGGAATGAGCTGGAAGAAAGCCTTGGGCAAGCCTGAATGGTTTGACAGACAGAGCATGACCACATCGCGGTACTGTAGGCTGTAAATTTCTTGGATACAAGGCTGGTAAATGATAATTGATCAAACAAGCGCAAATAATTCATGGATTTATACCTCCTCAGTCTGGGGTTGAATGTTGCAATTCTCATAATGCTTCGAATGAGATCTCAAGAGGAAAAGCTTGAAATTCTATGTATAATGAGCATAATTTTGGAGTCGTATGTATTTCTATGGAAGATGCTAGATGCCACGGCTTGATCAAGATGTAAGGAATGTTTGCTGAGGAAGTGAAACGAAATGTATGTTCTGAAGCCTCTCCACTCCACGCTGAGGCATGTACATTTTAGGCAAGCAAGTAATCATCCATCACAGTCTCTCTAAATATTGGAATGATTGAACGCCTAAAAATAGACAGTGCGCAGGTCTAGAGACTCGAGCAACACACTGCCACCACTGGTCGTCAAGGCAAGCCCGTCTGAGGCAACATCTGGGAAGATCAAATCCGAGATGACTACCTCTCCCTGCCCACCGAAGACTTCAATAGAAGACTCATCCACAAGAACACGTAGCTGGACCTTTCCATCCGAAGCGGCCTGGAAGCTCGCGCTATGGATGCCGCCAGCCGCAGGATCATAGCCTGTGTTCCCACTGGCAGTACGATCGACCGACAACTGACCACTGGACTGGACATACTTAATCACGGTCTGTTGCGAGCCACCCTTTCGGACTGCAAGAGACAGCGTAGATCCTACCGCTGGGATGAATGTCATGCGGATGTCGTATGATCGAGAATGAATGTTGTCGAGCACTGTCTGTCCCGGAGCAAGATTTTGATTCGTAAGACTGGTGGCTGGAACACTGGCTAAGTCGAGCTCACTGACAGGCATTTGAACGAAGCGTATTTTCCCATTGACTAGTTTGAGCTGAAGAGTGCGTGGGAAGGAGAGGATCCCTTTGTAGGTGTTGGTTGGTGGGTTACCTCCGTAGCTGTTCATTACAGAAGCTAGAATTCTGCGGCCATCTGTGGCCTCTACATTCTCCCAGCTCAAAACACCATCAAAATCACGGCCGTAGTCAAGCCAGAAATTCGACGTGTCCACAGCATCAGCAGTGAAGACTGTGCCGTTGAAAGAACCTGTGAGAGCAAAGATACCATTGCCGCCAGCTGGGGAACCAGTTGCTGGAGTCACAATCAATACCCACTTCTTCTGCGTGGTACCATCGACGGAAAGCTCGAAAATTTCGGGAACCTCCCACCCGTTAATTCCACCTGGAATTCCAGGAACGTTGCTTGTTGCGAAGTCGCTCTTCCACGTCCATGATTTGGTATCAGAGGAAGTCCAGAACGTCAGCTTGTTTTGTCCACCGTGTGCAAGAATCATGACCCATTGGCTCGATGGAGTGTGAAAAAAGACCTTCGGATCTCGAGTCTCGAGGCCGTTGGTTATGTCGTGTGGTGACTCCTGAACTTGTGAGATGATTGGATTGTCCGGGTATTTGATCCAAGTCTGACCTTGGTCCTGGCTATAGGCCAATCGTTGATCCTGGACTCCGCTGGAGGGGAAGTAGCCCGTGTAGAATGCAAGATATGGTGGATTGGCAGAAGTCCCAAGTCCAGAAAGATTCGAAGCATCGAAGTAGGATGTTCCTGTAAATGCTTGGATACCATTCGCGCTCGAGATCGCCACCGGTTTATGATCCCAATATACAAGGTCAGTGCTGGTTGCATGGCCCCAGCTCAAGTTTCCCCAGAAATTTCCTGTTGGATTGTGCTGGTAGAAGAGATGCCACGTAGGTCCGATTTTGATCAGTCCATTAGGCTCATTCATCCAATTTAGAGATGGAACGAAGTGATAAGCCGGGCGGAAGTCATACGCACCCGTGGGCGTTGGACGAGAAGTCTTTGAAGATCTACTTGTGGTAATCAGAGTGGTGGTGACGGAAGAAGTCATGGAGCTAGTGACTAACACAGCGACAGAACTGCTGCTCGAGGAAGTGGCGATAACACTTGTTGCAGTGCTTCTCGTACTGGCTTCGCCGCCAATGGTCGACTTTGAACTGACAGATGAGCTTGACCCGGGCGATGGATACCAGGCCGAGCCAAGGACATTTGCGCTGATAGAAACTCCGCTGGTGCTCCCTCCGGATGAGAATAAATGAGTGTCAATACCATTATCTCCAGGAAATATTTGAGCTGATAAAGTCACTTCACCCTCACCACCAAAGACCTCAACAGACGACCAGTCAAGCAGAATACGCAGGGTAACCTTGCCATTGCTGGCTGCGACCAGAGGTGCATAGTAAGTGTTGGAAAAAGTCCCATCGAAACCCACGTTGCCTGACTTGGTGCGGTCAACAAATAGTCTCTTGGAGCCAAAGTCGTACCCAACGCGCGTTTGTTGTGTCAAGTCGGAAGTAGCTCTCAGAATAATGCCGAATTGTGACGAGGATGATGAAGCGACTCTGTCCGAGAAGGTCAAGGTGATGTCGAGCGTCTTGCTAGTCAGCGGTAATAATTGACTACCCTCTGCCACTGTGTTGATGCTATTGGTGTATGTCGACTTCTGCAAGCCGACGAAGTCCGCTACAGGCTTTTGGATCAATGTTGGTCTGCCGCCCATTGTCTTGAGTGAGAGTCGTCGTGGAATGGAGAATATACTACGCCACGGAGTGGTAGGGATCGCGCTTGCATATTGCCAATTATTCATCCACGCGATACTGGTTCGATCGGCAATCTCAAGGCCGTTGAACGGTGCTGCAGCGTAGAAGTCTGGCCCGTAGTCCATCCAACTTGTGCCGTATGGTTCATTCGATGAATCGGAGAAGGTAATCTCATCAACCAAAATATGACCCCAGCCACCAGTGCTCCCATCGACAATCTCGATCACGGCAAATTGCCCAACGAAGCTTGTAACGTCCCAGCTTCTGGGCACGAGTTTCTCCTCATCCGTTCCCGTGGAAGTGCGTACGACCTGACCCTGAACCTTCAAGTTGATACATTGCACCCCAGGTGCGTTGCCTCCACCAATCAGGAAATTGATCGATGTTTCGGAGATGACAAACGAGGGTGATGTAAGTGTCCCAGTTGTGGCATCTCCATTGATGAAAGTATTGACAAAGCTCCCACTGTAACCAGTAACAGTGTTCTGTCCATTCAGGGTACCTTGTGCAGGTGACTTGCCAACAAGATCTCCGGTAGCAGTCCACCCTCTATCTGCATAAGTACCCGGGCCATCAAAGTTGTAAACGCTTGCTGAGAAATCCAAAGTGGGCGAAGCAGTACTACCTGTGAATCTAATCTGGTCGACGAGTATGTGGCCCCAGCTTCCTGTTGACTGGTCGACGATCTCTAGTGTTGCATTTTGACCGAGGAATTCAGTCACATCCCAGCTCTGAGGCACAAGTTTCTCGTTATTCAAGCCTGTAGCTGTTCGCACAGGTTGAGACAGTCCTTGAATTTTCAAATTGATACACTCTGTACCAGGTGCATTTCCACCCCCGATTAGAAATTTTATCCAAGGACGGGAGATCTGAAAGGTTGGCGACGTGAGGGTACCAGTAGTGATGTCAACGTCGATGAATGTATTGACAAGACGATTGCCGGCATATCCTGTCACTGATTGTTGTCCACCAAGTGTTCCCTGAGCTGGTGCAGTTCCTATCAGGCTTCCAGTAGCAATCCAGCCGAGTGATGCATAGTCGCCAGCTCCCTCAAAGTCCTGAAATGTAATATTTCCAGCGGCAGTCTGTGTTGGCGTGGGGCTAGTAGATAATGTGGAAGACCTTGTTGAAGTCGTTGGGGTCGAAGTCGGAGCATGAGTCTCTGCAACGAAGGCTGTGCCGTTGAAGTTACCCACGATATATTGCGTACCGGAGCCGACTACGCCAGGAGGACCACCAGGATTAAGTCCAATCTGTGCCACCCACTTTGTGTTGGATTCGTCGCCATCAAGAGGGAGTGGAAAGATACTCGGACACTCCCAAACGCCTCCAATGGCATTCACTGGGCCAAACTCACTTACATACGTCCACGTTTTGAGGTTGGTGGATGTGTAGATCAGTAACTTGTGAAGTTGAGCCAGAGAAATAACTGATATCCATTTCTGAGAGACATCATGCCAGAAGACGAAAGGGTCTCGAAAATCTTTCCATTGATCAGCATATGGCGCCGGAGGGGCCAGGATGACTGGGTTGACGGCGTCATAAGTTGTCCAGGTCATCCCTTGGTCCAAGCTGTATGCAATGGATTGCGCTTGTGTGCCACCGTTGACTGTTTTACCGCTAGGCAAAACTCTTGTTCCAGGGTACTGAGGAGAACAAGTGTCAGAAAATACATTGTAGAATGCTCTGGCCCACCTACATAGGAAGTATACATTGCGATGAATGGGACTTTTCCATCGCTCCCGAACCCGCTCGTATTATCGGTGTCGACCACTGTAGAGCCAGAGAAGAACATCTCTGTGATCTCAGCTGGATATCCTCGAGCTCGAAGTGCAATAGGCTGTTGCTTCCAGTGCGTCAGATCAACGCTTGTGGCGTGACCCCAGGACATAGCCCCCCAGGTGTTGCCGCCTGGGTTGTACTGATAGAACATATGGTAAATGCCATTATAGTATACTAGTCCATTGGGATCATTCATCCAATTGATTGCGGGACTGAAGTGATACTGGGGTCGATAAAGCTCATTGTAGGTTTGAGCGACTGAGGTCTGGATAAATGTCAGGGCCAGAACAAAAGAATGAGAAAGTTTAAACATCATAGTGATGGGAGTAAGATGCAAAGTGGTAACGAGAGGGCTTGACGAGAATGGTTTTGTGCGCTTGTTGTTTGACAGGATCGGGACTATATATACCTGTTTCCTGCTTTCGTTCCCACTCTGCAAATGCTCGACGCCATATCAGGACCGCCATGGAGAACACATATTTCGGTCCGCCAGGTCCCGTACTCGAATTGCTGCAGAAGGAAGGTATCTATCGATCAAAATCAGCCCAACTGTCGCCACCGGCTTGATATCGTGGAGTCATTCGAAAAACAAGCAAAAGTATGCCCGTGTGCGTTGCTAATTTTTTGAAGGAATGGCCGAAAAGTCGGCTCCACTCTGAATTACGTGCTGCAAGTCAGAAATGAGAGGGGAACTGGACGATCTCCATATAGATGAACTTGTGGGGGTCTGGGGTACAGGTATATGGGGTACATGCAGAAGAGACTGACTGATCAAACACGCAAATATCCACCGGGTATCGAAAAATTGACGAGGGGCAATCTTCCGATGTCTAGCCCTGGATTATGGAAATTTACCATCATGTTTCTTGCCGTGTTTACTATGGCAATGGTCATTGAGTGATGTCTAGGTCAGGTAGTCGAATGGCGTTTCTTTCCACTCGCTATTGGATTCTACAAGAGAGTAATTTTTCCACCCTTGTCGTCGTGTGCCTCTTCAACGAAACGCAGGCACAAGGTACGTACAATTCTGAACCCTTGAAACACGCAGCCGGGGTGTTTCGCTCACCGTGATCCGCCTTGCATGTTGATGGGTACCGATGCAGTAACGAGTATCGAACATCAGATGAGCATTTTGATGAAAATAGCATGTTACGTTGTTATATTGCGAGCTAGACTACGCCGTTTGACTCGTGGGTCGATAGAGCTAAGCCCTGTCAACCAATATAATACAGCCGGCTTCCGATAGCGTGGACGTGTGCTTGTCATCCGCATACTGGCCACTGACGAGCCTGAAGGACTGCTCGTACGGCCGTAATTCCCTTAATTCCTGAAAGATCTCAAAGCCAAATGGCTAACGTAATTGTTACTGAGCAGGGCTGCTCAACCTACAGTTGAAAAGCGGGGAAATGGGGGGAGGAGCAGGGACAGACCGCGGAGAGAACTGTTTGCTCCGCGTTCTCAAACGAGATCATAGCAATTTTGAATTTGGTTGCCTCTATATCGACTGACTGGCCCATCATCAAGATTATATAGATCATTACTGTCTATGATTCATCTATTCATTTCTCCTATTGAGATGCCCTGTTGACGTCTTAACCTTTTAGAAATTGGCCTGTCAGTGATCATTTAAACTAGACACTGAAGACAGATATTTCCTGTCTACTGATCAAGCCGCTGGTAATCACATACTACAAATAGGACTGGGAAGAGGTGAATGGATTTGGGGAAGGGGGGGCAGGTGGGCAAAAGCACACAACGGGCTATAAACATGATGCCAGTCAGGTACTGGTTCGGGCAAAAGGTTAATTCCAGGGTACTCAGCGTCGCCACAAGCATCTTGATGCGGCATGGAGGTAAAGTCCTTACAGAGTTTCCTGAAGTCTTCCATGATCAACCATGATCGACCATAATTATCTAGTATGAACCAAAGCTGCAAATAATCCGTTGCGCATAGGATCCAGAAGTATAAGGGCTGTCCAGGTGCAAAAGTAGAAATATGTCCGGCCGGCTAAGTATGTAGCAGTGGGACGTCAGCCATATCACACAAGCACTAGCCGAACAACTCGACAGGGGATGGGTTGTAGTATGGCATGGAAGACCGAGGTATAATCGAGATGTCCTTGATTTTGTTAGTGCGATGGTTATCGAATCTGTGTCATTATGTCACATCATGCTGCAGCCACGTTTTTTTTTTCAAGCCTGGCTAGACCTCTATTTCTCCACCTGCACATCTTGCCTGCGCTAAAATGTTCTTGAAAGAATAAAATGCAGCCCAGAGCCATGTAGATCCTGCCGGCTTAGACCGTTCTCTGGTAGGGTCTGGAGTAGAACGAAAGGGGGGTTGAAAAGAGGCGAAAGGCGCAGGGGGTGTACCTTTACGAAGACATCACAGTGCACACGCCGTTGCACCCATCTCAAAGAGACTTGAGCTACTTTGCAGTAGAGTCAGTCTTACAAAGGTCTATATTGGAGGACAGAATCGCACGGGCTATCTAGTTTTTCCAAAAGTAAAATTCAATAGGGCGACGAGCTTGCTGAATCATAAATCTCGTCACTGCCCTCATCCCAATCGATCTCGCAAACAGCAGGTGATCCGTTGCCGGATGACAAAGGCCTTGGTACTCGTACTCCCAAACACTCATCTGCCCTGTTCGCCAACAACACAAGGTATTTGGCGTGACCCTGTATGTCCATGTCCAAGATACGCACCATATCCATCAAGTAGTCCTTTGGACCAATCTCAACTGTGGACCTGTGTAATATGTGAGGGTGAACTAGCAATACATCTGCCAAGCTACACCCTATATCAAAGATCTTGCCTAGAATCCCAACGCCATTCGCCTGAAAAGCCTCGAGCGGCAAAAGTCGTGTTACAAGAGTGACATCCCGTGCGATATCAATTGGGTAATGAAAGGACATGCTATCGATGATCGGATTGCTGGAAAGCATGCCCTTCTTTAAACAGAGCTGCCAGACGATCATCTTCAACCACTGTCTTGTAATCAGGAGGTCTGCCTGTTGAACCTCAGATCTGTCCCTGACATTTGGAATGGCGTCTTTGAGAGATTCTTGGAGCTTTATGAATGGCCGGGGCGAGACGAGCCGAGTATGGTCCCGTTCTGTAGAATTCCAGAGTGCCATGAAACCGTCCCCGAAATTGCGAAAGAGGTTGACAGAGTCGAGGAACCCATATATGATGGTGGCTTCTTGATCATCAGCAACGATCGGAAGGCGGATAGGGCGCCGCAAAGTCAGCGGGAGATGGCGCTGCAGGGCATAAGCCTGCTCAGTGATGAAGAGGAGCCAGAAAGTCCGGCGACTGAGCGTCGCATAACACGAATCAGTCATCGTAGTATACGAATCTTCCTCATGAAGATTAAGGAGCTGGAGCATGGTAATGGACTCTCGGAGGTGAAGCCAAGCAGAATTGTCCTTTCCCCGCTGCGACAGAGAGAAGAAGAGGAAAAAAGAGGTTTGGACCGAGGCGAGAGAGGGACTTTCGACTTGGTCAAAGAACTCCCTCGCTCGGTATGTCTCTTTGATGAAGAAGTCCACCGTCAGTACAGAGTCGAATTGCTGAGAGGTGTCCAGAAAACCTTCCCTGTCTATGGGAAGTGACATCGCTGTTTGCATCATGATGACAGCGCATATAGATGTGATCAGACTGTACTGAGTAGGGGAATGGTGAAGCTCATGTAGAGAGGCATAGATTGTCTCTCGATCCAGAATTGGCATGACTGGATATTTGTTGGTAAAGAAAATGTTCAAGCAGCTCTGGAAAATCTCCAGTGATAGTAATGGCGACGGCTGAAAACTATCGGCAGAGGGTATTGAAGAGACTGTGTTGACAAATTCACGTTCCCTTGGGATAGAACGAGGAATTTCTTGAATTGCCTCTCTTCTTCGCGGGCCCTTCTTCTTGGGAACTTGATACAGGCAAGGTATGTTGATTCTTTGGCAATTCGGACATGGATTGAGATTGTTGCACCGTATCTTGCGCGAACGACAGTACTCGCAAGCCTGTCTGACCTTGTCTGAAGTATTGCCTGGTTTCTGTTCGCCTGAAGACATGCTGACTTTGGTACAAACGAATAGTGGCTCCACTGATGGTTTGGAAGATCTGATCAAGGCTGGTAAGGATTTCGGTGAGAACGAGCGAGATTTAATAGCTCTGAGTCAGCACTCATCAGGTATCGAATGCTGATAAGAAGCTATCTGTCAAGGTATGGAGGTTGAGCAGAAGTTGCTTCCGTCAAAGCTACATAACTACCCCCATCATGCTGCTAACGCAGAACTTTGGTGGGATTGCTACTTGTGTCGGGCATTTCAGGATCTACTCTGGGTCGGGCAGGTATGATTACGAGGCGTTATTGTGAAACATTGTGGTCAAGATACTCCTTACTCATCCCAGATCTAATAAGATACAAGCGGCTGGCTGATCGCTTGAATAAACGATGCCACATGGTGTGAACGTGGCATTGTTGCATCAACTAGTGTACCAGCATTCTACTCTCTTTCTTTCTCAACATGATCCTCATGGACAGTGGCCTAGCGACGGTAGTGTCATGCGTGCATGACACTACTGCAGCGGTAGGAACGAAAGCTAGAAGGATGTGCCATGTTCCCTTCTAGAATATTACCACGAGGGGAAAGGTCTCTAGCTGTATGGATGCTGAGAGAAAATGGCGTGACGGGCAAGATACAGACCTTCCAATTTGATATAGCGCGCATGCCTGCCAAGTGGTCCATACATGCGTCCATGACGGGCCCTTCAACCTGCCGACGCGTCTCGGAGGGAGACAGTAAAGCTAGGAGTGAGCTCGTTTTACAGCCAATATGACAGTCTGCGCTCTTGGTTTGATCAGTCAACCTACGTCGAGTGTGAATTGTTGCGCACGTAGCTCTTGATAAAGATAATCCAGGATCGGAGCAATATCATCAATGGCAAGCATGAGCTGCCATTTTCACATTTTTTTCTTGCTTGAGAAAGGTTCTGACTACCCATTTGATATTTGTTACAAATTGTGTAATCGTAAAGATCAAGTAACAGACTGGCCAAATGACTATCTATGGAGACATTTGAGAGGTATGGCCACCCCAGGTTTCCTGGTGGAACAATGGCTCACTTTTATCTCTCTCGTCACAGCAATGCCCGCTCCACGTTCAAGCAGATCAGCGTCCTCATAATTGCCCCCAGAAATCCTGGTTATACTCGACGACGATGCGTGGAGAGTCGAAGGATACTCTCTATGTTCAACTGACGGTTTTGCGGTGGACCGAACTTGGACTCGCTGGACTTGAGCTCTGGATATGTTGTGCGCCGAGAGCTTGTCTAACGCGGTCTTAAAGTCATCAAGAATGACCGAGTCTGTCAACAGCTTGCAAACGAATGCCAGCTTCCAGAATGGGTTGATACCAATGGGAAGGCTGGTGCTGAAGCGGTCGATCACAGCACAGATGTCGATAACAGTGAAAACGAGGGACAAAATCATGGCGACAATCATGACCGCAAAGCGTGGTGAGAGGCGCATCAATTCGAATAGGCTAAGGCTGTAGCGGGCGCGGATATTGAAGAGAAGACAACAGGTAGTGTAAACCCACCATGGGTCACTGCAAAGTGAAGCAAGTTTAGCGGCCACATCCTTCTTCGCATTGGTGTCAGGGCAAGCAGAAACAGATGAGAGAGACATACCGGAAGAGTGCTTCAAAGACCCTTGTCTTCAGGTAGATGTCGTTGATGTTGTTGAAGTAGGCAAAGTCCGCGTAAATCTCCAAAGCCCAGTATGGCTGGGCCAAGGCTATAGTTCCAACAAAGATGAAGCTTGTTTTGCTTCCAATGAAGGGTTTAACCTTGATCCACGCGATGATATTGTGGAGGTTCCAAGATGCTATGAGGAAAATGGCTGTCACGGAAAGGTACCAACCGTAAATTGGAGCCTCGATGAAGATGAAAGTTCCATGGAAAGAGCCGAAGATAAGCTAGAACGAAAGTTCAGTGTCTTATCAGGACAGTATTGACGACGACGGATTGTATATGTACTGACCTCGAGAAGAATGAGTTTGTGAAGGAGAACTCCTCGTCTATAGTTTGAAACGGTAATGCAAAGCATGATCAGAATCGAGCCGACCATAAAGCCTTGGGCCCACGCCTCGACAATGAGTGCGTCAGGGCTGGTTGGCTTAGCGACTTCGACCATTCGACGTGCGAGGGTATGAATAGAGCTGTTAATGGGTGCCATGATTGCAATTCCCATAAATCTAACCTGTACCCATGTACTAGGCTGAATGATTTGCAGCAACCGCGGAGGCGTAGATAACGAGGTTCAATTCTCTGAACAAACGTCTCGGGGAGACTCGACGTATAAGAGCTGCAAGGACTGGGACAAATAACAAATAAGCCGAGCGCAGAGCAGTAAGGCCCATCACCTGTGGAAATGAAAGAATTCAAAAAGAATAAACAGCTCCCCGTGAAATCTTCCAGATCGTCTAACGGAAAGCTTGCTCGCCCAATTATATTACCCACCAGCCGTCCGCATCCATGCTGTTCAATGATTCTCGAGGCGTGAGCTTCGGGATTCCGGTAGTATAGAGGAGCGCACTCGACCTCTAAAGCTTTCTCTTCCAGTCACCCCATCTTTTCCCATGGGGAAGACAAGAGACTCCAGAGTACCCCGCAACAAGGTGAATGCAAGCACTTGGTAAGGATAATCGGGCCTACTGAGACGCCTCAAACTGCAGTTTGGCCGCAGGAAGAGTGCCATGCGCGAAAGATTTGCAAAAGTTCATGATGCGGTCCGTGGATTGGCAGGAAGTCATTGGACGCAACCGCGGAGGCGGGTCGATTCGGAGATGTCGGAGCGACAACAGCGAGCCGTCCTTAATTCTCCATGTTGTAAGGTTGCATCGCTTCATCGAGGGGCAAGGATGCTGCATGAAGCTCGGCAGGTCTGCTTCGAGCCTTCGACCGAGACCAAGGTTAGGAACCAGAAATGATCCAATGTTCGTGGGATCGACCCCGACTGGGGTAAGACTACGTGATCATAACCAACCAAGAGCACGTAATCCACTGTGGCCGGTCTCAGCTCCATAAAGAGAGCAGGTTAGCGGAGAGCCTTTCGTGCATTACATCCGCCTTCCCAAAGCATACATGAAGTATTGCTCTAGAGCCTTGTCAATTCCTCTACAGCAGGTGGAACTTGCGAGTCTGAAGCTGTCCTTGTATTGAAGTGTCAAGTCAAGACTACTTGCATTCCCCAATCTTTCAAGACATCCTCCCACCGGTGATCAATCTGCCCCAAATCTTGCCGTCTCCAAACTTCGTACACGACTTTCTCGGCCGCTATGACACTACCCACATTATAACACCTCACAGTCTTGAGATAAAGATCGATCTTCTGCCTCGCAGAGATGTCATAAGCTTCGCATCCAACAATGAACCCCGGCCACGGAAATGGCGCGTGGCATATTTTCAGACTCTGCTTCAGCTGTTCGTGAGCTAGAAGATGATCTGCTGCGTTCGTGACATAGTGTTGAAGCACGCGAGGATTCGTATTCCGGATCTGGCGCTGAAAGTGTACGATGAGAGCTTGATATGTCGCGTTGACCAGATGAGCTGCAACTTCCTTGGCCGCTGCATCTGGCGAGTTCGATTGATCAGGTCCAAAATGTGCCGTGAGACTCAAGCTTTCGGGTGCTTTCCATCTGAATATGCGGTCTTCGATTATTTTGCATCTCCGAGCAAACTCTGGCGTTGACGACTCAGCGGATTCTAGTTGCTTGCAAAGTGATGAAGTTTGTGAGATCAGGGATAGGAGTGTGGTAGGTAACTGGTAGATTGAGACGAAAAGAGGATCTTCTTCCAGATCTTCAGCTTCTTCTCCCTCAATCCATGCCAACCTCGAACTGGCTGACTGAGCCATGTTGTTTGAGAACTCTTGATTCTGCGTGATTTGAGTCTGAGTTGATTCCCAAGTGTCGTGTTGACTGTCGGTCTTGGTTTTGCTTCCCCGGAGAGAGGTGCTCTCGTGGATGATTCTCAGATATGAGAAAATGTGATGCAGTTTCGATATCTTGAGTGACTTCACGGGCTTGGGAAGTCCAAAGGTCCGAATTAGAGATTCACTTTCAGTTAAGTAGGCTTGAGAATCTTGCATGTCTCCACTGAACACCTGCAGAATGTTAGCGAGCCCTAAACCAGCAAGACCCGGACCTTACCCCAATCGTGACCATACTCAACATGCTCATCAACACCTCCTTATACTTCCCTCTCATTGTCTTGGGCAAATTCTTGTCAAGCGACGACCTTAGGTATTTCTGAGCAGTCTTCTTATGAGCAGCCCCCTTCAACTTCCAGTGCTGTGCATTGCCATCAGATTCACCGTTGGCGAACCCCAGGTGAAAGGCGCTGATTGAGAGCAAAGCATAGAAGAGCGCCATCTTCGCAAAACTTCTTCCTTCACCATGTACGAGAAGCTCGGCTAGCGCTCCCATGGCACACGGTAGGTGAATCGTCTTCCAGGGCGGCTTCTTTATCGGCGACATTGACATTACTTCGATCACTTGAGAGGAGTAGTAGTCCAGAAGCAGTCGGGCCTCAGGCGGTATCTTGGACATATTTGCCGTGTTTGGCATTTGAAGTATCGAGGGTGTCGTAGAAAGCAATTGCAGTGAGTCTGTCTGATGTTCCTGAGTTGAGCGTTCATCTGATAACAGTTAGCTTGTGGATGCTAGAAATTTTGGATGAAGGTACCAATTCCAGCATCAAAGGTCTGGCTCTCGCCTACCTGATTCGATCCGTATCGACCAACAGTCAGGGTGTTTGCCGTATCATCGGCGAAACTATTTAAGGGAGAGTTGATCCCGAGATCCCAGGTTGCCGATAAGTCTCCATTCACGGACCCCTTCTCAGAATTAAACCTAGAAAATGTGACAAGAGCTGAATCCAATGCATCCCAGGCCTGCACATCGTCGAGTTCGCCCCAAGCAAACTGAGAAAGTGATAAATTTAAGTCAGGAGTCGAGATTCTTCCCGTTTGCTCCACATCTTGAACAGCTTGCACAGATTCGATCTCCGGAAGAGGGCCGGGCGAAAGACTTGGAGACGGCTTCGAAACCACTGGAAGGACACCAAAAGGTCCAATCCGAGTGAACTCGTTTGCATCGGCAACCTTATCTTGCAACTCCCGTAGTACACGGTCCAGATCAAGAAATGATGCATTGATACAGCACTCGGTCCTCATCTGGACCGCCATGGCTACACGCTCTTCATCTGATCGAATGTCAGTTTCTTGCCCTACCCTAGACATTGGCTCGAGAAAGGTGGCAGACCTGAGAACAAGACTCGGCGACTACTCTGACTCTCCTCGACTTCTTCTGGGGACTCCGGATCAGACACTCGCCGCCCCTTTTCCAGGATTTTGGGTGAAACCCATGTGTACTTCCGAGAGTACCCCTCACATGGGACCTTGAGCCGAATGCAGTTCTGACAATGCGGCTCTCCGAGGTCACATTTTACATGCCTCTCTCTACAAGTGAGGCATCCCGTAAAAGCATGTGTCCGGGGACGAGGGGGAGGAGGAGGAGCAACCGCAGCACGCTGAGTGCGCGCCTGTCGCGTTCTCGACTTCCTTGCTGGCATTTGAGACAAGATGCTGAGTAAGCCAATCTCCAACCTCGAATGATCGACGACAATCTGAAGCTCAGACAACGACACAAGAAATAGGCAGGCGACGACGACGGCGGTAACTGCTTCTTGAGGTGTAAGATCGATCAAGGACAGTGCGAGAGCCGGTTCTAGGATTCGACTTGTTTCGACTTGGGAAGATAAGAGAGTCCGCTCAAACGGAATCCAATCACGAGAGGACGATTTCCCAGCAACTCTAATTCATCGTTGTACCACTTGGTTCTTCTGGAGAGGTTGGAGGATGGATTGAAGTGGATCTCAGATAAGACTTGATTCAAATTGGTGGGTTCCGGGGTCCAGTTCCGCTCACGAAGTTGTGGACTCACTAGCTTCAAGGGTGGGATGAACAGAGTGGGAGCTGGGGTGGCGAGGTACCTTCAACTCCGAAAAGTCAATAACGATTTTACGTGGCAGTCTCTCGAAAGGCTATCGACTGTTGTATGAGATATTCTCAGCTTTTCATATTTTCTGTCACTTTCTGTTCTCCGTGTGCAAGTTAAGATTCACGCATATGAGCATTTGTTGACTTTCTGCTTTCTCTGCACATATCCGTCGACGTATTTATTTCGCAAGGCGACATGAATGCTCTGAATTTGCCTATACTTCCAGTAAAGCGACTCAAGCCCTGTAATGGCCTGAATATGAGATCACTTGAAGTATACTCCTTGATGTAGAAGGATAAACCGACGTCGAAAGTGGCCCCTGACTATGGGCCAGCCACAAGATAAAGCGGAGCAAGCTATGAGGGCACTGTGCCTTAGAACTCTATCTTTATCTCTGGGGTCGAAGATAACAAGTTAAGCCCAATCACCAAGTATTTGGATTGTACTTAACCTGGCATACGTCGTCGCCATGTCGTCTCTGTTCCTCTCTCCATGCTCCAATTGCACGGCATTACTTTGTTGTTGAAGTAGAACATCTAGCATAATTCACCATGGAGAAATCACAAGAGAAGGGCGTCTCCCCACAGACCACCTCTCCTACCCCAAGCGAACATATCGGCGATACATACGAGGTCGTCAACGATGTCGAAACACATGGTGAAATGAAAAGAGTTCTCTCCAAACGGATGATTCATGTCATCTCTCTCGGTTCTCAGATTGGAAGTGGTCTTTTCATCGCGACCGGAAAGGCACTTAGAGATGGTAAGTCAGCATGTTTACCTTCGAGTTTCCCCACTAATGATTGTCAGGTGGACCTGGAAGTTTGGTGCTCGGATACGGCATGGTCATGACATTGGTTTGGGCATCTCTTCAGACTCTCTCTGAGATGACAATTGCCTTCCCAGTTTCGGGGAACTTCATCGACTACGCCGACCGCTTTGTTGGTAAATATCTTCTGGCAGATTGTTAGAACAAGATCACAAACTTACATGCCAAACAGACCCCGCTTTGGCATTCGGAGCTGGTTTCGCGGAATGGCTGGGTATGATTCTTTCCCTTTTAACTATGAGATACATTCGGCTAATATCAAGTAGGCTGGACTGCTGTGGTCGCATCTGAAGCAACATTCTTCTCCGTGATCATCAATTACTGGGCGGTAGGGAAAGTCCACGAAGCGGTATGGTGTATGCGTCCCTCCCCAACCAAACATTTATGTGCTAAGCGAAATTAGACACCATCTTCCTTTTATTCTGTGGTGGTCTCTTTCTCCTCTCCACTAAGTGGTTTGGGTGGTTCGAGTACGCGGCCTCACTTCTCAAGATTATGGCCCTAATCATCTTTATCATTGTCGCTTTCGCAATGGTTCTTGGTGCCGGACCTACAGGCGAAAAGCACACTGGCGAGACTTGGAGAGATTATCCAGTATTCATCAATGGATTTCGAGGCTTCGGAAACAGTGCTCTTTTTGGAATTTGGGCTATGGGGTAAGTTCTTTTCTTCGAATACTATATGCCAGGACGCCACTGACGCGAAGATTAGTGACCAAGTGTTCACGGGCATCATGGCAGGAGAGGCTAAGTCTCCACGCTACTCAATGGCTCATGCTACGAAGCTCGTCCCCATCCGAGTCTTCTCCACGTTCATGCTCTCCATCGCGTTTATCAGTATCTTGATCCCTCAAGATGACCCAAGACTCTTCGGAGGATCAGGTGTTGCTGCTTCACCCTTCGTCATCGCATTGAACGATGCTGGTATTAAAGGACTACCTGATTTCTTGAACGTTGTGATGATGATCGGTATTGCTTCCATCGCTGTCGAGTCCATTTACATTTCGTCGAGAATTATGAGATCGATGGCCCTACAGGGGCTGATTCCGAAATTCATTGCAAATGTTGATAAAGAAGGAAGGCCAAGGTAAGGGAAGCCCCAGTAGAATCCGGGACCTGCGGCTGATAACGTGGTAGATGGGCTGTGGCATTCACTGTGCTCGTCGCTGTGGTACTTACATATATCAATCTGACAGCTGGAGGGATCGAAGTCTTTACATGGCTTGTGTCCATTACATCCTCCTCCTTTTTCCTGGTGTGGTTCGTGCTTTGCATCACCTCGTTTCGCTTCCGAGCTGCATTGAAAGCGCAGAACGATCCTCTCTGGACAGAAGCCTACGCTTATCAAACTTGGTTTTGGCCCATTCCAGTCGTCTGGTTGTTCGCTGGTAGCACAATCCTCCTGATCTCGTGCTTCTACGTTGGTCTGTACCCGATCGTAAGTCTCCCCATCGAATTTTTATCAAAACCGCAAGTCTAATATCTTACAGGGTGTCGAGAAAGCCTCCGTGTACTACTTCTTCCAGTACATGATTGGAGTTGTGACTGTTGTCTCATTCACAATCGGATACAAGATCCTATACCGGACCAAGATCCGAGATCCTAAGACTGCTGATTTGCAGACTGGTCGTCGAACACTGGAGGGTGAAGAGCTCGAGATGCTGAACGAGTACTATAAACGATCGGCCTTGCGAAGATTCTATACCTACATTCAACTGTGGTAGATGACTGGGGTCTGACATGTATGAGAATACGTTCGAAGAATTCGATTTTAGCAAATATCGGGGTGTAGAGAATATGACTTTTGGGAGCTTGTGCTTCAACACGAAATACACGAATATCACAGGGAGGCTTCATTATCTAAATCTTAGAGATTCACTGGGGTCTGGACTCCAACACTCTAACAACCGTGACCTGCAGACGTTGCGCCTGAAAAAAGCCAAAGCTTTGTGCCGAACCCATTCTCCTTCGCCTAGCAACAAGTGGCCAGGCTGAGTCAACCTTGGGAGCCAACAACAAAATCTATCATCTTCCAACAGTCATTTCAGCGAGTAAATATTCCTATTCACATTAAGTAGTACCATTTTCACGATCATAGAACTCTCTTAGCCGGCACCACAACCAACCCCCTCTCCTCCATTATCCTCCACTGCAACGCCTTACAAATCTCATAAATAACCTTTAGCGTCGGCGTAGAAACCCCTATCTTCTCCGCCTCTCTCAATGGCTCACCAACAAGATATTCATATTCCATATAATTACCCTAACAATCAAAAGTCAGCATGCACTTCCCTAACACGAGATCACCACCCAGGAGGGAAAAGTTAAGCGAGACCAAACAAACCTTCTCAAAATCACACTGCATACTCGGCTTCAGGTACAGATCCATCGGATCACAATGAATCATCGTATCCATGATCTCGTCAGGCAAATCATGTCCCAACTTCCTAGCCGTCGCCACAATCTCCCTCATAGCAGGCCTCACCAATCCCTCAATCGCACTCCCACCCCCCGCTAACCTGATGCGCGCATCATCCAGTCCTAAAATCGCGCACAAAGGATTCAGCACCGCGTTAAATACTAGTTTCCTCCACCTTGCGAACGCCACGTCTTCGCTGAGATGTACTGTGCTTTTCCCAGCTGCGTTGTATATCTCGATGAACTTCTTGGCTTCAGCAAGTTCGCGAGATGGATCATTGATGGTGGGGTTGTTGAAGGCGCCGAGGAAGAGGGTATCGTGTTCTTCGTGGAGGATCTCGCCGAGTCGGCCTTCGTGGGCGTCGATCATGGAGACGCCGCTGAGGACCATGTTGGTAGGGAAAGAGTCGAACATGGGCTTTTCGATGTTGAGGCCGTTTTGGACCATGACTATGATGGTGTGGCCTGGGGTTACGGCGGGGGCGATGAGAGAGGTGAGGGTGGGGGGGATGTCGGGGAGGTTTTTGGTTGTGGTGACGATGTAGTCGAATGGAGGGAGGGATTCTTTGATTACGTCTGGTACTGAGTTGACCACTATTGGCAACGGTGTCAGTACCTGCTGGAGATGTGCTGACAATTCTAAGACAAATGGCTCTGGCTAACCTCTGGTCGGTCTCCATCCTTTCAATTTGCCATGATCCACACTTTCAATAACATAACCTTCATCTTGTACCACTTTGAAATTCGACCTCAGTACCGCAGTCACAGATCCCAAGCCTCCAGATTCAATATTCAGCGCAGCGATAGTTCCAACAGCTCCACCTCCTAGAAGTAGCACATTGGACTTCTTGACCTCCGTGGTCGTCATTTCTGGAGCAAATGTCGTTGGGAAAATCTTTATGTCGAACAGGACGAAGTAGGATGGATATACAGCAAAGTAAATCACCAAACAGGAGAACCTTTGGATAGGAAAAACACAGATACAAGAGATTGTACAGTTTCGCGAGCAGAGAAGAAAAATTGTAGAGCTTCAAACCCAAGCTTACCCCTCCAAAGCTAAGCTATCCACATCTTGCCCCTCTACCCGACACCGGCCCCGCAGCTCTCACTCTCAGCCATGCTCTATGTCTTCCAGACCAATCGATATCAAAGATTGTAAGCGGTCTCGTTCTCTCACTTCGTGCACAGCACGACTTCACAAAACCATCCCACTTTCCCTTCAACGTCTTATCATTCATCGCGTTCTCCTTCCAATCCCAGAATCCTACGTACCAAGACACTAAGCCAGGGACTTGACTCCGAATGGGGTTAGCTGCACGGTGCACCCCGCTCATGCAGATGCAGCTCGCGGGTCCTTGTCCTTGGACGTCGTTCTTATCGTGCAGATGTTCAAAAGTGGGGGAGCTCTTATCGCGAGACAAATGTTGACGTGTGTTGTGGCTTGTGATATTGGAGATCCTCACAGACTCTGAAATGAGGGTAACAATAAAAGCTTTGAGTTGTAGAGAGTAATAAGTATAGATGGATACATTTGGAGGATTATCTGAGCTGAATATCGAATCATTAAGCGTTCCCAAATTTTCATCTTCCAGAGCTTCATCGTAGACAACCATCGTAGACAAATTTGTTCAATCAAGATCAACATCAACATTTGGCGCCTCTGGATCAAAATTATCATCAAGAAGAAATGAAGGATCTCTCATATCGACCATCCCACAGTTTGGAGAACTGATCTTCCATCCCAATCTGGCCTGTAGCTCTTTACTCCAACCTTTGACAACCTCAGCCGGATACTCAAGAAACATAGCGAACTCTGTACGCAGCGTCCCCTTACACATAAACAGTGCGTATATCAATCGGTTCTCGTCTTTGCTATTGTTGGTACTGCCTCCGTGAAAAGTGCTGGCTAGCATGAATGCCGCTTCTCCCACGTCCATCTCAGCGTAGACGATATCGTCCGAGTTAGGATCAGCTCCACGGTCATCGCCCCAAAGATGAGAGCCAGGGACTAGACGAGTAGCACCATTCTCAATGGTTGTTTTGATGCCAGGCACGAATACGCCAAAGCCATTGTCTCGTCCTTTGGTCCAGCCGGTAGCGGTGGCATCAGAATGCCAAGTGTGGTACATTTTGTCGTCACGGTGCAGGCGCTGGCCAGCAGCGTTTGGTCTGACATCAATACCCAAAGCAGCGCTGAGGATAGGATGTGAAGTATAATAATGACACTTCTGGTCATACCACGTCGGATATGTTTCCGCCAGGAAGTATTCTCCCAAAGCCTGTTTGCCGTTGAGAGACAGTAGAAGAGCATGATGATGAAAACTTACCTGGTAAAGAGGATGCATGAAGAACTTTTCACGACATGTTGGACTTGCTTGAATGAGCCGATTACATCGCCTAGTCTCCGGAGGGAAGAGCTTCCCCTAAGTTTGAGGTTAGATCTGAATTTGCATATATTGAAATCTATTCAACTCGCCTGCCATGGTTTATCTGCATCTAAAAATGGCTTGACTTCAGCGTTCGCTTGTGCCACTTCTGCCGGAGAAACGTAGTTCGTGCAAATACATCCACCATCCTTTTTGATGGCTTCAATAAAGTCTTCGATAGGAGCATCAACATTGATGCGACGAAGAGTTGGCTTAGTGATGGAGCCCATGCTGGTCTTGTATTTGGTAGAACAGAATATCCTACAAGAAGCATGCAGCTGGGCAGCGGAAAGACGCAAAGTAGCTAGGAGGCATGAAGATATATTGCAGCCCCTACAAGAGCATAGATTACGAAAGTAGATCCGATTGAACAGCCAGTGTATCGGCTACCAGCGGACTTGCCAATCGTCACTTGTTCGGGAATACTTTCCTCGTGTCATTAGCCAACCAACGCAGTCGAGGTAGGACTTAAGCTATTCACCCCACCTTCGAGACGAGCGTCGTGCGGAGTAAGTTCAACGCCAAAACTCGTCAAAATTCGAAAGGGAAATCTGTTCAACACAACAGTCTGTTGTTTGGTGAAGAGTATTCCTAATCGTGACACCAGAATAAGCGAAAATGCCCTCTGCCATCTCAAGATCAGAGAAAGTCGCAGCAGTGCTTGATGAAGCGCGTGCAGACTATGCGAAAGCCAACCTGAAGAGTCAAGAAATCCACAAGAAGTCATCTCTGTCACTTCCAGGTGGTAAGCATTTCATCATTCACAGATATTGCAAACCTAACGCGTTTGAAGGGACCACTCGGAATGTCATCCACTTCCAACCATTTCCACTGATACTGGAATCTGGAAATGGCTCCTATTTGACAGATGCTGATGGACACCGATATCTTGATCTGTGTGGCGAGTATAGCGCAGGGATGTTTGGACACTCCCATCCAGTGATCACGCAGGCTATGCATGCCGCAATTGACAGCGGCTTCGCCCTGGGTGGAGTAAACAAATTCGAAGGGCGTCTCGCTCAATTATTTTGCTCTCGCTTTGCCGGAATCGACAAGATTCGGTTCTCCAACTCGGGAACAGAAGCAAATCTCACAGCCTTAGCACTTGTAAAGGCATATACTAAACGAAACACTATCATAGTGTTCAAAGGAGGCTATCACGGCGGGCTGGCCACCTTTGGGAAGGATGGCAAGGTGGCTGCAAATATCATGAATGCACCCCACAACTTTGTGATAGCTCCTTACAACGACATCAAGGCCCTTGACAAGCTTGTGGAAGAGCACAGGGACGACTTGGCCTGCATATTCCTTGAGCTGATGCAAGGGTCTTCGGGTTGTTTGCCTGCTGATGTTGACTTCATCAAGGCAACCCGAGCAAAAGCGACTGAAGTGGGTGCTGTTCTGATGTTTGACGAGGTGATGACAAGCCGGATGTCAACTGGTGGCCTGCAGAAGCTTCTGGGAGTCTGTCCCGACATGACGACTCTGGGGAAGTATTTTGGCGGCGGTGGTCAGAATTTCGGCGCGTTTGGTGGAAGAGCGGAGATCATGAGTATCATCGAGCCTGGACATCCTGGCGGAGCATACCATAGTGGAACATACAACAATAACGTTACTACTATGGCTGCTGGCGTAGCTGTCCTGGAACAAGTCTGGACTGCGACGGCCGCCACTGAATTGTATACTATGGGAGAGTGGCTTCAAGAAGAACTTGAGCAGGTATCGAAGGAGGCCGGCTCTATTTTGCGAGTGACGGGAGTTGGAAGTTTGATGACTCTTCATTTCAGCACCAAGGAAGTCCGTTCGGCTGCCGACGTACAGGAAAGTTTGATAGATTTGAAGGAACTTTTCTTTTTCGATATGCTGAAGAAAGGGTTCTTCTTAGCTCAGAGAGGTATGATAAGCCTCATGACGGTGACTACAAAGGAAGAGTTGAACAATTTCGTAGAGGCAGTGCGGCAATTCCTTGTCGAGAGGAAGGATCTTGTCTGTTGATCTTTGGTTTCTGTCCTCGCAGTATATAGGCTGAGATGGATTGTATGTAGAACGCAGACGCCAGCCCTGTATTAATACGGAGGTCAATCGGCCGTGTTGATTTTGAATTTGCGGACAGATTGTACCGTCACATCGTATGATCCACTACCGTGAATATCCAAGAAAAGTGCTGTGAGCAATTCCAGACTTCGACACCTCACGACGGCACGAACATGATCGCCACCACAACCTCGACTACCTCCCGGTCAAAGCAATTTCGTGTCGAGGTGTATTCCCAGGACCATGGCATCGTCAGCCAGCCAGCGCAAGATTGCAGGACGGGCCCTCGTTGTAGCCTTGCTCGTTGTGACCTTCTTCTCCATCATCTCGCTGATCTCGTTGACACATCCCAACTCCGCGGCAGTATTGATGATGCGGCCAGTCAACGTCTGGTATACTCATGTTCCGACCCTTCCACCAATTTCGGAACCAGTATCGAGCATACTGTTCAGCCTTGTGGTCGCCATACTCTTCACGATCTACCGGCCAGGTGGACGGGGAACTGTCGCATTCGGTCTCGTCACTACTGCTACGGTTGCTCAGCGCATGCTGCCTGTTATTCAGGATTGCACATCGTTATGGAGGGACAAGGCGACGGAGAATGTTTGTGCCGCAGATTGCTGGACGCAGAGTGGACTCTTGATGCTGGTTTGTGCAACCGCGACGATGAGCTGGATGGGGGTGGAGTGGGATGGCGGGCGTCTCACAGGGTTGGCCAACTGGGTTGAAAGGATTGTGTCGGGGCTCATCGAGGAAGGGCGATTGGAATTTGGGGAGAGCAGTCTTGCTCGCGGGAGTGCAAATAGTGGCAGCGTTATGGTGATGGAATCAAGCAAATAATTGCCGCCCTGGGCTCAGAAAGCAGTGGGTTGCGGGTCGGCGCGGGCTTGGGTCCAGTGAAGTGACGCTATAAAGTTAGCGACCTTTGCCCTGAATACTATCAACAATCAATAGCCGACTAATTGAAAAGATCTCCAGCCACTGCCAGAGACTACCAGTAGCATTGATGCACATAGATCTACGAACTGAGGGCTCCTTGCTGTGTCGTAAGCGATGGAGAAGCCCATGGCATGACTGTTGCTTGTCCAGCGCTGTCGACTGTGACTGGCAACCATCGCGGCAGCTCGAAGAGATGATCTATCAGGTCAACAGTCAGCCTCAGGAAATATTGACAGGTACAATACAAGACTCGCCATCAAGTATCCATTGAAACTTGGATCAATTCTTAGCCTGATTAATAGTGACTATTTTGTGAGGCGCCAACATCGGCAACGAGTTCGACAAAACATCAGGTAGGCATCAGCCACAAACAACAAAACAACAAGACGAGTTTGCCTTGAATGAAAAGAACGGCACAGAAGGCTCTCAGCAGCACCATGAAAATATCGCGGTTCATCGTCACTTGCTGGACTACGCTCACAGCGATCCGGGTTGACTCGGTCGAGGGAGGGGCTTCAGGTACCACGAAAATTAGGACTCCCTTCATCAGCTCACAGAGGGAAGCCTCAGACTCCACCAACGTCGAGTACAGTTCATAGCAGTTCAGGGTGTAGAAGTGATTCTGGATGGCTGGTAATTGCTGCTGAGAGGGGCTGATGAAGCAAAAAGAAGGGCGCAGAAAGATCCTGGTTGTGTTGAGGAAGAAGAGAAAGAGAAGTGAAGAAATTGGGGGCATGGATGGGATATATAGGGAGATTATGGGAGCTGTGAGAAATTGGGGGAATGTTTGGGAAGGTACGATATGTTGAAGTAAGTAGGAACGTCAAGTTGCATTTGAGGTTTGAGGAAAGCACGAGGAGAAATGGGCAACTCAAGACGAGAACCAACAGAATCATTGAACCCAATGAGATCATGCAAGAAATGTATGAATCTGGTCTCGAGGGGCAGTCTTCTTGACGGAGTAGCTTTCACGCCTCAACGGCCTGAAATAAGGTCTGCTACCGTGTTGTCCACTTGTACTCAGCCTCTTCTGGACTTGTTATACACAGAGATGCTCGCTTAGTGCCTTCTCCCAAAGCCAACAGAGTGACCAGGAAATTCTAAACACAGAAAGACCGAGTAATCATGCCAGCTTGAACCTTTCAGTGCGAGCTTGGCCTTGAAAATCGCTGTCCCGACCTGTCGCAAGAGCTGTCTCTAATCCGCCCTGGGCGATAACTAAATTCCAGCCATGCCTTTTTGATGGTGCAGTGGCTTCTCGACGGAGCTTCCCACAGTCTCTCACCAATATACGGTATTCTCCTTCGGAATAGTCTGACCTGGGCATCCCCGCACACCTTGTAAACACTGTATAACCGCGGTCCGATTTTCAGCATCAACTTTAAGACCAGTCACAGTGGCCACACAGTCTTCCGGAACATATTCCTCGTCGACTAGGCCCACTTCCTCTATTTCTGTAATCCAGCTCAAAACCTTTATAACCATTGCAGCATCCCACATACCCTCTCTCCTGGGCAATTGCGAATAGATACCAATGATCTCTTTCCTCAAGGCCCGGTGTCGGAAGTTCATTGCCACGACCTGAAGCGGCATGACAATCCTTATATCCAAAGAAAAGTACTCGTCATTGACGTCAGACATCATTTTACACACCCGAACCAACTCACACAGCTCTTTGGTATAACATCGATAGTAGTCGGCTCTGTTCGCGGAACCGGATGCCGCCCACATGAACGCAGCAAGGTAGTATATGTAGAGCGTCATGACATTCTTCAGCACATCAGTGCTCACAAGCGGATTCTTTGTTCTGCGCAGGAACGGCTCGAACGCTGATGCCCATTGCCGGAATTGGGACAATACGCTTCGCAGCTCAGCATGTTGAGCATCGCCCGCAACAGGCGCGAGGGTGATCATGGGTGCATGCGAGAGTTTCGCGTCGGAGGATAATGGCGTTCCTGCATTCGATTGCGCAAGACGCAGATGAATAGCTCGCAACAGTATTGGGAATACCATTCGCCAAGCATCGCGAATGTCTTTGAACTCTTTCGGGATCTCACCGACTGCGATCTCGCAATCGCGCATCCTCTCAAGGTGTAGAGCGCTGCTTCGCCTGTCGCCGCCCCAGGACGTAGCTTGTATTTCCAGCATCGAGAACATTTCCGTGATGTCAGAGTCGATTGGCGGGGGTACGGGCGTGTTTGGCTTTGTACCGACAAGCCGACGTTTCTTCGAGTAAGCTTCCATCGCCTCAACTGCAGCATAAACTTGAGCAGCAGCTCCATCACTGTTCCCATGATATGCTTCGAAACATACGAACAGTAAGCTTGTAATCAGACTTGTTCTGATGCTATCTTCTTCTCTGCGATCGCGGTTTTCAAACAGGAAATGGCCTTGCCATACTCGCGATATGCGAACTCCAGTCGGTTAGATTCAAGGGTCTCTGGACCAGCAGCCGAGCTAGTCTTTCGGAACAACGGCTCCACCAAACCTACCTCCAGCCCTCTCTTTCTGAAGTCCAGGGCCCCTATCGCAATCACAGCATGCCGTACGCATGGCTCTACCTCACTGGCTTGTAGAACGTGGCGACTCCAGACCTCAGACCCTCGATATCCAGTCAACTGACTTACATTCTTGACACAAAATCGCTGAAAGTAGCTCAGCTCCTGATCGTCAGTGAAAAAGTTGGATACCGTCGTCGGGGTTTTGCACAGTGGCTCTATGTTGGGCATGAGAGGTCTCATGCCGCGACGGACAGGAGCAATAGTGGTGGCGGATGGCTTGTAACCTTCGCATTCAGCGCCATAACGCTCGCATCTCCTACAGTTTGGACGTCGTTCGTCACACTTGACTCTCCTATTTAACACATAAGTAAAAGCTTACAAAGGGTGAATGGTCATCGAAGCCAGCTTTTGGGAGGAAATCGAAAGAAGTGGGCCCCTGTTCTCACCTTTTTCTAAAAGACAGATTCTCTGATCAGCCTGTTATCGACGTTCTGGAAGGGGTCGTTTACTTACTTGCATGTGAAACAACCAGTGGACACTTTTGGTCCACGTGATTTTCTCGTCTTTTTCTGAACAGCAACTTGGTCAATCATCCTGAGGTCGACTGTACATGTTACGAAGACAACGACATCGACCGGATGAAAAGTACGACGTTGATGCCGTAAGGCTGACACCCAAACAGTTATGTGACTCCACAAGAGGGTTGGATGCGGCTGCAAATCTTCAGCTGGCTGACGCCACGAACGTTATATAGAGCTGGGCCTACTCCGAGCTGATGGGATACAATGATGGGGCCCGTCGTAAGCTGACGGTTTTTGCTTGGAGATTCCTGGAGAGACTAAGCTTCTTTCGGTGCATGCTCCGTTATTACTCCAGGTTTACGTGAGATCGGCAGGCCTGTATCTTTTGGTATCCGAATAAGAGTAGCTGTTGAGGATTGAAATTCCAGCTTGTTCGCGAGTTTTCATGCTGTTATCGTACCGATATCTGTTTCCGAAGCTGTAGTGAAGATGTCTTTTCTTTTTTTAGCTCCATTACCGAGCAGCGCAGCGGACGTGATCATTGCAAAGTCCAAACTCCTTCCCATCTGATATCCCTTATCCTGAAGGAATTAGACAAGAGAGCCTTAGCAAGTATTAACAACAGGCTTGCTGTCTTTAGTATGCCCCATGAGATATGCGATCTGAGAAGCATGCTGGTTTTCGTGAATTCCGAACTTGTTGCTGTTCAAACAACATGCATGTATGGGACTGAAAATCGGAGTCACGGGCAGAGACGAGGAGAAAGAAATGAGCTTGCTCCGAGAAAGAAAGATTCCAAGATACTCAAGAGTTTGTAAGTGTTCGACTTACTTGGCCTTTGGATGATCAGTGGTGTTTTGGGAGGAACGGCTCAGTTGGAGGAAAAGGTCAATAGAGGTGACGGTGGTTGATTAGTCATCCGCTTCACGCTTGGTTTGGCCCTCAGAATTCCGAATCATTTCATCACTTCGTCTTGATTCCAAGGCACAGTTCATGCATTCCCCCCACCCCCCCTCCATTTCCTCGTGTATCGGGCTTCAACTTTCTTCTAATGAGTGAAACACGTTTGCTCTGTCCGATGCTCAAATGGTTTGATGTGAACCGCACCAAGATCAGATTTTGCTCCCGGCCTAAACACAGGGCGTGCTGAGTGCCTCTCAAGCTCAAACGTTGTGGCTATTCAGTATCAGTCTGATCTTGCGACTTTGAACTCTAGAAGCAAGGTTATCGTAATCAGGGCGCAGATCTACGGAGCAAGAGAGGTGTATGTGATCCCAGAATGGTACTGCAGACAGTTGCTTTTTGCGCCATGTCTTTCTTGAAGATCCCCAGAATGTTCCGTGTTCTGCAGGCTGCCTCATCCGCAGCCTCGGAGGCGCATTTCATGTTGGGTGGCTGAGCATCGGTACCAATGAAACAGTACCCTCACCCGCCCTCTGGCAACCTCCAGAAGCTCAAAGGATGTTTGTTTCGTCTCGTGTATTCCGCAAACTTCAGAGTATTTGAAAGATCTGTCGTACTGAAGTATTTCCATTTAAAAAAAAACCTGATGAAATTTTTCTGTGTACCTTGGATTTGCGACAATTGGACCTCTACCCTAGCAGGATGGCTTCACGGAGATGGGACGCATACAAGAGCCTGGGTATAACCACGCGAGACAGCGATACCGCTACATGTTTTGGAACCAACAGATACGGGAAACGATGTCGATGGGACATCGAACATATTTCATTTCAACAAATTCGTACTCTGCTTGACAGAATGGAGCGACGACCACCAAAGGACTCACTCTCATCGCTGGATCAACTTGCCAGGCTCTGCCTCTCTTGTGAGTATCACCCAAGCCAACGCGGGCAGGTCATCTCTGGATGGAGAACTTCGATTGCCGAGGCTCAACGAGACTACGAGAAAGGCGTTGCTCTGAAGGCTAAAATTGCGGAACTTGAGGCAGGATCTGGATCGCAGCAACCGCGCCAGGACCTGCACGACGAGATCGCGAGATTACGATACCAGATTGCGCTGGAACAAGATGCACGCTCATCGATGGAAGCTGAACTCAACCAAAGAATCAGCCAGTCAAATAACCTTCAACAGCGTCTCTATGAAGAGACATGCAAAGTCAGGAATGCCATGTCAGAGCGTGATCGTTTCCTCCAGCAGATGGCTCTGTCGGAGTCAAATCTGACGCAGTGGAAAGCGAAGTGCTCTCAAGCAGAAGAAGCTCTGCAAACTCAAACGAGCAGAGCCACCAACCTTCAAAGGGTTGCCGCCAACGCTGACTACTACCGCGATATCTCCGAAGAGCGTTCTCAGCAGATCTCAGATCTTGAGCTGACATTGGAGGAGGAAAAGCTTAAAGTTGCCAAAGAGTCCAGAAAGTTTTCCAAAGAGACCACAGCTCGTATCGAATTGCAAGCAACAAATGCCACCATCCACTCAGACCTCCAGGAGATCTCCCAACAGCGGGATCATCTCACAATTGAGCTCACCATTGAGAGAGACAGAAATTCAAGAATCCTTCGAGAGTCGAATCAGACCCGGCAGGACCTTGCTACAATCAAGTCAGAATTGATCGATGCTCAAGCAAACATCGAGGCCCTACAAGCAGACAACGACCGACTTCGACTTTCAACATCCGAGAATGAACAACAAAGCTCGATGTCCATCGCGGGACTTCGCCAAGATCTGAGTGAGACTCAGCAGAGCCTTTCTTCGATCCAACAGGTCCTGGTCGCGAAAGAAAAGGCACTCAGCGAAATGACGGAAAACTGTCAGAGTCTGCGCAAAGACATGGACTACCACAAAGCCGTGACTACAGCAGCACAGGAAGCGGATGTCGCAACGATTACCAAGCTTCGTCAAGACCTCACATCGGCTGAAGACAAGATCTCTGTGGCTCATCACGCCCTCAAAGAATGCCAGGGAGAGCTCAGCGAACTCCGAACCTCGACCGAAGATTCTGAACAGCAACATTCTGCTTTGATTGAAAGATTGACCGGCAGGTTTGAGCTTTACAGAATCCGCCCCTTCAGAGCCTTCTTCATGGCCATAATGCAAACATTCGGCAGGCGACCAATGGCCTTCCTTGAGGGCCTGAGGGTTGCTAGGTTCAGCAAGGTTACTCGGAGCGCCGCTAGTGGAGTTGAGCCTGTTGACAAGTGAGAAGGTCCATCGTTCGACTGGAAATGGCTGAGGTCTCGTATTAGAGGGGCCTCGTGGTAACTGGTGGTGATAGCTTCAAATTCAATAAAATAAATCACACCTTAATCTGATAAGCATTCCTCGAGACTGGAAGAACGGCATTGTCATTCGTCTACGCACCCTTGCCCCAAAGCTCACGCTGTCCAACGATCGTAAGCCTCACGCCTTACAACGTGCATACTGCCACATCTTTCCCCATCCTCGAATGGAAGATTGCCACGAGCAAGCACTTCTACAGCCTGATGCTCAAGATTGTGAAGTTTATTGGATGTCAGCGGGAGACAGAGTGTGATTCGATCTAAAGCTGCCGTTGATTCGACAGACAGGGATGAGTGGACTCGCCCTGTCCAGCCTTACGACGGAGGCAATATATCCGTCTACGCCCGACTACTTAGACAGCTTCCATACACTGGAAATGATTTATACCGTCTTTCAATCCATAAATCAAACCTCTTCGACTTTGTTAGGAAATCACCTCATCACACATCATTACCTCAACCTAGCCCTCAGCCCTCCTCAACTCACCTTCAACGTTTCTTGAAGTCAAACGGACATACGCCAATTCTCACTATCTCAACCACAACCCAAGCACTTTTCTCGTTAGTCTCTTCACAATGGAGGCCGTGATCGTGCCCATCGTTGATGCGTTAGTATACCATCCGGTGTGAGATTCCTGTTGATTAGACTTTGATCTCTCTCAGATGCTACGAAGAGTCCCAAACATTTACCGACTGGCTCGGCAGGAGCCATGAGGTCAAACACAAGGTGGATTGTGGGATGCCGTGGTGCGCCTCTTCTAGTGCGAAGAAGTAGAGACGGTGTCGGGAAAAGCGATGTCATGAAACTCATGATGGTGTCAAACTGAGGAGGATGCTGTTTTTCTCTTCCGAGGGCTTGAGGTTCAATTTGAATGCAAACATGTAGTGGTTGTTTGATCTTCACAGCAATGAAAACCTTGTCTCTACAAATCGTCAGGAGAGTAGGTCAGATACACCAGCACTTTCACTCAAGCACATACAATACCTTGGTATTCTACGGAGGTAGAAGCTTCATGGCTTCTGCTGGGTCTTCCAGTCTTTTCGCGGCCTTTATAATTGGTGTATGCGGAGGTCACTTTGAAGGCCTTGAAAATAGACCGTGACACCAGGATGGTTACACCAGCCGCTGATGGCAAGGCAGGACCGTATTACTGGTCAGTACCGCAGCAAGTAACCCATCAATAGTAACAGCTTTACAAGGAAGAGATTTGGTTGATCAAAGCACTTATCCCGCACGATTGAGATTTCAATGTCGTGGCAAATCTTGAGACACTGCAGTAGAAAGTTGGCTTGTTGATGTTGGATAAGAACGGCTGAGTACGGCAATAATCGAACCAACAAAAGCTCATCATTCATATATTTTCCTCCAGAAGTATGTCTATCCAAATCCATTTGACAATCAAGCAAGCAAGATTCACAGCACATAGCAAGTGATCACACGATAAAGACAAAGTGGCGAGAGGTACAACAGATCCATATATTTTCATTTGATGGAAGGCTATCAAGATGCCCCAGCCACGATACAAGCTTTAAACTTATATCCAACTATGGGCAAGAACGCCCACCTCGAGTAGAAATGGAGCAACAATCCGCATTCTAGTGGATAATATAAATTAGCGCTCTCTTGAATATAGACATAATTCATGCTGGATACAGGCAAGGAAGGGCATACACATTCAGTTCGCGGGATGTTGTATCCAGGACCACACCACTCCTGAAACCCACAGTAGACAAGTGCTGATAAATAGCCGAATTGCCTGTAGCAAGCAGCCTGAGAGCTAAAGCAGCAGTCGTTTTCCGCGGCACACTACCATCATGTAAGCGTGTACTAAAAGAAACGGATTCGTTCTCCAAGTAGAGGGATTGACTAGATATGAAGTCGAAACATATACAAATTGGAGTAGTGTGGCAAGTGGTAGAAAGGAGGAGTCTTACATCGGAGGCTAGTCTTTTTTCCTTGAGGATGGCTGGGCCAGCGCTAGAGACTCCGATCATGAGGGAGATAAAACTAGTAATGACAATGGTAGACTTCATTTTGCCGGAATCGGTAAATTGATTCCGCTGAGTGAAACTTCGGTTTGAGTGAAGAGGAATGGATTCTTGAAAAATGAAGTGATCGTGACGGTGAGAACTGTCTTCTTACGGGCGAAAATTCTCTCTATATATATAGAATCAATTTTCTACAAATATTTAGCTTTCTTCGCCATGGAATAGTCATCCTAATACAATAAGTGTATTAATGCCTCAAAAGTCTAAATACCAATTAAACAAGGTTGAAACATCAGTTTGCTAAAGAAATGCTGAACCGAGAAGTTCGTATTGTACCGCAGATAAATTACCAAGGGAAATAGATCGGGGTGGGGGGGGGGGGGGGGGAAGTCTCAATGAAAGTCTCATATAGTAACCCGATCATTGGCAATGACACGAAACTGGGCATCTACACCCAAAGTACAATTATGTGCAAGTTTCATTTAGGGTAGCATTGAGCTTCTGAAGCGTATACAATTATCTGAGTACTAGGGTTACGACTACAGTTGGGGTAGTAGGAGTCTCTTGCAAGCTTTCACCGAAAATACATTTATTTTACCTTAGAACAGGTTGATAGGGTATGAAGTAAGATAATCATCCATGCTGAGCTCGTTTCGATACAGGTATAAAGAGGCGATTGAATCCTCTCTTTTCTTGGTCAACTACTACCACTACCACCACCACCTGTGTTGACACGATTCGACCACTCCTCTTTTTGTTTTATCTTTAAGATATAGCCTCTCATATACTCATCTAGTCAGGCATCATCTCAACCAATCATAAAACTTCATATCATCTCCTACTCAACAAACAACATGCAATTCTTTAGCCGCCTTCTCATTGCTGCAATGGTTGCAACTACTGTGAACGCAGATGTAAGTTTTGAAACACCTTGACCTAAATCGTATCCTCAATGTTGATGTGTATGATTGTAGTGTTATCTTAACGGAGGAAATGATCCAAACTGCTGCTGGGGAGGGCAGAACGGTGTCGATGCATGCAACCGACAAGGTGCCTGCAATGTGGGTGCAGATCAATACAACTACTGTTCAAGATGGGGAATCACTCCACAAGAATGTGTAAGACAAGGCCTTTCTTCATGAAAGATAATAATACAATACTGATTGCATCTCAACAGGATGCTGATTGCTGCGATACCCGCACGAGAAGGGGAAAGCCCTGCCCTAAGGGTCGCAATGCTTGCGATCGTGAAACTGGCTGCCCAAATTAGACGGATATGCTCGAGCGCTCTCTTATCATCTCTGTTGGTCCGCAGGTCCTACAACGTATGCTTCGGCGAGGATAAGGGTTCGGATCCCTTTCGGTCACGATTCCGTGGGGTTCCGGGATGGTATATAGTCTGGCATCCCTCACACTGTCTTAGGAACACGCAGATTCTATAACCACTAATTTCAGACTCTTTGCATCGGTATATCGTGTGAGACATGAACCGGTACTGCATCGACAAGATGCTTCTCACTTTGCTATATTCTCAAGCGCGACTCATGTGAAACTTTTCATCGAAAGGATAGAATATTCATAGACTGATCCCAGCGACCAATGGTCGCTCATGCGGCATATTAGCCAGTGATTTACATGCCCCGTAGTTCTTGTTGCCCTGGCTGTTATGGTTCCAGCATCACACCCCAAGTACCATTCAAGTCCTAATTCTATCCTCTTAGCTACCATTCGCACACCATGTCATAAATGTTGCGGTAATGGCTGCGTACCTAGTGAGAGAATCAAAGGAATAGTCGTCACAAGTAAAATATTTCTTCGCCCAATATTACTGATGACTTCCTGAATGGACCATTAGCTGCCAACTCGCGGCTCACTTTTGGCAAAGCTCGCCAAGGTAATTCATGCAGCTTGCTTATTGTCTTGGCGCCGAGCCAGAGTTTATTTATTTCGAGGAGCCATTAAGCGACAGTTCTCCAACAGCCTCATTCCCTGTGGAAGACGGAATTTGGAGCAGGGCTATGAGGGGCATTCTGGATTTCTGCAAGTTCATTTGCACTGATGCCGTTACAAGTATTTTGTATCTCCATGCACGTGGCTGCTGGCTCTGTCTCCATCAGACAGGACTCGACCCAATCGTGTGCAATAATGGAGAGCAGTTTGGCCGACCAACTTTTGTTCTCAAACAGCAGAAGTAGAAAATTCTGGATCCAAATCGCTTTTTGTTGACGAAGCCTGCATCCAAGGCAGGACTTTCCGAATTTTATCTTCAAGGTACGGCGGCAGACCGTCGGTCGGAAAATCCTGGAAACCTGGTTAGTGGGTGATCTTCTGGTAAATCCCCAGCCAAGACACAATCTCCGAAATCCAGATATTTTCATGCAATGAATTTCATCCTTATTCGAGAATCTCGGCTTCTTTGAATAATCAGACTGACGTCCGATTAGACGGCTGGTGCAATCCTTGACTTGATGGTAGGGGTGTTGAGATTTGGGCACGAAAAGCGATGGTGCGAGCATTAGCTGCTGAATACGTACGACCAGTTACTTATTCATCCAACAGAGATCTTCTATTCCACAATAAAGGGAGAACATTTGCAAATCTAAGCTAAGGCGTAGTCTAAATGCTGCAATGTTTTTTCTTAACTAGCCTAGGTGTCGGCATTGTCGATGGTTGTTCCCCTTCCTCATTAACCCAATTCAGCCATCAGCCCCGCTGAAACTGAAACAAGCATGAACTTGACATACTATACTACAGTTTATTGGGATATTCTATTTTGAAACATCGGTAGCGACTTCAAGACCACTTGTGCAAGAGCTCCATTTCGGTGGGTGAACTTCGCCAGCTCTCTCCTCTAATCTAAGCAGTGGATCTAGTCAGGAGTTAGGAGCTTTGAATGTGAGATCAGGACTCAGCTATGGTAGATATATATATGATGTCCACTGAGTTAATTAAAACTACACTTCTCTCTTCATCATTCACAATGTGTTCGTTCAAGAATATTCTGGTCCTCACACTTACTGCTGGCCTTTTCGGCGCGATAGATGCCTATCAAGTCGGTTTAGAGAACCGTACCCTCGAACAAATCCACACAGCAGCACTGAAAGAAGGTGGTATCGTCACTCTATGGCATGGAGGTGATGAAGCCAACCAGGTAGATGGTCTCAAAACCGCTTTCGAAGCGAGATTCCCAGGAATGACCCTGAACCTCACGGCCGACTTGAGCAAATACATCGACGGCAGGGTGGATCTTCAATTGGCTGGAGACAATGTCTTCGTTGATAGCATCATGTTGCAGACATTACATGACTTTCCAAGATGGAAGGCTGAGGGTGCTTTGATGAACTATAAGCCTCTTGGGTTCAAAGGTTAGTTCATCGCGACATCGTAGATGAGCCCGAATCACTAACGTCACTGTAGAGATCTATCCTGAATTCAAGGACGCTGATGGCGCATACACTGGCATGTCGGTCTTTGGGTGGTCCAACATTTGGAATACCAACTTCGTTACTACTCCCCCAAAGGAATACACCGATTATCTGAAGCCAGAATTCAAGAACAAGCTTGCCATTACCTATCCTAATGACGACGATGCCGTTCTCTGGCAATTTGATCTCATGTAAGCTCTTAATGGCTCTTTTTGTGCCAACTTACTGAAATTATGGACAGTATCAAGAAATATGGCTGGAAGTGGTTTGATGATTTGCTTCTCCAGAATCCAAGATGGGTTCGCGGTACTGCAACCGCCGTCCGCCTCATTATGTCTTCCAACGGCACCTATGTTGCAACCTTCGGCTCTGGCATCGGCCTTAATACATTCGACCCTCTTGGCATCTCATTCCCTACGGAGTCTAACTTCACCTCCTGGTCTCAGACTGGTGCCATCCTCAAGAAGGCTCCTCACCCGGACGGTGCCAAGCTCCTTCACAGCTGGATGCTAAGCCTCGAGCGCCAGAATGGTGGTGGATGGAGTCCTCGTCGCGATGCGAATGCGCCGGCCAACTTTCCTGCCATCAAAGAGATGCCTGCGACTGATCCGGCGGCTTTTATACCGTGGATGGAGGACAGAGTAGCCGTTGAAAGATTGCGGTTTATTGTTGAGGACAAAATTGGATCAGCGCAAGGTTTGTCTCCGCTCATTGATGATCTTTGATGCTCTTTAATTGGAAGAAGAGCACGCTATGAGAAGTGATCTCTACTCTGTTTCGCCTAGGAACGTCTTTTTTTCAGCAATTCCTGGAGATGCTGAATTTGCTGTTTCGATTCCCTCTGTGTTATATTTACCACACGAATATTGATTTATGTTTGATTCTTTTCGTCTAATATCTTATTGCCATGCGTCATTTACTTGATGTCCAGATGTGTTCTCATGCACGTGGAGACTAGTTCGGGGAAACTTCGCAACGAACAGTAGATTCACGCTGTCAAGTCGAAGGCCATTGGGAATGAATCAAGATCATGAAACCAATCCTGCAATTCCGGAAAAGAATAGAATTAGAGTACGACGTTGACAAGCGAACGCACTGCTCAAAGATAACAGAACATAAGCTCGCTTAGTTTGCCAGAGTCTTCATACAAAGTAAAGATGGGACCTCATAAAGATGCTTTGATATCGCTGGCCAATTCATTCCGTTCATTCCGTTCAGTCAGCATGTAATAGGAACATTGAGCTCTGCTGCTTATTTCTTAATTCAATATGCAACCCAGACATCCTCTCGGGGATTTTAGGCTAGAATCCCGTCTTACATAAAGCTGAAGGTATGTAAGTCTCCGGACAGCAACGAAGTTCTCGATGGCTGACTTCGCTTGCTTCATCAATGGTCTGTATGGCACGCCATTTTCTGCACGCATGAAGTCGGCTGAACCACTAGTGGCGCTCTGCAGCCTCACCACCTGCAAAGAGAGATGTGATACTGAAAGTCGTGCATGGATAGACAATAGCCACAGATAAACAATAAAACAGCTCGTTAAATGAATTCTCGGAAATTCGCGTGGCGGCGATGTTCCTTGGACTACTTCTCCCCAACTTGCAGAGCCAGAGAATTCTGCCGATGTTGATACCCCGCTTTGCTCCGTCTGTCTGGATCTCAATTGGGAACTATATGAGCGGGATCCCGAGGATAAATGGTGACGAGCTTGCAAAGCGGCATCTTGAAGTTCTTTTGGAATTGATGCGCAAGTCCGTGGGATGCAAACTATGTGAAGGTGTAGCTTACGCCGTGATGGCGTTTGGGAAATTGATCACTGCTGCAACGTCAAAAGGAATGTCGGCCGTTGTCAAACTTGGCTTATCTTTATTGAAAACGGGAAAGGCTGAAGTGGAAGCACGGGGTGGAGAGAGGTGGATAATCATCTTCTCCCTGGACTTTTATATTTCTGCGGGTAAGGAGGCCCCCGGCCTGCTGCGAAATTCAAATTAATCAACTATACTAGGTTTGCCGTCGACGTGTCGTAGCTTTCGAGTGTCGCCTCAGCTGCCCCCCAATGTTGACGTCGAAACAGCTGCTGGTTTTCTCGCTTCGCGCTTAGATGGGTGTAACTCGACGCATGTTCGGTGTCGTTCGAAAGACTTCTCAATGCCTTCCAGGCTTGTGTATGTTCCACCCGAGGGCGACCATACATCTATCCGACTTGTCGAGAACCCTGAATTGAGCCAAAAACAATGTCACGCTGAGCCATTGTTGGGGAGATCTATCTTCCATGTCCACAACTACCAAATGCTCGCTGAAGGCGAGACTCGAAAACATAGTCTGGAACAATCTTCCAAAGACCTTCCAAGACGCAATAAGCCTTGTCAAGAGGCTGAAGCTTGAGTTTCTTTAGATTGATTCGCTATGCATTATTCACAATGACGATGAGGATTGGAAACGAGAGTCTGTGCAGATGGCTGAAACTACTCCAACGCTTCCCTCACGATTGCTGCCACTTGCGCATCGAATGGCCAGGTTGGATGCTTCCCCCAGTGCTGGCATGGAACTAATCATGGGGCAAAAGTCCCGTACCCTTCTGTGGAATCTGTAAGGGAAGAGATACTCTCGCGGTTCGGCTTCGTAGCTCGATTTTGTCCCAGTTCACATGGCCATATCTTGTTTCGATTTCCACCGGAAAGCAGCGCTCCTTCGTGGTTGCGAGCTTGGGCATTCCTGGAACGAGCACTTTCTACTCGAATGATTCACTTCCACGGCGAGGAGATGATCCGGGAGTGTCATGAGACCCTGGGCTGCGAATGCGGGCAGTTCTGTGCGCTCAAAGCTTGCGTAAGGGTTGCTATGGAGTAAACATGGCCACCAAGAAAGCACCAGAGCTGGAGGAACTCAGAGATGCTATGTTCCAATGTGGACATGGGCTTCTGTGAAACTAGTCTTTCGCAAGAGCGATGGCTTTTTGTCATCAAGAGGCAACTTTCATGCTGATCCATGCTTCAGCTCGCCATCATTCGAATCTGTCGCTCCAGTCATCAGGCCCATACTCACCCGTGAGGAGGCTGCAATCCAAGTGCGAGGTAAGACGATAGCGTTTAGTCTTCATCAGCGGCATGAAACATTTTGGAATGGCTATCCTGAGCCCGAGTTGGCTTTCCAAGGAGAAAAATCGTACTTAGACCTCGATGTAACTTGTATGACTGAAGATGAGAATGTGGATGACCATCTGGAAGTCTTGTGCTTGCTAGTGGGTATGTCTGACTTCGACTTTTATCCAATCTGGGAGCGTCGTTACCTCTTTCTGGACCCTTATATTGTTCAATACGGCCTTGTACTTCAAAAGACGAGTACCGGTCAATACACACGAGTTGGGGTATTCGAGCTGGACAGTCAGAAAGGTTGGTTCGGAGACCCAAAGATTCAAACGGTCGAAATCATTTGACGCATGAGGATATTGGAACGATTTCTCAATTCGTCGATCACATTGCAGAATGCAATCTCGGCTTCTCGCGCTTGGTTCAAATGAAGAACTGGCCAGGACCAGCTTGTCCCCTGACTCGGAAGATGCAATTACTCGAAAACTTCAAACATATCCGAAAATTGCATGGATTGATGGATCATGCCAGTCCTTGAAGATACGGTACCTCGCCCGCCCCATTCGTCATGCATAGAACCTCTTTATTATGGTTGGGGCTAAGGGGGCCGAGCCAAATCCCCGCCTCACATCTTGCCAATGCCGAAGCCAAGGTTAATCGCTAAGTCGCTAATGCAGCTTGCTTACGGGAATGACGCGAAACGAAGTTTATGTTTACTTCGACGTGATCACTAAACTTCATCTTTCGAATTGTCTTACCTTGATCTACTCTTTACGAGGAAACGATGTGGAGAAAGGCCACGCAACGCTCCGATGGAGTCTTTCTAGCATTAAATTTCATCAGGAAGGTGGATTGCGGTTGTGGAGAGCAGGTTGGCCAACTGGTAGTTCGGATGAAGACACATGCGTCAGTGTCGACCAATTTTTGTCCGAAATGCTTGCTGCCAGGAAAATTTCTTGCATAATTGCTCCAATTGGTCTGATTACAGGCTAATAAGCATTTTCGACGACAATACAAGAAGCCGTGCTCGGCAGATGGATATGACGCAGCTAGCTCATCTTCCATGCTGTAGCCGCATGGCTACCTCTAGCACCTCTTTACGCAGTAGATGAACTTTTAAATTAACGTTGCCGTAAGCACACCGAGGCTAGTATATTGTCGAATAAAGATTCGTCGGACTGTAGGTTTGTTTGTCTCTCAACCGTCCTTCGGGGTTTTCCACAGTCATAACTGGCAGCGTGAAACCCCCATCTACCAACGTCAAGTATCTATCACTTCAAATGCCTGGATAAAAATTTCAAACTACTGCCGAGGCTTGTATAGTGAACTTAAGGTTGCTGGTGGACACGTGTGGTCTTTTCCTAGCACTTCCAATGCACTGCCCAGAAAGATGTCTTCATTTACCTTTCTGCCCCTCCTCCTCCTCCTCTAGCTTGATAGCCAAGCGTTCGTCCCAATGTGCAACGCAAGGTACTTCTAGAGCAATCTCGCTGGCCAAGATTGTTCACTTTACCAAGCATGATAGGAGTGGAAAGCAATCATGCATTGGCACATTACGTGGGTCACTTAGCATCCCACAGCCACTCTCATGGCGTTGGAATCTATGTTCATCGACGGCTATTGTTACCACGCCAATATCGGCGTCACCTTTTCGGCGTCACTTTTTCGGCGACACTTTTTCGAAGACCCTTCTATAATGGCCGACAATGAGCTATAAGAACATGAAAATCCCCCAAGTAAAAGGAGTATTGCTTCCATCAAGCCTTCAGTCACTCCTCGGTATAATTTTCTACCACGAGCCAGGCCCAGCATCAACGCAAACATGATCGGACGCAACCTTGCCTCACTGGGAGTCAGTATAGCAGTCTCTACTATGACTGCCACCGCCCAAAATCTGTCCTTCGGAGCCGACAACTTCTACGTTAGCAATGTCGTCACTATGCAACCGATCTTCTTTCCGAATCAATTCAAAATGACCATCGCGGGAAACCTCTTCGTTCCCAACAACCTCAGTGGCAATGCATCTGCGATCATCGTCGGCCCTCCTTTCGGAGCTACTAAAGAGCAAAGCGCGAATCTCTATGCCACCAAGTTAGCTGAGCAAGGCTTCGTCACGCTTTCGATCGATCCGGCCTTTTGGGGTGCAAGTGATGGTATACCACGACAGGCTGTTCTACCAGACATGTACGCAGAATCTTTTAGCGCAGCGGTTGACTATCTGAGCCTACAAACCTTAGTCGACCGGGAGCGGATTGGTGCCCTTGGGATCTGTGGTAGTGGTTCTTGGGTAATCACCGCCGCGAAGATCGATACTCGTATTAAAGCTATTGCCACTTCCAGTATGTACGACATGGGCGCTGCTACGCGCGACGGGATGCGAAACGGTGTTGACTTCGCCCAACGACAGGCCATAATTACTAGTGGCGCGGCACAAAGACAAATCGAGGTCGATGGCGGCGAGACTGCATATACCGGTGGAACTCCCCAGGCAATCACGGAGAACTCCACGGCTATCGATATCGAATTCTTCGACTTCTACCGCACCGCCCGAGGCGAGTTCACGCCTCCCAGCTCCCTACCAAACCTCACCACTTACCCAACGTTATCGTCTGCTTCCAGGTTAATGAACTACTACCCGCTCGAGGGCATGAATATCATCTCACCGCGCCCAGTCATGCTCATCGCGGGTACGGAGGCACACTCGAGAGAGTTTGCGGAGGATGCATACTACCTTGCTGGATATCCCAAGGAGTTGGTTTGGGTGGAAGGCGCTGGCCACGTTGATCTGTACGACCGAACGGAGCTCATTCCATTCGACAGACTTACCACTTTCTTCCGGGACGGTCTCGGTTCAGCAGTTGCTGCCAGTAATGCCACCATTAGCTCTCGACGTCGATGAAACTCAAACCTCCTAGCGTAGGTCAAATTCTACGCCATCGATGGAATGCATTGATTATGCTCCAACTCAATAGCACCTTCAATTCTCGACTATCTCTGGTGTCACTCCTGGAGAATTTAGCTAGTTCAATTCAGTCAATATAGACTAGCAATCCCACCATTTGCCTCCTCTCGTGACCCAAAGCTTACACAGTGCAAGAACCCTGCTGTTGCCCCCTCAGTTTTCTTTTCGTGATGATCCCTGTTTTATGATATTGGTTGACTGGCGTTGATAATGATGACTTTGTCTGATTCAGTTTCTGAAAAGAAGGAATCTCTTTTTGATTCAGAATCATCACATTTCCAGTGGAGATTGAACTAGGAGGATTCCAGATAGCATGAGGAATCTTTCACTTTTGCCAAAATAATCCAAAATCTAGTCTGGAAAATGTACGAACATGCATCACATCGGAAGACGAGACATATACAGCAGCTGGAGGTTTATTTGTCGGCGTATTGAAACGGCCTCTGAGCTTTAGAAGCTGTATGAAAATGGAAGCTTCACATACTTACTTGACGTTGATTTGGACACGGAGAAGCAGGCTCTGTGCTACCGCTTTTGCAGCTACAGTAAAAGCAGAGTGCTTGGCAAAGGCGTGGCCAGAAATGGGATATTGCGTCCTTAAGAAGTGTGTGATGAGATGAGCACTAATCCACCATCAATTCGGCTCACATACTGTGAGTGGGAACCGAGTCAACTCAATGGTCTTGATATCATCAATCATAAACATCAATCAAATCTTCGAAAACGAAGGGTGTTTAACACTTTCATTCCTATCGAGCTTCTGCAACGCAACTGTGACAGTCTCAGCTACTCTTCCAACGACTTCCGATGACTAGCATGCGCAAATTAACTGATGTTCTGGACAGGAGGTGCAGAAAAGAAATAACTCAGAGCCCTCTTCTCTATGCAGGTACATTTAGACTATGCACCCACCGTCCTTTCGCTCGGTCAATTCATTGCTGCAGGCTGGAGGAAGATCAACCATATCGAACAGGATCCAGTTGAAGCTAACACGAGCCGTCGCGGACGGGTCGCGGACGGGTCGCGGACGGGTCGCGGACGGGTACGACACCTCCTTCTCCTGCTTGTAGGGAACAGGATGATCGAGAGGAACCACATCCTTAATAACCTCGTCGTCAAGGACAGTTGTCAAAGTACACAACTTAGAATGCTTGACAGCCGCGAGATTCTTTACATTCTTGGGACCCTGAACAGCCCTGGGACGATCCTGAATACCCTTAACAAGTTCCGTGGGCTTCTTCTCCCTAGCGGCCATCGTCAAGTGTCCATCGACGGCCTCATTCACTGACTTCGAATTTCCAAGAGGAATCTCAAAGATGATCTCCTTCAACTTGTTTGGTCTGCCTCGTAGAGGAAGTATTGCTTTTGCAGGGCGGTGAAGATCTCGGGATCGTAATCAGTTGGCAGAAGGAGGTTTTGGATCTGGGAGAGAACAATCTTGGTGAAGCTGTAACCATTGTAGATAGGCTGTCCAACTAAACTTCACTCTTGAAAATACGAATCTTTTTCTTCTTGCGACGACTACTCCTGCTTACAAGTAAAGTAAGCGGAGGCGTTGAAAAGGGATCGAGATGTTAATTCAGGGCGTAAAGAGGAAGCCGATAGGGGCGGGAGGAACGTAGTAATCAGAAGAGGCGAGAATGAGCGGGGTGGGGAAGATTGTGATTCTCAAAGTGTTCTTGAGGTCTCCTTATCAATAGAATTCGGTGGTTCGCGCTTACGCGCGGACTTCAGCTAGCGGCGGCAGGTACTTTCGTACGACAGAGCCTGTAAGAAACGAGGCTCTCGGGAGCAAGTTCTTTCTATTTCGAGAGGTGTAGGACACTTAGTGTAATTATCACCAGTGAATAGCGCATGTTATTAGGCTGGTCATAGCCCTCGTCGTTAAGGACTTTCAACTCGACCCCTCCGATACGTGCTGGAGAAGCAGCAATGACTCTGGGCGCTAGACTTAACCTTATTTGGAATGCTTTCACCAAGGAGTTTCTGGGCCTCTGAATGGGGGCTGGTTTAAGCGGTTCTGATCAATGCTGCGACTCATCAATCTCAAGCGACGCTGAAGACAATCGCCTCGATAGATTTACCTCTTCTTCGGCTATAATGTTCCTCGTCTCCGAAATGTTCTTTTGAAGAAGGTTCCTATCCTTAAGAAGTAACTTGTGGCCTTTAAGTTAGCATTGAATAGCACTATTCGATCATTTGGGATGATGGAGTATGTGGGAATTTGCTGGGGACGGTGCTAGTTTTTGTTCGAGGTACAGATATTAGGAGCACATGCAAGCAACTACTAGGTAAGGGAAGGGCCGACCCAGCACCCTTGCTTAATACATTGATCTTGCCGTGGTCATTTCTAGTACTGTACGGAGGAGATGCGGGAAGTGAATTGCTTAATACATAAGTCACAATACTAATCCTCAGACGAACGGCCGAGCTAGTACGGAAGTGCGCAGGAGAATCCTTAGAACGCGTGGGGATGATAATGGCCGTGCAGAACATCGGTTGGGCTCCGGTGATATCTTCAAAAGGCCTTTCTATCAGCCGTGCTCGCAGAAACGCTTGTAAATGCTTTTTTTGATCGCGATATCATCTGCGTTCTCTTTTCTAAAAGGTGACGACAGTCTGTAAACTTTTAGCGAGGTATAGCAAGCCTGGAATTCCCCAAGCAACAATGTCTTTCAGCTAGATCCTATTGGGTAGTTGAATTTGTCGTAATAACGAGAGATGACCATCGTGGTTCGAAGAAAAAAGAGATATGAAGAGGAACCTTGGACGGCTAGAGAGCCGTGGAATCTTGAAATTGTTTTACGAAATCAGAACTCTCCAACAATAAGTTGCGGTCAGAGAAGCGAGCACATTGCAGCAGCTACAGTTGCTACTTATAAGCAGAGAAGGCGGGGCGATGAGGTACTTCTATTGAGCACCTGGCTCGGTATGCCTAGCGATAAATTGGCAAAGCTTTGCCAGGAAGTCGATAAAGGCGAAGCGAGGAACACGAGCTTGTGAGTGGATCTCGATAGAGAGAAATTCTTGTTAGAAAGCAAAGCACGGGAACCTAACTTCCATTTTGCAGATCACAAATGCTGCCCCGGACCAGAAGTGAATATCTACTTCTCGCTTAGCGACGACAATACCAAGCGAATAGCCCCTGGGGTTCCTGACCCACTATGCGATGTACAATAGGAACGCCATAAACTATCATGAACTATAGTACTCTGTTTGGACTACGGAATGGAAGCAGTAGTTTCTTTGGCCATCCCGATGTTTTCACATTCCCTGTCCTTCAACTTTCATGACACTTGCACCAACACCGACACCAACATCAACAATTGCAGATATCAACCAGAAACAAGCCATGTCTCCAACAACAATTCCACTTACGCCCAGGGGAGGGTTTTACCCAGCCCTTGAAAATTCTTCTGAGATAGGTTCTCTGCGCCTCCAATCCGTTTCGGCAACCCATGACTTCCAGGACTACTCCGTTGAGGAACTTCGCCTCAATGAGTACAGCAAGGGCCGGGCTCCCACCTGGGATGTCCAAACGTGCGACCCCTTTCCGGGTGATCCAATGGATTGGGAGTTCGACTCGAACTGGGTGGATGGTGACTCGCAAAGAGTTGTTGTAAGTCACATATTCTTTCCAGTACATTAAAATGAGGGTTTAACGAATTTAGATTGTTCGTCACTGGCTCTCTCCAGCCTATACGGAGAAGACCCAGAAGAAGGCTGGTGAAGAATCAAATGCCATTTGGAGATCAGATGATTCAAAAGAGTCTTGGGGCTATTACTGGAAGTGGGACAACTACGAATTGCTCCCTGATGCAGTACCAACTCCTCCCATGCTTCCGACTCCTTCTGCTCCTCCGATCCCTCCCGCCGCAAAGCCAACTCCTCAGAAGTCATCAGACTGGGAATGTACGACCTGGACCAAGCCCAGAAGGAAATGGAGGAAGAGAAGAATAAGCCCGTTTCGGCGGAGGTGCAAGCTGCCCGAGACAAGAAGAGGAAGGAATTGCAGGAGGAGAAGGACAAGAGACGTCTTTATGGCAGCCAAGATCGCGGAGCACGAGAAGAAGCAGGGCAAGCTGCCAGATTTGCCGGATGATGACGACGACGCTTTCTGTTAATTCACTGGCTTCTGTTCTTCATCAGTACACTCTCGTCTTTTTCCTGCCTTCGTCTGCTTGAGACACTTATATCATCTGGATTATTGGACAAAGGAGGCTGCCAAGCTTCGGGCAAGGCCTGTGCTGGACCATCTCCTACCCTTTCAACTTATCTCGCCGTCACTCTTCCTCATCATCTGAAGTCTGGAACGCATTTGCCTCAGTTGTCTCTCCAGAGCATGGAATGGAATGGTCCTCCTGGTTTAGGAGTGGCTTGTTTCTTTGTCGCAGGAAATGCATGTAGTAGAAGGTGCAGAATCTGGAAGCATCATTGTCTGCAGACCGCCTTCTTAAACCTCTTCAACTTGCTCCAATTTCGTTGTCTGATTCTATCTTCGTGGCGTTGGGAAATTTTCTCTCGCGATATCAACAAATCTCGTTTCTCTCAGCACGTCACGAACACGATCGTTCCCAACTTTCCTCTCTCGCGTGAAACAGTCCAACACTACAAATTATTGGAGGTTGAACCAAGCTTACATGGACGAGTGTGAACAGCAAATTCTCCACGAACACCGGCAAGCCGACGCCAAACGCCATTACAACATGACCACCGAATCGCCGCCTGCGTCTTCGCCTCAACAGCTTCCGCCATCGCCTTCCCCTTCAACCTCTACAAACACCTTCATACCTCCACAATCAACTCCACAGTTCGAATCAAGCAGCCCAATGATTGCTCTTCAGTCGTAAGTCCGCTCTAGTAGCCCCTCAAGAAAATGTTTTCGCACCTGTCTCTGCGCATTCTACGTTATGTTTGCCTCAATATCAACGAACATCCGCGCGCGATCGCGTAGACAAAAAACAGCTGACACGCCCCCAGATCTCTCCTCTCTGGAAAATTCTCTGACTTGACCATCATCCACGGCACTCGGAAATGGCAAGCTCACAAGGTCGTTGTCTGCTCTCAATCTCCAGTTCTCGAATCGTTGATCGATAAGCTCAAGGTGAATCCGTTCTCCTCCGCACCTTCCCTCGAAACATAGACTGACCAGGACTAGGACTCCAGCATCCTCGATCTCTCACACTACGATCGTGAAGCTACAGTTCATATGATGGAATACCTCTACACCTCCACCTACACCACAACCATCACCGACGTCACACCATCCTTCTCTCTCCCTCAACACGTCTCGGTTTTCAATCTCGCCTGCACCCTTTCAATCACCGGTCTCAAAGCTCAATCTCTACAGAAGTACTGCTACACCCTCAAAAATCTCGTCTCAAACCTCTCAGTCTACTTCACCTCCGTCCGTACCATCTACGCTCTTCCACCCAAATCCGCACATCCCGAGCTCCGTCTCGCAGTCGTCGAAACAGCTGTACTGGAGATGCGCAACCTGTTGATCGAAGGCAGTGATCAGAGAAAGGATTTCTTGGAATTGACGAGCGGGGTCCCGCATTTTCAGGCGGATATCTATATGTACTTGTTGTGTAATGGCCCGGGAACGGATGTTCAGGTTGTGAGTGTTCCGCAGGAACTTTGTGAGGAGTGTGGTGCTAGGGAGGAGGGCGATGGGTATGAGGTTACGACTGAGTGTAAGGGATGTGGCGAGGAGAGAACTCTGGAGTTTCTTTGAGTGGCATATCTGGATCCGGTGGCAGAAGGGTTGATGTTCTTCGGTGGATTCTCTGTTGGCCCTGCCCGGTCTTCTCTTTACTTTCTTTCCTACGCAGCGTCTGTTGGACTAAGATTCTCGGAATAGCATGAAGGGTTTGCTACTTGCTACTACGCACATTAATAAGTACTCGATAGACTGAACGAGCATGGCATTCCTGTCAACTTGAACGAATCTCCACTTTCTGCCCATGAGAAAATTGTCGTGTGCCCGACCAAAATTAGTGAACAGCCCCCTTCCCCGTGTTAGCGAGTCTCCTACTCGGGCCAATCTAAGCAACGTTCTCTGCTATACAATGAGTTCAAGGAGCAATCTATGGTGCTGCCCCTTTTCTTCTCACACAGTCAAACAGGAGTCCATGTGATACGCAGTATGTCCGATAAATCGTTGTCCATGCAAGGCTCTGCGCCAAGACAGTGCGTATCCTAGGTGTAAAGGCTGCAAGATGTGCTGGCACCACACCAACTTACAATTCTGTAGCCATCAAACCACTTCACACTTGGATGTCGACGCCACAAGCCAGTCGCTCAATCAGATAGAGAGTCTGGCGTTGGACAGCATCTGATCATATTTGAGAAGGATATGTGGGCAAGAGAGGTTGAGGTGTATGGTAGCTTGAGGTAAGCATGACCACACCTATCGTGCATCTAGATCCATAGAGCACACTCTGGACACCCTAAACTACAGCATGTAAATTTTAAGAAACATTCTCATTGGCTTGATAAGCAAGTTGGCACTCAACGTTGGCAATCCGGGTCGGACTCATACTGCTCGACTTTCAAGTCTTGATGGCGCGTACAGAGCCGCCGCTTCTCACGACCACCAAAGATGGTGTAGGGCAGCTTGCTGCAGACCGTATATAGCCCCGTATTCCAATGTGTCTTCTCCCCTCCGTAGTATACCCAAATACTAATAGTCTTCGACTCCTGCGCCACACTTATCAGTTTGTTGCTACGGGGACAATTTGATTTCTTGACTGGCTTTGGACGATGAATACAATTCCATACCACTGCCAGTGGTCAGAATGCAACATCCACCGCATGAGAAACAGCTTATACTGCGAGCTACGTGAGACCCATTTGCAACTTCCTCCTTACAGCTCGAGTATTTCTCCGAACCATGACAAGCGAAGTCTAATCGCGCACTCGCAGATAGCTGTAAACAGGGAATCAGAGGCGGAGCTCTGTGCAACCAAGCCGTAGCATTTGAAGGCGCAAGAAGATGTTTCGTTCGTGAGTTCTCCCGATCCAGCGAATGCTAAAGCTTTCATATAAGGCTTATGCACCGAGACCGTACTGACCCGCATCGGCAACTGAAGACAAATGTAGAGTGCCTGATTGCGTCTTGTCGAAACACTGGGATGGGTATCGGAGGCTCGACTATTGCATTACGCGTAAGTCATGGTTGCTTCTTCAGTATGGAGGAATTCGATGCTGTCGTCAATCATGGAGGCTCGCACCTGAAGGTTTTCATGCTGATGGGCGTAGATGGCCACTACCGCAAGGTTCCTGGGCCGAAGGCTAGGCCGAGGCCTATGCCACCTCCTCCGCCTTACACTGCAGGTGGTGGCGGAGGCGGAGGAGGTGACTGCTGTGATGATTGTTGCACTGTCATGTAAGCGATAGGTAAGAAGTGCACTCAGGCGGTTTTTCGCAAGGGAGAACGTGTCACACTCGACAATTCGATCTGCGATATCCCGCAACTCGTGTTCGGGAGAGGGCATGAACTCCTCGCGATAAAGTGTTAATTGTCGTTAAAGTGTGTCCCGTGTCCGTCCTCGCCCTCACAGCCTCTCAGAAGGAAAATCAGTACTCTGTTTTCTGCGAACAGTTCCCGAAGCAAGCATCAATATAACCAGTTGCATCAACTTCCACCTTGATCGATTAAGCTCAGAAGATGCCCAGAGCACCGTACACCTGCCAAAAAGCAAAATGCACCAACAGGCGATTTGGACCCAATTATTACTACTGCGAAATACGTAAGTCAACCCAAACCAGCCTTCAATCTCACCTGAGACTTAGATATCGGAGCATTCCGGAAAGCCCCAAAGGTACGACTTCTCATCTGCTGTTCGATTCTCACAGATTCATGCCAGCTGCGAACGCGTACAGGACCTTGTAAAGAAGGTGTCGTATCCGATAAGTCGCGGAGGTGTCACCGACGTAAGTCTTGTTTCTTCGCTCATGTTTATTCTCACCGTGACGTTCTGAACTATGTCATTTTTCGGAAATCGAGAAGGGCTGACAAGTATCTGAGCAGACGAATGTACCGTGCCGCGATGCATCATGACGAGACATCTGTATAGCGGTGGGGGAATTGATGATCGGTGTATCACGCGTAAGTTGTGTTCATAGGAGATCTATCACGAGTGGAAAGAGGTGGGTACTGACCTCATCTGGACATTCCACCTCGCCCGAGCCAGCTGCGAGACGATGATGGTTGTGACTGCTGCGTTGTTATGTGACGGTTGTACTGTTCAATTATTATTGTCGTGTATCAATAAGAACATATGCGAAAGACAGTGTCAGCCAACACAGGTTGGGATAGAGCGTTCAAGGTCATAACATCATCTCATTGTGCTTTTACGCCTCTTCTGCTTTTAATATGGTACAGTGACAACAGTACAAATTCCTAGAACTGCGGATAGAGCTGCTGCGAATAATCAAAGCCGCCCATTTGATCCAGTCCCGTAGTTGGGTATTCTGTGATTGTCAGTATGCTGCAACACGGCAATATTGAGAAGACGTGAATGAAGCAAAGGCAAGGAGACTCACCCCAGAATATCGAATCAAACAGATCCATCGGCGACATATGCATCGTCTGATCTGCGACCTGCGCGTCCGACATACCAACAGGTACCATTTGTTGGGAGTAGTCCAACCTGGAAAATATTAGCAACCTTCTCCCAGTAGTTGTCAGAAGCAAAGGCAGGACATACGGAGGCATCATCCCATTCTGCATAGAAGCCATCGCAATCGCCGCATTCTGCTGCTCAAATTGTGACGGATCCTGATCCTGGATTTGCATTCCCTGGCCTCTCTCCCTCGACGCATTCGCCGAACCACCTTCAACGACCCATCCATGGTCGTAGATATTCTGCAGCGCAACTAACGCCCTCGATAACGGTCCACTCAACTCAATATCCCGATCAGTCTTTGGCAGATCAGGAGATGTCTGTTCTTTCGCCGCTGTCACTGACAAAGCCGAGATCAGGTTCCCTTGCAGTTGCCGCACTTCGGGATCTGTTTTCGTTTCGCCGAGAATGCCGAGGAGAACGGCGGAGGAGAGACCGTGGTATGTAAATGCCCAGGAGCGAGTCGGGATTACACTTAGTGAGTGCATCTTTAGGTACATGCGCACTGTCTCTGTGAGGTTTGCTTTGCACTTGTCTGCCAGAATGGCTTTCTGCGTAGCGTCCATTCCGGGATTCTCTCCTCGGCGAAGTGCTGGACGACAGAACACCGATACGACGAACGAGGTATGGAGTCTGACGGCGAAGTGCTGAAGACGATCTTGTAGAGTTTTGCATTGGTCTGTGGAACGAAGACGAGGGACGACTTGCTGCCGAATGTTCTCGACTTCGGCGGAACTGGCCATGATTTGGTCGAAGGTTGGGGAGGAGTTTGAGTCGTTCTTGACTGATTGGAGGATATTGAAGCATAATGTATACATTGCTTCCGTGTATGAGAAGCCTTCTGTTAGAGCAGTTGGGCTGAGGGGTGATTGGCATCGGGTCATGATGGCGATGGGTGATCGGTCGAAGGAGAGTGATAGAAGGCTGTCTTGCCAGAGAATGGTCCACCTGCGGAGTGTTAGACAAGCGAGACATGCTTCGTGATCGCGCATACCAGAGTTTCCGCCGCGGAAGATCACTTCCAGCAGGAATTGGTGCATGTTGTGCACCTTCATTTGGCGCACGATGAAGTCCAAGTGCCTGAGCAAGCCTGCATGTGAGACCCATCAGCGCCCATGACGCCTCGGCTTTCATATCATTAGAAAGCACGAATCCCAGGATAATGAGTGCTTGAAGTGATTCAAGCGAAGGTCGAATCAAATAGTTTGAAAGTCGTAGACAATGGAATGAGCAATGAACTAAAAGATTAGTACTTGATGAACGCGGGTCTTCGTTAAACGTACCAAAATTTTGTGAGATGGCAACGCGTTTGTGGTACGAGTGTTCTGAATAATTGGTGGCGACGGCAAGGACAGCGAAGAGCATTCCGAGCCATGCTGAAGATACACCTTTGCCGCCATTGGCAGGGTGCTTCGAAGATGCGCTTCGATCTTCGAGGTATACACAAAGCTTGGATTCGAAATCTTCGATGTCAACTAGTAAACCCCAGAACGGCTGAACAATCTGTTTGTATATTTGGAAAGTCCTGCACACCATTAGTCTCAATTTCGACAATGTGAAAGAATATGAGATCATACTTGAGTACATCGCGGTCCGAGGGCAATGCAGCAGCAATATCGAGGCGGATTTTGTCCATATGCTCTCTCGACATGAAGGGGTACGATGCCGACGATATCTGCAGCCCTAATATGGGCATAATATCCTTCCGTATGACATCTTGCTCGCCGTCTGCTAGTGACTCCCCTGCTTGGGCTTCTTCACTCAGGAACGCGGCGATACTGTTCTGACCCAAATATCGGGATTCATTGGGATCCTCCTCATCTATGTGAGTTAGCACACTTGGTACCGGGATGGCTCGGGATTATGGCTCGATGCATGAAATAGTCTATGAACGAGTGGAAATCATAGGAAAATAACAGAATAATGTACATGGGGAAGCAGAGGAAGGTATGAGTCTAGACTGTTGACTTAGCTCCTCCGAAAGTAGACCGAGCCAAGGCCACTGCGATGGAACACTTGAGGCTCTCAGCTACATTATTGCCTAATTGAATGGCACTACTGATCGTTTCGAGGAACTAAAATCCTCTTCTGGAGATCAGATGCGCTTAGAGGATTGGGGATAATGGGTGGATAGCAGATGCGCGGAAAGTGTTGTTGATTTTGGCCAGCTTGAGTGGCAACGATCAAAGAGAACAAATTCTGCGACAGCGGATTGAAACGCTTGAAGAATCCGGATTACCACCTTATCGAGCTCAGAATGCTCTGTACAATACGGATTCTAAAAATTAAAAACAGAATTAGCTTACCAGTTGTCCTGGGCCATCTATCTTCCTCCTTCTTCAAAGATCCCTCGCTGCCCGGTGACCGAGCTCTTTTGACGCCTGCAACAGATCCCGGAGAACCCTTTGAAGCATTTTGCTTCGGATTGTACGAACAAAGGTTTGCGTGATCTCTCTTCACACAATTCTCACATGGCTGCTTGTTGTCACACTTCACCTTGCGCTGGCGGCATGGCCAACACGCCGTCCCATATCGGACCTTGCGATGGGAGTGGATGATTCGGTTGGCTTCATCTGGGGTCAAATCGAGTGGTGGGTCCTGGACGGCCTCGCTCATCGTGCAAGAGGAGGATGAATAGCTGAGTCCGAGGCGTTCAAAGGGTGGTGTCAATGAAGTTGAGCTTTCGGAGAAGTGTCGGTGGTGTCGGTATTGATGAGGCTGGTTTTCCTCAATTACACGGACGAGCTCGAGAATGGGCATAATTTGAGGCTAGAGACGCTGCACGTGATAGGAATGAGAGCGGGGCTGAGTCTGGATGGGGATTGGATTGATATGGGGCATCTGCGTGGGCGTCCCATCAATGGGTCTCGATATCAGAGAATCATCGGGATTTCAATAAACATGCTTCAGAAGAGACGAGAGCAAGGCAAATGCAGAAAGAGGGTTTCACCAACCTGCGGCTTAGTATATAACCGTCCACCGTTGTCAGCCTAACTGCAGCCAATCCAGCTATCTCACTGGCCAAATGCTATCCGTTGCCAATTGAGGGGTATGCGGTTTGGTGTCACGTTCTTGGCCCAGCTTGGGTGTTTCCTGTGAGGTTTATTTCGGATTCAAGGATCGATACTTCCGGACCTCCAGAATGCTCCTTGTTTATGCCCTCAGACTATTCTGGAATGCGTTTTACCCCGCAAAACTGTTGGTGTTTTCCGGGGTAAATCTAATTATATTTGATGCTCCGCAATTAGGTCCGGATGAGCCCGGGATTTGAATTGTTTAGTTCGAAAACGAACTACTTAGCCTTGGTAGCCCGTGTGTTTTCCGCCCCTTTTCAAAATATACTTTCCCCCTCTTTCCAGCGAGTCATTCTCGAGTAGTCTCTGGACCACGTGATATTCCAGACAGCTGTTTCATCTTTGCCAGCAACCCATCCAATCTTCAGTGAGAGACAAGGAGCTTGTCTCGTCTTAACGCTGCTTTTCTCAATGTTCGTCAAAGGTGCAGAGGCACAGACTCACAGACATAAGCTCGCTTAAGCATGGTAATTCTTGAACTGTCCATCTGGTACGTCGGACGTTGGACGACATGTTGCACTGCCAAACATGTTCCCCGGCGGTCAGCGATCCCATTCTAATACGAAGATGGATAAAATGAAGGGTCTTGTCGAGGTAACACATGTCACTCCTGCGAGCTGTTGTTTACCTGATGGCACGTGACTGCCTTCTTCAATGGTCCGCCAGAGCATGAATGCTTGTCGTGAGTCTCCTCAAAATAGCTTGAGCGGAGTAGTTGCTTTCGGATAGGAAAAAAGATTCACGTCTCTTGGAAATTGTGTTATTTTCATTCCCAATCATCATATCAATTGCTATATTTGACGGTTTACATTCACAAAATCACAGTTCCGTATGGATCTGACATTGGGCCAAGAGTATTTCTGAGTGTACCTGAAGGAATTTTCTGTTTCTGATTTTCTTCCGATCAAAATTCGTAGACTCTAAGCTCTCGATATCACATTCTCCTCGTATATCGCTCCTGTGGCATTGCTGATCAAGCTTACCTACAAAATGGCACAATCATTGTCATCACGTATCGAAAAGGATAAAGAGAAGGACAAGATATTCAAATCCAAATATTCATCCTCAAAGCCGTCTCTGTTATTTTCCATGTTCTCCTCACGCAAGCACGACTCCTCTGATGGAGACGACAAGAAAAAGCCCTCATCTTCTAAGTCCAAGAAGCCAAGCTCCAAGTCTTCAAGCAGCAAGACATCGAAATCTGCGGCCTCAAGATCTTCCAAAGGCCACGACAAGTTCGAAAATTCAAGCAGAAACAAACACGAATCATCAGTCCTGCCATCAGCCAACTTCCGTGACGAATCAAGGATTCTTGACTCCAGATTCTTCAAAGACGAGTCCGCAGCTCCAGCCAAATTGCCAGATACGTTCCAAGAGTCGAAGAGCAAATATGTTTCTAGACCATCTTCATCCCAGTCAAGCATGCCATACTCGGTAGATTTCTCCCAGTTCGCAAACAAATATAGTGAGCCATCAAAACAGTATACTGCCACCAAGCCCTCCAATCTCGCAACCGAGACCAAGCCCGAGAGTGAATCAGAAGAGGAAGAAAGTATCAAGATCGAATCCAAAGCGCCCTCCCACATTAAAAGCGTCCTCACCTCCGCAACCGACATCAAAATGGCCACTCGCCAACTCAAGCTCTCCACTCTCCCTCCCCCAGAACGCGCCGCCCAAGAATCCTGGGCTCTATCCATAATACAAAAAGTCGGTATTTGTCCCCAAAACATGGCCTGGCAGCGCATCGACCTGCCCACAAGTAAAGGCTACCAGTGTGCCGGCGGCGCGCGTTTTATCAGCGATGATCCGATCGCAGAAGGTAAATGCGGGATAATGCGAACGCAACAAAGGGATCCGTCGAAGTTGTGGGGTCCATTCTATCCCGACCCGAATAATCCGAGGAAGTTTGACTATCATGATCTGGAGACGAAACCGAGTTATGTTGTGCCGAATGGATGCCTGACGGACCCCAGTGACCTGGGGATGAGGACTTTTGGACGAGGGAGGATGGGAGCGTGTTTAGGAGTAAGTCTGTGCTTGCTCCGGTCGTGCTTTGGAATGCGATTAAGTATCATGAGGTGCCTTTGAGGCTTGGGAAAGGATAAATGAGAAGGATGGAATGGCTGTTTTTCGTCGAGTTTGGGGGTGTTGACGAAGAGCTTCTGGGTGCAGGTATGTGCATGGCTTCTATGGGAAGGACCCTACTATCAAGCACCGAGTCGGCTATGATGTAATGATAGTCTCAAGAGACACTGGAACGAGAGTTCCCAGAAAATCGCAATGTAAATCTGTATTTACCTGATCTCGGCATCAAAGCTGAAATGAACAGGGCGGCGTGGGGGTTTTGCAACACTTCTCTCATGTTGATAATGCACGAGCCGCTTCATATCCCAAAGCTTTGTTGCTCCACGCAGTCAAAGCCAAGTGAACTCTCAGAGATCGTTCCGAAGGCGAAAAGCCTTACATTTTATACATACAACATTATTTAGCTGAACAAGCCTTCAGCCATCGTCGTTTAAACCAAGCTCTCCGTACTACTCCCACTCCTGGTCCCCTTCACCTTCGCATCCCTCTCCTTCCCCGAATCAACCCACTTTACCTCCGTCTCAGTCGTACAAACAATGCCCTTCGCACCAGCCCCCATCCCCTGAATCGGAAACGTATCATCGTATTCCCCACCCTCGATCTTCGCCTGACTCTGCAACCCAATCTCGCCATGTATCCTCTTCCTCGACATCGCATCCATCTGATGGCCATGCGTAAACCGACTTTTGCCGCCATATTTCGCCGTGCCACTTCGCGTCGATCCGAAGAATTTGGGGAGCAGTCGCGTGATGATGGGCTTCATGGCAGGGGCGCAGGCTGCGACGAAGGAGAGGCCGATCTCGATTGTGGAGAGGCAGAAGTAGACGGAATAGTTGAAGTCGACGGGCATATGCCTGTCGTATCCATCGAGGAGGACGACGCGAATTATGCCCATGATGACGGTTCTGGAGTCGCGAAAATTATCAGTCTGTGGCGCGCCTCAAGCAGCAGAGCCCGACCAGAAAGACTTACACAAACCCAAATGATAGAATCCCAATCAGCATAATCTTCTGCTTCTTGGGGATCTGCAAATCATACACAATCCACGTCGGCAGCAGCAAAACCAAAACATCGGTTAGCACTGCTACTGAAGCTGTACCAGTCACAAAATCTGCAAAGTTCATACCTAGTGCCTATTAGCTTCCGGCCTTGCAGCGTCCTCTCCTTGAAATTTGTCTTACACTTCCTATTCGGATAGCTTGCTGGCGCCCAACTTGCCGCGATGGGAACGCAGTTGAACACCGTGATCAAGAACGTCAACAACATAGCCACATTGTTGAAGATTAGAAGTCCCAGGATCGTACGTCGAACTGCAACTTTCTGACCTGTTAAGCGCCAGAGGAAAAGCAGGATGGACGTCTTGACGATTGCTAAGATGGGATTATAGAGTAGCTCGGTCTGGCTGGGCGTTAGTTGAGGGTATCGTGGAGCGGGAGAGTTGGTATGCGGTCTTACTGCGTAACCCCATTTCAAACCTAGCGTGAGGTTGAAGTCTGAGGGTATGTCCCAGACGTGATATCCTACATAGTTGATGATGATCACTGCATAGTGTTAACGATGCTCACCTCGACTACAACAAGACCTGCAAACCTTTGTACGATGTGAATGTATTCGCCCAATACAGAATCTAAAAGTTTCAGTCACGGTGAATTACAAACATTATTCCTCCTTCGACTCACAGCAGCAATACCAATGACCCAGTCATCTATACCAAGTTAGATACGATCAACACGTCCCAAAACTCAAGAAGATCATTACCAGAAGCAAACGTCCTCGTCAACGATCGACTGTAGTATCTCAGAGCAAGTGCCACAGTTGCGATCGCTGGAAAGAAGAATGTTATTGTCAGGGCCTGCGGCTGCAGTGTATCGTGGGGCAGGTTTGCGGTGTCCGTCGTAGATGTGGATGCCATCGTGAGGGAAGTATGGAGTCGCTTCGATCAAGCCGTTCTTGGACAGTACAGAATCCTTTGGAAATCCCAATTTCAAATCAAGGACCTAAAAGCCGTTTTGTAGAACAGAAGATCTTGTTTGCAAATGACCTAGAAGTCCAATTATTTCAAGTCAGTCGGTATCGACATATCATAAAAGCTAGATCGGACCTTTGCTTCTTTGCGGTGTGCCTGTCATCTCAAATTGACGAGAAGCTGTGAACCGGGCAGCGGGATTCAGGCAAATTAGGTCAAGCTTCTCGAAATTCGAAGCTAAGTGCTCGCGTGGATTCGTGGATACATCAATATGCAGGTTCCAGGTCTATATGCATGGGTTTCTGTGTCAAAGCACTGAATATTCGGAGTTAGATTCTGGACGTGCCTGTGAGACGAAAGTCTGAAAACCGAGAGCTCCTCATCATACATGAAATACAAAGGATCAGCCTACAAGTCTGGGCTTTTTGAGGAAGATAAATACTTTATTGTAGATGTCAGAAGTAACATGACGGGTGTAAGTTTTTCAAATACAGACTCTAAGTAACCACAATCACTATGAAGGACTTGAATGCTACGATGTTGAGATTGAAGGCAATGAGCGCTCGTTGCCCTTGGCGGAAGGCAGGCGAACTCTGTTTTCAATCCATCCAAGGATCACAAAACGTGGAATATTATTCCCTGCTTTACCATGTGGCAACGATAGCCATGGGTTCGATGTGCATGTTCCACTCCAGAAGTGTCTCATGTCGATGAGAGATGTTTCTACTGTCTGAACATCTAGCTTGGCCCCAAACCTCCTCAACTGTCAAATGTTTGTCGTTATCAATTCTCAATCAATTCTCATAAACTTGATGGAACACTGCGAGTGGGAGAGTCTTGCATTCAGACGAGAGGTCCCTAAGAACGTTGAAGTGATGGAGTTGTTGTGTTATCCAAAAGCTCGCTTAAAGTTTCGTTTGGTGGGGGTCCTGACACGCGGCCTGAGCAGGGATCTACCCACTCGTCCACTCAGAACGCCTTTCCCGCTCTGTCACGAATGAGGCAGGGGACATATCGCCCATGAATCCCAGGATAACGGCCATCGGTGTTTCTAAAAGGTGGGATTCCAGCAGAGCATGTAACAAAAGCTCTGGTTTCTCCGACGCTCAAAAACTCCCAAGCTGTGCATTGCAGCTGCCAGAAGCTCGTTGGCTCTCCAGAACTGGAACTTATATATAGCAATAGCACCCTCCTACTATTCAACCTTCATATCTCGATGAAAATTGGTAGTACAGTACAGCTCCAGAGTGGAAAGTTACTCTGGTGGTGTTCTAAGATCTAGGATTCGCTTAGAGCGGCAGACCCGACTGGGGCTGGCTCAGGGGAAAAGGTTGGCCGCGTTCATTCCCCCACAGTAATATATTACAATAGACAGGAAGGTTCCACCTGGAGCTACTCAGACGCTAATTGGCCATGTCAATGTTTTCCTACTTGCCCATGGCAGCCCAGTGGAAATAAGTTTTCGATTTTCAGTACCGATGTGTGACGAAGCTTTGTCTAGAACTCTAGATTCAATCAAGCAAGGATGAAGTTCCTAAGTTGGTGAAGCAAATGAATAGAAAATTCTCAGGGTCAGCTCGTCTTCGGTCCCGACCGAGTCGGCAATCTCAGCATGATAAAAACTTCCCCGAAATATATATCAATATGGCCCGGCCCTAAGAAGGTAGAGATCCAGTCTCCTGCATGTACATCGTCCGAACTTCTCCAAGGAGATTGATATGGGGCTTCGGTCAGGCAATACGATATTACAAGTATGTAACAATAGCCTGCAGCCCATAATTCAGATTCAATTGCATGAGGCTCATCAAGGTAGGCTGTCGTACACCCTCGGTAACCGGGAAGGATGTGGTCTTAAATACTTTCTTGTCTGCCACGTTTTCGTGTATCTCCACGCTTGTCTTTGACATCCCTTCCTTGGCCCGTTGAGCAAGAGAAAGTCAACAGATCCTTGTTTGTGTGTTTCTCATATATTACTTCTTCGAGTGACAAGCTAACGACTTCCGCGACAGAATCATGAGGAGCTTTTCAATCCTGGTAGCAGCCACCTCTGCTTTGGTGGTCCCCATCTTTGCCCAGGATGCGAACACCACTGCTTCAATAAGTCCTGCAACTACAACTGTATCCTCAAGTGTCACAGCTGCTCCTGAGCTGTTTGAATCTGAAGTAAGCGGAGCCCCTTGACCAACCAGTAGATGTTTTGCACAAAAGCTTATCCGTCTCACATCAGGTCATTCAAGTGACAGATGCTGTCGTCGACAATTTCACCAGTACAATACAAAATGAGACCATCTCAAGCCTGTTCGATTTTGGTAGTAACACCACTGTCGCTGAGAGGTCTTCTCGTAGCTGCAAGCTTATGCCTGGAGATACGCTGTGGCCGATTGATTTGATATGGGATATCTTCGATCTGCTTCTCGGAGGTGCACTGATCAAGACAACGCCTCTGGCTTCACCATGTTATCTGGGGGCGAACTTCGACGCCGCCAAGTGTGCAACCATAACCGCCAGCTGGCTTACTTCCAACCTCCAGTAAGCTATTCCCAAGCGCGAAAAAGATGCTTCCCACTGACTATTCCCTAGCATGGCTGACCCATCTTCAATCATGCTGCCCCTATTCCAGGGTCGTTCTTGTATGGCGCCAGGTTACAATTACTCCTCTTCGTGCCTTCAAGGGGGTTACCCGACCTACGTTGTCAATGTCTCGACCGTTGCCCAAATTCAACTTGCTGTGAACTTTGCCCGCAATGCCAATCTTCGCCTTGTCGTCAAGAACACAGGACATGACTTCAACGGCAAGGCATCAGGAAAAGGTGCTTTGTCAATCTGGACACACTATCTGAAGGATAAGGCCTATTACCCAACATTTCAAGCTGACAATGGATATACTGGACCAGCTCTGAAAGTTGGAGCAGGATACCAGGTGTATGAGGTCTACGAATTGGCCAAGGCGAATGGTCTGACTGTCATTGGAGGGGAGGCTGTCACTGTTGGCATGGCTGGAGGTTACATCGCCGGAGGAGGTCACTCACCATTGAGCAGCTTCTACGGCATGGCATCTGACCAAGTCCTCGCCATGCAAGTCGTTCTCGCCGACGGCCGTTTCATCACCGCCACCGCCAAGCAAAATCCTGACGTCTTCTGGATGTTGAGAGGAGGTGGTGGAAGTACAATCGGAGTCGTCACATCTGTTACCGTCAAGGCTTATCCAAAGCTTCTTACCACTACGGTGACGTTCAACTATACCGTTGCAGATGCTGGCGGAGCCGACAATTTCTGGGCATCCATCCAATCATACATTGACAACATGAAAGCATTTGTCGATGCTGGAACTTACAGCTATTACTACCTTGGGGCCTCTGCCTATATGATTGGTACAGACTACCCAGGAAGTACCGACTACTACTTCCGCATGCAGTCATTCGTCGCCCCCAACATGACAATCGCTCAGACCCAGGCACTTCTCGCTCCTTGGTTCAACAGCCTGGACAGCCTAGGTGTCAATTATACACCATGGTACAACACTGCCGACAATTTCCACGACCCATGGGCAGCTGCTTTTCCCCAGGAATACGTCGGTGTTGCTGCTGTCAAGACTGCTTCCCGTCTCATGCCAAGATCCGTATTCGAGGACCAATCTCTTCGCAACCAGACCTATCTTGCGCACAAAGATGCCATCGAACAAGGTCTCTTCATCGCCGGCTTCCACATCTCGGGCACTGGTATCGCAGTCACTCCACCCACCGATAGTGCACTCTTGCCCGCTTGGCGCGACACCATTCTCCATGTCATTGTCGGCACTCAATGGGCAATGGACGCGTCATGGGATACTGTCAAGGCCAACACTACATCTCTTACCTCCTGGATGGACGTTCTGCGTGATATCGCACCAGATTCTGGAGTGTACATGAGCGAGTCGGATATCAACGAGCCAAATCTCCAAGAGGCTTTCTACGGCGTCAATTATCCCCGTCTCTACGCGTTGAAGCAGCAGTACGATCCAACGTCTGTTTTCCACGCTTTGACTGCTGTGGGATCTGAGGATTGGGAGGTTCAGGTCACTGACCCTGTTCCATACAACTGGAACACCAATGGCAGGCTCTGTCCCGTATGAATGTAATGAATATCTGGTCTGATCCAGCAGATGTAAATATATAATGTTGGCTAGATAATTATTATTCAAAGTCCATCCTTGTTTGATGCTTCAGAAATCCGTGTCAGATAGGTAACAAAAGTGAAGCTAATATGGGCGAGGACTCGCTGCCAGGGTAAACCTGCCAAGTGAAGGCCCAAGTGAATATCTCACACCTTTTCTGGTGATTTACGTACTTCGTCTCTTGGTCTGTCTCTCATCCCATACTCAGTCTCGAGTTCAGTCCTCAACTTAATCTCCTTCTCGATAAAGACGAGCAAGAACGAAAAAGCAGAAATCGCAATCGCAACTTGCCACACCACTTTCAAGCTTCCCACATACACGCCGATGATCTCCTCGCGAACGGCCGGCTCAAATGAGTTGATGAAGTCTCGAGTACCGTGACCGTACGCTTGACCATTTGCAAATTGAGCCCGAACAACCGGATCAGTGATCGAATGCGCGGACTTATTGAACTGATTGTTGAAGATGACTGCTGGGATGGTTACACCCCAGACAGCCCCAAAGCTTCGAGTGAATGCGAAAGTGGCTGTAGAGGAAGCTGCGAGATCTTCTGGTAGTCCGGCTTGGATTGCAGGTAGCGCGCTACTGACTAAAAGTCCCTGACCGGCTGCGATGATCGACTGATAGATTACCCATTCTGCAGTGCTCGACTTGGAGTCGAGGAGTGTGTTGAGTCCAAATCCAAGTGTCATGAGGGCGAATCCAATGTGGTGCAGAGGTCTATATCTACCGAATTTCGAGACGAGGATGCCGCCGAAAGCAGCGAAAGGAAGGACGACGAGAAACGTGGCTAGGATCTGTACACCTGATCGGTAAGGCGATGACAGGAGCACGGCCTGGAAGTATACGGGAAAGAAATAAATGACCCAGATTGCTGTGATGGTCTGGAGAAATACAAGAATATATGCCGTGACAGTGGTGCGGTTCGAGAAGAGCGAGGGAGGAACAGTCGGTTCGACGCAGAATTTTGACGATTCATAGGCTTGGAAAGCTATGAGACCAACAAGCCCTATTGTGAGCGGGACGATGATACGCCAGGACGACCAGGGTGCTTTCGTGCCCGCGTCCGTGAGAGCGATGAGGATAGCTATAAGTGCGGGGATCAAAACTGCGTTTCCTGGCCAGTCGATGCGTTTCATTTTCTGTAGGAATGTAGTATGCTTCGTGTATTGAACTTGGAGGAAAGCGAAGAGAAGAATCAGCGAACCGCCTCCGATGGGCAAATTCATGTAGAAGATCCATCTCCAGGTCGTGTTCTCCACGATGATACCGCCTAGGAACGGTCCAACTGATGCTCCAATTGTGAAAGTCGAAAGGACGATCCCGAGAAATTTGCCTCGCTCGCGTAAGGGAACAAGATCGCAGATGATCAATTCGATGAGGACGTTGACCCCACCACCACCAATCCCTTGTATGGTTCGGCCTGCAATCAACATCGCACTACTTGACGCGCCTCCGCAGATGCCACTACCGAATATGAAAACAGCCACGCTTAATATCATGAGCCATCGCCTCCCAAAGATATCGGCAATTTGTCCGAATAGAGGTTGGAAGATCATACTGTAGTCATCCGTTAGTCTGTGCTTCATTCGGGACTGAGAGCTTCTTACCTTGTCAAGAAGTACGAATTTACCAGCCAAGCATAGTCTTCGCCTATGCTCAGCCGTTCAGAAATTGTAGGCAGTGCGGTGGATATCACTGTTGCTTCGATTGCTGAGAGCAATCCCGTGATAGACAGAGATGCAAACACCCTAGACATCAGAATGAGATAATTTCCATCTCGTTTCATCGAGAGCTCACTGGTCGAAGTGATTTGACTGGAAGCAGGGGAGTATGCATTGCTTTGACTCACATCCAAAATCTCCAGTTTCGTGCAACTGGAGCCGGAACAGGGTAGGCGGGCTCAGGTTCGTCAGGAACACTTGTCCTGGAGACGCTTCCAACAATAGTTTGGACATGATCTTTGTTACTTTGAGGACTAATAGACGACATGACTTCGACAGCAGTGGAAGAAAGCTTGACGGCTCGTTCAAGGTTGAAGAGAATTGAGAAAGCATCGAAGAGAGAATGCTTAGAGGAAACACCTCCATGTTTTAAAGGAGCAAAGCTGTAAGATTACGAATCCAAATAGATGCCTGAGCCACCGAGAGCGCATTTAGCCAACGGTCGCTGCTGCTGAACGCCGGCGATACAAAACATTGCCCAGGGACGTGACAGGGTCACGTGTATATCCAACACTTGCTGCTGCTGCTGCCACACGGGCCTGAAGGCGCTGCTTGGGCGCGATAATAAGCCTGTCGGTGTACTTTGAGGAATTCTAATGTTTGAGAGGAATGGCTGAGTCTCCATTTCGTGTACTGACATTGAGGAGGCTGATAAAATGCAGAGGAAAGGAGTGCCGATGTGAAGACCGACTTGCTGCCAGACTGAACGCCGAATTCTAGCGAGACTGATAGGGATGGGCCGGATTCTACTAAAACAGCACCGTGTGATCGCTTAACAAGCAAAATATCAATAAAACAACCCAGCGATTCATTTCCCCCACAAGCGAATAGCGAGTCACGTTTTACTGTGCCGTTTTGAACCTCATACTTCGCAACACTCGACGCGTCGTCGTCAAGCAGCCGCCTGGCTGCACGTACGCTTGCATACTCCATTTCTTTCCTTCGTTGGTTCAAATCAGCACCCAAACCAAGTGCTGGCTCCTGAGAGCAACTCTTTTCGTGAAGCGGCGGGCTCGAAGGCAATATCTTACAGCCATCTCCTCTGCAATCTCCCTTCACGTCTTATAGCTCAGACCACCCGTTCTTACATATTGACTTGACCCGTCGTTTCGCATATTCTCGTCTCGAAATGGCTGACGAGGTTCGACTTCGCGCAGCCTGTGATCGATGCCACTCGCAGAAGATTAAATGTCCGCGGAGGGAGGGCTCGGAAACATGTGACCGCTGCATGAAAGCCCGAACACCGTGTATCTTCAGCCCCTTCCGGCAGAAGAAAACTCCTGAAGAAGACGCCGATGAGGAGACAGTTTCAGATGACATTACCCCACACGCCCGAGGCCGTACGCCGGATGTACAATTCGATGTGGTTGGGCTCGGAAGGCAGAAAAGAAAGCGTCTCAATCAGGATACCACTTCAACCAGTAAGTATCTATCGATAGATAACTTTTCAGCGAATCTCTGGGCTTACAACTGCAGCTACTGCACCTGATAATGCTTCAAGAGATCCTCCGGTTCATATAGTGAACCTTGATAGCGATCCTCTTGGTCTTGACTGGATGCCGAATTCGTTTCCAACCTCGCAAGACTTTACCTCGAACAATGCTTTCAACAATTTCAACTTCGGGACTTCAAATCAATACTCACCACTCGACTTCAATATTTCATTACCGGAAAACACAGGAGTGTTCGCATCCACGAGCGAAGTGCAAGATCGAAGGAATGCAAATCTTGATCGTTCTCTACTGGGTACTTCTAATCTACTTCTTGGTCCAGCCTTTGAAAAGCCAAAAGCTAGTGTCAATCCGAGCGGTAATTTGCAGTTTTCATGGCCTTACGGAGTAACACAGCCAGCGCCAGACTCGACCAAAAGTTTGGTGCGAAAACTCTCACAACTAAATGTTGATCTCTCCGATCACAAGGCCACGCTGCCCCCACTGTCAATTCATGACGATTTACCACACGATCTTGACGTTGCTTGCCCACAGAGTGAAGAATACGTTCTCGAGGACACATTCAGGCTCACTCAAAACTTGATCGAAATCTATCCTGGATTTTTACATCTGTTCATCAACTGCACGCCGTCGTCGAAATCCACGACACCAGATTCGGATTTCATCAGTACTAGTGTTGAGTATGATGAAAGAAGCTTCTCAAGCACAGCATCCTCATCCACCACCTCATCCCACACGAAAGAACCTTTGGACCACGCTTCCATCTTGCTTCTTATATCTTGCCACCTTCGAGTGATAGATATCTACGATACATTGTTCAAGCATATGGACACCTGTATTAGCCAAAGAGGACTAGCGAAGAATGCGAGACAGGCTGCACTATCAGCACCTACGCTTATGATCGGTAACTACATCCCTCCACCATCTTCAGCAGTGCCAATGCAAATGCTTCTCCTCGTTCAATTCGCCTCTCAGCTCTACAACTATGCGTTTGATCTCGCGTCCGAGATCCCATGCCCACAGGATACCTCAATTTCTGGAGGAGTGTCAGATCCAACATTGGGGTTGACCAAAGCAGCTGCTGAGAACGTCAAGGATCGGGCGGCCAACATGTCGCAAAGGCTCAGCGATCTACGGACAGAAATGTTGAATTCGGGGCTTCTTGCTTGAACCTTGTAACAAGTCGAGATTATTTGACAATTTCACATAAAGCTTGTGCACGAATGATAACATTGGCCCTGACCCCAGAATGCGGTGGGAAAAACACAGGCTAGAACCATCTTCCCGGAGAGAAATGAGTATACAGTACTTGCGCAAGTGGTCGTCCTTTCCGAGACCGATGCAATCGCAATGTCTGAAACTTTCAACAAGCAAGAAGCGACCCCTGCCCTTCGTGGGTCAAAAGGTGACTCCCGGGTCAGGTCAGACTTAGCGACCTAACACATTACTTACATGTAGCTGAACCAGGAAAGGCCAAGTATGACTGCATCATTGGTCCCGGCATCATCTCGGTACCATGACTTCTCTGGCTGTGTTCATTAAGAAAAGAATGTAAGTGATCTCTCTTGCAGAGTACACATCGCTACTTCGTATAGTAGAGCCCGTGCTGACTTTCTCTCGTCTGTGTCAACAGTGGTATGAGGAAATCGAAATCTACATGCGCCATTGGGGTACGAACTTGAAAAGACACAGAATATATCTACCAATGAAGATTATACGTTCTATTGAACAGTTCAGTGCAGCATAGTAGAGACTGCTCGATGACTCTGACCACCAGACCGCCCTCCTTCCCTCCCACCTCTGTCCGCCCATCCGATCGGTCCGCACACCACAAGCCTCCCAAACCGGCCTTCAACACCCGCTCAGCCCTGAACGACATACTGCTTCTCCTTCTTGAACTGCGATACTGTAGAGTTGGTCAAGTTGAGTGTATCCATGACGATCTGTGGCGGGGTAAGTCCGACCCATTGGCCAACAGAAATATCGGAGAAATGATCCGCCTGGAGGACTTCGATAAAGACAACGTCGTCTGTGCCAGTATTCTCGACGTAGTGGGTCATTGCTTTGGGGATGTATCCGCAATCGCCTGCGTGGTAGTTGAATGTGCGAGCATTACCCTCGGCGGCCTGGAATCAAAGTCAGCTTGAGTAATTGTGTATGTGGCGAGGGAAGAGTACGTAAATCCCGATTCTTGCGTCTCCTGAGATGAAGAAGCTGGAAAGTGTTAGTACTAATATTCGGACAGTGGGGTTTAAGTCAATAGCCGGAGAACATACTTCCACTCATCAGAAGTTCTGCGATACAGAAGTCAGCCTAGAAATCCAACGAAAATTGCCAGATTTAGAATATGTGTACTTACGTGTGCCAGTGGATCTCTCTGACTGCTCCCGGCTTAATGGTAACAACAGCGGCCGAGAACATGCTCGCGATAGGAAATGTCTTGGGGTCAATAATCTTCACACTTCCACCTGCGGTGGTGACGGTATCCGTGGCCTTCGAAAGATGGTAGCTGTAAGATTGCTCGACTGGAAGTACGCCTGCTGAGCCGACAATGTTCTGCTCCGCGATGTCCTTTGGCGCTGGCGTTCCCGGGAAGATGAACAACTCGCCACTTGGAATATTATCCCAGGCTGACAGCGGAAGACCTCCGAAGTTCTTGGACAGGACGGATTTCTATGAGTTGTTAGAACCATTTTGACGTGGAACTTGAGGGGCACTCACAGGATTGCGGGCAAACACCTCAGTAGCCAAGAAAGTGCTATCTTCAGAAAAGCTTCCATCATCGAAGACGAGCAAGAACTCCACACCACCATCCAAAGCTTGCAGAGAGTGAGGAACGCCACTTCATTACTCGTCAGTGATTTTCGCTTGAGTACGTCGATTTAGGACTTACGCTGGAAAGAACCAAACATCACCAGCACTCAAATCATCCACAAAAGTCTGTCCATCCTCCGTCACAGCCTGAATCCTCACACTCCCATTCAGCACATACGACCACTCAGCCGCAGTATGCCAATGCAGTTCACGATATCCACCAGCCTCCAATCGCATATCAACACCCGCCATCTCAGTAGCCACGGGAATGTTATCCACGTTCTGCTGCCTCGACCATCCTGCGCGACCAAGTCCCATTTTCGTGTGGCTTAGTCCAAGAGGCCATTCGGCATTAGCCACACTCCCGTGATCGGTTCCAGGAGGGGCGAGCTTGTCGGGATTGAGAATATCATATTCTGTTTTTCTTGGGCCGGGATCGAGACCTCCTCTGCTGCCGCGGATTGGCTGCGGGTTCTCGACGCCATTGAAGTCGAGGAAAGCGCCGATGTTGGCGTCCTCTGTCTGCTGTGGAAGTAGAGAATATTGGATGTTGTCGGTGTCCTGAAATTGGACGCCGTTGGCGGGGTTGTAGCCCAAGAGCGAGGTTGAAGAGGCTGTGGTGGAAGTTCCAGTTGGAGCACCTGATGCTGCTTGTTGCAAGGCGGCGAGGGCAAGAAGAAGGTTTGCACCTCTTGCTGCGAAGTGAGATGGCATGGTGATTTAACGGTGCTTGTTGGTTGTTATGCTTGGATGACTAGCGAATACAAGAGGAGACGGAGGACGAGAGGCTGCAGAGAGAGGAAGTGATGGTGGGTGAGGAGAAAAGCATCTTGGGACCATCTCAACCTTTTATAAACATTAGAAGAGACTTTCTATTATCTACTGTACTGAGATGAATGTGCACTTGCGAGATCTTGAGTCGCTGTCATCAAGGATCGTCGTCTTCGACCAGGATACATAATGTCCGCAACTGCCCGTGCCATGTCATCATCAGTGCCTACTGCCTACTCTCCAAGGTCGGAGTCCCAGAAAGGAGTACCTCGGTATCTTAGACGATGATAAGCTTTGCAATAAAGCCGTTTTCAGATAGGGCATGCTTGTCGCGATGGAATCATCTGACGATTTAAGCGCTTGCATAGTCTTCTGTCATTTCTCCTCCCCATCAAGGTTTTGTTTAGACTCGAAAGTGCAGGAACCTGGCTTAAGATCGCCCCCTATTCTCCGATCAGCTTGACTCGTTTCTAGGAGATCCGGCCCTCTAAAGGATCCATGAGGCTGTGCCCGCTACCTTGTTTTGCGCACGGTTGGAGTGCTGGAAAGGAGGAGATGTGCAGGGACAGCTTTTCTGTTGAACTCAGCCAGGCATTCACGAATGGATCACTATGGCGTCTTTGGCCAGTGTAGAACTCTGACCCCATAGAAAGATCAACGACACCCATCCATGAACAAGATACCGAGCAACTCCGAGGTTGATCTAGCCCAGTCCCTCCAATCTTTACTTGTTTACTGTACAGAAAAGGGGAACTTGGGCTGTAGATCAACTAAGCAATGCGAGGAACAGAGGCGGGGTTTTACTGCGTTGATGTTTCATGAAGCGATCTCCCGCAGCCAAATGCTTATTTTAAGAAGTTTGAAAGACACCACCTGCAAGGCGGAACCCGGCACTATGTCTGTCAGACACCGGATGATAGATCCCGGATACCTGCCGTTTAGCCTGTGGCCTGTTCGCAGTGCTTCCTTCCCCTCACTTGCATGTCTTTCTCTAATGACGATATGCTAACTACATGTGACTTGGCTCGGCATATACTCCGAAGTTTCTGTGAGTACTATTTAGGAAGTCGTGAAGTTATAGCGGGCCGTTGTTGTTTCACTAAAAGGTGTGGTACATTTTAAACTACCGGTAATGATCTACCTCAGCTGAGAACGATATCCAAGTCTCTGGTTCTCATCATAAAAGTTTCAAATGACATCACTCCTCACAACTGATGTTACTGATGGTACGTTTTGCTACGTGACAATTTCGCTTCAGATTCCTCTCAGCTATCTTCTCAAGGCGCGCATCACCCTCGTGAACGCAAGACGCAAAGTACCTTGCACGACGTATCATTCCGCACGATTCACTAACCAGAACCTAAAGTTTAAAAGTGCACCTCAGTCTTATTGAAGTAATCAATACCTAGCTATCGCAATCATTAACACCTGATTATAGTACCAGGATCGGGTATCCACCACACATCAAAGCTTGTCTTGGCCCACTTGTACCCCTCAACCGGCTCCAACGGCAATCCATATGCCGATACCCTGCTCCTTGCTTCCATGTCTCTTGACCAGCACGTTTCTTTCCCTGAACAACCTACCTAGCTTCTGTGTAGGACGTTGATCTTGTCTTCAAGTAGATCACAACCACTGGAAGAGCAGACACATGAATGTTGAACTTAGTAGAACGTTTGCCTTTACTATGCATGTCGTCGGAGGCTCTGCGGCTCTGGTTATTACTTTCCGCTGCCATGAGCTTGATCTATGCTCTCAGTATCTGTGGCATTGATATGCCTACTGTATTGGGGCTGTGTGTCTGACCCAGCAAGACAAATGAGAAAACTCAAAAAGGTGAGTTGACAGCCAGATACCAGACTTGCATGACGAAAGCTCGCATCAAATTCAAGGTTCAGCAAACAAGACATCTGCCCAGAGAACATATTCGGTGATCACCGCTTATACGCAAATCTCCCATCTCTACCCCTTCCATCCCCAGCACTATCCCCACGTAAACTTATCTGACTGGGATGAGGAAGGAGTAGTCAGGGGAGTGCTGAAGCTTAAAGTTGCTGGCTCCACTGCATAAAGCTTGTATTAGGATCGGCATATGGCAGGCTCGGATCAAAGTTCCATAGTTCCGGAGGGGTATCGGTGAGGCCGTTGGTAGCTGAGAAGTGGTTATCCCAGGTTTCCTGCATACACATGGATGATTAGCAAACTTTCTAACATGTACTGCTATTTATATCAAGAGGGAGGAAACATTGTGATGTCACGTACCCAGTCAAGTGCATCTATTGCCATTGCTTGGCTGTTGTCGAAGGCGTGGAAATTGCTGTCAGCTGAAGAAGGGTTGAATCCTGTCGTCCAAGATGGCGAGAGATCTCCGAGCGGAGATGCAGCTTGGATGTAGCCGTTTGATGGATCGTTGTGACTGGGATCTAGAAGCCGCGGGTTAATGTCGTCATTTCTGCGAGGTACCATCGCGAGGACTTACTTGATTGTATCATTCCCTGATGATGAGCACTGATAGCGAGAGGTAGCGCACCGCTCTGCACCACGCTTGCACTCCTTCCCATCACTGGCTTTTGCGTCCTCACTTTAGCCAGCATTGCTTTCAAAGCCTTCGAAGCCTTCATGGCCTCCTTCGAGACCGCGCTCCGCTCCTCCCATATCCTATACGACCCTTGAAGCGCATCTACCATTTCCTCCTGCGTCCATTTGATCTGTATACCAGTATTTGCCAGTCCTTGGTTTGGTGGGTTCTCACCAATGCTGTTACCGATGTAAAGACAGATAAGCATTGCAGCGAGGAGAAAGTCGTGTGTCAGGAGAGAAGACGTCTTCCATTTGTGACCGTGGAGTGGGTGTCCGACATTCGTTTCGCGGTCCATGAGAATCTGGGACTGCAAGATTCGCATGGAAGCTTCGACGCAAGTTTTCATGGAATACGGGTACGGATATGATCCTGTCGTTTTCGAAGTCACAAAAAACTTGCGATGGAGAACGCAGCGTGCTTTCTGGAATGTGAGATCCACAGAGAATTTTCGAAATCTGGTTATTGGCGACCCGATGAACAGATCGTCCACGGATGTGATTCTGATAGGATCTTCTGCCTGCTCGTAAGTCTCGTGGAGCTTCTTGTCGAGCATCATGACTTCTGAGTAAGGTATTGGAAATGTTGAGTTGGTCTGATCAACAATTTGGCCGAAGACTGTGGTTATCCTGTGTTTCGAGTTTGAGTATCCAATCGTCGTGGACTCACTGTATGGCCTCTCTGGAGGAAGAACTTTGGTATTCTCGTCGAAGTCGGTATCAAGAATATTCTTTGGCGATCTGGTGTCGTATGATCCTTCTCGAATCATTCTTGGGAGGCCTACCTGGAGTGAAGAAATGAGATCCATGTGCAGAATGGACACCCAAATCCGACGCTGCATCTCGGCCTTGAATACAGAAACCTTGGAATAGTGCGAGCCATCTCGATGGTAGCCCAATCTCATCGCCGCACGTACCATGAGACCGAAGATCATCCAGGCTCCGAATTGGGCATCCGCTGTGCGAAAGTGTTCAGACACATAGTAGAGGAAAAGCGTTTCGACTGTGTAAGGCCCAGGCTCGGTGTAATTGTCAAGTACCAAGCACTGAACAGTCTTCTCCCTGAATACCCTGACAGTATCTGTTGGGTCACGGAGGGCAGTCTCTGCTGAGTTGAAGGGGGTACCTTGGCCTGACATGACTTGGAAGCCAGTTGCTAGGCACATGATAGAGAAGAGTAAGCCGATCCACTACAGGAGAAAGATTAGGTCCTGATATATGACTACTCAAGGGATTGCTTCCTCACCATGATTGGAGTATCATCAGGCTTTTCCCAAAATCTTCCATACTGTCTCAAAGTTAGACTGTAGTTCAACAGGCACATAGGAGAACTTGCTTCTTTCCTGAAGGTCGGAATATGAATCAACGCTGGAGCAGAGCCAACATATTAGCTACGCTGTTGCGAACAGACTCAAATGAACGCAACTTACTGGATCCCATATCGGGAGTATCAAAGAACGTATTCGTGATAGCATCAGTGACAGACCGTGGAGGTATCGCAGCTAGGATCTCAGCTCTCGTAGCGGGGCGAACAGAGCCGACCAGTAAGTCGGGCCTGACTGGGATATCGGGTGCACTTTTCTCTTCCGACGGAATGCCAGAAGCCCCCAATTGATCTTTCAGGCAAGCGATCTGTGATGTTCAGCCGCTGCATGCATATTGAACAAGGTTAGCTGCGAGACTTACATTATCAAGGATCGCTGCCCAATGATCACTTCCGACATAATTTGCTTGGTCGTCTTCCATGCTGATTCGTCCGAAGGACTCCGCAGTATCCCCCAGGCTCATCCCGGAGAGAGTGACCTGTTCGCCATCTTCCGAGTCCTCAGCAATGGGGATACCATGTTCTGGAGAGCTTTCTGGTGTCACGAGGTCATTCCTTTGGACGGCTTGGGCAGATTTGTTCTTGCCGGTCTGGTTCATTAATGTGATGACCATCTCTTCAAGATGCCGGATTTGATTCTGTACATCCCGAGACGCCGTGCCTCCACTGCTGGTTTTGGACACCTGTGATGACTTCTCTCGTGCTGGAGCGTGCACATAAGTGCACGTTGTGGATTGGTTTCTTTTTATGCAGTTCTCGCAAGGTAAGTTCCTGTCGCACTTGAGCCTATAGGGAGGTTAGTGAAAATGTGGAAAAGCAATTTTGGTCCCTTCTAAGTCAATGTTCAACAATCTAGACCCCTTCGGTAAATATGTGTTGAAGAGGGAGCTTCATCATAGCCAGTTCATCCGAACCACATTACATCGAATTTGTCAAGCCAATTATGCAATTTCCAGCTGCACTTCATGCAGGGTATATGGGGAACTCACTTCCGATGTCTGCAGAATGTGCATGACAGCTGTGGCTTGAACCTCTGTCTGCTCGCTTTTGAGCCTTTGGAATGGTCCTGTTCACTGTGATTGGCAGTAGACGGAGATGATATCGTGTCCGGCATGACTGTGTAGGTAAAAGGTATGGCAATGCGACAGATTCCGATGGATTTGCGGATGGAGGATCAAGATACATCCGCTGAAAGATATATTCGAATGTAGATCTGTGAACGGAGGTGTCTGGGAGGAAGGGCGATGAAGGAAGGTGAGGAGCGGACATAAGACGACCCTCCGTCGAGCTGAGAACCATCAGCCAATCAGATGCCACATCATAAGAGCTTTGCAGGGATTTCGCTTACCCACATGCTGACCCTCCATTCAATGTCCGCGATATACAGTCATCAATCTTTCATCTGAACTGTGCAGCTAGTACTCTCATTGATCTGTTGTAAGCTTCGATGTGCGGTCTGTATGACTGTACGTGCATTTTCGTGCCGAAATAACTCGCTGAGACTGTAGAATCACCATCCCAGCTTCGTCGCGATAATCCAGAGAGCAAGGAGGCCGTGGTAGATATATCTCGTCAAAGCATATATAGAGCGCTGGTAAGTTTTTCAGTTGAGTAAGAATGCTGTAATTCACACTAGCTAAGCCGAATGGCCAACGAGAGTTCCGATACTCGATTTTGACACCGCTATCCAACCGAAGCTTTCCATGAAAACTATAAACTCCAGCCCAGTTCCTATCTAGAAGCGCTTCGTGTAAACCCAAGACCGTCGCAGAACACCCGTCCGGGGTATATTGAATACATGATAGACAGAACATCGCATAGATCGTCAAGAAATATCGATAAAAAGGAAATGCGTAAGTCGTGGTGAATTAGAAAGGCAAATTTCGTCACTGTGATTTGAGCTGGATTTTGTTGATAAACTGTTGGTGGTACAAAGAGGCTTTGAAAAGGTATGGTATAGGTGAGCGCAGGCAACAGAGCCTGGCCAATTTGCTGATGTATGGCTGTGAAGTGTATCTGTCACTCTGAAATGCAGATTTTGGAGTCGGTGAATCGTCTGGCGAGAGAATACATCGACCGTCTACAATGATATGGAACAGAAGATCAGCGCGGATTCATGATGGGATCGTGGTCCCATCCATTGTTCTGCAAAAATGACTCGACCCCTTCTGCGAGGTCATATTTATCTGCTGATGCACCGGGGGCACCCCACTCGCTTGGGGTGGTGAACGGATTTGGCTCGGCCCAGGGAAACAAATCAACCGATTTCCCTTGACTGGTGGTATCGCTAGACTGCCGGAAAGGGAATTGCATGGTATTTGAGGTACCGCTATCAGGTGTCGCGAAATTAGGACTTCCAGAATTGTCAACAGACGACTTGTTTCTGCTATCGTCTGGTTTGGCCTTTAGTCCATTCATTGATGGTGCCGAACCAGTCCAATGAGGCTGTGCGTCGTTTGGACTTTCTGCTGCACTGGAACTGTCGCTAAGTATTGGTATGATTCCCCCCATATGAGAAGCGCACTCGGTTACGGAACCACCCGACCGAATCGTAAACTGGGCTCCATCTCCACCCACTCTCGACGTTGGCACAGCTGCACTAGCGTAATGGTGTAGATTATCGACTGTCATGGGGACTCCATTACGATCTGCCAGAAGCCCGTTGATAGGTGTGTTGGGGATACGATTGACGTTGCCAGCATGTTTCGGGGGTTTAAGGCCAGCTGCTTCAACGTCGAGCTCAAGTTGTGTCGAGAAGTGTTTAGTAATCGAGTGCTTGAGGCCTATTGCAGACATCGCGGCCTGAAGAAATTCGATATTGACAACGTTTTGAGGGTTTGGCCTGGCTGACTTCTGATCCTTCAGAAATACGCCTGCTGCGACGTAGAGGCAGAATCCCACCCAGGAATTCATCTGGTGTTACTTTTAGCAGAAGTCCGGACCTTGAAAGGGGGCGGTTCTTACCTGAGAAGCATCAACATGGCAGATCAAACGCATGATATTCGTGATCTCTTCCGCTGCCATGAGGCATCGAGCCTCGCTTTGTCGTATTATATTGCCAGCGACATTGTGCTTGTTCGCAGTCACTATCGCAGCTTGGTGCAAGCATATTGATGAAGCATGTATGTTCATGTGCAGAAATACAATATTCATGTTCCTAAGACCAGCAGGAAGCCTCAAGTGATCTGGCAAGAACATGAAAGTATTAGAAAGGACATTATCCATTTTCCGGTGCCGTTTCCAGAATTCGCCATTCGCAGGGTCGCCAGGATTCTCGTTTGGTCCTGTGCGATGCAAATGCTCAAAGTTATGACCATAGAGCGTAGCGGACAAGATGACACCGCCTAGAGGCGAAATAGTGCTAGCTCCCTCGGGGGTGAGGGCTTCTGCGAGGGAAGGAGTTTGCTCCGCGACCCCTAATTCAAAAGCTTCCTCGGACGCGGGAAGATTCGTCCTGATCTGAGCTAGAGTGAGCATTTTCTCTGACAAAAAGTACAAAACACAAACCTCGGATTCATTGATTAACATGGGCCAGCCGGTACCAGAGCTTGCCCACCTATCACCATAGAACGCTGCCCAGAAAGTACGGCGCCGCTCTTCAAGCTCTATCCAGTCTCTTGGAGGCGGCAGGATTTGCTTAACTTCTGAACCCTCGGCGTCGAGTCGATACAAACCGAGCATCTGTGCCAGACGTACTGCTCGTCCCGTGCTCATCCATGACCTGGAGAAGTACGTCTTCTTCGCCTCGAAGAAAGCAATCAAGGCCCAGGTCTGTGCATGATATATTGTCACAAATGCCTCGCCATGTCCCTAAACATCTTAGCAATCATGGCGAGTTGAGCGGACTAATGTTAACTCACTTTCATCTCGGCCGCCTGGATATAGTGCCTTGCACGTTGATACATGAGATCTTCGAGACACATATATTTATCGGATAGCGAGCAAGCCATTGCCCACATAGCATATCGCAGACATACAGGCGGCCTCGCTTGTGGTGCTCTATCTAAGGATGCGTAGTACCGATACTTGTGCATGAGTGGCATGGTGGGGTGAAATAAATCGAAATATATTTGATGCCTAAAAGCTTCAGCATGTCACTTCACGAGTATTCGAGGGAAATTTACAGTTCATCAATCATATCCTGAGGAGGCAGCGGCTCGTCGAGTCCGAGCTGTAAAAGTTCTTGGGAATATAGGTTGTTTGCTGGAGATGGCTCCATATCTGGAACTCCAAACCCAGTTGATGGCATGTCAAATCCCGGATCCAAGAGCGTGGGGTCGTCTAGATCGATATTCATGTCCATTTCCATATCTATCCCAAGCGTATTCCAATCTGCTTCGACGGATGTGGTAGCTTGTATCGATGTTGGAGCTTGTGTTGTTGATGCTGCCGCCGCCGCAGCTGCAGCTGCTTTCGTCTCGGCCACAAGTCTGGTCTCAACTTCCGCTACATACAGTTAGACATTATGTAGAGACGCAAATGCGACTATCGCCTACCCAGTCTTGCTTCTAACTCCTTCATGTTGCGTCGCTTCGATCCCAGATTCCTCCGCCGTTCGGGGTACTCGCAATCATGGCGCAATCTCGAACAGGTACCACATGATGGCTTTATACGGTCGCACTTCAATTTCCGCTTCCGACATGATGTACACGATATCGTCTTCTCAGGGGCTTTCCCATCACCTGTCGTCGCCTGCTCTATTGACTGACGGGCATCTTCTGGGCTCGATCCAGAGCCAGACCCGGCTTGGCCGGCCTCTGCATTCGCAGACATCGTGACTATTTCTCGAAGGATTTGGAGTTTCGAAATTCATGAATGGGTGTGCACATAAAGCTCAAGTCGCGACTTGCGATGTTGACAACATGAACACCATAGTAGGTACCAAAACGGCGTTTGACGTCAAAGTTTCCTAAAGCCGTTACGAGTATCTTCACTTGAAGTTTTCTCGATCACCGTATTTTAAACGTTTGGCCGCGCTGACCTCTCAGCCTCGCTCAGCCTTGCGGCCGCTAGGGCCTTGGTCGCATGATAAGTTCCGACACTGCGAGACTCACCCCGTCCTCGAATTTACCTTTTCTAATCCGAATACCAACATTGATCAGAGGTCTCAACCCGGCAGCACTGAAACATTTTTGTCTGTATATGCATTAGTAAACAAAATCGGCGTTTGCGTTGCATGATCTCAAGTCGGGTCGCCATGTACTGGTGGTTGCTGCAATATGTGACCTGGCAGTTGAGGCATCTTCCCGTGCATCTGTTGACAGCTGTTACGCGTCACCAAAACGGCCGGCAACCTTGTGTCGGCCATAGAGTCTTTCGTGGTACTCTGCCATGCCTGGAGACTGGACTTGTGCTAAGTATATGTGATGGTAAGTTTTTGCTCAGGCTAGGTCGGGTTGCAAAGCCGTCACTTGTCGAGTGGTTGCCTTGAGACAGTATAGTCATGAGAATAAGAACAACTCAGTGGGTCTTCACAGCTGTGTAGAGCGAGACACAGACTTCTTTTTCTCCAGATAGGCGAGTTCGGAAACATCACAAGGCTGCGACTTGCCGAGACATGGTCAGGTCCACCCTATCGATGAGATCCTGTGTCATCACACTACCGCTTCGAGCTTGCTCGCTTTCACGAGCATGTCACAGACATTTATGCAGACGACCGGCTGTACCTGACATTGAGCTATATCATTGGGTCCGATCCTTGATATCAGAAATGTCTCGTCTACTGGATTTGAATGCACCAGAGATCCGCAGAATCGGGGACCTGCACTGCCATTTCACCCTTCCCTTCGTGCCTGGAAGATGTTAAAGTATGGGATTTATCCAGGAAGCTATGCTGCGATACTTCTACGCTACATGCAAGTTTCGGTCTTGTTGAGGTATCTAACAGCTCGCGATGCCGCTCTGCTGCTGTAGCACTTCTCCTGACACGCCTGAGAGCCAGTGGGCAGAAGAGTCTCGTCGCGATGATCCTATTACGGAGACGGAAGAAGCACAAGAACTGTCTGGGTCAAGTACGCAAAAGCAGAAAGGCTTCAGCCACCATCGCCATGGCCAGCAAAAAGCCCCTTCTAAGATTTGCGGGTGTGCACCACAGCTCAAGCACAAGAACAGTCGCTGTTCGGACGTCTCGGAGAAGACACCTGGCTCTACATCTTCAAAACCTTTAGCATGTTCTGATAATATGTGTTGTGTACGAAAGCTTGCTGGCCATCCACTCGAAGAAACAGAGACAGACTCACAAACAGAAGATATCAAGCCTGGACACGAGTCGACTTCGACCATCATCCAGATCAAAAATGCTTCGCCCTGTCAGTTCCAGAGTTTCGTCATCAAAGTGCAAGGAATGACTTGTACAGGCTGCGAATCGAGTTTGCGCAAAGTGTTGGACTCGATGGAGGCCATCTCGAATATCAAAATCAGCCTGCTTCTCGGACAGGCCGAATTTAGACTGAAGACGTCGGAGTCCCTTAATGGCTCCAATGTATTGGATGTCATCGAGCAAAAGACAGGCTTCTCGTGTACGAAAGTTGTCAATGTCGGCGAAGAATTAGACCTGATGTTGCCAGCTGGAGTATCGAAACTGGAGGGTCCATGGCCACCAGGGATGACAAGTATGAAATCTATCGGCCGGGAGAAAGTTCGCATCTCATACATGCCTAAAGTCGTGGGCGCTAGAAATCTTCTCGATCACCCATTCTTTCACGCCGCCCAGTTTGCTCCAGCTCCTACATCTCGATTAGTGGCATCTGGCCGTGCAGAGGCCTACAAAATATTCCTTCTCACAGTTGCCGCCGCAATTCTGACGATGCCTGTTCTCGTTTTAGCTTATACCAACTTGCCAGGTCACGAAATCATTTATGGTGGAGTCTCGCTTGTTCTAGCAACAATAGTGCAACTTCTCGCACATGGCTTCTACATCAAGGCATACAGGACACTGAGATACTCGCACATGGTCGAGATGGACATGTTGATTGTTCTGAGTACAAGTACAGCATATGTGTACTCTGTCATTGCGTTTGCATTCATGGTGGGTGGGAAGCGTCTCTCTACTGGCGACTATTTCGAGACCAGTACGCTGCTCGTCACTTTGGTATTGTTGGGAAGGACCGCCGCAGCATATTCGCGCCAGAAGGCAGTTGAATCGATATCGATCCAGTCTCTACAGGTGCAGACCGCAATCATTCTAGATGCAAAGAATCCTGACTCGGAAGAGACGATCGATTGCCGGCTTCTTCAATATGGCGACATTTTCAAAGTGCTACCCGATACCCTAATTGTCACGGATGGGGTGATTTTGGAGGGAGAGACGGAAGTCGATGAGTCTCTCATCACAGGCGAGTCGACTCTCTTGTCAAAGAGACCAGGGATGCCAGTCATTGCTGGCTCGATCAATCACTCTGGGAAGTTGCTGGTTGAGCTTACTCGGCTCCCGTCCGAAAACACTATCCGGGCCATCGGTACAATGGTGGACGAGGCGAAGTCGTCCAAGGCCAAAGTCCAAGAACTAGCCGATAGGGTCGCCAGCTACTTCACACCCATTATAATTGGAATCACAGCCTTGGTCTTCGCCGTTTGGGTAGCCATCGGAATATCTATTAGGCGGAATAGCACCTCAACAGCTTGCATCAACGCGATGACTTATGCTATCTCCACACTGATTGTCTCTTGTCCTTGTGCAATTGGCCTCGCTGTGCCCATGGTACTCGTCATCGCCGGAGGGGTCGGAGCTCGGTATGGACTGATCTTCAAATCAGCTGGCAGCATCGAAATTGGACGAAAGACTACCCATGTCATCTTCGACAAAACGGGTACTTTGACGCAAGGAAATCCCTCGGTGGTTGATCATTCATACCTGAGCGACTCAGAACAAATTCCAGCCTTGGTCATGGGATTGGTAGGCAACAGCAAACATCCAGTATCAAGTGGTGTACATAACTTTCTACGAGAACAAGGGACCGAACCATTTCATTTGGAACACCTCATTTCAACACCAGGAAAAGGAGTAGAAGCAACGTACAATGGTGATCGGATTCGGGGAGGGAGTCCTCAATGGCTCGACGTGGAAGGCTATCCAGCCATCCAAGCTCTATTGCAGCAAAACCTCACGATACTCTGTGTCGAAATCAATGGCACGCTCGCGGCTGTTTTCGGCTTACAAGACCAACTCCGACCCGATGCCCTCGAGACAATACTTGAACTACAATACCGCAACATCTCAGTATCACTTCTCAGCGGCGACAACAAGCAAGTCGTCACCACCATCGGCGCCCAACTCGGCATCCCACCACAAAACATCCGCTCTAGCTGCACCCCGTCCCAAAAAGCAGCCTTCGTTAAAGAGCAGCTCTCCGTACCCAACAGCACCATTATTTTCTGCGGCGACGGCACCAACGACGCCGTAGCCCTCGCCCAAGCCAGTATCGGCTTACACATCAACGGAGGCACAGATGTAGCTCAGAGCGCTGCGGACGCTGTACTCATGAACACATCGCTCAAACGCATCATCACGCTCATCGATATGTCGAAAGCTTTCCATCGGCGAGTGGTATACAACTTTGTCTGGAGTTTTGTCTATAATCTCTTTGCGATCTTACTTGCTGGTGGTGCATTTCCGAGGGCGAGGATCCCGCCAGCCTACGCAGGGCTGGGGGAGTTGGTCAGCGTGTTACCGGTTGTGGCTGTCGCGATGCAGTTGAGATGTAAGAAGTTTTGAGTTTTGGGAATGGAGGGACGTGGGCTAGGTATCGACCACTTTATTATCCTGTGATCTGAGTTCGGCTGGGGCTTAATTTCATGTTGTTCGAGATCTGGATCTGTATTTGGAGTCTGCAAGTTGACTCGTCTTTGTTGATCTATTATCACGGCTAGGGTGGAAACTTTGAATACAATAATGTCGCAGCTCTTTCTCATGTTCTCATCATGCATTTCATGGCCACAAAAAGAATTTAGCCAGCCCTCCAATGTCGACTCGTACCTCGCCTATCAAATAGCAATCGTACAACTCCGAACTCCAGATTACACTCAGGACCATCCCGAGCTTCATTCGACGAGCCTGAGAGTCCAGGAAACCATTCCGCAAGTATCTAGATAGCCATGGATCCCCCTATCTCAAGTATCGTCCACGCCACCAAACTCCGAATGAGGCATGACCTCCATCCAGCATCCCTTGCGACCTCGCCTATTTCAAAACACAATTACCTCCCGACCTAGCAATTCAAAACTCCAAGCTCCAGATCCTCACAAATAAGCAAATACAAGCCAGTCCAGACCCCGTCCCAATCCTTCGAGGACTCTCCAGAAATCATTTCCTCACAGTAACCCTCACAGTCTCCTTCTCGCGATAGCTTCCCCGTCCACTACTTCGTCTGCTCCCCCTACTTCCCCTCACGCGAACAACTTCTTCTTCGCGATAATTGCGCATGTTGAGCCAAACGCTGCAGTCTAGACAGCCGTAGCCAACCATGATACCATGAACAGCTCTATTGAGAAGTCAGCAAAACCCTCTCGTCAAAACGCCATGCCATCCCTCGGTACGCCACTCCCGTTTCTGGAACTCAAAACGTGATGGTAAAGAATACAAGGAATTTCCGCAAGCGAGGACTGGGAAGTCAATATTCCAAGGAGAAAGAAGAGAAAGGCCTACATCAAAACACCCTGCAACCACCTCTCCGCAACCACCAAATCATGCTCCCTCCCACCATTCCCCGCATCCCCATCTCCCCCATAATCCACCAAGGCCAAATTAATCACGCCCCCAATCAGTAATCCCATCGCAATCAGATCCAGCGACATCAAAGCTCCCGGCGGGATCCGTCCGCGTAGCAGTAAACACGTCCAGTCGAACAGATTGAGCAGTAACGACCAGATGACTGCTACGTACGTGATGGGCGGCGTGTCGCCTGTGCGTGTTGTTAGAATGATGGCTACGGTGAGGAGGGCGATGGCGAGACCGAGACCGATGGTTCGGAGGACGAGGTGGATGCGGCGGAGAGTCTCGGGGTAGAGTTGGCGGGTGTGTGTGGTTGTGTGGGAGTGGGAGTGGGAGCGGGAGTGCGAGTGAGAGTGGGTGTGTGCCATTGTGAGTTAAAGTACAACAGTACAAAGTAAAATGGTGTATACAGTTCTAGATTGTTTTGTGTACAGTTGATTGGATAGCGTGGAATGGATTGGTTGATGAGCTGGATGATGAGAGTACAGTTCGGCGTTATTGCGTAAAATCGACGATGCGATGTACAATGTCCCGTCGGTTGCTTACAGAATGAGGCCGGATGACTTGATATGAGACTGCTCGGATTACATTGAGTGAAAAATAAGACCGATTGATAGATTATGAGGTAAGATGCTTAAATTCTGTAGCATCCAAAGACGTGAGTGGGAGTGGAAGAAGTACAAGAGCAAGTGATGGCGAGGCTTGGATTTAGTCTGCTTGATGGAAGGGAGCTTGGTAGGACTAATGTTTCGTTTGTGTTTCCGTGCTTTGCGCAAGGCTGGATGGAGTTCGAGTGATAATGGATATTGAGATAGATAGATGAGAAGATAGTGGGGTAATGAGCCAAGGTAGAAAATACAGGAGACAAGAAGGTAGCTGGGTAGGTAACTAATGGTGATCTGACAGAACGAAGCCGCACTTACCGTGACGTGTTGGTGGTTTTACTGTATTATACATCCAGTCCATGATAACACCCAGCTTATCCATCCTTCTCAGCCCTCCCTCTCCCTCCCCGATAACTATCCAGATTAGGGTGACACCCCGCGGATTGGTCGGGATGCGCTGAATCTGGGTTGATCTGAGGGTGGGATGGCACGGAGAAGGTCCAGAAGGTGTGCCACTAAGCTGACCTAGCTGTATATCACTTGCATGCGGGATGTTGTCGAGTGTTCCAATCAGCGTTGCGAGAAGCTCATGCAAGGTCCATGGGTTAGCTAGACGTCAAGATCGGAGAGCCTGGATCTCTTGGGGGCGTCTTTGTTCTCTGTCTGACCATTATGCGTACGATGCATAGAACGTTGCCTAGGTACGGTAACAACAGCTCGAAGGATTACGTGCATCGCTCGGGGTTCGGCGATGACTGCGCGATGGATGGCGATCGGGATACTTCATGCAGCCTGATCTGCAGCACAACTATAGCCTTGGTAATCTGTCATAAATTACTTCTTAAGAACCAGGCTGTATATCGAGAACAGAGCAGAACATCACAGCGAGTCTGTCTGTCTGTGTTCGTCTGTGTACGAGTTCTGTGTAACGTCCGAGGGATCATCCCGTACTTGGCGGGGTAAATTGACGAGTGAGGAGAGAGGATGGCGACACGACGACGTCTGTGGGAAGCCTTGCGGGATAAAGACTGCTGTGCCTCGATCGGATTTTAGCCAGTGCAATGTCAGTGGCTCGGGAGAGAAAATTGACGAACGGTGCAGGGGTCGAACATAACAGAATCGAGGTGCAGGCAAGCTGCTTGCTTCAGATGCTTGAAAGCTCATCGAGGCAGGATCAGACCCCTTTAGCCTTACTTGCTACTATCATTCTATTGGATCGGCATACTACCTATCTACAGTCTACTGCACCAAATGTTGGTGTATGAATGGATACATAAATTCGTCCCAGAAGTGTGAGTGGCGTTGATGAAAAGTCCCGATACTGGGGAAACGAGTCAGGGGCAGGGACCGGACCTGTGAGCACCAAAAGGCGCCTAAGATTGGCGTGGATCCCGCTGAAGAAAACGAGGGGCAGCTCAAAATGGTCAGCTTGGAGGGGTACCTTGCCACATTCTGACATTCGACTAAATAGAGAAGGGAACCACGAATTAGAGCTTGCTAAGTTTTATAAAGAAGCCATGTGACTGAGTAGCTACAAAGATTACATTGTTCCTTCTGATGAGACCAGGAGCATGGGTGAGTACGTAGGCTCGTAGCGCTGTTTGGATACGTAGCGAAGCCTGGTTTCTTCGCCTTACAAGATCTGTATATGATTGCTTTCTTTCAATTAAGCAGCAGGGCCATCGAAAGAACATACCATGGCCCATAGGTTTCTATACTGTTTGTTTATTGAATTCTGGAAACTCGAGACGGTAATTTTGAAGATGCCAAGCTGGAGAAGTCGAACGACCTCCGCCAGAATGCTGACTAACCTCCTACCACTATAAACGTCTGGCCTGCCAGCCTGCTACATAGTTAGAACAAGATACTGAAATATAAAAGCATGGTTGAGTCAAAAGTCCCAGAGACGATCAATTCTCTCTTTCTTTCTCCTCGTCTCAACCAAAGTCAAGAACCTCGTAGCGTCGATTCTCATAGGCAGTGTTTAGCAGAGTTCACAGCTCTGTGATCTCTGATAGAGCCATCTAATCCCATGACTAATTATTTTTATCATCAATTCAATTTTTCATAGTAGTAAGATCGTCTAATTTCGTTACTTTGCAAGGATCTTGGTGACTTTCTGGTAGTAACAGCGTGAAGGACCCCAAGCGAGCCCCTGAATTTCATGCTGCGCAGCCTGAAGTCAAGCGAGCTGCTGTTGTCTAGAGGATCAAGCTTGCCAAACGACTTTTGCGCTTTTCGCTCAATTAGGGGGGCCTTGAAAAATTCTTTCACATGTTTCAAGAATATATATTTTTGCGAAGACTTCAAAGTGTTTCTCACTGAAGCGTTAATTGTGATTAAATGGCGAGATCGCCTCATGACAGATGATCGAGACAATTGGAAAGTAAATATTTACCGAAACAATGAGCGAAGCATGCCACTTCCCGATAGCGTTTTTCACTCGAGATGGTTGGAATAACAGCTCTTGGGCAGATCGCCTGTGAGTACATCGCTCTTAAGTTCCGCTTTCCCTTGGGTTAATTTTCAATTACATAAGTACATGTTGCCTGCTTAGTTGGTAAGGTATCAACTACGTCTCTTCTGCTCTTCCCCGACGCAGCCTTCGTAATCTTTCTCAAGCCACCTTATCTTCTGAGTAAGTCGCAGCAAACGACTTCACAACTTCAGAACCATCAGGCAACCATGAAAACTCAGAACAGCGTTCCGGATTGTGACCCTGTCGCCGTTGCAGCTTCCACGCATCGCCATCTCGATTCGGGCGCGGAAAGCCGCCATAGCCTCCAGTATAGACAATCAAAGATAACATGGGTAGTCCTGCCTTGTTCAAACATAGGTACGTTTTCAAATCTGAAGCTGCCTCGAAATCGGCATCTGTGGTAGCGGAATTGCCCCTTATCTCGCTAAGGACTGATCGCATCTTCAGTCTGAGAATTCGCAAGTTGCGAAGAGAAGCTAATATTTCGACGAAGCCTTTGATCTAAGAAGCAGTGAATCAGTTTACGATATATTGGTATATACTCATGTGTCATGGTAGCTAACCTCGCTTGCCTTGCTATCTAGATCCAACGACAACTCTTGAATTCTGGGGCAGCTTCTGGCCAGCATAGCTATATCTTTGAGGGAGAAGCTTGGACATATCTCCCAGTCGTAATGGAATCCTGTATATTCATGGATCTTCAAGATCATCAATCTGCTATGTTTCGAGATTGAGGTCATACGTAATTGGGGAACTTGACACAACAGCTCAATTTCTTCGAGTTTCTCGCCATTTGCGATGAAATGATCCAGGTGTTGTGTGAGAGACTCTTTCACCAAAGGATAGTGATGATGGGGAGCTGCCGTTATATGAAGCCTGCGTAGTTGTCGCAGGTTATCTCTTGGCAGCGACTCAAAAAAGTTGTCTGCAGGAACGATTGGTTTGATTTGCAACAATTCGAGGCTGGAAAAGTCCCACATCAGATCGACCTCTGACGAATTCAAGTTCCACGAGCACCCATCCAGGACAAGTTCCCTGATAGGTGGTACTTTGATATTCTTCCACACCGTCAAGTCCACAGACTTCAGTTGTAGCACCTTCAACTTAGGTGACTGTTCTACTACTTTGCTCAAAGGCTCAAAGTTGCGGAAACGATTCTTTAAATTGCAGGTAGATATGATAACGATGTTTTCAATTGGAATGGTCGGCGTATGAATATCTGGGTAGTCTTTGCTTGGCCAAGGGTAGTTGAGAAGTCGTAAATCGGCCCGTGGCCATCGTGATTTAATCGTTGTACAGGTGCCGTGGGTATTGCGATGGAGCCAGTCGTGGCGATCACCCCACCATCCCCAGCTGCGCACAGTGAGCAAATATCTCAACCTGCAAAATCTAGCTTGGATGAAGTACTCAATTAGTGTTATGCTCTTGCACTCGGAAATGAAGTCGATTGCTGCCTTCCAGTCAAGCTCTTCCTTGATACAAATGTGTCTCGAGTGACGGCGTATATGAGTCAACATCTGCTGGACTACTGAACCGTTTGCTTTAGAAAAGAGCTTCGCAGTAAGCTCAACTGATCGATATACTATTGGTAATACTGCTTGATTCCAAGCTCGGGAAACTCTCCTAAGTTGGCGAAGAGTTTCTGGAGCGAGGTTGCGAACCTAGATTTTCCGCATCAGATAAAGGGATAAGGAAGGCTACTGTCTGGGCTGGAAACTTACAAACTCGAGTATCAGAGTAAAGATGTCCTGTACAAGGCCGTAGATCGAGGATTGATGAGGTGCCATCAAGAAAAAACTTCCTTCTCTCGGAATCGCTTAATCAGTAGAGAGGGTTCGAAACAGAATTGTCTGAGATTGCCATGGAAGCACTTGAAGAAGATATCTGGTACGTAATGATGAGTAACACTTTGTTATTAGTGTCGAAGAGGGAATATCAAGGAGAGGAAGCTTAGAATAGAAAGCTCGATTCGTACCAAGAAATGGGAATGCAGATCAAGTTGGTTCTGTGTGTGGCCGCCAAATTGATGGCCAGCTGGCGCTACGGGAGGGGAATCGGGTACGGTTCATCCCTGTCAATCAGCCCCAGACCAACAGGTGTATTCAGCGGCTAGTGAATTCACTAATATCACAGAAACCTGTTCTCAGGGGACGCTTTGAATAAATCAAACATTTGTTGAATCACGCCACACCATGACTGTAATCTTTCTGCATCGTTTCTGTATTGGATGCTAAATGAAGAAACCCTTGAAGCCCAGTTGCCTCATTCAGCTTATCTTGGTCTTGGTTCCAACATCAAACATTCATGCCACACACTGACAAGAGTCTACTGCGGTATTCTAAAGAATTCGTCAAAACAATCACATTGAGTAATGTAACAGGCCACCGCGAGTAGGGCATAGCTGTCAGCATTTGTCAGAGGTCTTTCACTGGCACTAAGCTTGGAGCATCTTGCAAATCCATAAGAAGCTTCGCCGACATCTCCAAGATGATCCTTGACGCAATAATCTTCGAATACTGCGTTCATTGTCAGTATAACTCCTGGCCAACTGCAATCTCTGGAGATTTCAAGGAAGGCTTGGTCATTGCCATTGAGCAGGATACAGATCCTCAATGCGCTGAGGCGGAACATAAGGTTTCCCCACCACGAGGGTATAAAGGAAATGTGATCACTGGCGCAGATGTAAAGTGTGTGAAAATGCTGCAATCGACCTTGGATAATTGTAAGTTCATTAATCCAGTTCCATCCGTTGATTGCGCAAGCCTGACTTGGATGTGACTAGGCAACACAGACACAGTGGCTGGCAAGCTTGGTGGGACAGTAACCACGAATTGTTTTGCTTGGTCCATCCTCACTGGGAATACACATGGCAACTGTTAGGTTAACTTACTCTTGAAACTTATCTGAGATCGCATGGTACATGTAGAGAAAGTCATATCGTGGATTCTTCCAGTCTTTGTAGACAGCGAAGAGGTCGTGGACGAGTCTTGTATATCTGATTCTGTAAAGGAATGGCCGGAGAAAGCGAGCCATGAGACACCGATCTATACATAAGTCACTTGCACGTACGAGCGCTGATGTGCGATACGGCATCAGTTATCATTTCTGAATCTTGCCTCTGCTTGATGACACTCACAAACTCACCATCAACATGAAACTGTCCTATCAAGACGGCTGAATTGTATCGGAAGAAAGAAGAAGTTCTTTTTGTTACCGTACAGAATGAACATCTCACAACGTGCTTAAAGCTCCACAATACCAGATGTACTCCTCCAGAAGGAAACGACGAAGAGAAAAAGAAAGCTACAGTATCTTGTCCATAAGCTCCAGAAAGGGGCCGTATCTACAATCACTCACATTTCCTATTCTTCGGATTTGTGGCCAAAACTGACCATGAAATGCAGTTTGCGATTTGCCGGCCGCCTTGCTTTGCCGACGTGGTATCCGTATTGCCTGTACCGAGCAACAGAGTTAGCTCTGACGATATCAAATACAACGTTGTGTTATTCCAACTTACAATGATCTAAAGCAGTCTGCATCATATCCACACACAACTTATTCGGCCCCTCAACTCTGGGTATATGATCCCTGGCACTATCGGGTGCCTTAGCCATCTTTGGGATGTTCACGTACTCAACCCCCGAACAACGGTCATCCTTGCTATCCAACTCAATAGCTAGGTACAACTCAGCCTCTTTCAGCTGATCAGCCTGTGCTGTCGGTAGTACTACCACGCCCGTGAGTGACGCGATGCTGCTGGCTATTGCCGTTTTGGAGTTGATCGTTACTTTCGTAGAACAGAACTTTTTGACTTGCTCCAGAGCTGAAAGCCTATTCACACCAACGCATCCCGACGGATTGCACTCGCCTCGAGTGGCGGTGATTGGAAGTCGATCGAGTACAGGAGGCTTTGCGATGGGTGCTGGAGTAGGTATGGGTTCTTCAGGTGTCGGTTGCAATTTGGATATACTTGTGGTAGATGGCGATGAGACAATAGATGATGATGAAGGCAATGAAGATGGGACTTGTGACTGAACTGAGCTCGGAGATGACGATACAGTCGGGCTTGAGCTGGATAAGATTGAGCTCGCCGCTGCTGGAAGCTTTGTCGAGGAAGGCGTTGAAGAGGTAGGCACTTGTGAGCTGCTGGGAATACTTTGAGCAGAACTTGAGGTAGAAGAAGTAACTACACTCGTAATGAGAGTGCTTAGAGTCCTGGTATGTCGTGCAGATATTTCCTTGTCCATGGAAGACATTTGGCTGTACTCTAGCGCTGTGTCGACCATGAAGTCTGGGTGAACAAATCCATCGTCGGTGACAATCGTGATTGTCAGAAGAGTGACATACGAGTACGAGGATCCTGTTGATGCCCAGCCACTTTCTACCAGATCTGTCACAACCTCGGTAGATGTCGGGGCACAGTCAGGACAATTCGTCTCCGAAGTCATGCTTCCGCCGATGGTTGTCACAACCAGGGTCTGGCAGGGTAGGGAGCTACACGTTTGAGTAGTCGTCGTTGCTGTATCAGAGAATGAACAGCCTGTGCTGGTAACACAGGTCTCGAAGCAGGTAGATGTACTGCCTTGACTGGCTGGTGGGCAAGTCTGAAGACAAGATGATGCTGTCTGGGTACTGCATTGGGAAGAAGATGGCGACGTTAAACTTGTCTCGGATTCTGTAGACTCAGATTGGCTCTGTGACTTCTTTTCGTCTCCGTCTTCTCCCTCGTTGTCAGACTTATTGTCGTCGTTGCCTGAGTCATTGCCATTCGAACCTCCCCCTCCTCCACTCGAGCTCCCACCTCCTCCACCTCCGCCACCACCAGAACTTCCTCCACCTCCCCCTCCTCCTAGACCACCAAGAGCACCGAATCCAGGAGGCGGTCCCGGCAACGAAAATCCTCCCCCACAGCTAACAAGGCAGGGAAATTTCCATCCCCGGCCACCCTTCTCAGGGAAAGAAATGATGCCAAAGACGGCTCCCGCTGCGTTTGTTTCCTCGGATGTGGTAATTGTGGTGACTGAGGTTTGAGAAGAGACAAACGTAGCTGAATAGCTGTACACTGTGCCATCCTTGGTGATGATGGATGTGATAGGTGCTTCACTCGTCTGTGGAACTGACGTGACATCGAACGATATCTGTGGGACCAGCCCCGTGGCAGCAGGGTCAATTGGCGACATATTCGATGGTGCAGGGCTCGGAGGATTGTTGAGTGCTGGTTGTGGAGAAGCCGAAGCACCAGTGGAAGGGAGCGAGCTGATACTCTGTGCTGGGGCAGAATTTGAAGTTACCTGCTCGGTGCCGATGGCTGATGAGGTGGGTGTTGCAGGTAGTGATACGGAAGTTTCTGGTGAAGGGACCTGAATACCGTTGCTGGCAGAGGACAATGAATCAAGTCCAGTGCCAATTGCCCGACGGTTGACAGGTTCCAAAGTCAGGACTCTGCGATATGACCAGCTCAGCTTCGAAGGTTCCGCATTGAGGGGATTATAATCGGGTTCGAGAGATACAATTGATCTGGCGTTGATAACTGACACTGGGCTTCTGAGCTGAAGGACCGCAATGCTGAGGAGGATGGCGGAAATGAAGAAGAGATGGACAATCGATGGCTGCATTTTGACTTTATTGATAGAGTGAAGCTGTTGAGAGTAGCAAAGGTGTAATCTGAATGGACTTGGATATCAAATTTACAAAGATACTTTGAGGAGGCGAAGAGGTTTGGCTTTGAAGACAAGTGGGCGATGCTGTCTTGGTCTTCGAACAGGTTGAAATGCTCGGAACCAAGACGCTCTTAGACTTGGATTCCTGATTTGATATTCTTAGCACAAGCCGAATAGATTGGTATTGCTACGTTTCAACAATGAGAGTATTGGCGCACGCGGTCGTCAAAATAATTACGAGCAACAAGTCTGACGGCACAGCATTTTCCAAAGCAAATCCTCCGCGATAATCTTGCCCTTCTACTCGTGCCCAACAGGAGAAAACGTCTATTTTTAATCCCTCATCGCGTCACGATGAAATGAATCATGGAATACAATCACTGATTCACACACCACATCATGACCAAACAGGGCTGCGTTGGCTTTTCTGAGCGTCGTGTTGGGATGGAAAATGTTGGCACGGGAAGCGGACCCAAGTCTCAAGATAGTATGTCCTCAGTCAGAATATGACATGTGGCTTTAGAGGCTGTTATCTTGTACTCCGAAACATTTTCACAACTAACGGAAGGATTCTGCTGCTTGTTGGCGGCGAGAAACAGGGGCCGTCGTTCGCAAGCGACCTTGAGCGCGATTTCCGACAACCATTCGAAGACCAACAAGAGCAAAATAGAAGCAGACTCGCGTTTCAGATTCATGGACTCAGAGTTATCTTCAGAAGTAAATGATGACGGCGTGACAATCGATCGACACATTTGGAAAGAACGAATAATTGCGGGAAGGCAAAGCACAAGGAAATATGTCAAAGGTGTGAGGCAAAGCGGAGATCAAATCTGGCTTCTTGGGGCGATATTCCCAAAATGAACATCATCACGGATGAAACGCAGGATAAACAGATTTCGTGTTACCACAATACCTTGAGTCTGAAGGATTCTCACACCTCACGAGATACCTTTGCCTGAAATCCTTGATAGATTGCTCCTCAGTTCCTGTCAAAAGACCAGGAACTGAAGAGTGCAGAGGTAACATCCTTAGAGATGTTGGAAAGTACACAACAGTCTTGCGAAACTGTACGATTGCCTGAGATTATTGGCTATCCATGCAGCACACAAACCAACACCATTTCCAATGATCAGGTGGAAACAATATTTACTCGCGTCAAGCTGGTGTGTACCTCGCTCCTGTCGTTGGGAAGTCTCGGCGAAGAATCCAACCATAAAGCGCACTGGAAAGCCCGAAAGACAGAGCTTCAACCTTGTGGTTGTAAAGACCAAACTATTCTAAAGTCAACATGCATCACCCCAATTTTTACTCGTCGCTCGTCAGAATCATAATTCTGATCTTGGCCATATCCTCCATCATCGACGCACAGACAACCCCAGCTGCAGCAGGCCCCTCTGACCTACCACGACCTATCGACACTGCATTCGATGTCCAGCCAGCTTCGGTCTTGGGTGGTTGTAGCCCAGCTCAAAAGAACGACTTGTCCGTAGCATTCGACGAAATGATGCAGATGAAGAACATCATTTCGCTTGCTACGGGTGATATGTCGAATAACGCTGAAATGCCTGCGACTGGGTGGATGTTCAACTACCTCTTCGCCATTCCATCAACTGAAGAGAATATGGACTACGGCGATGATCGAGACAATCTTCAGATTGACAACCTGTTGAAGATCTGGCGTAAGTCGGTGGTAGGAGAGACGATACTGCCTTTGAGCTAACCATCCTGCAGACCTCATGGACTTGATCGGACAGCATAGCTCAGGCCTCATATTCCAAGACGCCCAAGGAACCCCAAGGAAGACGAGGATATACTGTGGCCATGAATGGATTAAACAGTCAGAATACGTGATCGACCCGGCAACCAACTCAGAAGTCCTACCGCGGAGGAGAATGATCGGCGGAGGTAGGTGATCCCATCTCTGGCGTCTTCCGCATGATTCCTCTGACGTGTTCAGAACACTGGTACGACAAAGTGACGAGAATATCAATGCCCAAGCAAACAAGGCCACAACTCTTTGAACCCAGGAAGTCAATCTGTGGGGCAAGGAACCTGGCCGTCACACATACCCACTTCAATACAATCACCTTTTGCCCGCGTATGTGGGAGCGAGACATGCGTGCCTCCCTGACCATGTGGGACCCACCTCACCAGTTGGCTGTCCTCGATTCTTATCAATCCTTCTCGATGACGTTCTTGCATGAGTATACACATCTAGTCGGGAGAAGCTGTAAGTTTATATAATATTTGCGGATCGAGCAGACTGGAGGAGGCTAATCTTGGTGGCCAGATCTAGGCCCTAACGTCCCTGATGTGAGATCTGTCGACCGTGGTCAAGAGTCTGTTGGGTATCATGCCTGTTATGAGCTCGCCATGGAAGGAGGGGCACAACTGGCGTTGGAGAATGCCGATAGTTATGCCGTGCTTGGTGTCGCGCTGTTCCTCAGTAATTGCGACTGGAGGGACGGGTCTTGCCAATCAGCGGCGTATTGGGAAGACATGCGCACGAGGGCCAGTTTAGGACCGAGTCAGTGACCTACAATCGTTACGAGAACACAACGAGCCCAATGAGGACAGGACAACCAAACATCAATTTATGTTTTAACATAGTGGTGTATGTCGTGTATTCAATTGTAATTGGTTCGTGCATGAGAGAGGTATATCGCATGCGAACAGGAAGCGCCTCTCCACTCGACCCTTCACCAAGCAAGGTAGCATTTTCGTTCGGCCTCATGATAGCTGTTTGCCCTGTTGATCAGAAATGTTTCGCATGACCTAGCTCCATACTCATCCCAAGAAAACTTTATCAACATTTGAGGATATCGAACAAGATCCCGAAGTTCTTCTGGAGCTGCAACCCACTCCGAGCGATGTCCGGCTAAGGGCGTCCAACCCCTCAAATTAAACTTCATGCTCTTGAGTGCAAGTCCTTGTTTACGTTTGCAGATGTAATTCATGATACCGTGCGCAGATTCGCTGATAACGTCCATGACACTCGAAAGGGGGCGTCCCAAGAGACACTTGGAGTATAATGTTAGGTCCGTAAGTTTTCGACATCGAGACAGAATATCCAAAGAATGGCAGCAGTCGTCCTGTGTCCCGATGTATGAGCTCGAAGAGTCTGTATAGGCTTACGACCATCAACTTGGGGAAAGCTTACTTGGAATCCGTCAAAGTCAACAGCGAGAGATAAACTTGCGAGCTGAGTGCAAGTCTTCAAGAGTATTTGCAAATCGGGTACCGATATGGTGACTGCATCAAGACCATCAGTTTCGAAGCCAGATACATCCAGCAATGACACAGTTCTCAGACTGTCTCCATGGCAAGAGAGAGAAGCGATCGGGAGACCAGAGAGACAGCATTTGATATCAAGCTCTTGAAGTTGGTGATGGGGGACTTTTTCGATGATCTGTCGAAGCAGCAGAGTGCTTTCCATGTGATGTACGGCATCTGTGTCTTCTCCATGACTCCGACCAGACCACACGAAAGCAACTGTCAGACGAGTCAGTCGAGCGAGTCCATATATTTCAAGTATAGGTGCAAGATTAGCGAGCGTTTCCAATTGCACGTAGAACGCTTCAAGGAGAGAGAAATCCCAAATTGAGAGCGATTCTGCCGGCGTGTAGTCCCAGATCATGGGACCCAAGACGAGCTTCCGAACAGCAGGTAGTTTACCAACGCGTGACACGAAAGGATGGCGTAGGAAACTGATTCGGAGTGATTCCAGGTTCTGAGACGCCACCAAGAGGGCTTGTAGGGGCTCAGTAAGTGATGGAATGTTCAAATTGTCGACAAGTATGTCTACAATATTCAGAGCTGGAAAGTTTTTCCCTGGGTAGGAAGCTCGATGGTTCAATGGACAGTCAATTCTCGTGATGTTGAGGCGAATATCAGGCCAGTAATCATGGATAGCTTGATTGAGGACTTTTGGGAACCCGTCACCGAAATTGTCGGGCAAGACTGACCAGCTTGTACAACATTAGTTTTTGGCAAGAAGGAGCTGCTGGGAGTCTACTCACGTCATGGACTTTAGTCGACCACACCCAGACAACAATTTTACGACTAGATCCCAGTCAAATTTGGTCTTGATTTTGACATGTTGCGTGTGGTCTCGCATGTTTTGCCGAACAATATGAACGCCTACAGTATTGTGGTCGAGCAGTTTCGGACATAGCGTGATTGATCGATATCGGATGGGAGTTGCGAAGATGTTGAAGATGCGAGATACAAGTCGTAAACTCTGGAGAAGCTCGGGCGAGCAATCGGAAAGCTAGATATTGTGTCAGCGGTTGGATGCTGTGTTCCAAAAAGGTCCTGCACTGACACTCTCGAAGATGAGAAGCAAGATATCCGCGCTTAGCATTTCGAGACTTGTCTCATTGAGACCTTTTCGATCCGAAACATCTGCCATGTTATGCTATCTGTATGGGTTGAGTACTGGGGACCTTGCGCAGTCGGTTGCCGTGCTGAACGGGTGGCGTCAGGTGCGAAGGGTGGTTTTGGAGTATGAAGGACGTGTTGTGTGTGGACAGATACATGCAATTTGTATGCCTTGTATGCCGTGCGGGGGTGTTGATCCTTTCGTTGGTTCTAAGGTGGCGTGGCGTTGGCCAGAGTCTAAAGTTGGGGGACAAGGGGTCGGCACGTGAGGAGGCTCATCTCCCCCGACCAGCAACTTCTTCGAATGACATCTGTCCTTCGGAATCCCAGGAGAAACTGAGCAGCCGACGAGGTCGATAGACTTCAGACATATCAATCTCGACCATCGAGAAATCAATACGCCTGTGTGGTAAATTCATCATCGTAAATTCTCCGATATTGATAGATACTCTTGACAGTGGAAGGCCAGCTTTATTTTTGCTCATTTGTTCGGCAAAATGTTTGCTGAAATCCAAAGCTTTATCGTTACCTAAAGTGACGTACAAGTTTGGAACCTTCTGCATATACAGGGTAATACATCTGAGGTTCCTGAAACCGCTCAGTAGGGCCACGAAGGCTGCGATTGCCTGTTGATGATAAGCGAGGCACGGGCAGCAATGTACATGAACTTAACTTACTTCTCGGCACCCGATATTGATGCCAATGATAAGCTCTGTAAGGTTGGGGCACTTGGATTGAAGGACAGTCAGGTCTTCCACTGTGGTAGTCGGAGTGACCAAGCCATCCACTTCAAAGCCGGAGGCATCTAAGAGTCTCAGAATACGAAGTGAACGGCCGTGTCTTGTGAGTGCGGGTAATGAGAACAGGGGCAAGTAACACATGACATCCAGTTCTAGAAGTTGGTTTCCCGGGGTTTGGTCGAGAATCGAGTTCAAAAACGAAGTCCTGTCTGTGTGGTATTGACGGTACTCAGCAGGGCTATCTGTTCCAATCCACTTGTAATCAGTCTTCAGGCAACGTAGGCGACAAAATTCTCTTGGCGACATGGATTTTGATATTAGGCCCAAAAGATGCCAAGGAACTTCCATTTCCTCTAACTGAGCAAAGTCCCAAACCAGATATACATTTTCTGGTGTATATGGCCATGATTGTAGATCCGTGGAGAGGACCTTGACTAGCACGTGCAGTTCAGTAAGAATTCACAAGTTATCCAGCTGTTTTTTGACAACTTACTTGCTGGCAGCCTCCCACCTGTTGGCTCGAACGGCGATTTCAAGTCGTACAGTGCAAGCTCTTTCAGGTTCACACAGGCCGTGAGGAATCGATGAAGAGGTTCACACGCTTGCCCGGAGACTCGATTGTGTAATTTCAGACTAACCATATTCGACGCCGGAAAGGTCATCAAAAAACTGCCACTTTGCCTCATGGCGGGGTAGTCGAGAAACTCATTGAAAATCTGCATCTTGGGCCACTTGTCACGTACCAGCCTGCGCATCGCATCTGGAAAGTAGCATTGCAGTATCTCTCGACCACATGCCCAGCTATATGTTACATTAGATCGGTGAGGAATTCGTTTTACGAGAGTAAACTGGCACATGCTGGAGAAGGTGAGACTCACGTTATGGCGTCAAGCTGAGCACAGCCAAAAAGTAGCGATGCCACTTCATCCCAGTCCAACAGATGGCGGAGCTCAATATGTCGCGCATGAGCCTGTAGGTTTCGCACAATCTCCTCACGTTTGTTGCGACCAGAAATAGCGGCAAGTTTCTTGACGCTCAAGGTGATTCGGCGATAAGATAGAGGCGCGACAATCTGATCGACACGTCGAGACAAAAACCTCGAACTTCGAAACGTCTGTGGACTCGAGATACATACCTAGATAAGTATTAGAGACGTCACATTGAAATGAAAGCACCTGAACTGACCTGCTCAAAGATCATGATCAAGATATCTGGTCCGAGGACTTCTAAAAGCAGCGGGGTGCTCTTGCTGATAGCATGGTCACTCTCAGGAGTGAGAATTGAGGTCCCATTGTTGACTAATGCCATAGTATCGCGGATTCGCTCTCGAGGCGCGTTGGGGCAGCTTCGAATTGTTGTTTAGTGGGTATTGAGAAAGAGTTCATTAAGGTAAAGAGGGTTGGACTTGGATTGCTCCACCTACAACCAATCAGAGAGCCAAGACATTGTTTGTCAGCAACGTGGTTCTTCACTACCCCAACCTCAACTTCCTATTCCTCTGGCGCACGCTCTCTAACGTGTAAACTTCGAGTTCTAGGATATCGATCTCTTCGAAATCGAACCATGTCTCAAGAGATTGCGCGCGCCTGGTTGGGAACCTACTGCCAGTTTTGCGCCGCGCACTGGAAGCCATGTTGCCACAGATGTTTGTGACTTTGGTTCTCCCTTTTCGTCTTTGATGTTGGATATTCCCATACTCACCTCCACCTTCTGTTTTCGTTGAAAGCCAGAGGACTTTCTCAAGCGAGCCTACACCCTCGCCCAAGTCAATATCGTTCTTTCCCCATTCAAGCTTTGAGAGAATGTCAAGCCTTCTTCAGAAGTACTCGGTGCTTTTCACCACATCATCTTTCGTCCAACATCAAATCATCATTCATCCATTTGTCCATCATCATCGTGCTTCAATTCCCATTGCTTCATTTTAATCCCAGGCAATCAATAAACATTGTTCCTCGCATCTCCGGTCTCCATAATCATGAAGTGCTACACGCGCTCATTCCGTTCCTCCTTGGACTGTCCAATGCCAATGTCCTCATCCCTCGCAAGGCAGCTTCCTGCCAAGATGCTTGTGGGAAGCACTTCGCTGGCAAGACAATGATTCCAGATAAATCAATCGTGCTGGCGGATTGCAGTGGTTTCCTCGCTCCAACCGTGTCAAGTCCCGTAATAATGTGAGTACATATCCATTACCGACCTTGCTCTTACTGACGAACACAGGGTTACGGCTACCGTGCCTCTCGCCGTCTTCGCTAGTCAGACGTTCGATGAGTCCACACGATTTACCATCACCCCTCTTCAAAACGCCACCCAGGCTGTAGCAAATCCAACAATCCCTACCTATGTGAACGATCTGGGATGTCAACCTACTGCGGGGCCGAATATTGTTGCAAGTCAATACTCATCTTTGTGCCACTGTGCTGGGGCGAAGGCCACGAAAACTAAAATGCCAGCTTCGGTACGTAATCAAAAGCCCCATGTTTGACTCCAAGACTTTGTGAAAACTTGCTGACTCTACAACCAGACCGTAACAGTGGGTATGCATGTCCCAACCCAGGTCTCGTCTTTCAAGATTTGTGTGGTTTTTGAGAACGGCACTTACAACTACCTCGACCCCCAGCCATACAACGTCGTCGGCGGAGAGTGGGTTAGCGCTGTCATTCCGGCTTATGCCAATTCTACCAAGGTCAAAGCAAGCTTTGCACTCCAGAATGGCACACTTATGTACAAGAGCATGAGGTTGATGGAATACGAGCGAGTCCTCCCTTCCCTTGCTGATGGCACGCCGCAATTGATCTGGTTCGTCACTCCCAAGGAAGAACGCATGCAGAATTCTCGACCATTCGAGATCAGTCACAAGTACTTGAATAACGAGATGGTTCATTCACTAGTACCTCAGGAGGGCGGATCAGGTATTAAGTACTCAGAGTTCTTCATCTGTGAAAGTTGTGGCAACCAGCTTTTCGTTTCCACATCTGCCTGGAAGGATGGCTATATCAAGAGAATCGCTACGGACAAGTGGGACAGATAGATTGGGTTGAGTTGCATGCTGAGCCTGAATTCTAGACAAGGTGCACTGTCTTGAATTGGGTGTCGTGCTGAGCTATGGAAGAGCCACATCTCGCAGATGCCTGTAGTGGAGTACAGTGACAGAGGCATCCTGTGTGGGAACGGTAAGGGTGATCAACTTAGACTTATAGATCTTCAATGAGAAAACAACTCGATTTTCTCGCATGCATTGCTAAAGTTGTGTAAGCCTATGAGTGTAGAACTGACTCTAGTCACTACAATTTGCATTAGTATTCATCAATGTAATGTTACATAAATCTCCCAGCATCCAAAACACTATATCCCGCACATGTTCACGACATCATATTCAACACAACTGCCGGTTTGCGGCAAGCTTGGTACCTGACAAGCTTGCAGTGGAGACCACGGCCAACTAGTGATTGGATATGAATACGATCAATCACTCCCATTGAGTATAAGCTTAAAGAACCTCAATTCTAATTGACTTGGCATGACGATTGAGATTAACAAGCCTTGTCAAGCATTGCGGCACTGCGGCGCCGTCCGGTGCCAGAACTAGTGCAATAGCATTGTGGGGATAGGAAGGTTGCATGATTGACACGATCTGCATTCCTCGTTAGATGCTATTTTGAATCGCTCTCTTGGCATACGCTGTCTCCTGAATTCAAGATAGCTACATCTGCCAATGCGAGAAAGCAGATAACCCACGTGGGGTTGAAAATGAAAGATCCTCAAGATATAGAAACCTTTTTGAAAGAATACTTGGATACGCTGACTGTACTGGTATCTCACTAAGGGTCACGATAGCGAAGATGTCGTAACACTAAGGCCGGTACCGTATCAAAGATGAGAAGAAGAACAAATGGTTATTGGATACATCGTATCTTTGTATCCCCGATGCAAGAATTTGGATTGCAATAATGAGGTGATGAACAAAGATTGACGTTCCATGTACGTGAAGACGAGGGCTCTCATACTCTATCACATCCCTCTAGAAGTGTTAAGTTTCATCAAGGTATCTAGAAATGAGATATATGAGGGCATCAGAACCCCAGGAAATAGAGGTCCCACTCATCATCAGCCTCAACACCAATACGATCACATCTTCATTGTATTAAGCTTTCTCGGAACAAGCTCTTTGACCAACAAAACCATAATGTATCCAAGTCTCTCATCGCAGCCTCCGTGGCTCTCCTTCTCAGTTTGTCTTTGCAGACGACTACAAGGGCAATGGAAACGTTGACATGACAATCGGTTCCGATGGACCTATCTTCCTCGGTAAGTCCTCACCTCCAAATTCTCTCACCTCGCAAAGTCGGATCTCCCCTCTAATCAATACCACAGGCGACCAAACCCCCTGGTCCGTCCTCAACTCCCTCAACCAACACTGCAACGGACAAACCTGCAACGCCGACCCCTACACCATCGCCACCACCTTAACCAACATCAATTCCGGCACCATCACCGTAACAATCGTCGACGCCACGATATCCAAGGACAACGAACTCGCCGGCATGGTCGAAGCTCTCAAGAATCTCGCTTCTCAGCCTCAGATCCACATGGTCAAGACAGAGAAATACTGTCCCGGCGATGATGGGACGACACCTCCTCCGCCAGGTGGTCGTCTTGCTCGTCGAGATGTGACTTATGACCAGGAGAATAATTCTTCGATTGATCAGTAGAGTACTGCTGGTATGTCCAATTTCCAACTTCAAATCGGCCTCCCTCATCTTCCGAGAATTGTATAAGTGAGTGACACAGTTAACTACTAGATATGATTTTCTCCAGGCGCATTTTACATCCGCGTCAACGACGACGCAGGTAACCTCCAAAGCGAAATCCGCGTCGCGCTTAAAGCAGGCGTGAACGATGATGAGCTGTCCAAGACGCTGTGCTCGGATTTGGCGACCGTGGGAGGAGCTGTCGCGGGAGCGTTTTTGGGTGGTGCTGCGCTTGCTGCTGGTAAGTCATATACCTCGATATCTGTTATCTTACCTCCACCAAAGTTCTGGTATACTATGGTATGAGAGTGCGATGCTGATGTTTACGACTTCAAATAAGATTCTCTCTCGCTTCGCTTGCTTGTGGTGCGCTTTAAGGGTGGCCTGGGAGCTGTTCGAAGGAAGCTGGATGGATACCTGCACTGGATTATGCTGCGGACGCGAAGAGGATGCTGTTGATTGCCAGCTTCTATGTTTCAACCGATTTAGAGGAAATACGAGGGTTGTGGGACATTTCTATTTACTTCATGCGAATTCTGTTGTTTGGTAATCTTAGGTCTGAAACAATAATTACTTGTAAACAAGCATGCGATGAATGATCCGAAGGTGATTGCGGCTGTGAATTAGGATAACAAAAGTAGCTTTTTGAAGCATAAGGGACTTTGACCTTGATCGGGCGTCTTTATAAAACGTTTTCTTCACGCTTAGGTTCAGCTGTTGACAGAGAAACTCGCTTAAGCATGTCACTGCAAGTACCGCAAGTACCATAAGTACGGAGCCTGTTGATAGACATACAATCTATATTGTTAAGGGGTTGTTAAATGACGGCAAAGTTGTTGTATTGTTTGATTACGAGAAACAATGGGTTGACGGTGTCGGAGATATTGCGATATGGCACTGCACCTGGTGGGCGTCAATGGAGCTCGGAAGGTGTGCAAATGGGGAAAGTTCGCGGCAGGAGCAGATATGAGGAGGGGAATAGAACTGTAGAACGGGTCAACTTGAATTCAATCGGTCTAATGATACTCCTTTCAGAACCAATACTGTCAACAGGTACCCAGCATCTCGTCGTATACCTCTTTGTGACGCTCTATCCTAGTACTCAAGGCCACTGCCATGATCCAAATCTACTTCTTTCCTTGCCAATTGTAGACCAATCTGACTTTCAGCACCTCACTTCCCTTACTAACCACCACCCTCCTGGTATAATATCTCTTCCCATCCACAATCGCAAACCCCCAAATCTGCCTCGCCGTCCACCCCTTCTCCTCATTAACCGCCAGACTCTCAACATGCTTCTCCCCATCCGGACCCGCAACCTCTTCCTCGCCCTCAAGCCATCCCTCCTTCAAGAAATCATCATCAATCTCCTGGAAAGAGCTCCAACGCGCCTTGCCCTTGACGTTACCGAAGACGTGGTCATTGTGTGTGTGCTCGACCCAGTTGAGCGCGCGCAGCTCGGTCGTGCCTTTGACGCCGCCGGTTGCGGTCTGCTCGATGTCGATGTGGGTTATGTTGTCTTCGGTGTATTGCTTTGTGTGGAGGGTGACGGTGGCGAGGGAGATGGCTTTGCGTGTCCACCAGCCGATGCCTTGGAGGGCGAGGACGGCGTCGGTATCGTCGGAGAGGGTTTTATTCTGGAGTATGTCAGCTTGGGTAGAAAGATTGGGGAGAGCAGGAAAGAGAGGTCGTACCATGACCCATTGACCCGTGAGGTCCTTGAGGGTGACTTCTGCTGGAGCTGCCATTGTTGTGTTGATTGATGCTTTTGGAATGAACGGTATTTGGTAATTAACAGCAGCGGGCTCGATAAATAGGTGGGAAGGTATTTGTCAATCAGCGAAATTTGCTTCTTGCGAGTGAAACGTCAGGTAGTGGATAGGAATGGTTGAGGCGTGGATATGGTACAAAGTTGATGTATCGGAGCTGTCAATGCGGGGTCAGGATCCAAGGCTATGCAAGTGCCAAATCGGGTATGCAAGAAGTAGGAACAACAAATGTCAACAATTGGAAATTAGGAGAGACGGACACCCGGTACTTATTTATGTTCGTAGCCTCTGCTCAGCCTTGACATGAAACTCCACAATAAGCCGAGGTAGGTGCATTGCTAGCTGGGTGCGGGAGGAGAGGGGACAGCCTCGTTCACATGTGTCGTTGCAACAGGTTGCTTCCCCATTCGCTCGAAGGAGTTTAGAGTATTTGCCAAGGAGATGCGGAGAGCAGCAAAACAGGCAAAGGCCGGAGAGGAGGACAAGGCTGTGGGTGAGTAAACATGGGCTTCTGACTGGCCAATGCTTTGAGCAGAGTGGAGAATGCTGCACGAGAGTGCCGACCGCCGATGCGAAGCGAGCGATATCGCCAAATCAAAAAGTTTCGAGACTGGAACTAGACGAGAGAGGTGTGAATCATCTTCTGACCGTGCTTCTTTCTCGACCAAAGCTTCGTTGAGAGCACACAACACTCGGAGTCGGAGATTGGTACAGGAAAGGCAGGGCCATTGGATCGCATCTCAGCTTGCGCATTGTTCAACTGGGCTTGATTGCTTCAGAATCGTTTCTCATTCCGCCGTGGCAGATCAACATCAACATGTTGCTCCCACAGCTGAGAACAAGGGCGAATGCCTCACTTCTCATCTCGAGAAGAACTTCACAATACATGTTAGTCCTTCCGTCACATCTGCGAGCAATTCTGACATCCTGCAGACGCTCAATCTCTACCACAACCTCTCTCCGAAATGACGAACCCAAACTTAATAAGGTGTCCGCCGCCATCACACAACCCAAGTCCCAGGGAGCCTCACAAGCTATGCTATACGCCACCGGTCTGACAGATGAGAGGCGGAGCAAAGCTCAGGTAGGAATCTCGTCAGTATGGTACACAGGAAACCCATGTAATATGCATCTTCTGGATCTCAATCACCGAGTGAAGGAGGGTGTAGAACGGGCAGGCTTGGTGGGATACCAATTCAACACCATTGGAGTCTCGGATGGAATATCTATGGGTACGAAAGGCATGCGATACTCTCTCCAGTCGAGAGATTTGATTGCAGACAGTATCGAGACTGTCATGGGCGGTCAATGGTATGATGCCAATATCTCAATTCCAGGTTGCGACAAGAACATGCCTGGTGTCATGATGGCTATGGGAAGAGTCAACCGTCCGTCTTTGATGGTCTATGGTGGTTCAATTAAGCCAGGTTGCTCTGCCACACAAAATAACGCCCCGATTGATATCGTATCTGCTTTCCAGGCTTATGGTCAATTCATCACCGGCGAGATCACGGAAGAGGTCAGAGACGATATTATCCACCACGCCTGTCCTGGTGAGGGAGCCTGCGGAGGAATGTACACGGCCAATACCATGGCTACAGCTATTGAAGTTATGGGCATGTCCCTCCCGGGCTCATCGTCTAATCCCGCTCAATCCCAAGCCAAGTACCTGGAATGTCTCGCAGCAGGAGGAGCCATCAAAGTCCTCCTCCAAGAAGATATTCGTCCCCGCGACATCATGACCCGCAAGGCTTTCGAGAATGCCATGATTGTCGTAAACATCACTGGTGGTTCTACCAACGCCGTCCTCCATCTCATCGCCATCGCCGACAGCGTCGGTGTCAAGCTCACCATCGAAGATTTCCAAGCCGTATCAGACCGCACGCCCTTCCTCGCAGACCTCAAGCCCTCCGGAAAATACGTCATGAATGACCTTTTCAACATCGGCGGAACTCCCTCCCTCCTCAAGTTCCTCCTAAAAGAAGGTGTCATCGACGGCTCAGGTATGACCGTCACCGGCCAAACGCTCGCAAAGAACCTCGAATCCGCACCCGACTTCCCCTCAGATCAAGATATCATCCGACCATTCTCCGCACCCATCAAGGAAACCGGCCACATCCAGATCCTCCGCGGATCTCTCGCACCAGGCGGTTCAGTTGGTAAGATCACCGGCAAGGAAGGACTGCGCTTCGTTGGTAAGGCGAAATGCTATGATGACGAAGACGACTTCATCGCTGCTCTCGAGAGAGGCGAGATCAAGAAGGGCGAGAAGACCGTTGTGGTCATCCGCTACGAGGGACCAAAGGGTGGCCCCGGCATGCCCGAGATGCTCAAGCCTTCTTCAGCCATCATGGGCGCCGGTTTGGGCAAGGACGTTGCTCTTATCACAGACGGACGCTTCAGCGGTGGATCGCACGGTTTCCTGATCGGACATATCGTCCCCGAAGCACAGGAGGGAGGACCAATCGGATTGGTTAGAGATGGTGATGAGGTTGTCATCGATGCGGAGACGAGAGTGTTGGATCTGATGGTTGAGGAGGAGGAGTTGGTGAAGCGGAGGAAGGAGTTTGTTCCTAAGCCGGCGAAGTATACGAAGGGGACGTTGGCGAAGTATGCCAGGTGCGTGAGTGATGCTAGTCATGGATGCATTACAGACGGAGAGTTTGTTGCTGCGTAGATGGACGGTGCAGACTCTGACGCCAGAGGGTCACGGGATGGGTTGAAAGTGAAGAACTGTATTTTATCTGTTTTCTGGAATCGGAAATGGAATCCAAAAGTCTTTACGTTGATTACCTACCATCCTGTATTCCCGTTTCCCGATGGAGTTCTTTTGGACTGCCGGCAAGTGAGCAGAATCGTTAATCAAAGCAGGATATACATATCTGTGCTGCCGGTACTACTCGACATCTTGTCTTCCTGAGAAGCGAGCTTTCTTTTCCAGGTTCAGTAGGGAGTGTTGATCGTCTAGTTTCGCTTACAGACCCGACTTCGTTACGTCAATATGACAACGAGCTCCACGAGGAAGTGATGCTCGAAGCCCTTTCACACAAGCAAGGAGCGATTGTGTTCACTAATCATAGTGGGTCCAATTTCATATCTCTATCTGTGTCCAAGTATGAGGTACAACCCAAACAAAACCAGCATGTATCATCCATGCCCTTCCCTCCCTTCTAATCCAACCGAAAACGCCCATGTAAAGCGAAGCAAAGCAATTCATTCCACGAAACGATATCCAATAGTACAGTTATACATTCCACACCCAACCCACACCTCTCAAATGCCCACCACAAGACCTCAGTTCTTCCATCTTGCCCCTCATCACCTCAATACTTCGGCAAATACCTCACCCCACCGACCGGACACCCACCCCGGCCAACCTTCCCCACCGGCTCACTCGGCACAAACTCCCCCTCCTGCAAACTGCCCTTCACATTGAAACTATACCACACCTCATTTAACCTATTCCCTCTACACCTAACCAACACATCCATGCCCGTCACCTTCTTCAACGCAGCCTCGATCTCTTCACGGCGGTAGGTCGTGCTGGTGGAGGGGACGATGCCAGAGGAGGCGAGAGCGGTGTAGGTGTCGAGGGTGCGGAAGAGGGAGACGGCGCGTGTGAAGAAGGAGATGACTTCGTCTCCTGACGAGTAGGATGGGGTGTAGCAGGATGGAGAGAGCGTGTTGATGCAGGTTCCGTGTTTGTTCCATTCGTGTTCCCAGAAGGAGTCGGCGGAGCCGCGGTTGGGGAGCCAGTAGGTTTGCATGAAGTCTAGGAGGGAAGAGGTGCTTGTTATTGTTGTTGTGGCCGGTGCTGTTGAAGGCGCGAGAGATGTGTTGGAGGAGGAGAGGATGGCGGTTATGTTGTGGTACATGGGTGCTGCGTTGCAGAAGGTTGGGTAGGAGCCATCGCAGAGATCAGGCCTGTGGTAGGGAAATTGAGTTAGCTTTGTGCCATATCTGAAGACGAGCCTTGGTCTCTGTCAAGCTCAATGACTCACCAAAGTCCATGCAATGTCCAACTATCCGCCGGTCCCACACTAGGCGTTGTATCCCAGAACTGCGTCTGCAGAAGCTGTCCTCCTGGATATATAAAGCAGCAAGAATCACCGAAACTTGTGCTGTTGTGGCAGGAGACTGGACTGTCGACTGGGCAGGTATGGTCGAAGGTTGATTGGGCGTCAGCTGGGAAGGTGAAGGGTGACTGTGAAGACGAGGCAGGCGGTGTGTTAGAAAGGAGAGGAAGCTGTGCGAGGTTCAGAACATTCGCTGCGTATTGTGTGAGGGTTTGAATGGAAGGCATGGTGTCGTTGTGTTGTCTCGTGGTGGGGCCCTAGGTCGTGTTGTTGATACTGCCCGCGATGCCTTGACTTTGCTTTCTTCTTGTAAAAATGAGGAGGGGTTGGCCCCTAGCGTTCCAAGGAGGGTTGTGGAAACAGAAGCTGTATTGATAAAATAGGTAGAGAGGATTTATAGTGGCTCAAATGGTTATCGATGTTGATTTTGGCATTCCAGGCAGAGTTGCAGATCGAAGTGGCAGGTGAGGTGGATGAAGCTCCCGCATCACAGAACAGCTCAAGTGGGGCAGCTTGCATGCTGCATGATCCCTTGACTCGGGTGCAGCCGAGACGTGGAATCCCTGTATCGCCCCGCCAGTGCTGAAGGTGTTGACATTTGCTCAAGCGAGGAGCGAACGGCTTGCTGGAAACAAAGCTTTATTTCTCTCGAATATCAAGAGCATTTAATATCAATGGACAGGAAATTGGAGATGCTGCTTGTCTCTCAATGGTTTGCTCATCAAAGTCGAGCCGTGCTTGATAAAGTGCTGATCATGCGGCAGAATTTCCCTTGTGATCTAGATAAGGTATTTGGCATTGCCTTTTTCTTTGAATGGCGAAGTGAACTCTGCAATTGTTGTATTACTTGGACCTTTATCTCAGAGAGTTCAGGACTCTTTTGGGTTTTGTAACACTATGTCAATGCAAGACGTTGATAATCTCGGAACGGAGATAGTGCAAGGCGTTGTGGGCCTCTAACACTCGAGGTATGATGTCCCCTTCTAAAATCCCCTTGCTAAGTATTATGGCAGACAAGTCCCGAACGGATGTGGAAACTTCTTTCTTCATCACATCTTCCACGTCATCTTTTCATCCGCCCCTATCGTATACTTTTATTGTTTGATGAACTTTCGTGCTCTAATTTACCCTACAATATCTCGTTCTGACCTCCATACCGAATTCGTTTATATTCGACAAAGGTCTCGACTAGATTCGATACCCAGAACCTGAAACTCTTGTCTTCTCCTCCTTCATCTTTCATCTCTCCTCAGCGACTGCACCAGAATGCTCCTCCTGGTTGCATGGCAATGCGGCTGACCTGACGGCAGGAGATCGATCCCGCATAGGCATTACGATCCACACAGTTACCGGGCTCCTTGGCCCATATCAAGCGACTTTGTCGTGTATTTATCCTCTTCTACAGACCGGACACGTCTTTGTTACATCCCGAGCATACCAACCCTCGGCACAGGCGAAATGAAACATATGCCTGCATTGAAGCGTGTAGATAGATTCGCTGTCTTGGATGCTTTCGAGACAGATTGCACTAATACAATGTATCAGTATCGGAGAATCGGCATTTTACTCGTAGAAATTTCGACATGATCTAAATTCACGAAACAAAGTGACAATATTGATTTGTGACAAGAACAATTTTGGGCAGGTCAAGACATCCTCAGGACTCACCAGATATCCCTTTCCCAATATGCTTCAGGGCTCGTTCGCATTTGAATACCATCTTCGTCGTTAGGTTCTTTCTGCATGTGTAAAGCTTTCCATTCTGCGAATGATTGACCGCTTCCTCTGAGGACAGCTTTTCCATCTGTGTTACGATTGTAAACTAGCTTCTGCATCCTACGGCGCCGAAGGTACCGAGTTGTTGTGCATCTGTTATGATGCATTAGATATTTAGAATGATGATCTGCGAGCTGTACAGATTGTTGTATAGAATACAGTGGGCAAATACGTACAGCACGAAAGCAAGAAATGAGAGTCCTAATACGACGCCCACGAATACCATTGCCATGTTACTGCGTGTCGATGTCGATGTATCCCGAGTTTCTGGAACTTCACTTGCTGATGCATTCTTTCCTTCAAGTGACACAGGTGTCACTGGGTCTGGTCTTGTTCTGGCTACCATCGGCAAACGCATAGCTATTGAAGGCCACTGCGATGTCTCGAGCCCTAGTCCGAGATAAAATTGACTGTAATCCCAGTTATCTCTCAGAACAATTTGTGGCGTGCAGCGATATATACTAGTCAAACTACAGGGCTTTATCGGACCACCAAACCACATTTCTCACAGACATGGCAAAGATATCGTCATCGCCCATCACGCGCAGTCGAATTACCATGCTTCACACATGTCAAGAATCTTGACCGTTCTTGGAAAGACTTGGCGGACTTGCCATAGGGCTGTGTATTTTGCTGTGGGCAGAAGTGGTGCGATGTTGGGCTTGGGGTACTTGGCTTGGCTTGGTGTTCGGCTACGCGGCAACGGAGACGAATGTGAGGCGAGGGGGAAGGTCGTTTGTTTGTTTACTTACTCCACACTAAAGAGAAGTCCGGGCCTTTTCCCAAACAGAAGAGCTGTGAGGCATACGGGCTCTTCTGAAGTTGCTGCATCTCGTGTACATAAATTCATCGTTTCCATTTTTAATCTAGTCCTTGGACTGCTATCTAGTCTAAAAGCACTATTTCGTTTCGTTTCTTCACTTTCACCATCAATCTCACTAGCTCCAACACATCCCCTCATCTCACACTCACACTCACACACGCACACACCCCTCTCCTCCTGTCAATCAACTCGTCCAGCAGCAACTCCAGTCATCAAGGCACTCTCAGCATCCCCCTTCTTCCCGGCCTGCTTCCTAAAATACACCCTCTTCGCAAACTTCCAGGCCTCACACCCGGCAAAGAACAACACACTCTCCACAGCCACAATGCCCCACTCCCACGATATTCCCTTATGCTTGAATACCACCGTGTTCAGTGTCGGGATATACAAGGTAGGGAAGATAGTCACGAAGCCGGCGATGATGGACCAGAAGAGGAAGCTGTTCTGGCGCACGTCATGGTACCACTGTGTGAAGTACTTTGTGGATTTCGGCTGCATGCGGAAGAAACTGCGGCGGAAGTTGACCATTTCCCAGGCGAGGAAGAGCGCGAACCAGGTTAAGCAGACGAAGGTTGTGGCGCGGGCGCGGAACCTGTGGTGGATGTCAGTGTACTGTATTTCACTTAAAATAGTTGTGGCAAGGATTGACTTACACTAGGTCACAGCTGTCGTTGTACTTTGTGTTGCAGCCGGTTCCGAGGTTGCCATCGCCGAACCAGAAGACGACGATTACGAACGATGCGACGCAGAGAGAGGCCATCCAGAATCCGTACACGACCATGTCGAGCATGACTTCGAGGGTGAAAACACCTTGCTTGAGCTAGAACCTAGTCAGTGTTGCGCTCTGATAATCCATATCCAGCAGAAAGAGGGGTTGGTAAACTCACATTATGTGGTGGACGAGACATGATATCCGGAGCAGCAACCTCCATACCCAGCCCCATGTCGGGCATACCCGACGTAACCATAATGACCCAGAGAATCTCCACTGGCGCAAGTGGAAACACAGAGTTCCCACTGTTATCCTTGAAAGCCAGACCAATCAACAGCGTACAAGCCTGCGCAATATTCTCCGCCAACAAATGCAACACGAACTTCTTGATGTTATCAAAGATCCGACGTCCTTCCTCAATAGCGTTCAAAATCGACGCGAAGTTATCGTCTGTGAGGACGATATCCGAGGCGTCTTTGGCGACGTCAGAGCCGGCTTGACCCATGGCGATTCCGACGTCGGCGCGTGCGAGGGAGGGAGAATCGTTGACGCCGTCGCCGGTCATGGCGCAGAATTTGCCGCGGCGATGGAGCGCGTCGATCATACGGACCTTGGTGGTTGGTGTACAGCGTGCGATGACTTTGGGGAGCAATGGTAGGGCGTCAACTTGGTCGTCGGTGAGCTTGTCGAATTGTGTGGCAGTCATGACGAGTGCGTTTGCGGCGGCGGAAGACATCGATGGGAGTTGGGATAGGGAGGGGACGATGCCGATTTGGCGGGCGATGGCTTCGGCTGTGCTGGGATGGTCGCCACTAAAGACTGTTAGTATTCTGGAAACTGTGTAGGGAGGATATCAGACTCACGTCAACATGTGAACGGCAATGCCAGCGCGAGCGCAGCCTTTGACTGCCTCAGCGGATTCTGGGCGAGGTGGATCGTAAAGACCGATGAGTCCGCGGAAAGTGAAGGTATGCTCTATGGTTGCTCTGTCGACACCTTGGGTCTCGACATCTTGAGAGATGGTCTTGCTAGCAAAAGCCAGGACTCTAAGTCCCTGCTTTGCCAAAGTTTCGACGTTGATGTGAATAGTTGTCTCGAGTTCCTGAGTCATCGGAATTGGAGTCTTGCTACCCTGGTATTGGATACTGGTGCAACAAGGAAGGATCCTCTCAACCGCTCCCTTGGAGAAGACGTGGCGCTGAGAAGAACCGGCCTCGGCGTAGATTGTTGACATTCGCTTACAGTCGGAGTCGAAGGGGAACTCGGCTATTTCGACCCATTCCGCTTTCTCTCCCTTCGTTAACGTATTGCGATTGTGGTTGAAGCGGGATGCAAAGACTTGGATCGAAATCTCAGTTGGGTCTCCACGAGCTTTCCAGACGCCTTCTTCGTCCTTCTCCACTTGGGCAATGTTAGCGAGTGAAGCAATGTGGAGATAACTGAGAAGGTCGGCATCTTCGGTATCGAATTTGGGGTGGCCGTCTGCCTCTTCTTTCTCGTTTTCCCCTTGGTCTTGTCGAGGGCTGCCTGGAAGGAAGCGGATTTCGCCAATCTCGGGGTTGAAGGGTTCGTTTGTGTTGCCAACAGTGTAGGTACCAGTTGCGGCGACCCAAGCCTTTTTGACGACCATGCGACCTATGAATCATTTAGCGAGATAAAATTGAGTTGATTAGTCATGAAAGTTACCTTGGGTCAGAGTTCCGGTCTTGTCAGAGCAAATGTTCGTCACAGCTCCAAGCGCCTCGAGAGAGTCCATCTTTCTGACGATGACGTTTCTTTGTGACATGATCTTCGTTCCGACGGCCATGGTGATGGTAAGCACGACGATCAACGATGCCGGAATCATACTGAGACCGGTCGCGACAGCATAGATGATGATTTCATTGGCTCCAGAGAAGGAGTTTGCTGCTTCAACTATGACGGCACAGATCAGAGCGATGATGAAGAGAAGAATGGCCAATTTGGACAATTTGCGTGCAAGCGGAGTGCCGACATTGACTCCCATAAATCTTCCGATAGCATCGGTACTGGTGAGCGCCCAAGCCTCGACGTGGCGGTACGACTTGACTTTGCCATTCTTCGAGACATGAGGCTTGCGACGTTTAGAGTTTCCGTCGCGGAGGGCAGTAGCAATAGAACCAATCTCGGTTTTCATTCCCTAGGTATATCAATACTGATATCTAGGAGCCTATAACGGAGAACTTACAGTTGAGACAACAATACCCTTGGCTCTTCCCTTGGTTACGGTTGAAGAACTGTATGCAAGGTTCAATCGATCGCCGGGACCGGTCTCCTCATCGAAGACAGCATCATAGACCTTGGCAACAGGCAAAGATTCCCCAGTAAGTAGAGCTTCGTCGGTCTCGAAATTGGTCGCTTCAATCAGTCTAGTTGAGATGGATGTTAGTTACGACTTCTATAAACCATGTATGCAATAGATCTCTTCTTACCGAACATCCGCAGGAATAATGTTTCCAGTAGACAATTCTACCAAGTCTCCGGGAACCAGTTCTGCGGAAGCTATGACTTCGGACGAGCCATCTCTGACAACTTGAGCGGTGGGCGAGCCGAGAGCTTTGAGAGCACCCATGGTCTTCTCCGCTGCGTACTCTTGGAAAAAGCCGACGACGATATTCAGGATGATGACTAGCGAAATGACACCTCCTTCGATCCAGGACTGAATGGCAAAGCTGACCACCATTGCCATGGTGAGGACTAGCATCATTGCATTGGCGATTTGATTGATGAGAATCTTAATTGGTTGGACACCAGGTCCATCATCCAGTGCATTCTTTCCGTAGAACTGGAGCCGAGATGTAGCTTCGGCTTGAGAAAGTCCAACAACGGAATCCGATCCAAGCTTCTCAATGACTTGGGCTGCTGTCATCGTGTGAGGCTTATCTGCTCGTATAGAGGACGAGCTGTCGCCAGAGCTGTTGAAGGAAGCCGCCCCCACTACTGAGGGTTCCTTCTTGTCGAGCGCCATGCTTGCGGTTGTGGACTGGCAATGGGGATGATTTTTGCAAAGTAGTATATGATTGGAAAATGAAACAACAGAGAGGGCGTCCAGCGGCTATGTCTTGCTGACCTGCAGTGCTCTCCTTGAGAAAGTATATTCGTTTCCTCCGAACTTACCTTGGGCTATATGTATCTAGTTGTGGGGATGGTGAGCCCCATCTTCAACGCACATCAAATGCCTCTTCCTGTAGCCAAGATATCTCCTACAGGACTCACCGCATTTTCAATCGGACTAAACATAACTGAAGCAAGCTAAGTCATGAATAACCTCGAATTTTGGCCCCCCAGATCCAAAAAAGTGTTCGAACACCTGGAGAAGAGAACGCCTCTTCGGCACTTTGCGCCAACAACATTGTTTCAATGTGCTCCTAGGATGAGCAAAATCGTTCCTGAAACAAACACAGATGGAATGGGCGGGATTCTATGGGGATTTCTTCTGAATTGAAGTTTGGAGTTTCCCATGTCGAGGGGGATTTTCGGTCTCGGAGCATATCGCCAAGTATATCCAAGGGATTGAAGATAAGGTCGATCGTGCTCGTCGCAAGCCCCCGATTCATGCAACTGCAGTAGTATCTAAATATACCTTCCGTAAGAAAATCGCTCACCAGAAGCGCGTTGCGATTGTTCCGGCGACATGACTTCACAGGGCACAAATCAGAGGAGGCGAATATCCGCGCCGAGCTGCCAATTGTTGCCGAGACTCTCGGCACAAAAACTTGTGGTGTCCAAGGCCGCCTCCACATCCGACTACATCCGCTGACATAATCTGCCAATGTTTTTATCCCTGGGGACTCCGGACTTTCTCCAGCCTGTCACACAGTCGCAGACTCGCAGCATGCAACATTGCGACCATACAAAATACTGGTAATCGACTGCCAATAAGTTTCATGGCCTCTTGCTGTACAACTGTATCGGAGAGCCTTCGGCGGCTGATAACAGATCCCACGTCAGAGCCGTGCGGCTCAGGTGGTTGGAGAGACTGCTCGAAGTGAGGGACTGGATGTCCCAGAGTTCCCAAATGTCCCCGATACTTGGTCATAGGAGGTCATCAGATGGTATGGGGTAGGAATAATCCGGAGGCACGATTCGGAGTATCTAACATCAGCCGAGTCGAGTCTTTCTGTCAAGCTGTCAATCAACGCGATCGGGGTCTCAAGTTGTCCCAGAAGATCAAAGGGGTCCTCCTTTACCAGATCTCGTGCTGATCTAGCTAGACTCTGACCCTGGCATGACTTGATTCAGTTGTTGACTATCACTACTTTTTCAGAAGGAAAAGCATATTACAATTTGAAAAGCATAGGCGGCCGAGGCACGGAGATCCTCCTGGCTCGCCAGGGCTCACACAGGGATCCCGCGTACAAGAAAACTTGTGTCTCGACCAAGGCTCTTGGAAGTTGCAATAGTGGGCAGAATTCGCTGGGGTTTTCTTCTCAAGCAGGTTCGGTTTGTTTGGGCTTTTGCCGCTTTCAAGCCCTGTGGATCACGATATCTCAGCCTCCCGCTCGCACCCCCACTCCATTTGATAGTTGTTATTACCCGAGACAAGACTGATTGGTTGGCGGCAAGACATCTTAGACTCACAAGAAAATTGGCAGTTCCAGGTACGTGCTGAAGATAACGCGCCGGGTCCTATGGTGGCTAGTGTTGTGTTTTGATATTTCAGAGACCTCAAACTCAAGAATTTCTTGGAGTGCACCAGAATGGAGACGTTGATCAAGGGGAACCTGTGTTTCTTTTTGAGCAACCTTATGTTTCCAGAATTATGGAGCCTTCCAAAAATAGAGGATCTACAATCTGTCCGGGTACTACTATCTAGGCACGGCAAAGATTTCGTCGTTCTACTCTTAAAGTTCTCCTGCCTCATTCCCCGTCCTGCCGATTGTCATCTGCTGGTTTGATGAGGATTTGCGCTCTCTTCTTTGTTCTGTCTTTTTGAACTTTGTCTCGATTCAGGAAATCGAGTCTTCTCTTCGTCCAGCATCTTCCATTCTTCTTTCATTTTCTTCGATCAACGCCATCACAACCATTTCCCTTTTTGTTCTCCGATATCAAACGCCACAATGCCGTCCTTAGATGTCAGCGAGTTGAACATAGTGCTCGCGATCTTGGGCACTTTCATCGTGTTGTACGGTTGGATATCTGTCAAGATAAAGGCACAATGGTACTTGGGAGAAGCCTGTAAGTAGATCCACGGTACCGGTACTGATGCGGTCATAATCTGACCATTTACCATAGTACCCGCCGTGGTTATTGGAATCATGTTGGGTCCAATTGCAGCCAAGTTCTTGGATGCTGACCGCTGGGGCTCCGCTGCACCTGAACAGATGGGTGCCATCACACTCGTACGACTATTTTTCCTCCCTACCCAAGCACTTGTTTAACTGTTTACAGGGCGTTGCAAGAGTGGTTATTGGTGTTCAACTTGTTATTGCCGGCTTTCAGCTTCCTGCCAAGTATCAGCTGAGAGCGTGGATTCCCATGATGATCTGTTTGTTGCCGGTCATGACAATCATGTGGCTGTTCACAACCGGTTGCATCTTGCTCACTGTTCCTAAACTCACCCTCGTAGGTCGCGCTATATTCACGATCTAGCAATTACGACTGACATACACAGCTTACTGGCCTGGTCATTGGATCCTGTGTTACCTGTACCGATCCAATTCTTTCCCAAGCAATCGCGAAGGGCCCCTTCGCCGACAAGTATGTGCCACGAGCCCTACGAGAGATCATCAGTTCTGAAGCAGGAGCAAACGATGGGTTCGGATTTCCCTTCCTTATGCTTGCAGTCTACTTGATCCGCTTTGCAGACGTCCCTGGCGCAGGCGAACACACTGCTGAAAAGGGAGCTGAGGCCGCAACCGAGCTTGCTGGCAATTTCACAACCGCAATTGTTGAAAGGGCGATGTTACATGTCCGAGAGGAAGAGGTTGGAAGACTTGGTGGAGGCGTCGGTATTGCACTCGGGACCTGGGCAACTGAAACCTGGGTCTATATCGTTTTCCTCAGTGTTCTTTACGGCATTGTCGTTGGATACGGAAGCGCAAAAATCGCCAAGTTCGCACTTCGAAGGTACGTAGACTAGCAGAGATGTTGCGAGTACAGCTAACAAGAGTCCAAGGAAATGGATCGATACCGAGAGTTACCTTCTGATGCCCACTGGTCTCGGTCTCTTCCTCATTGGCACCTGTGGCGCTATCGGTACTGATGACTTGCTCGCTTGTTTCGTGGCTGGCAATGCTCTCAACTGGGATGGTCAATATCTCGCCGAAACCGAAGCTCTTCATGATGAAGTCAATTCATGTATGGATGTTCTTCTCAATTTTGGAGGCTTCATGTATATTGGTATCATCATGCCTTTCTCCGATTTCCACCAGCCGGACACCACGGGCCTTACAATCCCACGTCTTATCGGACTCGGCTTCTTGGTCCTTATTTTCCGCCGCATTCCAGCAATTCTGATAACTTACAAATTCATGCCAACATGCGTGAAGAACTGGAAAGAGGCACTATTCATGGGATACTTCGGACCAATTGGTAAGTGTTAAGCTATTTTAAGTTGCGCGGACTAACAGTCTCCTAGGTATTGGCGCGGTATTTTACATTGAGCACACCAAGCATCTTTTCCCCGAGAAAGGACAGGCAAGCGATGCCGAGGTCAATGATCTGACAGCAGTCATGGTTCCAGGTAAGAATTCTGGCTCTCTGCACCCAACCCCTCTAACATTTTGTAGTTGTCTACTGGCTCGTCCTTTTCTCCATCGTCGTTCACGGTCTCTCTATTCCTGCTCTCAATCTGATCTACAAGTGGCGCGGTATCCCAGCCATTCAAGAGGACGATCCAACAGAGATTCTCGTGCTGTCAAATAACGCAGCACTGCCTAAGAACTCGAAAGCAAACCCCAACAGAAAGTCCATCTTGGTCCATAATCGTTTCTCAGTAGCACCTAGACCAAATATTAGTGGGCCAACTGATTTGTCCCGTTGGAACTCGGCCGGTGACAGACAAGTATTCGGCAAGAGAGATAGTATGGACTCAATCGATTTGGAGAAGTTGCGCCAGATTCAATGAAATAGGTTGGATGAGTGGGGAGGGGGCGTTGTGAGAGGCGTGGAAGGGTTTTGGGGGTTTTGTTGCTTCGAGAGTAAATTTAGATTTGAACTTGAATCTACCACAAAGCTTTCCTCCAATTTTGTCAAATATACTTTAATCCTCTATCCTTGGATATCTGTTTTTTTCTATCATGCACGAAAATCGACGCCAGTGAATTGCTTACATGATCCAGACTCCTGCTGGATACATTGGCCCTTCGATACAGAAAAGAAGCGATGCTGTGATGTGGAGGCTGCAAGTGCTGACTCTCGCGAATTGGGCTTGCTCTCGAGGATGCACATATTGTCTCGCAAAACATCTATCTAGAACCCCTGGTTTCATAATTGCATCTAAAAAGCCCCAAATATCCTGTTCCAACCATGGCTGCACGTAACCCAGCCCCTGGAATGCTAAATATTGGCAGTGGCTTGCCGAGCCATCTTCGAGACCCGCCAAGGGTGTTTTTGGTAACACCTCTCCCAGCCTCCGAGAGTTGATCAGAACTTGGCTAGACAAGTCACAGCACGCGCCCGTGGGCATGTGCTTGATGTGGACCCATTCATGGTTCAGCTGGGAGTTTGGGGAGGCATGCAGTGGAACTCCCTTTGCCCAGCGGCCTCGGATCCTACCGGCTCTATTGGTCTTGGTACCGTCATATGCTCAACTTGACTTTGTTCATTAGTCGGGGTCGTTCTTCTATTTCTTGTTGTCTCTTATCCTTGGCATAAATCATTCTATTCGTTTGATATCACAACAACTTCGATATCGAGGAGTTTCACTCATAAGAGATCCCCTGGTGAGCGTTATGGCAACATATCGCGGTCACGTTCGCACAAGGCAAGACGCAATTTTGTTATTTGAGGCTTGTCAGTTGGATGTCTTGCCAAAGATTTTGCGCCGTCTCTCACGTAAGGAACGGAAGAATGTGATATCGCCTGGAGCGGTATTTGTTTGGGACGAGGTTGAGGCTGGAATCCAGAGGTGGACAGACGGGAGACTTTGGGGCTCTATTACGCTTTCTGAAGAGTTCATCGTACGACGTGAAATGGAGAGGAAGGCAAGGAAACTGAGCATCGTCCAGGAAAGCACTGCCATGGACGTGGACGGTGAAGCCAGTCGACGTGGAAGTGACGGAGATGTTCAAATGGAAGAAGGCACAACAGATGACTACCATTACAAGAAGAATGGGCTTATTAGGAGATCAATGACCATCACCTCGAATGGGCGCCAGCTTCACTTGGTAACTTATGACGACCCAACTTGTGGATTTACTCCTGAACTCCCGTCCCCGACAAGTGATTCTCTTCTCAAGCATTTGATTGAGGAGAAGATTGCGTCCCGTTCTGCGCCTCCCACCTCGATTTACAGCGACCCCAGATTCAGGCCTGTGAGCCTTCAAGGTGGCCCAGTTACGTGTCCAGAGCCGGTCTTTGGAACACATTTCGATGGCATCATACCATCAGCCCAGCAAATACAGGCTCTGAGTGCCCAGAATGTTCACTGGGGTGTTCCCCCAGCTCAAATACATCAGTGGAACGATACGGTAATGAATCTCTACAGGTTGCTTGCATCAATCTCTCAAAGCCCGACAAATATACCGCAAGTTGCGCAACACGATTCATCACACCGGCAGACTTCTGCTGTCTGCGCAGCAAGCGCATCCATGGTCCCAGGTCTAAATGCTCCTGCGGCACCTCATGCTCAATACTTCCAAATGGTTCAATCGCCCCCATCGCCACCGAGGTCGCCAAAGATCAATCATACTGCTTTTCCAACATCATCTGTCGATGTTCAGCAGACAAGGACCAATACCCCACCGAGCAGCTCATATCACTCCAGCCCACCGAACAATGCCATCGAGATATCGTCTTTAGTCAGTACGCCTGCTGCAATTGACGCTCGATCTGTCAGCTGTCCGCCATGCTCATCCCTTCCGATGCCAGAAGACACCACAGACGTACACCACGCAGGCCTAGAAGCTCACGAGGCAAGCTTTAGAGTGGTAGGAAAGTTGAGCGATACACGTTGGGAAGATGGAAGACGGAAGGAAATTTGCCATCAGACATTGAAGGTTCACAGAGATGATGAGAGGGTTGTGCGTTCTTTGGATAAGAGGTTTTTGATTGATTGACAATCAATTCAGACATCCGCCAGTCAGCAGCGGAGGTCGATGAAAATGCCAATTCTTGTATACTATAGCTTTGGGTCAAAGTATTTAATGGCATCGGGTTGGTTAATTCTGCCCTGTATCTTCACTCGATTCCACAGTGCATCTGGTTATCTGTTCCCTCTCCCCCACAATTGCAGATGGACCCGTTCTACCAGTCTCGCGGCTAAGCGAGAAAGTGAAGATTCTCGGCAACTCGTCATAACACTTGTCAATAATGCTTACTGACCGTTCATCAAACCTTTGGACCGGAGCACCGTCCGTACTCAAATGCAAGCAAAACTCATCTCCAACACATCGCCCTTGTGGTTTCAACTTTCAAGACTTTTTTGTCGATGTACAGGGTGCCATTTATATAGCCAAGTTCTTGTATGCTTAAGCGAGCCGACTGACTCCGGTGCCAATGTTAGCCAAGTAAACACCAAGACGTCAAAGCTTTCTCCCCTCCGTGACTCCGTCAGGTCATGATCATGTTGCTTCGAGAAGCAGTAGTAGCAGTCACACAGAAAGAACGCGAAGGACTGCCAAGATGCTTACAATTCCATCAGCTGTTTGTCGCTGCAAACATGTGGTTTTTGGCTTGGAAGGTGGCGGATATGCTGCGGTATTACGACATGGAAGTCTTGGTCTGGGGCCAACTACTATCAATACATATACTTAACACTCACGCGACATATTTACAACAAGTAGCAAAGCTTTCATCGCCCCCATTGAAGCTTTAACATGGCATCGGAACAACAATAACATTAGAAACCTGGCCACCTTTGTTCCCTAACATTTGGTGCCTTCAAACTTGAAAACTATGTATCTCCTATATCGGAATGCATTCGACAAGAGGAGTGGTGGTAGTTTAGCAAGTCGCGATGTCGATTCGGAATCAACGAGGAGCCCGATGGCGATGGTGTTTGTCGGATCCATCTTGGGATTCGCAGTCCTCGCCTTCGTGATGTGCGTTCAGAATTCCTATCTATCCTTTATCTCTACTATGCTTGAGCTGGACTGTCAGGTGCTATGAACTAGCTGATAGGTAATATAGGTGCACTTGTACTCGCTATCACAGGCGAAGGAGGAATGGACATCATCAGACAAGCCGTCGAGAAACGCAAGGCATCGAGTGCAATATGAAGCATTATTCGGACTGGAAGAGAACACACTCGACTTTCCTGGATCACAGAGAAGCTGAATCGGGGAAAGACAATATGGTGTCCGAATGGGATGTCGCAGTCTGGTAAGTCAAATAAATATGTTTCCAACGACAACGGATAGAGAAGCTTAATGTTACCTAGCGCGATATGTTTGGAGGCTGTGAAAGATCAGGACCCGATCTATGAATTGAAATGCTCGCATGTCTTTCATTTCGGGTGCGCGAAAGCGTGGTATGATCGCCAGGTTGGAAGAACCTGCCCAGTTTGCAGAAATGGCACTGATATCGTCGTCAACGTCCCGATTCGACCAGAAGAACCTTCAGGGTCCTGAAACTCGCTGTCCAGTAGACACATTCTGGAGAGTGCCCTGCTTAATCCTTTTGATCGCGCTGTTGACCTACACGGCACGACCTATCGTATTGTTTGAAAGGCTGTCTGAGACAAGACGAATGAAGCGGAGAAGCGCTGGGGCCATGAGATGAAGTATTTGAGGAAATTGAGGGCGAATCGGCCTGCTGGTGATGAATGATAACATCTTACAAGACTCGCTCATAAGGACAGCCTGACAGCTCATGAGCCAGATACGGATCAGAAATGGACGCCATAAACATAGGCGGAAGTCAATTTATTCTACTACAATACAGAATTAAGCTGCTCCAACGGTATACTAAACAATCTGGCAACACTACTAGGCTGCCCGATGTATTGCGTAGATACGACTCATCATCATCCGGCACCTCAACCTCTTCTGCTTTGACTTTGCACATCTTTACTCACCCGTGAGCAGCAAATGTACTCTTCGATCTCAACCATCCACCATACCTCCACAAGTAGAACATGCCCGCAACGCCCAAGCAGGATAGACCCGCCAATAAACTCACCCCTCCTCCAATCCCCAAGTTGATGAACATCGGTCGCGAGAACAGAATGCAAGCAGCAGCAAACATCGAACGAGACAGATCATTTGCCGCGAATAGACTCGCTGCGTACTTTGGGTATGAGAGTGGCAGATAGACGAACACGCATTGGAAGATCAAAAAGTTCGCGGCGACAAGGATTGTCACCCCAATGAGACTCACTATCCAGTGTACGGCGTGTCTTGCAGTCCAACCAAACATGAAGTATCCCACAGGAAGGAAAATAACTCCGAGAAGAGCTGGAACAAGACGGTGTTCTGGTTCTCGAAGGCCGTTCTTCTTGATGTCTGGGATCAGATATTTGAATTGGTAGATGAGGAAGCCGATGACACCAATCAGACAAGCGACGCCAATGGTAAGAAAGCAGAGGCCGACTTCGCCAATGTTGAAGTGATAGATAGGTGGATATACAAGTTCGAAGACTTCGAAAAAGGAATAATAAATTCCGTAAGTGAGTGATGTCTGTTGTTCTTATTAGTGTCGCTTACAAATTGAAATGAACAGTGCATGAACAGGTACATACATAAATGTTGGTGAATGCAACAGCGGGGTCCTTGACCATGATCTCTATCGGCTTGATGATAGCGTCCAGGAATACTTCCGATGCTTTCAACTTCGCTTGGTCAATCTCGCTCTTCGACTTTATGTTACTGCGACCTGTAAATTTTCGTAGACGCTGCGCTCGTCGGCGGAGAATGTTGTCTGCAGAGGTCTCCGGATACGCGAAAAGGAAGACAATGAGGATTGGGCCTGTGAGCCAGACGATTTCCCAGAGTCCCCAACGCCAACCTTTGGCCTGGACAGCGAATCTGAAAGATGTCAGTACTTCCACAATTCACCCTCATTGAAATCAATGAACTTACCCAGCGATGATAGGGCCGATAGCAGGACCCCAGAAACAAGCCGCCGTCCACGCTGAGAGATAGACAGGTAGCTCCAAGAGAGAATACATATCTCCAACGGAAGCGCCTCCGTTGGCTAGACACGGACTCCCGAAGAATCCAGTAATGAATCTGAGTACCAGCAAGCCAGCATAGTTGTCCACGAGTGCTGTTGGAATCGACAAAATGACGAAAAGAGCGAATGTAGGCACATAAACCCAATTCCTGCCAATAGAGGCAATCTCGCTCAACGGTGCCCATAAGAGAGGACCAACTCCATATCCCACAACATAGATAGCAAGACCTAGTGCTGCCGCTGTATCGCCAACGTGGAATTTCTTCATGACCCCACCTTCTCCGGGGACGTACATGCTCGAAGCTCCATACACAGAGAGAGAGTAAGCGCAAAGTTGAAGAAGAACGATAGATTTCCTGGATGATGGCCACTTCAAGCAAGTCAGCACTGCTACTTCAAATCTTGAACGCCAGAGTCTCAATTACTGGGCTAGGCATGTCTTCGTTTCCGAAGTCTTGCATCGCCGAGAAGCAGCGGCGGGGAAAGCTACATACGTTTTGTGGATTGGCTGGATCGTCGATAGTATACCAATCAACCAAAATAGTACCATCTGCAGTCTTGGTTGGTGCGATAGCGATAGACGTGGTTCTTTCTGCTTCAATCCCTTGCTCGATGTCAAAACGTTCTTGCGTATATGGAGCTGTGGAAGTGCGGGTCAACTCTCGATGGATCGATGAGCCTTTAGTACATGTGCGAGTTGCTTCAACGTCTGGCTGAGTTCTGACGGATTCGAGGTGGAACGGTGTTGGGTCCTGGCGTTGATCGGTCTCGTCGTCATCGAGTTCCTTGTCGGTTTGTTTTTCGTTGACCTCATTGTCACTTTCTGAAGCAGGGGTATGTTGGGGAGCTTTTTCTGCGGACGGTGCCGCGTTATCTTCCTGTTCTAAAAGTGTTTCCTGCCGCATGTTAGTACAGATAATAACGAAATGAGTAAGCTTTCTACCAGTGGAGCCCAATGGAAGTCTTCTCGCTCCTCTGGGTACAGCAAGTACTTGTTCTTGGTCGCGTATCTGATCAATTGGCCCACGGCAGACTCTCTGAATAGCTCCATCTTTGCTTCTGAAGTTGAGGGACTTGACGGAGCTGAAAATTAGACTCTTGCTGGTTTCTGAGCTTGTTCCATTTTCACGAGATATGACAAGATATTTAAGATATCTCAAGGAAGTTGGAACAAAGTCTGCTTATATTTAGCGTTACTGATTTGAGCTAGCCAGTGCCAGAGTGATGTAGGAGTAAGCTTTTGAAAGCCGCAAATGTCGCTTGAGTAGGCTGGGAGGTTGGTTCACTAATCACAGGCCCTAGTGCGCATTCCCAATTGGGTAACAGCGGAGTTAAACTAGCTTGTCAGCACGGCTGCAGCATAGGTGAAAGTTGCTGCCGGCAGATCAGCCTCAGGATTACCAATCAGCGCTTTCTTCTTGCATGAATGCAACGATATCGGATGGGTATGACGCTTCGGAGATGTCGAAATGAGATCTATTCATTTGTTTCGTGCTTTTCTAGAGTGTCTTCTGGCAGAAGCTTACCATTGCCAAGACTGTTTATGATTTATAATTAATTCGCTTTTGACTACTTGCATCTTACCTTATTTGAAAAATTCAACTTAGGATCGATTGGATCTTACTTTCGATATACCTGTTCTGCCTAGTGCGATTCAAGAAGCCAACATCTCCTCGGGAGTTGGTCTCCTAGGGCTGAGAAGGCCGAGCGGGGCTTTACGGTTCTTCTGTGATATTCACATGAAATGCACTGAAGTCCAGTCCCAGGAAAGCCAGATAGGCGTTCAAAAATTCACATTTCTGACATGAGAGCCTGACTTGAAGGTGTCAAGGAAACGCAATACCCGCAAAATCTTCAGTACCCGGAAGGCTAGATGGGTCTTCGAGTCAGCACTACCGAAAGCCAGGGCACAGATTCCCTAAATTGATACGTCAGATTCTACGACGTAAGAAAAGACTAGGTCCTTCGCTTGTCACCAGTAATTAAAGGCCCACACCGTAAGACGACACGGACTATTTTAGAATTATCGAATTAAGGCCGACGGGAGTCAGCTTGCTTTAACGCCGCAGGATAACAAAGCTGCTCGCTTAATTTCTTCAGGGGGCGGCCGCTTGGCTAATCAGCAAGCAGGTTACCGCCCATGTGGGCTGGAGGCTGCGGCTGCTGCTGCTTTCAAGGCAGAGCTGAGTGGAGTTCGATATACGTGGATATCATTACGTCGCTAATATCCTCGAAATAATGGATTCAGAGTGTTGAATTGTGAGTGTGACGTTAAATCGATATTTCAGACAACCGGCAAACAGAATCGCAACAGCTCCTTCGATTCGAGCCCAAATGTATCGTGTTTCGTCCATGACATTCATATTGATTGGCTTGGTAGGGCTTCAGACAACTCGTATCTGTCATCCCATCCCGTACGGGATCGAAGGCCCCCATCACTCTCTAGTGCTTGGGGAAGATGATTCTGGCCCGTATTCGATGACAGCCTGTAAGCCTGTCACTCCAAGTCACATTTTTGTCTCATTGATGATGTCGGAGTCTACGCCTTCACAATAACCCCTCTTTGCCGCCTATCCAAGCATCAAACTCAGCGTCACTGATCTAGGAATTGAGAGTCCGCGAGATCTCCTCCCCCCTCCGAAACCATATGTACTTCTTCTATACGTTGATCTTGGCGAATCCGATGAGCGTTTCCTTAAGGAAGTACCGATCATCAAGGTACCGCCTAGCTTCGTTCAATGTGTCCATTACTTTAGATGTGGCTATTGTTTCGGCAGAAGATGTACCTTGAGAAAAATAAATCTGCCACGCAGATTTACTCCACCCAGAATGTAACCTAAAGGCCAGAATTTGATCATGCCTTTAAGATAAGAGACCAGGATTACAATCTTTGGACCGCTACGTGTTCTCGGCATAACTTTGACATTCTGAGAAATCCCATTGACGACTGAGTAGGAACTCACCGTCTGTTATTGGCATCTCTAGTTGAAGCCGCATTTTCTGCATACTAGCCGAAATAGGGTTCAACGTTAACATCATGTCGTGTCGATCCTCCAGTTCCTTCAACCGCGTGTTCGGGTTTCGGCGATAAATTTGAATCCATTCTTGCAGATGATTCGAAGTACCGTTTTCGTCGTACCAATTCATGAATCGTTCCTGTCAGAGCAGTGAAGTCAGCTTCGTGGCTTTGTTATTCTCCAAGGTGCTGGGAATGCTAGCTTCCTGACAAGGTAGGGAGTGCAAAGTCGCAGACTGCAATCCAATCAACTGGACATGGCAAACGCAGTATGAGTCGGAATATCAAGGGCGCTGAACGTACCACTCGCATCATAGCTCAGTCTACAGAATGGGACGAGGACTTTCTGGTAGTCATATGAGAGCCTCTTGTGCGCGAAAGTGTCCGGAACTGTGTCTTTTGGGTTCCCATCTTTCCCAATCCATTTTCGTGAATGCCCTTCGCCGTGTACGAGACGAATCTCGAGCCTTTTTGGTTTGTTCGCCTTTTCAAGCAGAAGTACCAAGTCGCGAATATGCTTTGTTAGACTGAGTCATTCGGTTTGCTTTCCTGCTCTCGGAGCTTTGATCATGATTACAACCTTCTTCAATCTTGAGTAGGGCAAGTTCACGAAGACCTGGCGAAGAGGATCTCGCACATTTGCAATTGTCCACATTCCACCCCGCCTATTCCTGACATACAGCCATTTGTTCCATGAAATACTCACAGCAATATCCAGAGTATCTTCGGCGTACAAGCAGTTGCTTATTTCCTGGTTCAGCTGGCGACACGCACGCATTATCCCAAGTGTATCTTGTCTTTCACGCTGTGTCGCGGATGCAGACAGGTGCATTTGGCCGTAGTTCTTTCCAAATTTGAGCTCGAGTTTCCGCTGGCAGTATTTGAAACAAGCCTCAAATTTTTGCCGCCATCTTGAAGTAGGTCGGTGGCCGTCAGTCGAAGGAACAACAGATGAAGTCTGACAGGTGGAAACATCTAAAAAAAAAACCTCTGTCAAGTGCGACTCAAAGAGGGAACGCGTCCTCTTCATCTGAGCATTCTTCGGCAGCGCCATCAATTTTGTGTGACTCAACAGGCCAATTGAGAATCTGAAATCGCTAGTGGCACCAAGATGTTACTGAACCAGAAGGACAATTCCATGGAAGCGAATACAGGCAGATAGCGAGGTTTCTGAGGTTCTTTACACAAACAGGACGATTCTGTCAATTTGATTGAGCAAATACTATAACTGGTACACGATAATGAAGTACCTCATTTCCGTTCTGCGATGAGGAGGAGTTGCGGAGGTACTCGGGCGACCTCCAAGTTGCCCCTTACGAAAATCGCAATTCGATGCACTCTAATGAGGACTTTGTCGAAACTCCGAGTACACATCCGCAGACAAAGAATTTCTAATCACTATACTCTACTGTTGATATTTCAGGTTGATCTCTCACTGCTGGTTTCGTCGTCGACAACTCTGTTTCCCCTCTCCAACAACAAGTCTGCCCTCCTCGCGTCTCGAACCGCCGTATCCACTGCATCAGACAGGTCGATGTGGAAAAATGGTCTGTCTACTCCATACACTGGCTCTCGACTCTTGCTCTCGCGTGCATCGTCTACGACGACATGCTGGCTGTCAATCTCCTGCCTGATAACTCTGCCGTTCGCAACTCCGTTCCTGGTTGTTTCCACACTGCCACTCTGCTTTTCATTTGTCCTACTCTCCTCGTCCATCTCGTCCACCTCTTTCTTCCTCGCACCCGCAAGTCTCCTATCCTTTTCTGTCGCACCCGCCAAAGAGCTTGCGACAGAATAAGCGGGACACCAGTTCCCAGGGCCGTCTCCTCCTGGCGACAAAGCCGGTCTGCCGAATCCCACCACAGCGAGGGACTTCCGTGTCCATTTATTGTGCAAACCCGCGAAGTGCCACTCCACTACGGAGGGAGCGACATAGCGATCTAATGTGTTACGGACGTCCACGAGAGCTTGAATTGCTGTGATATCAAGATGGTTCAATGCTGAGCAATCGAGGATTACGGCACGAAGAAGGGGAAGGTGCGTTCTTGTCGCGGAAGACTTGGATGTTCGGGCGATGGGATCTGACCATAGACGGTCCTGGGGATTTATCAGTCACGATTTGGGTAAACGAATGAAATGTAGAGTGAGGAAACTTACTTTGGTGGGGACATTATCATTCGATGTGGTGCGCCGCGTATGCGCTGTGATATATGACAGCATATGATCGATATGCCTGGCAGCATTGACGTAATTCAATGCTTCGTCGAACCTGTAAAGAAAGACTCCAGGATATGGCATTGCAACTTCCAATTTTGGATTCGAGCTGTCCTTCTTGTCCATTGGCAGGTACACATCCCTGACGGTATCTTGTGCTTCTGTTGAGGAGCAAGCAGTATCCGAGTCGTTGCTCGAGATTGCCTCCGACTTCTCGGTCATTTCTTCGCGAACAACCCGCTTCACCTTGATCTGTCCCAAGAATTCGCCATGGGGTCGAGCCATTCGAACAAGCAGAACAGCAAATGAGAGGGCAATAGTGGTATAGATGCTCGTCTCAAGCGAGACGAAAATTCCCACGGCGACGCCAACAATCCAAATTAATAGCTCAAGAGGGGAGAGCTGCCAATATTTGTACAGATCGCTCGGAGATGTCATCAAGTTGATCACAGCGTGTATGATCAACCCCGCCAAAGCTGCCATTGGAATATAGTAGAAGACTGCTGTCAACGCATACAAAGCAAGTATCAAGATCATGGCGCTAAACAGACCCGCGAGTGGCGTGCGAACTCCAGCTTTGGTCAAGACCGCCGAAGCACCGAAAGACCCAGTGCAGGCGTAACCTCCTAGAAACGTTCCGAGAGCGTTCGATACGCCTTGCGCAAGTATTTCTTGTGATGGAATGACAGTGTACCCGTAGCGACGGCCGAAAGACTTCGCGATGGCAATGTGTTCGATGACGAGGATGATAATGATGGCTGGTAGTTCTGGTAAGACCAACTTGACAAGATCGGGCTTCAGACTTGGGACACCGGCATGCTTGAAGCCCGATTCGATCTTCCCAACCAATTTGAACTTCCAGTATTGCTTCTCGTGAGGTATGGTTCGGTGGACTAGCCAGCTGATGAAGGTGTAGAGGAGGATGGCGAATGTAAGACGGAGGGAAGATATCGTTGCCCAGAGTCTCTTCTTTGCTGGTTGACGTACCTCAAGCTTTGCACAAACTTGTCTGATGACCCAAAGAAGGAGGATAGAAGAGAGACCGATTGCGGCATCAAGTTGTGTATCGGAAAGGTTTTTGAAAACGTCCACATAAACGCGGAATGGCGCCTGGCGAGTATCAATGCCATCGATACCAAGAGCCTTTGGTAGTTGAGTCCCGATGATGGTGATGCTTGCTGATGTAACGAATGCTGAAATGGGAATGTACGGGATCAGTTCGATGATCCATCCCAGGCGGAAAAGGCCGAGAAAAATGAGGATGAGTCCTGAGAGGAGCGTGAGACATTTGGCGATTTCTTCTGCGGAATACAGTCCAGGGTGCTCTTTCTCAATTGACACAATCACTCCGCCAATGAGAAGAGAACCAACAGCTGTGGTCTAGACGCATGTGTCAGTAGAGATCAAAGGTGTGGGGTCGACTCCACAAACTTACCCCGATGACAATATCTTTCGAGGTACCAAACAGCCAGTACAGTGCAGCCCCTGTGAAGGACGTATAGAGTCCATACTCAGGCCCAAGTTCTGCCAGAATGGCATAAGCCATTGCCTGTGGTACGACAACAAACCCCACAGTCAAACCTGGGAAGTTAGCGATGTACCTCTCCTTGCTATGCAAGACAACCCGGATCCCTGAGAGACTCAATCTTACCTGCAATCGCATCTCCAAGCAGCCACGTTAAATTGTATCTTGGAAGCCAAGTCGTGAATGGAAATATGCTTCCAATGTAATTCCTCGTGCCGTCCTTTGTCGGCCTCATACCGAGAAGCCATTGTTTGATTGAAGGTTCTTCTTCGACGTAAGAAGCGACGACGGCAGACTTCGCTTCATTTTCTAATGTGACCTTCTCCTTCAACTTCGAGTCAGTCTCAACATGGAGGACTCTTTTCCTTATTGTTGAGGCTAGTCGTAATAAGCTCATCCTGGTGTTTGTGTTGATAAGTTTCAGAAAGTGGGGAAATTTGGTGGCATGTTTGTATACGACCAAGCAGCTTAAGTATGTTCTCCAACTTATGGCAAATAGAGAAAGGTAACGAAACTAGTCTATTGAAAGCTCATGTTCAGGAAACTTTCAGGCGAGTGACCGATCAGATGACAAAGTTCCTCGTAGGCCTGGCCACGTCTGGTCGAGATTCACTCATGAATAATGGCAGTTCTTGGCAGATTCGCAGTGGTCGGGCAACTCTAGGGACGGGCTTCTGTAACTGTTCATGCGGTGTGCACTGACTGGCCGTGTGCAGAACTGGTCGCCGAGCCGGTTCTATGGTGGTCGGCGTTCACTTGCGCTGAATCTTCACTAAGTGCGGGATTAAGTTTTGGCACTTGCGTGGCGCAGCGGAAGGGCTTCTCGCTAATCGAGTTGTTTTGTTTGGTGGCAACAGAGCCGACATCTGCTGATCTCCACATGACTTTTCAGCAATGCGAAATCTAGGCTGAGCGGTGAAGTTAATAAGCTGTTTTCTTTACTCGAAAGTTAACCTTGCGAGGAAAGTATCGCAGTTGTTAGCTTATCCGATTTGCCTTGTCCTTGAAGTCCGAGGCGCCATAAAATGCTAGGAGTAAGCAATGGCAAGGAGATCTAATGTTACATTTATGCTATTCGGCTAAGCTTTTGATGTGGTGCAAGCGTCGACGAATTTCACTTCTACCAAGCAAATCTGCTATGTAGAAAGACCGTTTTCCACCATGATGCATTGGACTGGTTGTCAAGTAAGACCCCAAGCTGAACATTCACAAGCCACGATGCGACCCTCATTCAGTTGATCCAACCTTTAGGCCCACCCCATTTGCCTTTTACCATGTACTTGCCATATACCCAAGGAAAGAAGTCTTTCTTGAGATGGTAAAATGCTCTGCGGGGAACTGCTTGATCAATGCCAAACCAGCTATTGAATGTCTCCTTTGGCTCCCCACCATACTTGAACTCCGCCAGGAGCACCTTTCCGTACTCCGTCAGCAGCGGGCAGGATGTATATCCATCATACACTGCCTCTGGTTCCTTTCCTTCCAGCGAAGACATGAGATTGCTGACCATGACTGGAGCTTGAGATGTAATCGCCGCAACAGTTTTCGAAGTTGGCAGGCTCGAAGCATCGCCAATCGACCAAACGTTTTTGTACTTCTTGTGCTGAGTGCTGCTTTCGCTTACGTCTACAAATCCAGCTTCGTTCGAGAGAGGGCTGTTTTTGACAAAAGTGTGGGGTCTGTTCTTGGGGGCCACGTGCAGAAAATCGAACTTTCTCTTTACTTGCTCCTGCCCGCCTGGCCGAGCAAATATTGCTGTATTGCCCTCAACTTCAACTAGATCGTGCTCAAAGAGCCCTTCGACACCTCTCTCAACACGCATTTCCTCGAGCTTGGCGCTGTACTTTGGCACTCCGAACATCGTAGGCAAGCCAGTAGCAAAGGAAATCTTGATGGGTGAATCAGCTGCATTACCCTTGTACAGGCCAGCATTCTTCCAGTGATCCAGTGCCAGCCACTACGCGATACGGTGTCAGTAATTGCTTCTCAAATGATTTTTGTGGAAAGGACAAGACATGTCTCAGGAAATTATGAGTCCTGAGACAACGAGAAGTAAGAGAAAATGGACTTCCCCAATACATACCATGATCTTTTGGGGAGCTCCAGCGCACTTGACTACACCAGCTGGTTGAGTGAAGATGGCAGTCCCACTTTTGAGTTTTTGAATTTGGGGGAACACTTTGTCGCAATACCGATAGTCGTAAATCGACGAAACAGGTGATTCTGGATCGGCGATGATTTCGGGCAAGCCCTTGACGGTCTCGTAATCCACCTTGATACCAGGAACAACGACGAGGTGCTCATAGTTGATCTTGTCACCATTGCTGAGAGTGATGGAATTGTCATCTGGAGAGAACGTTTCGACGCCGTTGCCGTAGAACTTGAGTTTGGAATCAATCAAGCTTTCGAGCGGTTCCCGTAACTCCTCTTTCGTCTTGAGTCCTCCACCAACAAGTGTCCATCCAGGTTGATAGTTGTGCCATGTTGCCGGGTCCACAACAGCGATGTCGTTCTCGGCGAATTTCCCTTTCCGAAGAAGTTGATGGCTGACGGAAAGGCCAGCTGCACCGCCACCAACAACAACAACTTTGTGATTTCGATTGACGGAGCTCACAGGAGATACTGTAGCCATTCCTCGGAGTATCTCAGCTTTTTGCGAATTGGCGACAGATCGAACTGCCGAAGCTGCCGTTCTGGAAATATGGTTGCGATACATGTTTGCAACGTTCTTCAGAAAGGAAGCCCGGCTTTTGTTGCGTGAGGAAGAAGCACAATCGGAGAACAAAGAAAGTTGAGAGATGCAACCAGCGAAACCGGAGGATGGCTGCTCTTACACGTCTTCGACGGCGAGGTGGAAAATGAGGCGAAAGATTTTTAATCCTGGCTGAAACTCCGATGACCAATCGCAGTCGATGATGCTACGCGAAATAATGGGGCGATAAAGGCTATCTCCATATCTGCATAACATAATGCAACCCCGGAATTGAAAACATTCGAGTATATTTATGGCAACCCGTATCTCCCCGCGTTTCGGGCTCTATACTTCTCGTAAACTCGCTCATGTCAGACCATCTTGAAAAAAGATTTGGGGCTGACGGGTATTTCATTAGGAAGAAGACGAGATGCCCCCTGGATGCCCTGCACTAGCTTCCTATCTGCGATGCTTGACAGGTGCCAAATTTCGAGTTAGCGCTGCCAGGGCCTGAACTTCAATGGCTTTGGGCAATGCGTACAGGACTCTCCAGGAGCCAGATCAGGGGCTGTTCGCTTAGTCGCCGACCAAAATATTGACGAGAAGGAGTGCATTAAAAGTGCCTGAGATGGTTGACAAGGGCTAGGAATGCGCCAGCTGTTGCCATGAGAATCAGAAGAGTATTCAGGAAGCATCTCATGTGTCTAAAAATTTGCCTCCAACCATAAAATTGTATCTTTAAATATAAGACATTGGTGTCGAACGGAGGCCCTTCAATCTTAAGCGAAACCTCCTCCTCCGACCATTTTAGCTGAGGCTTCACGTGTAGCTCAAGTCCAAACGGCAACGCGAATGAGTAGTGGAATTATATCTTGTTTGAACTAAAGAGATAATTCCTGAAAGAATTTCGACTTTTCCAGCGCGTGTTAATGCCTTCTGTAAAGCTAACTTCCAGGGCAAATCCCGAGCAGCCGCAACGGAGAAAAGGGTATACCAGCATATGGGTGAATATCTCCGAACCGAGATCTCCAGCTACAAAGGCACCGATCAGGTACATCTTCTCTAAAAGTAATACGAGAACAAGTCGGAATGCTACGTAGGTATCTTTCCAAGGTTGAGGGAGTGGCTCGAAACATCACGCCAGAAGCAGTCACATGTGTTAGTAAGTCGGCGACCCACCCAAAGGTCGCCGAAGCGATAACCTTCGGGAGTGGCGGATTGAGTTCCGCATCATCACGGCGCATCGATCAGAGTACATTTGACTCTTGATCCTCATGCATTATTCGAACACAATATATTTCCTGGTTTGGAACTCAAAAATCCTTCTGCATAGCTACTTTTGTATCGATTTCAGCTAATACTTTCACCATGAAGGGTCTTCAACATCACTTTAAGCATGTGGGGCAGCGAGCTTCGAGTCTACCACTGAGTTCACAGAGAGCAACTGCTCGATGTCTCTCTTCGAGGATTATGGAGAAGAATCGTGCTTCTCATCAGCAATTCGATGTGGTGAATCCGTGTGCTACGCATGAGTCAAGGAATGCATCGATTCTGCCTACAAGTCGCCAGCCCTGTCGAAGACATTTGAGCAGTGGCCTGGCTTCCGTTGCTTCTCGATCAAATCCTCAAAATTTTCAAAGAAGAGCATCCTTTAGTGCTGTAGTCACTCCGCCCACGGAACCGATCATTCACAGTGTATTTGAGAAGACGACGGGAACGTGGCAGTATCTGATAGCAGACCCTTCTACGCTGTCCGCAGCCATCATCGATCCTGTCCTGGACTACGATCCTGTGACTCAAGTCATTTCCACTTGTACTGCCGATACACTTCTCGCCATGGCTATCGAAAAGGGTTACAAAATCGACAGGATACTGGAAACACATGCCCACGCCGATCATCTCACGGCAGCTTTTTACTTGCAGAAGCAAGTCACGCGTCTACAGGGGCACATGCCGCCGACTTGCATTGGGAAGCGTATCAGACAGGTGCAGAAGATGTTTGGCGAGAAGTATGGTGTTCAGGCAGAAGAATATGATGGTGTATTCGACAGGTTTCTTGAAGACGATGAGACCTTTAGCCTCGGCGACATGGAAGTAACAGCTATTCATCTGCCTGGTCATACGCCCGATCATCTAGGATACAAAATCGGAGGTGAGAAGTTTAAGGTAGAATTGAAATTGAACATGCTAACGATCAAATTCCAGATCACGTGTTCTGTGGAGATTCCATCTTCCACGCAGACATCGGCAGTGCCCGCTGTGACTTCCCAGGCGGCAGTGCTCACGACTTGTTCCGTTCTGGTCGGAGACTCCTCGCCTTGCCAGGCAACGTGAAAATTTGGACAGGTCACGACTATCCACCGAATGATCGTACGATGCCCATGGCATTCATGACGGTTGAAGAGCATAGAAAGCAGAATAAGCATTTATCAGACAGTGTTACCGAGGAGGATTTTGTACATTTACGGAAAGAACGTGATGCGACTTTGGGAGAGCCGAGATTGCTGCATCAGTCTCTGCAGATTAATATACGTGGTGGAAGGCCGCCGAAACCTACGGCGCTAGGTCATTCGTTTCTTCATTTACCGATGAAGTTGAAGGGCGTGGAATTCTGATTTTGTGGCGTTGGCTCGCAGGTGTTGGAAAGCCGACGATTTGTATCATATGAGATCTACCTCCAATTTAACTCTCAAAGCTATGTATGATATCTTTATCTGAGGGTGCTACGCTCAACCATGCTTCTGGTGCTCTGCTGAGAAACTCTCCAGAACAGCGTCTTCCACCATTGATAGATCAATTCCGGATCCCGCACTCAACACTCTGACGTTTGGATCCGCCCCTTTTTGATGCAGCAGCCTGACAACGGCATCATCCCCATTACTCACAGCTGCAAATAACGGAGTCTTTCCCTGATCATCCCTAGCATCAACTTCCGCTCCAGCCTCAATCAACGCTAGGATGGTTTTCGTATGTCCTTGAGCGGTTGCCAGATGTAGCGGGGTCTGGGCTGTGTCATCCTTTGCTGCATTGTCCACTCCAGATTCTGATAGGATGCGAACAATGGCATCATAACCCTGTGAGCTGCGATATGCATCACCGTTGAGTCTTGGGTTGGAAAAGATGCAGGGTGACTCGGATTCGAGCCCGTTGAATGCACACCAAACTTCGCAATGGGCGTTTTTGGAGAAGTGCTCTCCGGTGGCGAGAGTATGCTGAGTCCGTCTTGTATGTGACAGGATGTATCGAGCGCCGTCCAGTCTACCAGCAGCTGTCAACAAATTGTTCTTGCTGAGACACATGTGAAGCCCCCGGCATACAAAAGTCCAATGTAGGAGACGTGGAGTCCAAAGTTCCGAGTTCATCCTGAACATTGAAAAGCCTCCCATATCCGGTATCCACCTTATTGGGAATCAACCCTGAATCTCCCTTGCTCTCTAGTTGTCGCTCAGCCATCTTAAGTTTACGCTTGATGTTCTCCCTGTACCGCCGTTGAGCCTCTCTGTTCTGTAGCTTCCTGCGTTCCATCTCGCCTGGTAACAATCCTCGCACTCAATCAACCTGGTAGAGTATCGTAAGAGGAGCTACCAATTCGAATGTCTGTAAGAATTTTGGCAAAGACTCGAGGACAATATCGGCGATTAGTAATGTTAAAGGAACAATAGCAAAGAGAAGCTGGTACCGCCTGGACATTCCGTACGGTGTCACATTACGCTTTGCACTCTTTGCAAGTGGAGTTTAGTGGGATTTTGCAATAGATTCGGAACTTTTTGATCGGCGGTGAGTGGTGGTCAACCTAGTCCTTTCGCCGTGACCATGTTTGGGCTAGATACGAAGAGGCGCGCCAATCCCTCAATACGAGTGTCGGTATTATTGGGGTCAATTGCAGTGGAGTAGCCAGGTTACCCAACGATAAAATCGTAAGGTCAAGATGTGATAATATCTACTATAAAAATGGAAATTTTCGGCTACGTATAGCTGGCTTGCGTGCGAGCTTCAGTAGACGTTAGATTAATTGGAGGTGAAGAAAGCGGCGTAGCAGAGTACGATTTAGGATTCGTGACACCGTGATTTGGGGACTGGAACTATCCAGAGAACTCTGTGTAAATCTGAAAGGTGCTGTGAGTGTAACCGCAAGATTGTTTTGACAGGTCGCACAGAAGCATGGTTTCGAAGGAGGGATCACTTGTCTTGAGTCGCTTGTGACCTCGCCAATCGCAGGATGCGGGGTAAATTGTAAATAGAGGGGTAATCTTGGATTGCGCCCCCCCCCCCCCCCCCCCGAGAATAGATGCACCAGTGTTTCCCAAAAAATTATGGCCCCTTGGTAAAATTCCGAGGAGTTCCTGCTTCGAGTCTAAGTATCGTCATTCACCTGCATGCCTGTAATTATTATTCAAGCGGGGTATTGTTAGGTCATTACACAAAAGCATCATTCGCTTCTGCACAGTTGCACGTATCTCACCGCAACCTTGATATGGGGCGTTGAGAAGGAATATCTGCCCAGATATGTTAATTCTTGATCACGGATGACCCTCACCGTATACCTGGTTAAGAATGACATTGATGTGGACGAGCATATTGTGGATCGCAGAATCGAGTGACGTCCGACGGTTTGCATATCCTACTTGTACCGGTGATTTCTTGAGTGCCAGTTGCATAATCACATGGCATGTAAAGTGCTACAGAACTTTTAGGAAAACCCAAAATTCATTCAATCACTCAAGCACTAGCTACCAGTTAAATCCTTCCACTTGAGAAATCTAGATCCAGCGTTGAAAGCCCGATCAAGAAGTGCGATGTATCCCAGAACTTCAGTACCTCACTATGAATCTTCCAGGTCAGCTTGTCTCGTTCAGAAAGAGCCTACAGGTTCCCTGCTAAGTACATAAAGGAGGGTTGCCAAGGTGATGGTCGCTAAGTTAGAGAATTAAGAGACTCACATCGATTTAAGAGGGACTGAAGCCCGTCACTCACTGTCTAGCAGTAGTTGCCGAGTGCCTGATCAGCCTCCGGGTTGTTTCTCACGGAAGCCACACAGTAATTTCCAATGAGTTGATCAGCAGACTTCCCAGGCTTCTCATTGTGAGCGGCAAGACGCTCGTAGTAGTTGCCACGTGCCTGGTCACCACCCAGCTCCGTGTTCTCGTAATAATTCCCTAAAGCCTGGTCGCCAGCCGCCTCGGCCCGCTTCTCAATGTAGTCAGAAAGTCGCTGATTTTCAAAGTAATTTCCAAGCGCTACATCCGCCATCGACTCTTTTCGCTTATTCTTAGAGTCCGAGGACATTGGTGCTCGTAATGGTTTCCCAGAGCTGTGTCTGCAGTCTCCTTGGATCGCTTGTTAGCCGTGTCAGATTGGTGCTGGCGCTCGTAATAATTTTCGAGTGCTACATCTCCAGCTGCCTCCTCTCTCTTCGTGGCTGGAGAGCTTGCGATTCGCGGACCGTAGCTCGCTAGGACCACGCCTTCATGAGACTCAGCACGCTTTTCAGCGTTCGAGACGGCATTTCGCTCGTAAAAGTTTCCAATGGCGGTGTCTTGGACGGCATCGGCTCGCTTCCAGAGGTTGGATGAACGGGTTCGCTGGTAGTAGTTGCCGAGCGCTGTGTCTCCAACGGCATCTGCACGCTGTCTTAGTGCTCATGATGCCTAGATCTAGGACAAATGTTAGTGATGATATGACCACATTTCTCCCCGTCGGATACTCACCAGAGACCGGGAGAGCCACAGATGAGCCGATGATGGCTACGAGGAGAAGTTGATAATGCATTACGAACGGGGTGTGGCTGAATTTTGGGCTGTGTCAGAAGAAATTCTGTTAAGCCAAAGTATTCTGGTCGTGATGTTACTGGAGGCAGTTGGCACTTGATATATATTTTGTCTTGCTAGACCGCCTGCCCGATTTCTTCTCAAGTACAACATTAACGAGGTACCAGAATGATTTTGCTCAACCATTCTCTCGTAATGCTAGTGCTTACTGTCGTTAACAATAGTTGCTGATGCTGTATCTGTACTCATCTACCCACATCATGCATATTTGTGTATCACAAAAGCACGCCATGGTACAGCGTACCGGTATGTCAGAAGGCGGGCTCACCATAATTTTGACTGTGCTGTATCAACATCTTCAAGTGACTACTCATTTCAGTCTTGGATCTCAGGTGCAAATTTTTTTTTTAAAAATCCGAGCTTCACCCTTGATATACTCAAGCAATATATCATACCGGACTATAGCCAATTGTCTTTTGGTCGAAGTTCGGATGGCAGTGATACTGGCGACGAAGAGAAGCTCCTCGCCAACTTCGACTCGTCCCAACAGAATTCGAGCACCAACAATACCTTTCAACATTGTCGAAACTGGCTTGCGGAAAGATCCAACAGGACGATAATTCGCAAGAAAGCCCGATACGGTTCCAGCGCTTCAGAAGCTGCTTGATCGAAAATGCAATTGTGGTTCACTGTTCACTTTTCTTCATCTACTCTTTCATCTACTTCCTGATCATCTATCATTCGATTCAACTCCAGGGATGTTACCCCCTAATCTACAGTAGGTTCTCTTCAATACCCGATCACAGTGACTTCACTAACTGTTATTGGTCACAGCACCTGCCCAAGAAGCCATTTCCCTCGAAGCTAAGATCTTGAGTGTGAAGATCAATCAGAATTTCAACATATTCAATGCAGAGCCATCGCCAGAGGTGGATGATGCCTGGGCGTCGCTATTTCAATATAAGTCGACTCGAAGATATTTTAAAGACATGGGACACTGACTCGAATTTAGATGCCAATATCAGAATCACAAATGGAGAAGTTGAACGACTCGGAAGGCCATCTGTTGCATCGAGTGACGGGTCGGGAGACTACTTTGGCACGCTTGGTGAGCAAAATCCGAAGATGCGAGAGAAACTTACTACTTACGTCTGCGGAAGATGTCTATTAATCAGCTCCATTGCTTGTTGCGTACCGCCATGATCCTCGCATAAGTAATAAATGCTTACTCTGCCCGACCAGAAATATCTCCGCCAATACATCCACCAAGACTATTACACCATCATAGACTTCAATGTGCCAGTGAAAGTCCACGTCAGTACGTGCTTCACCAATTCCCAAGCATGTGAGAGAAACACTGACAATTTCAGACCATTGCATCGAGATGCTCCGCCAAGTCATCATGTGCAAAGCTGATACAGCACTCATGACCTACGAATGGCTTCCAGATTTTCCTGGCCCTTGGCCCAACTTTGGAATCCAGCACGAATGTCTCAATTGGGAGAAGATCGATAACTGGTCGAAGGAACGTTCTATTGATATTTTTGAACCGAAATATTTGCATCATCCTAAACTTGGTGAGTTCATGGGCTCTGAGTTGGGAAGCGAAAGCTGGAGCTGACTGAAATCCCAGGGTTTTCTTATGCTAACCACGGTGACTAGTCCAGGAGACTATAGTGACTAATGGGGTTTCGGGAAGGATTTTCTAGAATGAAAAATAGTCGCTCTTGGTAGATTAAATTCAAGAAGTATCAAACAGATCGCGATCCATCTCAGTTTTGTTATTTTTACGTTCGTCGTTGGCCACCCACGAATTGAGCTCGGTTATTTTCACTGGTGAGTTCCAGGCGCTGTGCCTTCAAAGTTAGCGAGTGTGAGTGAGGTCGGACACAGGCTGCAGAAGGCCCACGAAAGTTGGGGGCCGTAGTAAATAAACACGCCCTGGCTTTCGACTATGTGGGTACTTACACACTAAAAGCTTCACAGTACGGTCAATGCCGTACCTAAGAGCCAGTGTTAGATCATTCAAAGAATGTGTGGCACATGAGGTGAGCTTTGAACCAGTCAATGCAGGGTTTGATTGAAGAAAGAAGTCGATGTATTGATGGTAAGATAATCAGCGCTTCCAGGATGGCTTGACGATGAACCTCGAACAGGACCTGAAAGGAAGCGATCGAGGACTGTAACTGAAATATTTCATATTGTTCTCACATTAACCAAAGACATTCTTAGGGATGATGCCAGACTTTCCAGCCTCTGCCTCGAATTCGTGACCCTCAATGGTCATGGCTATGCACAAGATCTTTTCTAGTCCTCGATTTCCCAGAGAAATCAGATTGATGAGACGCTAAAGTCTTCTTATACTATTGTGAGGGATCCCGACACTGATGCGGCACCATCACATTCGTTGTCGGTAGACCACCCTCGGTATCGGCTATGGAAGGTTCGAGCGAGCCGTCTGCAAAACATAGGAAGACCTGCAGATGTATTAGCTAGTCTGCAATCATTGTAGATACCATTATTCCAGAAGCGCTACCTCCTGCAGCGTATGCCACAAGTCAAGATGATGTCCATGAACCACACCTCTCTTCCCATACTATTCCTCGCATCTAGTTTTGAATACAGCTCTTGCATATGGTTCCTGGTTATTTGCAAGCAATGAAATGGATGGATCATCCCAAGTTCGTAGACTTGCGAGTCTTCTCCTGATTGCTCGAGTATGAATCCTCAATTTGGCGTGACGAGCTGATTCTAGAGATCGTCGGTCGCGCGAGAAAGACTCTGATAGCTGGAGTTGGCTTTGAAAGGTGTTGTGATGGTATCTTCATGGGAGTTCGAGATTGTATGGCAGATTTCCGTGATGCTGGTGTGGATTTGTTGGCGGAAGAGGGCAATGAGGAGGCCGAAGATTGCGCTTGTCATGAGGAGGATGAAGAATATTTGGTGAGTGGTATTCTTCGGGGTATACCACGATTTCCTCGTCAATGCCATGATCGTTGCGGATTTTCTTGTTGTGACTTTCTAGAGAACAGGGAACTATCTAGGAAAACTTGGGACAACTGAGAGAAGATTTGCTGGCAGAGTTGGCCGCAATCACTTGATGCTTGCCCAAAAGCGATCTCCGCTGACACAAAAAGAGCAGCCAGAACACGATCCATGATGATATGATCCTCGTTAGTAAAAGTTCTCAGCTTCATTGAGTGCTTACTAGCATTTACGACGGGAAGAGTGATGTCAACATGTCGCTTAGCAATATTAGAAAAGACTGTTAACACCAAGACACTTCGGATCACCTCAGCAATCACCTGGGATCTGGCGGACGAAGCAACAAGCTTTTCTGAGGTACCAAAACAATACGATGCACAGCTCACTGCTGACTGGTTGTTTATGGCGCTGGTGATCGGTAGTGGGGGAGATAAGCATCAAGGGTCGGGCCGGGCAAGCTGTCCCAAAGCGGCAGGTGACCGAATGGAGGAGGTGCTCAGCCAAGGATGGGGACTGGTACAACAACCGACTACCCTGCACGACATAATGCTTATATTCTTACGTGCCGCTGCCGGAATCCTGATCTCAAATTTAGGTAAGCACTCTTTGATCAGTGAAAGCTCATCTCATCCATCTCATGACTAGAGATGCAGCATTAGTACGTAGGACCAGTGTACCGGAACACAGATGACGTGGAAGAGAGAGTAACAATCGATACAACAACGACATCGCTTGGTGGAAGCACAGGGGGGGCAGAGATGTCCACACGATACTCTCCAGTCGGTGAGAGGGAGAACTTTCGAGATGGGCACGATGAGGACGTATTCTCGGACATCGAGACCTCCATGACAGTGGACGAAAAGAGCACACAGCTACCCAAAGCAAAAGGCTGGAAGAGTCGATGCACGATTGCGATCACGATTCTTGTTGCAACCGCGCTCCCAATTGCTTTTATGGCAACTCTAGCTGCGCTGAGGAGAACATATACGACAGATAGCCCGGTTCCAAGACGTTCGTTCGAGTTCTCTTTCCAATAATTGTCGTGCTAACTGTTGGGCTTTGACAGTACCGACCGAGGGTGTAGTGTTTGGAAATTATTCCGAGTACAGTGCTGCGCCAACCATCGAGAACAACGTGAAGTGGATGGATCTCCTCGGTCGTAAGTCAACACTACCCAAAGCTTGACTTGCCAAATCCAGCTTCACTCACAAGCTGATGCTGAGTTGACCGCTACAGCTGGTATGGGATTCGTATCAATCAAGAACCCATCTCAATATGGGCTTCCAGATGGCATCTCAAATCCTCACATGACACCAAACGTGCAGAATTACGGTGTCAGCATGTACCACCAACTCCACTGCCTGGTTAGGCCCTCCCTCCCTATCTCCATCTACACCGTTACAATATGGTCCTAAAACTGACCCTAGCGCTCCTGCAGATGATGATCCGCACTTTGTACTGGCAAGCCCTTCGAGGCGACCGTAACCTCATGATGGAAGAGAACGATGGCCTAGAAGAGGAAATGGGACACCTGAACCACTGTTTTGATTACATTCGTCAGGGAATCATGTGTGCAGGCGATATGTCGATTGAGGGGGCTGCGGATCAGGGGGATAGTCAGGGGCCGCATATTAGTGGTATTGGGATGAAGCATGAATGTAAGAGTTGGGTAAGTCAGTCCCAAGAAAATGGAGCAGGTGTGAGGATAATGCTGATTTCGTACAGGAGGCGTCGAGGAAGTGGATGGATGAAAACTTGCCAGCAAGGTAAAGATGGTTGTGGGTATACATGAACGTGGGCAATTGAACAGCTCGGAAGCAGCCCAGTGTGAGAGCTCAGGATGGAGAGCTGAAATGGCTGACAAGGAGGTGAAAATACTTTCACCTACTAGACTTTGAAGGTCCCGTGTATTAAGTCCAACGTGCGACATATCACAATGTTCTCCCTAGCAGCCTTCATATCGTACACTCACTCTTCTTGTACTCAGACATAAACGTAGCAGAACTCACCACCCAAGCCGCCCATCGTGTCCAGCAGACTCCCCAGCTTCACAGCTGGTGCCACAATACCCAAATCAACATCATCGTCCAACGTCGCATTTCGAGAAGGTGGGTCATTGAACAGTGTGATGGTTCCGGACACAGCTTTTAATCGAGCCGACAGATTCTGCGTTTGCCAAATCCACCAGACGCGATCGATCATGCCGTGATGGAGGAAGAATGCGGGGTCGTTGGGAGATGTAAAGAAGTCCTACATAGGGAATTTGTCAGATGTTCTGCTGTCGTCAAATGACGTGAATGACACGGAGCAATGGAAATATTCTTACCCCACCAGGATCACCTCCAATGGTGTAATGGCCTCCCGTATGCACACCCCATTTGCCTTCTGGAAATTGACCTTGCATGACTGTTTGGAACCAGTAGATATCGGCATGGAGAGGGTCGGTGATGAGTGCATAGGTGTAGTTGGTGGCTGTCACGGCTGCTGAGTGTGGGTTGATATCTCGGCGGAGGCAGCGTGGGTTGTATCCTAGGCCGTCTTGTTGGGGGTTTGGCGGGACGCCTGAAATCGAAGGGAAGACGGGACCAAGATTTACACTCATACTGGAATCGTTAGACTTCTTGTGGGTGGTAGAGAAACGGAGGACATGAACTTACTTCTTGAATGGACCAGCGGTAACGCAGCCCCCTCCCACTCCTGGAGGAATCACATCAAATGGAGGAGGAGCGCCGGTGATGAGAACGCCAGTGTGATTGTAGTAAAGTCCGTTACCCGATAAGCTTGTATCACTTCCATCAAACAGTGGAGAGTTGATGGGGTTGCTGGCTCTTGATCAGCATTCGCATGTCACAAGAGAGTCAGAAGACAAACTTTGAGTAGCGGCCCCAGTTCCAGTACGGCTGATACCCCTTGTACCCACATTCGTCACGAAGAGCAGTCTCATATGCCCAGACAAAGTATCTGTGCCAGGAGAGGAAGTTACCCTAATCTTATCAGTCAGAGACAACGTGACTACGGGTGTGGTGGACATACAGTAGCATGGATTGTAAATGTTTGATTGATGTGTACTAATACAAAGTCGTCATATCTAAGGGGTCAAGGGGTCAATATAGGGACGAAAGGTATGAGAAATCGAAGACTAGAGTTGAAACACCTACCTTGAACGAGCACCTGGTGCGACTGAGCGGGCAGTCTTTGATGGTTTGGACTGAAGACAGAGGACTGCAGAGATGTACTTCTTCTTGTCTTTGGAAGAGAGATCACCCCTAAGCAAGATGTATCAGCAAATCGAAATCTCAAACAAGAACGATACACTACCATTCTTTTCGCTTGGCGGCATTCTTGACGGTACACTTGCTGTGTCTTTTCGCCTGATACTTCTCAAGATTGATAAGTCCTTTAGCAGCAAGCTTGTCTACTTCATCTGGTACATATAAAGACTGAGGAATCGCTGTTACAAGATTGAAGGAGGTGAACAACGCCGCGAGGAAATAAAGAAACTGCATTCTGGAAATGACAACCAAGTAACTCCGGAGCAAATCCGCGGCAGCCTTCAACGACGTGAAAAAGAATACGGAAAGTGAAAAAATGGAGGGATGAGACTCCCTATGTACTTGTCTGTATGCATGGTGAGATTTGTTTTTACAATAATCAAAATAGAAATCTTACCGGGTCTAATATGCAGGTGTGCGTGGTGGGGATTGCTTCCCTAACAGCCGCAATGCAACCCAGGCATCGGAAATGCGCATCTGGCGATTAGTGGCAACACCCCAGTGCCTTTAAACATTGACAAGGCGAAATAGGTTGGTCTGAATCCTTGCTGAAATTCTGTTCAAGTTCGGTCATCTTGAGAGAATAGGGAGACGGTCCGGGAGGATGCAATACGACGATGCATGAGTTCGGAGTTTGCCCTTGGCAAGGTAAATTTTTGCGTTCGAGTTCAGCAAATCTCTACATACACAGTGATTGGCAACCAGAGAAGAGGAAACACGTTAAAGATACCAGGAGAGTATGCTTAGTGACATAGGGGTATTTGCGAAGAAGCCAGACTTGGAGTACGAAGGGGAATTCCGGCTGAGGCTTCCAAACTCTCCAGCACGCCGCGTCAGCGGCCCTCTTTGTGTTGCCAACTGCTTTCCGGAAAGCATAGCATCCGGCATAAGCACGCCGTTCCCACGAGGCAATGTGTCATTGGAAAACTTGTGCTTTACAGGAAGTTATTAGTTGGTGCTTGAAATCTGCAGCGCGGTACGGAGAAACTTCCCGGGCCGGACGGTTGGCGCATATTGTGGCGTCCAGTTGACATATATAGATCGTGATATGATTGGATTGATCGGACATTGAGGGCCGCTTCATAAGATTCTGCTGTACAACAGAGGCGAGGGGTGGAATAGGTGGATGGTTTGTTCTGAACTGCTGGTAGCGAGCATGAGTAACGGATGACTTGGCGCTGTGCCATGCAGCGGTTGACAGCGCCTAAATGTCCAACGAGATTAAAATGGAAACTTTGGATGAAATGCTGCGCTGAGGGACTTCATTGGGAACCATGACCGGGCGTATGGATGGCTTGTCGTCGAGATTGAGGGTGGCTCGAGCTGTAAGCATAGGTATCAAAAGCTTGGGATTGAGTGAGACCTGGGGTGAAATGCTCGAAATGGAAACATGCTGGGATTGCACCAGGATCAAACATGGCGAAGGGTGATGTATTTGCTGGGTGTCCTGGGCATGCAACCAGCGATTGGTGGGAAATGGATATCCTCGTCATGCCTAAGATGCAAACGAGTTATGAATCTGTTCGTAAGGTGGACGAGGGTGTATCTGAAAGGATGAGGAGAATTTTCAAAGCAACATTGGCCATCTGCAGTACTTGCAACAAATGCAAAAATATCAACTCTCGATGGAGTGATGACTTGATATCCTGTAGGGGCTTCCCAAATCCCAAAGGCCATGTCTCTAGCTTCTCTGTGGCTGACGGGGGTCGTTTTAAAGCAATCGTCGATGGAAATGGTGGTAAACGCTCGATTCGCGATACAACGTTCGAGCCTCTACAAGGTACAAAGTTGCACCCAAGCGAGAAGTTAAAAGCCCATAGCTCGAACTACTTTCGGCACGTGAAGCGTATTCCACAAAAGCGAAGAGGCAGGTAAACGATGGTGCGATACGGGGTCTGATCGGGGCATGCTTGGTCACAACAGTGACTGAGAAAAAGCAAGGAAAATGAGACGAAGGCTGGCTGTAACAGCTTGAGGAATGGGATTGCTGCTTTTATATGTTTTTGCGGAGTTTCCAATGTTGACATGGACAATTTCTCTTATTTCTTCTCCCCTCGCCAAGACTCAGATATCGGCACCGGCCTCAAACTAAAAAGAGTGGACCCGCCGTTGCCCCAGACCTCAGCCACACGTGACGTTTGTAAACAACATGAATTGAAGTCAACAAATCTTTCAACACTCTCGCCGACATTTGAATCCCACCTCACACCTCCAAATCTATTCATAACCACGCGACTTGCTATTGCTTCATACTCATAGGAGCCTCTAATACTTATGCGCGCGTCAATTTGGTAAAGGAGGTCGCAATTGCCACGATTCGAAATGGATTATACCGAGGAGGAGAATTCCGTACGTCGCGACAACAGCTTCTCCCCTTAGCTTCCACTATTGCCTACTGATTTCAATTCTGCAGTATCGCCCCTCTCAACTCAAGCCTCCTGGAAGTCGAATACCCTCGCCACCGAAAATGGGTCTTGCAGAGATCTCCGAGTCGCAAAACAATGCGCGATCTAGGATGATCTCAAAGATGCCCCCTCCAACTTCTCTGAAGCATAAGCTGGGCGGAACATGTCAGTGATACTAGAACATCAAGCTCAATAGCAGGTGGGACTAATGGATATGCCAGACAACGAACCAGAACCAAAGCGAAAGACACTGGCGGAAAGAGCAGGAGAGGTTCGGTCCATCGCAGCTCCCACACCGAGTGCAAGACCTGCTGTGAAGGGAACATCACTTGTTGGTGCAGGGGTAAGTAACAGTGAAAGAATACCCCCAAAGTAGCACAATACAACAATACCATGGAGGAGAAGAGGACCCCGAGCTATTCGAAATACGCTTCATGGCGCGAGCCAACCGCACGTCTACCAGAACCACGAATCCGATCAACGAGCTCTCAATTGAAGCCACTACAAACTGTGATTGAGGGCCAGGGCGGAAGAATATCAGGGCTAACATGGTCACAGAGATCTATGCATGGTCGAAACCCCTCGTTCACCTCCTCCACGTCATCACGAGCTCCATCAGCATCATCCCGAAACACATCGAATAGCAGTTTTGCCAGCAGCGTCGGCCCCAATGGACGACCGAAATCCTCATATGGCGGCAGGTCGCAGTTTAGCCAGTCGACAACAACAAGAGGAACCGCCCTGCCTCGACCAGCAACATCCATGGACACACATTCTTCTGATGATGATCTGCCATCACAAGGAAGGCGCAAGGGTACGGAACCTTTGATTTCATTCCCCACTCCCATACAGTCAACCGACGGATACCAAAGTCTTCGAAGCAAGAAATTGCGTGCTCCTCAGTCAATGCAATCTTTGAGGCCTCAACACTCCGCTGCAAATATGAGGGATGTCTCCGTCAGTACTGCCATGAGCGGGCTACGACTAGACGGAGAAGTCAGATCCAAAGAACAGCACGAGTATCAAGCGAACTCCACCAGACTGAGGCCGCCACAATCCCGCCTATCTCATAAGTCCTCCATTAGTTCGGGTCTGCGAGGGCTGAGAATTGACAGCTCTGAAACTGCTCTGGTGCTCTTTGAGCCTCCTGGAGAATCAGCTGCTCCAAAGTCACCTTGTCATATTCCGGTGCTTTCCAAGGCGGAGGCATCGATGGAACCGCCAATTACTCCCCGCAGAACCCCCAAACCTTCGCCCCAAAAGACTCCATTTTTGACAAAAGATTCTAACGTGCCTGGGTTTACAGCATGGGATGTCGACGTGCGTATTGAGCGCATGGAAGGCATGTTCTCGGAAATGCAAAACAAAGTCACAAATACCAGTCTAGAACGCAGTGTCCTCGAAGAGGCGATTGCTCTATACAAGGAACGAAGTGAGTGCTCCAATTACCTTTGAACAAGCCATATACTTACCTTACTTGCTAGTCACCGAACTAGATGGTCTGAGATCACAACTTTCCTCTTCAAATATGATCTTACAATCAGACCTGAATGAGATGAAATTGAAGGTCGAGTCCTTGCAACAAAATCTAATGGCAGCAAACGCCGGCCTCGATGAGCAGATGCGGATACACCGAATAGAGTTGGATGATGCGAAAAGGGAGAGTCGGAACGAGATTGACCAGATGAAGCGAGACAACACCGACGAGATGGACCGGCTGCTTCGAAAGCACAGAGACGAGTTACGGGAGATGGAACGTCGAGCTACTGTGGAACTGGAAGATAGGATTCGGGACCTTGAGCGTCGAAATAATGCAACTCTCGATGAAGAACGCAGTCGGAGACTCCGCGAAGTTCAAGACCTAGAGTCTCGAATTGCGTCTGAAAGTGTCAATTTGGATCTGGAATTGCAAAAGAAGGATCGTGAGATCCAGAACATGAGAGGCGAGCTGGAGGATGTTAGAGGAGACCTTGACCGGGAGCAAACACTGAAGGCCAATGCACAGAGCGAAATTGCCACAATGAGAGAGACTCTTCAGAAGACTGGAGTCGAATCGGCCTCGACCATCCACACGCTTGAGAGCACTGTTGCAAGTCTACGTGCCCGGATACACTTTCTGGAATCTGGATCCAAGGCGCAGTCTGATAGTTTTGTCGAAATGGAAAGAAGGTTACAGGAAGCACTGGATTCTGCTGAGGAGTCCAAGCGGAAACTGATCAAGGAAGAGTCCTTGCGCCGTATTCTTTTCAACCAGGTCCAGGAGCTCAAGGGAAACATCCGAGTTATGTGTAGGGTGCGGCCAGTTTTCAGCAACAATGCGGATGAAGGGCCAGTAGCGAAGTTGACTTATCCCGACTTGGACAAGGAATCAAAAGAGCTTGAGATCCAAGGGAAGGAGGAGAAAAGTAGTTTGGGAACGATCACCAGAAAGAATCACTCGTTCTCTTTTGACAGAGTCTTTGGCCCTGAGAGCCAGAACCAGGAAGTTTTCGAAGAGATCTCGCAACTTGTACAGAGCGCTCTTGATGGATATAACGTCTGCATATTCTGCTATGGTCAGACAGGATCCGGAAAGACTCATACAATGTCATCCGCTGACGGCATGATTCCTCGGGCCACTCATCAAATATACGAGACGGCGACCAATCTCAAAGACAAGGGGTGGACGTATACCATGGAGGGGAGCTTTGTGGAGGTTTACAACGAGGAGATTCACGATCTTCTCGGCAACTCAAAGGACTTTGACAAGAAGAAGCATGAGATCCGACATGATGAGCAGAGAAAGCAGACCACGATCACAGGGCTCAAAACTGTGCCATTGGATTCTGCGAATACGGTCGAGTCGATTCTCAAGCAAGCTGCCAATAACAGAAGTGTCGCCGCTACTAAATCGAATGAAAGATCTTCTCGATCCCATTCAGTCTTCATTTTGAAGCTCGTTGGGCGGAACAGCACTACAAACGAGACCTCCGAAGGCACGCTCAATCTTGTCGACTTGGCTGGTTCCGAGAGACTGAAGCAATCCGGCGCAGAAGGAGATAGGATGAAGGAGACACAGAACATCAACAAGAGTTTGAGTTGTCTTGGGGATGTTATTGGAGCATTGGGTCAAGGCAAGGAAGGTGGCCATATTCCGTATAGGAATTCGAAGGTGAGGAAACCCACTTCGGGAATTTGGATAATGCTAACCTTCATAGTTGACGTATCTGCTCCAATACTCGTTGGGTGGTAACTCAAAGACACTCATGTTTGTGATGGCCAGTCCATTGGAGGCCCATTTGAGCGAGACTTTGACGAGTCTGAAATTCGCGACGAAGGTATGTAGTTCTCCACTTCACTCATCCACATCCTCTAACACCTTACAGGTACATAACACGCACATCGGAACAGCGAAAAAGTCCACCAAAGTCCGCAGCAGCGATTGATGATGACCTCACTGCATTGTTTGACTATCATATTTCGGCGTCTGTGCATTCATTGGGGGTTTGTAATCGGTTAGGTCAACGACTTGTGGATCTTGAGGTGGCGTGGAGTATTATTGTTTTTGATACTGGGCAGGATAATTGTCTATGATTTATACATGGGGCGTGTTGGATTGGGTTTGCTTGCTCCAGGAAACTCGATCCTCTTGTTAGGATGAATTGAGAATGATCAAAATTTGCGATATTTCTCCACTGTTCTTCCGTGCCAAAATCCTGCTGACAAATACTCCGTCTCATTAATTCACTGATCCCATCTTGCAAAAAGACGCAAGCTGGCCCAACTTCCGACCTCTAAGATCGAATACATCCGCTCGCTTGCAGTACAACGAATCCCAGATTTCTCAGTTCTAACATTACTACCTCACAGCTCCAGTATCTCAATCCTCGGCACCATCCAATCCCCATCAAACCTCTTCTTAAAACCCTTTAACCTTTCCCTCGCCCGCCTCATCTCCTCTTCTGCCGCAGTCCTATTCCCCGAATCTCCCAATATGCAGTACCAAGTCTCGAGATTAGGGAAGATGCGGATCTACTCATGGAGTTTCTCGTCAGTTCGATCCAATCCACTACAGAACAAGAGAAGGGAGCGGGCAAAGGGGAGAGGTAGTGGGAGTGAGAGAAAGGGACTGGGAGATAAGGAACGTACAGATGGTCCACCTCCACTCCCGCTCCACCATGCATCTCTTTCTACGCTGGGGTAGAACGAGGCTTTGCTTGTGGCAAGGTGTTTGATGCCTTCTAATATGGTCGTAACTTGCTGTGCACTTTCAACGTCGGCTTTGAATGCGGAAGCGAGTGAGGTGGAGCGCTGGAGAGTTGTGTAGTTCTTTACATGGAATGTCGTTTCCGAGGGGTTGAAGTAGAGTTTTCCTACATTACTGATTGGGAGGAATGACGTGTTGTGAGAGAGGTAAATGGAGCGGGATTCGTGGTTGGTGAGTAGGAGACTTGTGGTAGTTGAGAACTTGTGTGGACTTGGTTGAAGGGACGAAGATGTTCCTGGATTGTCGGTGGTTGGATGGTGGACTGTGAAGTTCAGGAATGGAGAGGTGCTAGGATCTATGCTGCATGGGATTGAGATCGAGACAGTGTAGAGATGTTCGGCAAGTGGGAGGGCGAGCGTCCATATTTGAAGGCGGACTGAGGGGTTCTTGTAAGCTCTGATTGGAGTTGACATAGATGGGGGATACTGACGTTCTGTCGGTAGTCTTGAGAAAGGATGGAATGTTTGCATGGGCTCTGCCGCTTGTATGGCTGGGCCCTCAGGATGCGTTTCTTCTGAAGTCGCTTCACTTGGAGGGAAGGAAGTGGAGGAGGATATGTTAGCCGCTGCTAGAGCGACTGAGAGGTCATTCATAATATTTGATGGAGCAATGTCTTGAACATTTTTTGATGCTTTGATAATATTGATGATGGCCATACTTATGCTGGCCATATCCATCAGAATTCCATTTTGAAGGAGACCACAGATTCTTATGAGCTCGAGATGTAGTTATTTACAAGTGTCGTAAGGATTGACCAATGAATGTTGAAGTGGGCTGTGAAGCACAAGCGAGTCACCAAATCATCAAATGACTCATGCATGGCTTGTGGATGTCAAAACCTCTTCTTACAGTATCTGTGATGACTATTTGAAGGATTCCTGATACTTATTGAGACTGAGCTCTATGACTCTTTGTGAATCCAATACAGCGCTAAATATCTCGCACACTGGTAGTTCTGTCAAGTTTCGCGATGAGTATATCAAAATCATCGCAGGCTTCTCCGCCTTCCCTGACTTGTAGTCAGAAGTCTAGGCCCTGGTGAGGCTCAACCCTCCTCCAATAAATGGCATATATGATGGATCCATGAGATGCAACGATTGTAGCTTGAAAGCCCGTAACTTTACGCTGTCGCTCAACTCACCAAGAGAAACGTAGGCAATTGAATCTCCATTTCCTTGATCTCCCGAGCAAGTGTCCGCTCCTCATGTATTAAGTTCCTCTTATCGTGCTTTACCCTGTGGATTCTGGCTTGTCGTGTGACGATCTCCAGATACTCTTCATCTGCCTTCGAGTTCTCGTCGTCGTTCGGTCCTACCACAGCTAGTGCTCTCAGCGCCGGCACGCAGCAATTATCCTCATCTGCCGGCTTCTTCAGCTTGACAGTCTGTGTATCGTGCGGAAACTCCTCCTTGATTTCCTTGTATTTGATATGTGTCAGGATAGTGTCCACCGCCTTTGCTCTGATCGTTCCTGGTGTAACGTCCTTCAGCCTGGTTTCGACAAATGGTGGGAAATGGGGTATGGCTCCTGGATCGTTCGGGTTCTTGATGACAATCGTGAGATCTCCTTTTTCGCTCAATCCAAATCCACCCATCCACGTCCAGTCGCAGAATGTCGTAGCCTCAAGCCAGCACCACCAGTCCACCGCGAAATGGTTTATGTCCTTTGCGCATTCCCGCCACAGTTTCTCGACCTTCTTCGGATCATCATCATCATCATCATCATCATCATCATCGTCCAGTATATCTTCTGGGAGACCGACGAAGCTGCTGAGGATCCAGAAGTCGGCAGGGCCACCGTCTGCGAAGTAAAACGTGTCGTACTCTTTGCTGACATAGATGAATGTGCCATCGTCACAAAAGCTGAGTGGCTCAGCACAGCGCCACAGGCTCCAATGGCACTTGGCCTCTGTTCTCGAGTCGCGGCAGACGTGGAGGAGGGAGGGTACTCGATATCGTCTCTGAGCTAGGATGCGGAGGTTGAGGGGTTTTGAGATAGACCTTACTTCGTCCAGAGGGTTTTTCGCGATTTGCTGTATGCGCGCATTATCTCGAGCTTCTTGCTTGCATGTGTAGGTCCAGATCTGGTGTTTGATCTCATTGGGAAGGTCTTTGAAGGAATGCAATGTTGTCGCTGGTTCCATGGTGAGGGGTCCGCGGGGAATGAGAGAGAGGGATTCGATGTTTCGGTGTGCCACTGTTCGTGCTGTTGATGATTTCTCGACCTCAAAGGCTGTAAGGAAGTGGCTGGAACGTTGGAAGGTCTGCCGTATTCAGTGAAATTTATGCTGGCAGGAGATTCATCTTGGGCTGCGCTGGCTCCGCTGGCCATGACTGCTCTGAGGGATTGACAGTCAACGGGCTCCGGGAACGCTAGGCTCAAAGTAGAAAAGCCGCAGAGAGGTGTAAACAGCTTGACCGGCTGTAAGGCCCAAAGTTGCTCGCTCTGATCCAGAAATAGCTGGCAGGCTCGGCATATTCCCTTCATCGTTATTTGTCAATGTTCGGAGCAGTCTCATGACATTCAGATCGTCTGGAATCCCCCTGCCAGCATTCCGTTGTCGCTTTGTTCAACCCCATCAAAGGCAACATGGACTCGAGCATACCTAGTAATGGAGGAGTGCGTCTGACTTGATTCGATCCAGCGCCAAAAAGAAGGTGGCGTGGCTGATGGCGTATTCTTGCTCCTTCAACAATGGTTCTGGCAATCTAGCCATGCGCATGCGCAGATGGCTCGTCAGTAAGAGAAACTCTCACAACAGCCCTCCACCTCTTACGATCATTTTGAGCTTTCGCAATACCTTCATCGTCCGAAGTGTACATCTCTCGTCCCTCCGTATCTCTCCATGTGTCCCAGTAATCCTGCAAGGCAAGTTCACAAGACTTGACAATCTCGCTGAGGATTTGGTGCCGTTCGTCCTCCCAACTACAACCCCGCTTTCCAATCACTAGACACAACTTCTCAAGATTTGGCGCATTTAGGAAAAGGCCCATGATGGAAGTGAAGCCCGTGTCGATATATAGCGGCATATCGAATTCGTATTCATCCGATACATAGACTGAGACGAACCGAAGAGGTATCAACCCCTCGTGCCCAAACTTAATAATCGCCCTACAAGTCTCTGCATCCATGGACAGGGTATCAATCTTCGGGTTGAACCTTACACCTTTATACGGCCTTGCCCATCGAACCTCCCAGTCTTGCCACGGCCTTCGGTAATCGGCCAGCGATTCTTCAAAGTCCTCTTCCTCCAGTTTGTCAAAACCAAAATGAACTTTGTATAGCCCATTCAGGGTATTGTATGATTCGTAGCTTGCGCCGAGGACACCGAGGGAGATCGTGTCGGGTTTTGGAGGTGGTCGTGAGGGGTGAAAGCAGATTTCCCGCTCCCACAGAGCCATCTTGCGCTCGAGGGACACATGTGGGAACTCAACGACTCGGCGGGGTAAAGACTCCTCCCATATTCGGCGGCGTAGCTCCGTAGGTAGGAGAGAAAATTTGGGGAAGGCATCGCCGGTGGGTATTGGTGTGGCCATTGTTGGTGGTTCGAGAAGATAGTCTGCTGCGGGGTTGGAGCTCCAGCTCATTCTCGCTGGAAGATTTTGGCGTCCACAACCGACTTGCGGCCGCCTCGGTTGGCTTTATTTACTCACGCTCAATGCACAATGAAGCTCAAAACGGGAACTGCGGGCAGCAACATTGAGAGCCCTGTTGCTACTGAATTGACGTGCCTTGCTTTAGTGTCCTTTCATGCCCTCATTCGGTCCAGAACCCTACCATATAAACCTTGCTAGAATAAAAGATGAGCGAACAATACCCCAAGGGACAAATGCGTTGGGTTTCTAGTCAAGAGCACGTTCTGACTGGACCTTGACGTGCTATTTGAGCCCCCAGCCCCTGTAAAAAAAAAGATTATGAGGAAATCACTTCGAGACATGGCAATATCCCAACGATGAAGATGCAGTGTCACGAAGCCTCATTTCAATGGATGTTATTGCCACCACCCCCAACAGCATCTTTGGCATCGTAATATACAACAAGGAGAACTCATCCACAGTCTCAGCAACTTCCGTGACTATCCATCAGAACTAAACTCTGTATATTCTTTAGAATACTGATAAGCCAACTATATTTAATGCCAATCGTCGCATGTGCTTCCTGTCGAGATTCATGGATACGAGCCAAGGCCTACTGAGCCGATACCATAGATCATCAACCGGGGCTTATGCAAGACATGCTCCGGAGCAGATTGACCTGCCCATGAATCTAGATGAGGTTGAATAACGAATCGAAAGCGTGCCATGAGCCATGAGCCATTCGTAGTCGTTCGCATTCTTAGGGTGGAGCATCGACTTCGAGCAATTGTCAGAAACTCCTAGCCACAACTCGCTCAAGCTTTGAAAAGCCTGAAGAGATGTGAGTGGGCTAACACCTCCTTCGTCTTCCCTAAAAAGCAGCCAGTTTCCTCCCTTGGATTTTCCTAGAGCCAATCGTTCGATTTGTTCGAGCCATGCTGGCCTCCATGATCCGGAGTAGAAAGCTTTTTTAAGGGCAGTATTTTGGGCGAGAACCTCGTAGTTTTCTATGAAGATTGGTGTTCTTTTGGGGTCAAAACGGATGAGATTCTTTCCTGCTCCAGGCAGCCATCCCTACATATTTGAGTCAGAGTCGCATTCTCCAGAATGATTGGATGAGCGGATGCGCGTTGAGTAATGTGTTTCGGGGTCTTCTTTGTTGATCTACGTTGATTGTAGCAAGATGGAACTGATTCACCTTCCTGTTTTCCAGAAACACCTCCCGAGATTCCCAACACACCTTGAGCAATCGGACATCCCTGCTTTCCTTTGACTGTGGTGGCATGCCCGGTCGTTGTGGCGGAATCGTGAAAGAAACACAGACTAATTTTCTTGGCATGAGCTCCCGGCAATGAGCAGTAGCAGTGATCATCTTATTGGTCGAGGGGAGGGCAAACTTGAAAATGAGGCGTCGCAACTCTTTCGGAAGGCGAGGGAATAGCTCAAATCGCTCGAGTGGCTCAGTGCTCCAAAGGTGAAGCTGTGCCATTCTCTCGCAGAGGTCTTCGACTGGGTCTTCCTGTGGGATCGTCATCTTATGTGGTCGGCATTGACGCTTGCTCGCACTGAAAGGGTGTTCCATCGTGGTTTCAGGCAGACAATATTTTGGATGGGAAGAAGAGCGAAAAGTTCCGTCAAGCATTTCAGCTTCAGGTGACGTCGACTGCGGTGGTGGTGTCAACAGTGAATTTTGGCGCTAGCCTTCGACCTCGCTTCGAGGCGCTAGCTTCCCCGAGTCGGCTCGATATTTCTCGAGCTCGAAAACCATACCATCATCTTCGAGATCGCAGCCAACGTATGCTCGACTTTCGAAGTTGAGCAACCACTCAACCTTCACGCAGTCACCAGATCTCAAGAAGGTCGTCACCATGCCCAAAAATCGGAGATTCCGACTCGATCTCTTCAAGAGACTTACGCGTAAGGGCAAAGGTTCCAAGTCTGCCTCACCTTCGAGCACCCGAGTCAATTCGAGCTCCTCTCTCATCTTGACTCCTCATTCTTCTAACGATGCGTCTGTCGCAAAGTCTGAGCAGTCCCTCGACGTTTTGGTCCAATCGTTCTCCGAAATGGCGCTCACCAAGTTCACCAAATTCCCAGAGCTTCCTATGGAACTCCGTCGGTTGATCTTCCTGTATAGTCTCCCTAAAGAGATTCGTATCCTTCCAGTTGCTGTCACCCTCAAGGAAGCAGATGAAGAGTTCGGCTTGTACTTCACCTTCGCCCTGAGTCCAATCCAGCGTCCACTCCCACTCAGCGCTCCAAAGGATCACTTCGACACTGCTCTCCTCTCTGCCTGCAGAGAGTCGCGCGAGGTCTATCTTGAGAACAACAAAAGCAAGCTTCCAGCTGGTTTTAAGAGTATCATCCACTACAACCCCGAGCATACCATGGTCCTGATCCAGAATTTCGAAGATCTCCAAATGAATCGACACTTCGCTGAAGGCATTCGCAAGAGCTGGCGCAAGCAGAAGTGGATCACAGAGATCAAGCAGCTGGCTGTTCCTATCTGGGCTTTCCTTGTAGATTTTGATATGATGGAGCCTCTCTGGGAAGATGATGGTCATGGTGGCATGATGCGTATCTTTGAGAGCCTGGATCGCTGGATTGGTATCATCTCTCCTGGCGATTTATCGGAGGGCAGGGAAAGAACTCAGAAGGGACATATGAAGATCATGGCTGATGTGGTTCAGAGGGAGCTGAAGACCTATCGGCGTGAAATCAACCCTAGTTACAAGGTTCCACTCGTTGAGGTGTTCGAGGTTATCGGATACAAGGGGAACGGCGCATATTAAAGACGTCTATGTAAAGGCCACTGTCATAGGCTTGGGATTGTTAGCTGTTTTCATATGAACTCCTCCACGCATTAAGATCTATTACTTGAGTCAAGTAATAATTATTCTGATAGACCCACTCGATTGAGACAATGGAGTGATCAATAATTCATTACGTGAGTCTAGCAATAATGTGAAAGTGAATCCCTTAGGGTGATCAGACAATTCTTCTTGAATCAAGTGACAACTATTTTCCCTGCGGCCCTGCCCGTCCGAATTAAATTGGCCAAGTACTTTCACACTCAGATGAATTTGTATCAAGCTTAAGTGCCAGATGTTGTAATTATCCAGCCAGACCAAACCCTCTATTACTTCTCTCAGATGTATCGAAAGTTTCCAAAGATAATCACAACTTACTGTCCAAGACACCCCTCATGGGGCCAAGGGCAAGTGCTCGCTTCCCGTGATTTGACGGCTTGCAGCAAGCTCATTGTGCTACGAAGATTGTTAATGGGAAAGAGAGATGAATTCGGGACTCATTACATGGCAGAAGAATGCGCTCGATTTCCTTACTGCGGCTTATCTATGGTCCGTAATTTGAGTCCTTTGGGTTAGATGCCACACAAGATTTCCTTGAAGTGCAAGAAATGTCTCCCGTGCTTCCTAAGCGAGAAGCTGTCAAGTGAATGTCAACAGTAGCTTTCCCTTAGAAATACACAATTACAAGGACGAGAAGAGAACCTACTCATAAGAGAGAAATCCAAAAGTAGCTGGAAAGACCTGGTTCCGTTCAGGTTAGTGAACGTAAGGTGACCTAAACGCCTCTTTGTGCCCGCATCTGGATGCAGCCTTTACCAGAACGGTGTTCTTTGTCCGTATCCAGATCGACGTACTGCCCGATTCCTTGACCTCATTTACCCGATGGAATTGATATAGCAGTATCCAAGGCTTTTCTTCTCGTCAATCGTGGAGCAAGATGAACCGTCGCCGTTTCGTTGCCGTCGTTTTTGGTTTGACCAGTATCGCGATCGTGGAGGGGAGGAACGTTTTCAACCCCGCGTTTCCCATATCAATTTCACGACGCCATTCTTTTGGCTAGATTCAAGAGACTCAGATCTCCTATCGATATTTGTTATAGGAGAGACAGATCAATTCGAACGACTAGAGCTTCCATGTACGTGCCTCCAATATTATCCCGCCCAAATACTTCCAAGAGAAAGCATGCTGACAGGATTCTAAGTGGATCCACAGGCATGCCTAAGAAGGTCGGTGCTAATACAGTCACAACCTGTACAGCGTGGGAGAATAATGGGACAGCAACCTTTGGAGAAAGTTATGCTGCTACGCTTAAGGACGGCAGGCTATACCACATGGTTATAAATTACGAGGTGCAAGACGATGGCACCAAAGCCTCATCTGAGTCGGATGTGTTCCGAATGATCAATCCTCTACCTCTACCAGAAAGCACTACATCACCATCAACCACTTCAAATCCCACTCAAACACAAACGGGGGCTTCATCGCAGTCCTCGTCTCAGTCCAAACAGCCCAGCACAAGCCGAAGTTCAGGCCCGTACTCAAGCTCGAAAACTTCAACATCAACCTCAATTTCACCTCCCAGCTCAACCTCGGCAGCAAGCGGGACTACATCTCCATCTCCAACTTCCACATCCACATCAAAATCCAGCGAACTTACTCCAGGCGCAAAAGTCGGCATAACAGTCGGAGTGCTAGCCTTTGTCATAACCATTTTCTTCGCCGCCTTCTTCTACCACCGAAAACGGCAAGCCAAGAAGACAGCACTAGCGGACCAACGACGAGACCAGCAAGCCAACAGGAGCACGGCTGTTAATCTCGACGATATAGATATTACATTCGGAAGTCCGGTGACATATGACAGAGTTTATGAGGGACGTGGGGGCTGGCATCAGAGGTCTCTGCCGCCAATTTTTGTACCAGGGAGGACTTCGGGGACGGTTCAGAGTCAGCGAGAATTGTATGGTAGTCCTTTCTGACGGATAATTAGGTCGATAAGAGCTCTTAGATAATATAGGCTCTTCAATCTAATAGCCATATGGCAGTGTAATTGAATTGACTGTTAAGCTGAAATTCTTCAGAATGGGTATTATGAGGAAACGATAGATCAAATGCTGAATACTGGATCACTGATCGACGATGTATTTATTCCCGTCAGCCAATCTGATCAAATTGATTTTCTGCAAGCCATTGTCTTGCATGCAGTGAATATGATTCCTTCGATCGATCTTGTTGTCTTGCAACTCATAGCCAATCAGAGGTGGCATAGTTGTAAGAGACATTGAAGCTAGCTGGGTTCACTCGGCTCAAATTGCAACATGTAACAGAATCTGTCCAAATTGGTTCAAGTCCGTGAGATTACAATAAAGGGGTTGAAATGAGTGCATACCAACGAACTGACCGCCCGTTGCTTTTTGCGTTGGTGTAACAACACAAGCGAAGCAAACTCAACAGGCTCAGTCAGTGCTCGACTTCGAACTCTATTCAAACACCATCCTGCTCCCTAGGAAGTATCGACAATTTTTCTAGCAACAATGTCGCCACTAGTTCTGGAAACATTTGACAGCATTGACGCAGCTGCGACCACTGTCACTATAGGCCTTCCAAACAAGCAGCTTCAAAGACCTACCCTGGCCAGAAAGGAGAGTCACAATGGAGTCTTCTTTCCAAAGATTGAAGTCTCAGAAGGAAAGATGCTTGTGATCATTCCTGACATGTTCACATCCTTCATGGCTCTTCCACCAACCATCAACAAGTTCTATCTTGAGGTCCGAGCCGAGTCTGAAGTTTGGATCTGCGAGTTCGCAATACACTTTTCCGTGGTTATCCTGACAGCTGACATGAACCAGTAAATTGAATGCAAGCGAGAGAGTAGGTGCTATCATTGCGAAGACAGACTTCTCCCTTTTCTGTGCTATTGCTGCCCCCCACGCTGAGAAGGCTGAACTTCGCACCATGTGTGACTGGGGAAATTGGGTATGTCAATCCTGCGGTTTGACGTTTTTGCCAATAGCTAAATGCAACTTGTAACAGGTCTTCCCATTCGATGATAGTACGTATCCTTTCCTCAATGGTATACATTTATAGCCTGCTAAATTCCAGACAAGTGTTCGATACTGGGGATTTGAAGGATGACTTGGCAGCTTCTCGAAAGATCATGGACAATCTCCTCGCTGTCATGAGTGAAGAATACAGAGATAGAAAGCCTAACAACGTCTTGATTGAGATCCATGACACTGTATGGGAGCGTATTTCTAAGGTCAGTATCCACTCCAAAGCAGTAGAGTTCAGCAGACTAACCTTTAAGAGGTATCTTCCGAAGGTAATACAGACCCAGATATGTGGCAAAAAGATGTACTGATAATCCAAGATGTCAAGGACCACTTTCTCGAGGCTACGCGCCAGTATTGCGAGGGTGCTTTGGAGGCTGTGGAGCATCATGGTCGTGGAGGACCACTTAGCGTTGAGGAGTATATGGCGAGCCGCCGACGTAGTGCTGGAGTTACACCGGTCATTGCAATGGTTGAGTGAGGGAGACTCACAGGTCGACATGGAACAAAGAGGCTGACACGGCTGCAGATACGCCCACAGAATCAACATCCCAGAAGCGATTTATCGACATCACTCTGTCCAGGAGCTGAAGCGGGTGTGCTCAGATGTAATCGCCATGTAAGAACCAACACTTCGAGACCTACTGCATAACCATGCTGAAACTATATAGCCAGAATGATATCCTGTCGTACTCCAAGGAAGAGGTAAGTTGAGCACCAAAGCAAGAACTTTACCATATTATTTCTAAATTGACACCATACAGGCCGAAGGCGTAACCCACAACCTCATCGCAGTTCTCCGCCAGAACGGCATGTCAACCCAAGAAGCCTTTGACCGCGCCGGCCAGATCCTCAAGGAATGCTACCGCGATTGGTATATCGCACAGTCTCAGCTTCCTCAGACAAGCCAAGCTATCGACTACGACATCCATAAGTACATCGATGCTGTGCGGAATATCATGTTGGCAAATCTCAATTGGAGGTATGGCCTTCGCCATTGCGGGGTATTTGCTTTAGCTGACTTGCTGCAGCTTCAAGTCTGAACGATATCTTGGTCAGAAGAACAGTCTTGCTCGCAAATATAGAACTGTCGTTGTTCTTGATGATGGTCATGGCTTTGCCACGGCCGATCAATGCTCGTCATAATTCGTCGAAAGTGTCTGAGCTCAAGATTGGCTCGGATCTGGCTGCTTGCCTGATCTCGATGGAGGGGTATTTTGAAGTCTGGACTATCTGGATGATCTTTTGGACTCTCCCTCCTTTCCTATTTTGCTTGATCACTTCATCCTGCCGGAGACGCGTGTCTGAGCATCTCTAGGCAAGACTTATCAGTAATGGATAGAGGTCTCGGCTTCGAAGAGACCAATGAGATGCAACGTGTACTTATCAGTATGATCTTGTCGCTGTCAGATTGGGCAACTGACTGGAGCTTTCTGAGCCTGACCTGTTGAGACGATGAGACCCTGCTAAGAAGTTTCTTCGGCCTGCCATGCGACCATGACAAGTCGAAGTCCTTGACTTCCAAGCCTCAAACCCTTCAGAACCTCCATCTCCTGGCAAGTCTCACATTCGACTCCCTTTTTTCAACTAGATCAGTCAATAGTCTGTCGTCAAGTCCCAAGTCCCAAGTCCAACTGATTATTTTCCACATTTCTTGCCGACGATCAAGTCCGTACCACACCGCAACCATGCGTCCACTACAAGTATTTGTCATTCTCCACTTCCTCGCCACTCCATTCAACACCTTCTCGTACAGAAAAACAAGTTTCTCGGTTTTCGTACTCGTCAAAACTTCCTTGTTAACCACTGACATCAAAGTCTCCATTCAAAATTGAAGCTGAAAGGAAGCATGCATCCAGCCAAGAGCAGCGGAGGTCCTCTGAGCTCCGCCCCGCCACCGGCCAAGGAACTTGGCCTCTCAGCCCGCTCGCTCGGTCTATTTAGAGTTTCGCGAGAACGAGCGGGATGCCTACGGAGGTGTCATGAAGCGACGCTGACGGCATCCTCGGGGGCCGAAATGATTCATTGATGTCGATCGGGATCATCTGCAAAGCCGGAAAGTCGGCACGGGAAGGAAGTCTGTCGTGCTGTAGTCTGCACAAAACGGCATCGGAAAGTTCTTTCGCGTCGCAATTGCTTGAGCTATGCAGGGACCAGGTGTGGGGACTTTGGGGCTGAGCTCGATGATCCTTTGGAATTGACGTCTTTGTGACTTCCATGATGTGACTACTGGCACGACAGGACCTTCGAGGACGGAAGATCTGGTGGCTTTGTGGCTGTCGTTGCGAGTGCGATTGTGAAGTGTCGAAGAAGCCGAGGCCGAGGTAAGCGAGTGAGACAGAACCCTGATCTTCTCTGATCTCCATAAGTTTTGAGGTTGTTCTGTGGATTTGTTTCTATGATTTGCGTCAGGGGTCAGGAGGTTAATTATTTCCGTTTCAAAGCTTAATTCCATGTTGCACTGATGAGTCAAAAATCGCGGAGAGATTGAAGATCTACCGCCACATCTCATGTGTGGGAAATGCTCACCGCAGTGCATCTCAGTGGGCCGGTCTGGCGTAATCCCATATTTGGAGTCTCTGAGATTCTTTTTGGCATGTCTGTAAGGCTGATGGGGCATGCCGAAGATGTAGCTCCGCGGAGATGACAAGCACAAATGCAGGGTCTACGAAGAAGCGGTCATGAACTACTCGGAATCCGACCGAGAAAGTCGAGCTTTGGACAGCAAAGCCACAGGTGTGTACGACTTGGCCCTCACTACTGTAGCTCCCCACGACGCCACGACGTCAACCGCCTTTCTTAGCTTCATCGCAAAAATCGAGGCACTTGCTTTTTTCCGTCTGACACCGGCGATCTCAAGTCCATGCTTTCTTTTTCGCAAGCTTCTTCATTTTGGGAAACTACATCGAGTTGCGATAGACAAGGATCAGAAAGAAGGGACATGCAAGCGTCGCAAGTGCCGAAATGACAGACAGGGACCTGGGTATGGGGAACATAGTACCCTAGATCCGCGCTAGCGAAATGCGCTGTTCTGTTCATGACAAGGCAAACTGATAGTTTGTAATAGTGCATGCTTTTGTTCCCTCCGAGGTTGACCTCCTTGCTAGTAAGCTGTCAAAGACATGTGTGCCTAGCACAACTAGGCTGTCGCACCGGTTATTCTCTAGTTTTCTGCATCTAGTGATGTAATTCCTGGCGTATATCATCTGTTATGGCGATCTCAGCACTGTTTTCAGCCTCTTCCGATACGAAGTTACGACGTGGGTCTAACGTTAAGTCTTTCTTTCTATTTTTTTTCTGTATATGAGCGTTCCTGATGTCAAGCTTAGCTCAAGCTTTTGGAAGAGAGTTGCCCCAGTCCTGGTCTACATCCTTCTCGTGATTTAAGTTCATGGGGCACGAGTAAGGACTTGGGCACCGGAAGGTGCATGCTTGTGTCTTGGAGTCAGTCCGGGAATAAACTCTAGGGCAAGCAATCACTTGCAGGCTTTGGCCAGCGTTTCTTGTCCATCATCTTGGAAATTGACGGAACAATGAAGCCTTCTCAATCTTCGTCTAACTTTATCCTTTCTTGGCTCTCTTCTCTCCTTCCTAATTGTGTCATCTCCTCTCTCTGCCAAGATACATCGCTTCTGTGCTGTAGTCCTCTGTCGTTATACCTCCAAGTCTACTTCACTAAAGTACTGTCTTCTAGACTGAACCTCTAGGCACTGGGCAGACCGACTTGTGAACTCTGTTTCTTCAATTCCAATGGATCGTCCCTCGGCCCCCCACATCGAGCACTTCTGGCGTCTGTCAAAAGAAGCCCTAAGTACAAATGCCGCTCACTGGCGCTGTCAATCGCACGGCTAATCGGAACTTCTAGTGCGAATAATTCAATGCCGTCCACTGGTCGCCGGCCTCTGGTCTGGGCCGACACTATTGGTGTGGCTTAACCCTAGCCTAGGCCAGCTGTCAATAATGTCATTGCACTTGGCATGTCTGGAGAGGACTGTCATTGGTGGGCCTTGGCTTGGAATTAAGGGGTTGTGAGTTTGAGAGTTTGGGGGCGAGATGAGCCCGATGGGGGAAGTATTCCGATGGGGTTGATGATAGTCTGGTCGTTTTGTTCAGGCAAGTATAACCTTAGGGTGAACATTGCTGAATAGACCTTCAAGCGACGATGCGCATGCCATGAAGGAATAACGACGAGAGAGCTTTCCTATCGCAATCAGCCTCCTCAGTTCGGCCTCTCACATCTCTGAACGCTCTCGCACTGCGATCCTGAGCGAAACGTGCGAACGTGTTCCAGAAAACATGAAGTTTTCGGAACCAAACCGTCCCATCTCGCAACCTAACCCAACTTTCAGTCACGTCAAACCCCCCCCCAAACACCTGTCAGCGGTATCAAGTTTCTCGGGACACGAACTCAGCCTCGTTTCCAGCTTGTTTCGTTTCATGTCAGTTTTGTTCTCCTGCCATATCTCATCTCAAACATCTTCCCTCTGTAAAGTAATCATCCTTTGAGTCGCTAGAAGCCCTATCGCTTGCAATTGAACAAGTGAGAGAAAAAATCCATGCATCATCGCCTCGTCCTGCCCACTGTTCACGGGAATAATACCCGCCCGTCCCCTACCCTCGCCCTGAGCCGTGCGTGCATACTTCCATTCTTCCCCCGAAGGCGAGGCGGGATCTCTTCAGCGGCGACCGTCCAACGGTTCTGAACCCTGGACCCTGCGAGCTCGCAAGACTACTAAACTTACGTGCCCCCTTGCCCCTTAACCCTGAATTCTTGAACCTTGGCCTTGCTTATGACCCCTGACTTGACATCACATGACAGACGCAGCCGCGTCGACTCATCGTGGCTGAAGTCTACGGTAACTCGGAGCCTGGAGAATTTCAAGTCCCTTGAGCTTGAGATCGCTCGCTCGAACGCTCGAAAGAAATCCCCTACTCTGCCGTCCCTTGGCACCAAGTCCCCCTTATTGGTGCACTCGGTCGCGAAAAATCTATCCCGCGTACTGTTATCTGCTGAAGCGGAACGGTATGACAAAACAAGATGTTAACTCTGAAGACAGCAAGCCACAAAGCCAAGGTTAGAGATTCAGGAATGAGTTTAAAGTTTCTGGTGGCGAGTCATCTGAACTTGATCTGTCCCTCTTGGAAGATCTGGTTGGCTTCGGGCAGGCCAAGTGAGTCAGCCCTGGTATTGGCACCTCTCGAGCGAGCTTTTGCCTTCTCGCTAATATGCTTTAGAAGGAGGTCTTGCATTAATTGGGACTGGGGAAGCGCGAGAACGTAAAAGCTTCCAAAGAAAGTTTGTTAAGGCTGGCTGTTGTATTACATTGACAGTCTGATATGAAATTAACTAGTTGACTTGCCCGAGTTCGTCGGATTATCGACGGAAGAGAAACAGATATCATCCTTGTGTTTGGAGCCTGATGTATTGTGAATGGATTTTAGGCTCTGCTCTATTTGAATCTTACACGTCCTACATGTACATGGCTCTTCCTTTCCGTGCTCGGTCTCTCTGCACCCCTGGTAGCTTGCGTAACTGTGGCAATTTTCAGAGCTCTTTGGACCTGGTCTAGAATTATGAACATCTTGCCTTGGGACATAGTGGCATTTGACGTGAGGTTCTCCGTGTCTTCCGACTGCTGAGATGAGGTCCACGGATGGGAATGCTCGACAGATGGCCCTTCGAAGCTGTTGCTAACCACACTTCGTTTAATGAGAACCAGTTGTAATATCGAGAACCTTCAAATGCCATATCCTCTGCACGGTAATGCCTTCTTGACATTGGAATCTGCAATTGTCCGTTGCTTGGGTCTGTACCTCAATCATCGTAGACACTTCCATCGCTTGAGCCGATCCGGTCCCTGTTATCTGCGTAAACAATGGCCTGAGATTGCATGCCGCCGTCTGCGGCGCGAGCAGATCGGGCTGTAGATTCGGCACGAGCGTTGTTGATCATTGCTGGAAGCTGGCGCCTCCTTGCGTTGATGAACCAGTTTGATATTTGATCTGATCTTAGTTAGCTTTAGTTTGAATGTCAGACTTTGAGGTGACACATACTCATTTGTAGACCGGTCTGCCTCATCAACTCTTGCTTCTCGTCCTCGGTGGGATATGGATGTGTCAAATGTGAAACAAACCATGCCCGCAGCTTGTCCGTGGTCTCTTTGGGGAGATTTCCGCGCCTCTTCCGTTGTCGTGTATCACTCTCTCTGTCATTTCCATCCGTGCCATATGAGTTCATGCCGTTGGGATACATGGCATGGTGTGACGCAGAGAAGGGACTCCTGTCATTACCAATTGGGTAAGACGAGGATGGGCCAGAGTACGAATGCCCACGGGGTTGATATCCGTAAGCGTATGCTGGTGGTTGCTGGTGCGATGTGGAGGGCTCGAACGAGGATGTGAATGGGGGATAGGTTTGGGCGCTTGGTCTTGGAGAACCAAAGGAATATTCGGACATGGGTTGCACACTACGAGGTATCGTCGAGTTGTGGTTTTGTATTAACGATGGCAAGCTAGGCAAAGTTGGTCTGTCGTCGGGTCGGGCAGGCAATTCGTAACTTTCAGGAGATCTTATCGAAGGCAGGCCTCGGATTGACTGGTAAGGACTTGTGCGGGCAGAGTGGGTATCGGAGGTGTATGCGGTACTTGCACGTCGAACAGGACCATTTGTCGCGGCACTGTGAGGACGGTCCATCAATCTTGGACTTCGGTGGAATCTTGGAAATGCGGTATCTCTAGAGTCTTCTGCTTCGTCTTCTTCTCCTTGAGTACGCCGACGCTTGCCGTTCGTAGGTGACACATCCGCTCTGTACTCTACTTCTCGTCGCTCGCCACGGACCGACAGATCCACTAGCTGTTTGGTTGTTAGAACATTGCACCATGACAGGAAGAACTCCTATAAAGACAAGCAATCAGGTAACATACCTCGCGAATAGGAGGTAGTTGCACTGGAGACACGTGGAACTGTGCAGACTGAGACCGTGATCCAGAATCCGATCGTGGCATTGAAGAATGCTCAAGCTTGGTATCTAGTAACGATGTAGGTCCGGGAAGGTGATGCCCTGGTGACTGCCTGATGGTTAGGGCTGGCATGTTCGCGCCTTCTCTTTCTGTTCTTGGGCTTCCCCACAGCTGGCTTGAGTATCGAGATTGGGATTGAGGAAGTTCCATTCCTGTTCTAATCTCTCTTGAAGCAGTGATGCTCCGAGAAGATGTCTGGGGTTGTGGCTGTGCGAAATCCCAGCGGTCTATCATTTGATGAAGTCAGAATGCAGTTCGATGAAGAGCGGGAGAGAAGAAAATGTTTTGTGAAAAGTTGCAATGGTTTGGAAAAATGAGGAGCTTTTTTTCCCCCAGTGAACAAAGCCATGGTTCACTCGCGGGTAGTGCCAGACGGTTCAGGGAGCTAGAGGTGATGTGACGGCTGTCATATAGCCCATAGATATGGTTGCAAGACCAAATCACTCGTAGTTGCGCACAAAACCGGGGCGGTGAAATGACAGGAAAAAAAAGCCAAGAGTAGACATACTAGTTTGGAGCTTCTTGCTTCCAAAGGCGAACCGGCTTGAAGCCCACAAGTCGTCGTGCCCCGCAGACACCTGGGTAAGGATGGCGGTGGCCAGCGTTGCGACTTAAGGGGTGATCTTTGGGAAGAGCAAGTTCGATTCGTTCAAAAGAAAGGTAGGAAGTCACGAATGACTGGTATTAGGGCAGTCGGGCAAAGAATTCCACTCGAGTTGATTGAATGGAATGGTTGTCACTAGCTCAAAAGCAGGTTACGGTTGCTTAGAGTTTGTGAATGCGTCGATCAATTTGTAATTATTCTTGTCATAAAGAGGAGAGGTGATAGTTGAGTTCAATATGCTGAAGTGGTCTTGTTGGTGGCGATGTGTATTGAAGAGAATTGATCCGGTGGGGAAGAGGTTGTTGTTATGTCGTCTAGAAGTGGACTCGACTGCTTCGACATGGGGTGGGAGATCTTATAAGTACACACGGTATACTCGAGTGCTTGGACCAGCGCCGTGTTGATCGACGGCCCGCTGTACATGACGGGGTGATGGTGGGTGTTTGCCAGAGAGTCCCGAAGAGGTAAGATGGAAACAGGGGCCAGGAAACAGATGAAGATGAGGCGTAGTTGAGGTGAAGTGGCGCCGGAAGGTGGAGCTGCTGCTACTTAGCAGCTGTACTAGGTTTCTGCAGAAAGGTTCGTGCTGGCTGGGAACGAACGAAACATCGTGTACTACTCCTAGACAGGCAGGACAGGAGAGCCTAGAAACAAAATGTGATTTGAATTGTGCCCGCTGAACGCTGTCTACTTTGCACTGCTTAATAAGCATTGGACAAGCAAATCTATTACTGTTCTGTACTTAGCAGTGCCCAGTTCGTGGAAAGGAAAGGGATGTCTGGATACGCTAAATTATCCATGATGTGAGTACGGCAATGTTCTTTTCAGCATCCGATGACCTACCTACGTAGGTACGGAGCCAGGGCCAGGGTAGGGCACAGATGCCTACTTGCTCCGCGCTGTCCTATGGCAGCACTGTAGTGGACAGTAGTGGACACCTGTGGGGGTGACTTAGAGATGATAGGTGTGCTACAAGTGGTGCCTGTTGTCTCATAATTATGCCCAGATAGGCTTGATAGCTCAGCTCACTAACGAGAGATATTGTACTAAGAAGCACGCCAACAGAGATGCCGCAGCGTCGAGGATAGGGACGGTGACCAGCCCAGAGCGCTAGCTAGCAGTAGCCTTGTTCCTTTGTCAAGGGTGTTCAGGACGATTTAAGTGCCAGTGCCACTGCAGAATGGTGGGAGGTGCAGCCAAATTCCCCGAGAAGAAGCAGGAAACATTCGATGCCGAACAGGGGAGGGTTTGAAGATGCAACTTACCGAGGGGTCAAGGGCAGTGCGGAATTTGCACCCCACTTCAACCCCCTGTGCTGTGGAAGCATTGCGATTTGACCGCCAGCCTGGGGACGCTACAGAGAGTATCACGACGGTGCATCGCGAAGGAAGAGAAACAGATGATGGCAGTCACAGCATCGTACCTGGTTCATCCGCCGCTCTTGGCTGTCAGGGACATGACATACTTTGGCAGGAAACAGATGAAAGCGGTGGTTTATCTCCTTTCGGACACTGCTTCGGTTCATCGCTCTGTTTCTCCATGATTAAAAGCTTGCGAGTTGCAGAAACAGGAACATCTCCGATGCTTTCCCTGTGACGATGCCGGCTTGGGCAGTAACGCAATTGCTTGTTCGGCGCAGGTTTCCTTCTTTCCGCGTTGAGCCCCAGATATACTTCTTTTGCCGTTACGGAGGCAGACGAGATCCTGGAGTAACACTGGGATGTATACTGTTCTACGCGAAGCATCTGAAAAGGGGGAGACGAGAGTTCTCGCGATAACAGATCCATGCTACCTCAAAAAGACATTGGTGATGTTTCTGCCGCTGCCCTGTCGCAGAAGAGGATTTATGGAAGTAGACAGCATGTATGGAAGTCGAGTAGCTGATCTTGACTTGCTCTCGAACGCTTCCCCTAATTACTGTTCTGGCTGAAGTCCAAACATCTGAAACATTCCTGTTGTTTATAGCATAGCCTTGGACTCTAGGTGGGCGGCCTGAATGACCAGACTGCAGTTCAGTGAGCTCAATATGCAGGCACCGAGTCTCGCAGCCTCGGTGTTGACAAGACTCCTGGTTGCAGATTCTCATGTGGGTATTGCAGCTACATCACCTCGCTCGGCCAGCTGACGGTGGATTAACTTTTGATGCTCACTGGAGTACATGGGTAAGTTTAAGGTTCGTCCGTTTGCGAATCATTGCTCTGGCTCACTCGCATATTGAACATATCTGTATCGACGAATATTAGCTGTGAAAGAGCCTCGCAAAGTAAACATTCTTTGCGAGTTTGTTATATAGTCCAGATGAGAAGAGCTCGACACTTGATGCCGAGTTTGAAGTTGGTTACGGATGAGAAAACCAGGGATGTGAGAAACGTCAAAAGAATGGTGGTCTAGCGTCTTATCCAGATGGCAATGGTGTTTGCTTCTCGAAGAGGGTGGTAGATGAATCCTGCTCTTCGATTGGATCTCCATCGTTCATCTTCTGTTTCGCTCTCGGCCCTTCGCAAGCCACCCTGGTCATTTGGCACACGAGAAACATTAAAAGATACAGGGATAAGTCTGCTATCTCTGTGGCCACAATCCACTGGATCGACGCTGGGACGTGGCTTCGTCCTGCCGTTGTCAAGGGCATCCTCGGCGGGGAGAAAGGAACAAGGAGCGTGACTGGACTGGCCCGGGCGGAGGCAGACCTGTAAATGTGCGCAAAGATGCCCGGGTAGGAGCTTGGACGGTGGACTGTGCGTACCATCATAAATCTCCGTACGGCTTCGTTCCGCGTGCTTGTTTCTGAGGTCAATTTTGGCGAGAGCATTGAGATTTCTGATTCTTGCTGAAGGCGAGGGGAATACCTCGTGGTTGGAGAGGAGCTGTACAGCTGGAAATTGTACGGACGTGTATCTTGCTCTCTGGCTCTAAAAGCGGTGGGAAGACCATCTTGAGGCCCCTGATGCCGCCCCTAACTGAACTCGAGTCAATTATCAAGGCCGTTGAGGTGTCTTCATCCCGCATGCATTGAAGATCTGCCAGGGGAACCTGGCTAGTAGGGAGCTTGACGTTAGTTCTATGCACGCCACAACAATTATCCCGAACCAAGTCCAGGACGAAGAGCACAGTAATCATCTCCCTTGTATTTGGTGAAAACGATTTGCTCAAGTAAATACTGAGATCGTATATTTGACAGAAAACAAGGTATTCGAATATCTCGATTGTAAAGACAATGTGATAATCTTCTTTGGGGGATTTGTGGGACAACTAGCAGATTGTCAGCAAGCCGCAGCAAATGATTACTAGGTCGCTCGTGGTTGGCTAGTAGGTGATCTGTGAAGCTTCCGAGTGCACAAGGTTCATGCCGATAGAGGTCGATGTGTCAAAAGTCAAAACATCAGAGGATCCTTCCAAGTGTTTCAAACTTCACCTGCTAGACCCTGTTGAGTCGTTGACAGCTTTTGGACGGCTGGGGGAAATTAGTATGCTATTCTGAGAAGCACTAGATAACCTCAAATAACTGCTCATGTAGACTGTAAATAATCTGTGGAGCGGAGGTGGCCGATGGAGTCCATACCACCAGTGGACGCACTTCCGCAGGCGACGATAGCCTCTTTTTGGTACCGTCACCTGCGATGTTTATCGCAACTCGTATTTGTGTAGCACGTCCTTATTGATGATCATCATCAGTGAGAGTTGAGCAGAATCTAGAAGTACCAGAGGTAGATCAGTTCTGTAAAGACGCAAGCGGGGTGCCATGACCCGTGAGCTACCACCACCGCGATTTGCTCATCTCTCAGCGGGTCTCCCTTCTTTTGAGCACGACACTAGAAGAGCAGTTGAGACATGTACAGGAGATTCAAGAACTGCAGCCAGCCATCTCATTGTTGGTTGTGGTCCTCGAATTGCAGAGAGCTCCGAGAGATATTGTGCTCGAACTGGGTTGCAGTATCTTGCAGCGCTAGTGTAATGTCGGTATCCGTGCTTCAGCGAGTCGGAAAAAACCTGGAAAATTAAGATCAGATGAAGTGACCTTTGTGTACCGTTGAGCACCGGCTGTGACCCAAGAGACGGTGTAGATGACTCGGATGTCTGCCTGTGTGGACATGCAGTTTTGTGTTTCGCGATGCTGCTTCTGGGATACGCAGTTTCCTTCTATGCATACAGCAATACTCCAAACAGCGAGGAGGTATGGCATGCACCACAGCTACTAGCATTGCCTAACTCGGTGGCCACGAGGCTTTGAAACTGTCAATGAGGGAAGCTTTTGACATCCGACTTTGAGGAGGGGAAGCCGGTCTGCCAGGTGGATGTGAGCGTCAGATCAGGATTGCCCTCAGGGATGGAACGGGCGATGCGTCTAGCAGTACAGGCAGAGAATGGCTTGGCGGCGTTCGCATGAATAAGAATGTTTCAGTGGCCAATCGTAGTAGTATGATTGTTGGCTGTACCGTCAGGCTGAGCTGCAGAATCTGGGATGGCGATCTGATGTAACAACGCAAGTTCCCAGCTTGGGTAATGGTCCGCTGGGACTTATGAAAGGAGGGTCGCTGGCCAGCTGTGCTACAATGCTCTCGAGTTCCCACGACGAGAAGCCATGATATGGTGGCATGTATGCCGTTGTCGTTGCACTGACACAACAGGTTGTTGTCCTGTCCACGGCACGAGAGGGTCAAAATCCGGTAACGAGATTGACGAGAGAGACCCTGGTCTTTCTGGAGAACCTCGTTGGACCGCGAAGATCCTAGAGTGGACACCAACGTCTGCAGCCAGTCACGGTCAAAGCTGCACCTGTCAATCGAGATGCCTGAACCCCTGATCTGACTCTCTCTCGCTTGACATGTTCCCCACCACGATTTGCGGATCACGACAGGACCGGAACCAGGATCTGATCTTGCCTGTCCTGTCAAACATCGCTTTGACTCGCAAGCTGTTCTGCATCTGGAAATCGATGCTTTCTTCTTTTCTTCCTGGTTTGATGTTCAGCCATGAACGGGTCTGCCCGCTGCCTGACGTGCGGATGAACGGGCAGTTGGCAGTTCCAGATCAGTAGGTCGTTAGATTCTTCTGCATAGAAATATCATAAAAATCAAGATCGTTCATGCGAAGCAATTAGGTAGCAAAACAACTGGGAGACATTTCAATGGAGCGAATAACTTTGGAAAACTCTCCCTGCACTTCATCATGACAGTCGTCGAAGGAAGATGTTGGCAAGCAGGGGAGAATGCTAACCCGGCGATGGAGCAGCCTTTTGATACACAGCATAACCCACCTCCAACATCCACGACGATCGATCTCTACTGGAGATCATCATCTATCTCTCAGACGGGAAGCTGCAGGTATTCCCAGAGCCAAGCTGGGGCTCTGTACCACCAGCCAGTAGCTACAACCTCGTACTTGGGCCTAACGATTGTCGAGGCCACCCAGCTTCCATGACATCGCAACGGCTGGATGCATTCCGAGCCTTGGGAACAAGCAACTTTCATCAGTGACACCTGGGGAACTTGGAAAGCGAGCGCTGCTACACCATCCATGCATTCCGCCGTTCACAACCATCTGTTCGGGCTTCGTGACTTCGTCCGCATCCATATCGGGCTCTTCTCACGAAGTGTCAAGTTTCATGACTCGAGCCGAGAGCGTCAGACAGCGGCACAGACAAACGGGTGTCGACAGGGAACGGGACGATCATCAACTCAAACGCGCACCAGAACCCCAGTCGATGCGAGAAACATCTCGAGTGGCACCCCGGCATGTGTCGCCTCATGTATCAGGAGTCAGGACCCCGAAGTACAAACAAAAACCGCGAAATGATGTTCTCCAAATGATGTCGAAGCAAGCTATGTCACGTTTGGCAGAAAAATACATTCTTCGAGTTGAGACAAACAGGCTAGGGTGGGTAGAGGCCGGCGGATGTTCCCCAAGGTTCAGTGCCTGCCACGCCCCTATTGTGGATCTTGAAGCTCCAAGCCCAGCAGATAGCAGACGATGCAACGAATATATCAAGCCATAGACTTTCTGGCATGAAGTTCCCAGTTCCAAGAATTGTGAGTAGTCCGGCACGTAGAGCACTCGATCTGTATAGAGGTACAGCAAACAATCAATCTACAGCATGTGCGGACAGACTCGTGGAAAGGTGCAGCGGCGTGCAGAGCCTCTATCTGATTTACAGGTCACTCCGCCCTAAGACTTGACTTGGAGACGCTGTGACAGTCAAGTTTCAGGCGGGCTGGTGCCCCAACCCCCCGGAACCTCAGGCGCATCACCCCGCCATGATCCAGAGTTCCAGCAGCAGCAATAGCACAACGTGCAGGCCATATAATATATTGTTGTGCTACTGAAACATCTGGGGATCAGGAAGTTGCCATTCATATGCGACAGCCCGTTATTGTTCACGGGATCCGACAGGGCAAGTTACCAAGATCCTAGGCCATGGATCCTCACAAGCAGCTTCTCTGTACGACAGACAAACGACAGCTGTCACATCAAGCCCCTGGTTGTCACCTGAGGAGAGCGAGGTTTCGAGCCTTTGTGTCACTGGAAAGGCCAACCAGCTTCGCCACAACCCCTATTCTATTTCTTCATCGGACATGAAGGATTCCGCGGAGCCTCTGCTTCATTGTCGCTACCAGATGAAGAAGTTGCAGCGACTGGCTGATGCCAAGTGGATGCAGTTGAGGCCAAAAATTTGAGCCTTCATATCGTCGTGGAGAGGAAAAAACGCTGCGAGCACATTTCAGGGCATTGAAGGTTAGTGTATCAAGAAGCTCGCATCGCCGATTACAGCATGATACGAAAGCCGACAAATGTGCTTTTTGTTTGTCATTGCGTTGATGCTGCCAGAATAATAGCTGGTTGGAAACAATTTCCCCTCCTCGTTCGGTGATCCTCTAACGGGAAGTCCCTTCGTCTTGAACGTCCTGGTGGTAGGCAGAAGCCACTTTAGCTGCGCTATTTAGGCTCCAGGCCTTAGTTTGGGGTCGAGGCCACAGAAGATGATGTCCTCATGCTCTGAAGGGCAAGTGTAGCCGTTTTCTCAAGATGCCATCATTATTTATTCACCTCTGCATCAAGGATCGGGTTCTCTCTATTCTCAGTTCGTACTGGTAAAGCAAATCGTTGTTTGTATTTTTGAGCTAGACTTCCTGACGTTGTCCGGACATTTCTCCTCAACCTGACTTGGAACCTCGACATCTAGATTGAGCTGTTTTAGTCAAAACCCATCCACGTATGGACGTTTCTGTCTCAACGCTGTCCGGAGCCCAAAAGCGTAGTCAGGTACTGTTGCTTCCACTGGGACTTCATCTCATCATCATTCCAGCTTGACGCAGGCGCCACACCACTCGTTCCCAGATTAATTTCGAGACCGTCTTGGGCTTGCCCACTGCCGGACGACCATTGATCTTGGGCTAAAAAGACTTCGAATCCGATTTCACAACTCCATCATAATCACATTGCTAATTACTCGTCAGAAGTGCTGGCAGGTCTTGCCCTCCGCCAGACCCCATGCAACAAAAGATTTCCATCCTCCAGAATTTCGTCACACGAGAGCTCGAGATTTCAGCGCCAACCACTGGAGCTAATTGGACTGTCCTACGGTGCTGTTTCTTCATTTACGAAATTGCTATCCCTCGTCTCGAGCCCGTCCTGACAAATTGTCACTCGAACAGGCGATCGGAGAGTCATGGAATGAGCCATCAACGCCACCTCACGAGTCCGATTTAGAGACACAAAGCACCGCTTCATGAAGAGAGCGGAATTAAAGAAACCAAAATGGGCAAACACCATGCATTGACGGTGTCAGTGGTGCAGCCACCAGCAGCTAATGTCAATGTGACAATCCCATGGCCATCACGACGGCTCGTCCGCTAGAGGAAGATAGCGTGAACTCCCGGCTTACATCCGATAAAACCAGGTGCTATCTCGACATTTGCCCTAAAAGGCTCCAGCGGTCGAACGCTTAGTGAAGCTAGGCATTTTGACAACGGGCGTACTTCCCCTGAAGGATATTTGGCCGAGGCAAACCCCTCATGGATAGAAGGTGGAAGACAGGATCGACGCGCTCGCGTCGTCGTTCGTGCCGTGCAGTAAGCATACTGTGATAGCGACTTTTTCAGAATAGTAAGGAGCTTGTGGCTTCGGGACATTCAAAAATGACTTAATTCGCAGTATTGATGAAGTCGCTAGATCCTCGGGATACTGTTCATCGTCGAATTGTCACGCCTGGCGCCCCGCGACATCGTGGCCTCGGCATCCTTCAACTTTCTTCCCCATGTGTCGATGGATGACAGATTCACGAGATAGTACTTTTCAAAATGTTGTGACATTGTTAGATCGATCTTGTCCAAGTGCCGAGGAACTGGTCATTTGATTAATTACAGAAGCTATCCAAGTCTATGTCCAACAGGCTTGCCAAGCTTGCTACATTGGGCAATTCCCCTTTGGAGTTGTTTCCCACATGCCCACGTGGTGATACTCAGGTCAACGAACTTTGACTTGATCTTCCGAGGCATATGTCAAATCATTTCAGGGGCTGAATATCATCCGGCACTTCAACGACTGCCGTGCATTACCAAAGACCAGGCTCCATCAGATCTTGGGGTCCCAGAGTGATACACCACAATCGAGAGACATGATAACCTTCCTTCCAGTAGGCTCGCTTTTTGATGCCTGATATTCTTTTAGCACACACGGCTAAATCTCAATCGCATGATAGAATATAAGGCTCTTCATCTGCTCCATTTCCCTGCGTCTGACCCGCGTGGCAAATAAAGTCAAGCTATCAAGTGGCTCTGCTTGGTCAACCAAGTTGCCTTCAAGCGCCTCTTGCGTCTTGACGTGACCGAGAGCTGCAATATTTGATCCGAAGTTCCCGTCCGTCGAGAATAATGTGCCTACTAGTGAGCCGGTCAAGGATCTTCAGATGCTCAGAAGATCGTCAACAAGTTCCTGGTGTCCTCAGACGTTCCCCCGCAATCTGGGACTTAGCCAAACAGCACCATGTATCTTGCAGATCCTCAACTATTGATGCTGAACGCCTCTCCATGTGTTCTTACTGGCATTATACTCACTCGGTCAGTAGCCATACCACTTGGTCAGGTATTCGACCCATGCGCCCCTGACCTGCGTTTTCTGGCACTTGATCATCCATACCTACGGTGAAACTCTGGTCAAGTACACCCAAAACTTCCATCGACTCCAAAGTGAGAGATTAGTAGTCGCGAATTTCTCCAAACGAAGAATGCAAAGATAGCAGTAGAGCTGTAAAATGGGCTCCAGTCATCTTGGTCATGAGTCTGCATGTATGTGCACCGGGTTCGACACAGTTTCATTGCCACCCACCACTCTCATTGTCGCCCGAGATGAGATACACGATTGCTACGGCAGTAAACTCCCAACCCCGGCTCGCCATCTTATTCAAGATTGCATACAATACCTGCACCAAGAGCCAATAACAACTTGCGAGCTCGCAGCAAATCTTGCCAACTGACCAAGATATCTACTGTATTCCAACGGAGGATGAACTGAACTTGAGGTTTCCAATTCTTTCAAAGTCTCCGTCAAAACGCACCCACAGCACTTTCCCCAACTCACCCCCTCGTCACTATATCTTAGACAATGAGGCAGCTTCAATGTCATATCAAGTGCTGATGGGACGATAGAAAACAGAACTATTTGGCCCCACTACTAAACAGCAGTGGACCGAAGACATGGAATTCAGCAAGAAGATAGCAACGGAGATCAAGTGCTTGAAGTGGATTTTGCGAGGCCGTGTCCTACTTGATTGAAGAAAGACGCTTATTGAAGCGTGATGATGGCACAATACTGGCATCTCGAGCGAGATGTGCAGGGAACTTAAAGTGGAGGAGAAGCTGTTGAGCACTTTCGAAGTGTGCGAGCATATATGCTTCCAGCGCATCATATCATATCCCGTGGAAGTATAATACTTGGGAATTGAACCTGGTAGTTACCCCACGGGCCATACAGAGCACTATCCCTACTTTGGAATCAATTCTTTGGGGCTGTCATCTTGCCAGGAGACATTGAATGTCCTTGTGGCTAGCCGAGGGTGACCAGAAGCCTCAAGAGTCTCCCAGTCCAAATTCTCGGGCTGTCTTTCGGCCTTGGTCAGGTACACAACCTGAGATACCTCGACCTTCAGTTTGGCGAGAGGTAAATGCTTTTTTGGGGTACGAAGAATCTTCCAGGCAGTTTCGACAAAACCAAGATCAAGATCTTGACCCTCTGCAGGTTCGTCCAGCTCGGTGCCCAATGTTTGCGTCCTCAGTGTCAACGATCGTAGTCGAGGAAAGATGCTGATGGCTTGCAGGATTTCAAGATGCTAATTCGAGACAGTCAGCGAGACAAATGAACTCAGGGCATACCACGAATCCGACTTACTTGTTCGCTGGCTCGATTGATCCCAAGGTCCAGCTCTTCAATCGAAGGGCAAAATTTAAGAATCGTGTTTATGTCATTTAATGATAACTCAGGGAATTCCATGGGTGCAAAGGCTGCGAATGTCTGATAGGCTGCTGATGATATTCGGGGATCCTGAGGTCGTCTCCGCACCCAAGAAGGTGGATCAGGCCTGACAAAGTCGCCTAGGAGCTGGTTCTGGTAACTTTCGCTGATATCACAAAGACGCAGCAATCGAAGGCCTGATATGTTGCTGAATATCGCGATGTTGAGTTTGTTGAGCATGGTTGAAACGTCAATAGATTCTAGTAGAGGCAATGCCGAGAGAAATTGATTCAGTAATGACGCTGTCTTTTCTTGATAGAGATCGTTCGTCGATGGTCTTACTCGATGGTCGTATCGAGAACCTTTGAGCGTTCGCAACCGAGGAAAGTCGTCTGGGCTCACTGTTCGCAGGAAAGAATCGAGATCTCGTATTTCTAGATGTTCTAATTGAGAGAAGTCCCCTAAGCAACGTATGACTTAGCAAGGTAGTCAACAGTGGCGCAGAATCGTTTATGGCAACCGTTGACGGGGCCCTTCGACGTGTAGCCGGCACAAATGTCGTCGGGTTGAAGTAGCACTTATGAGACTTACATAGCTTTGACACATCTCCTCCCTCAATTCGCCATCTATCCACAGGCACCGAGAAACATTTGATGGCAGGTAGTAGTCCAGAAGCGGGGTTGAATCGTCCTCGCTGCGATGTCATGGTGATTGATTGGATCCTCGAAGCTTCCCGCAGCAGGCTATGTAGTCCCTTGACATTGGTACTAAATGCTGCAACGAATGATATGGAAACAACGTTAGCTGCAGGAAATGATACGGCGAGTTGTGTTTCATCTCCTGCTTCCAATGGGCAAAGGTAACGTTCGATGATGAGAGAAACATGAGGCCGCTGCTGCGAAATCAGACGGCTAAGACTCTGATGCATAGGAATCTGAAGCATCCAGCTATAGAGGATGTCAGCCTTTCCCGCAAGCTGTACTGCCCATCTTACCGCACGGTTTCCAGGCGCTGACATCCCTTCAGCAAGTCCGTGACTTGATCCCATTCCAGTTCGTCGTGAATATTGACGAGACGCGTGTGAAGACAAATGTTACGTTTTGCCGTCTGATGAACCGGATCTTTAATGTGTTTCAGAACGGAATTATCCAACATTAGACTACGATATCGAAAGGGGGTAACGATGGTGTTGAATTTCTGTGAAACCAATTGAAGTTGGAGGAAGGACTCTGGATTGAACCGAATTTTGGGATCTTCCGCAAGCTGTCATGTGGTAAGATTTTATTTGTACGTCAGCGATGGAGTCCCACCTTTTCAAATATGATCAACATGATCTCTGGGCTGAGTTCTCCGAGGGAGAATGCATGAGGCGCGTTTCTTGCCACGAAATTCTTGAGCTCGGGCTGAGTCAACGATGGTGATGAATTGTCAGACATGTTGACACGAAATATTGTGAATCCTGGCTTCAGTAGCCAATCTTCTACCACATGTGCTCACCGGCTCGGATGATGCAAGAAGCTGTGATGTTCAGATTCATTAACGCGCGCCTGTCTATATCACGTGAAAAGTTTGTCATCATCACGTTTCCCCCTTTTCGAAATGTTGAGCTTCCGGACTTCACGCCATAAAGACATCTACTATCTCTCCACCATACAGATTCGAGTGACTTTGAAACTCCCAAGTCGTAGTCATTACCTATCTATCAGCTACGACTCTCCGTCTGAGTTCAACCTATTGGCTGGTCAGCCTTACCAGCCACTAAAAGCCTGCGGCCGCGCAAACCTGCGAACAAGGTTACATCCAAGCTCACACTCAAGCCACAATCACATCTATTTCCAAGTAGTCATAGTATGCGTTGAGCAAGCAGTGGCATGCTCTGAACCTTTTTCAATGTTTGCAAGGGGCTGCGTGGATAAAATTGGGTCCTGTTTCAAAACCTCAGGCGGTGCAATATCAGATCGACTTACGATCTCCAACCACTCAATGAGCCAAAATAGCCGTCAGGTCCACCCGGAATATGCCACGGTAGTGTTGTAGTGTAAGCTTTCCATTTTCTATTTTGATTTGAACATTCACAAGAGCAAAATTTGTTGTTGTGTTGTTGACATTGGCAGTATTTTTCTAGGCCGGTAGTCTGCAGACCAGGACACATTCTTGAAGGTGTGACTATGGATGGGAAAATTGTCCCAGCTTCCCAGCTTCCACGACGGCATTTGATTCCGGAGCTAAAATAACATTTCCCCACAAGAAGAGCGGCTGAATCTGAGGGCCTTCACATCTCGGCAACCAATCAAATGGTACGCGTGTACATCGTTTCATCCCAACAACCCACGTAAGGCTGACCTGGACCAATCCGGACCTGAAATATTTCACGACGAAGTTGGGAGTACAGTGCCAAGCGTGGAGCTCTTACGACTGACAGCCGGCGACATGGGCTGAATAGGTACCGTACTGCCCTGTTGTGGCGTTACCTGCATGCGTAGCCAAGGGTGAAGTCGAAACGAAACATCAAGTTGTGGAGTTCGTCCGGACACTCAGCAAGCAAATGGCACTCCGTTAGAACTCCGATATGTTGACTGTATGTGGACATTGTCAACAGCGAGGATGCAGGCTGCGTCTATAAGTACACGCTGGCATTCCTTCATGTTATCTCTCCATCCTCATCATCCTCATCAACTTCATTGTCTTTCTTCTCGTTTTCTCTCCATTCCAGCTACTTTCACTTCACGGCAGCGCCACTTCATTTTATCATTTCATCATGAGATCTTTCGCCCCTCTCATCCTCGCTGCTTTGGCCAGCTCTGCCTCAGCCCAATCTTTTGGTGCTTCTGCTGGTCAGTCAGCACCAACTGACTTGCCATCAGGACGTCCTTCAGGCGTCAGAACAGGATCTGCTGCTTTCCCTCAGGGAACTGGTGGCCTTGGTGGCCACGGAGATCATGGACCTGCCTCCGGCAGCGGTGGATTTGCCAGACCATCAGGACAAGGCGACATTGGGGCTCAACACTCAGGATTCCCTAGCCACACCGGCTCTGACTTTGCCATCCCAACTGGCAGCCGATCATTCGAATCTGGCTCACCACAGTCTGCCAGAAACTTCGCTCGCCAATTCCCTTCAGGCGGTAACTTCGAGTCTGGATCTGTTTCCTCTGGGTCTGACTTCGGAGGACCCCAGCCAACGGGAGAAAGACCAACAGGGGCTATCCCTAGCGGCTTCCCCTCAGGTGGTCCTGCTTTCGCATCTGGTTCCCAAGGCCCTCGCCCCTCTGGCGTGAATGCTGCTTTCGAAAGCGGCTTGGGAGGACGACCTTCAGGTGCCAGAGGCTCCGGAATACCTTCTGGGCCGAGGCCTTCAGGCATGCCAACCGGAGCAATGCCATCTGGCAGCCCACCTTCTATGTCTGGGGAGCCATCTCTTGCGGCCCGTCAAGCACCAACCGGCGTTGAGTCAGGCTTTGGAGGTGAAAGACCAACCGGTGCGATTCCTTCAGGTACCCGACCATCTGGCGATGCATTCCCTTCTGGTGAGCGTCCAACTGGAGCTCGTCCCTCAGGAGCTCGCCTATCCGGTGGAGCATTCCCATCTGGCAACGGCATGAGCGGCGCCCGACCTTCAAAAATGCCCTCAGGCTCAGGTGCTCCACCTGCAATGTCTGGCGCACCCACAGACATTGTCGCACGTCAAGCACCAACTGGAGCTGAGTCTGGATTTGGAGGCAGCAAGCCAACTGGTGCTTTCCCCTCAGGCAGCTTCCCATCCGGAGGCTTCCAATCTGGTGGCCCCGGTGGAGCTTCCCCCTCTGGCGCAAAGCCCACTGGTGCATTTCCCTCTGGATCAGCTTTCCCATCAGGCAGTGCCAACTTCGGAGGCAACAATGCTGCTCAATCCGGTCTCCCTACCATCCCAATCCCATCTGGTGGTCTCCCGTTGATCCCAACTGGTGCTCCATCCGGTGCTCCATCTGGCGGATTCCCAACCACCTTCCAGACCCAAGTTCGCCCAACCACTTCTGCTTAGATGTCACATTCCCTTAGACATTGAGTTGGACAAATATGGGGCGGGGAGCGGATCATACATGCATGTCAGCATTCACTGTGTATAGCTTATTTCATTTGGTCGCATTGTTTCTTTGCTTCTTGGTGTTGGTGTACGAAAATCGAGAAAAACAGAACCTGTTAGCTGGGTCGGAGTATGACTTTTTTGGTGTTCAGATGAGTCGAGGATAGATCAATTGATACTTTTCTCCAATTTTGCTTTCTTTGCTTCTTCAATTCGTGTGACGCTCATCTCTATCCATTACTGAATGTCTTCGTCGCCCTCAGACATAAACATAGACATAAACATTCGTACTCCTCATATCGGGATACGTGAATGGCACCGTCAACGATCTAAATCTGATATATTGATGCTATTCTTCATCGCCAGTAGATCATATCAGCCGAAGAACCTCGCATTGAGTGCCTGGCGTCCCCGAAAGTCTGCTCTCCATTAACCCCTTAACTTGCTACGCCACAAGCAGGGATATTCGCAGGATAGGGGCTCGGTTCTGGTTTCGAGATAAGCGAGCCCCAAGCCGATCTTCAAAACATCTATTTTCAACATCGGCAGTACCTCCCCCTATTCTCATCCGCGGTTGTTGTAAAGTCCTCGCACAATTATAGAACTTACGACTCGTCTGATATCGGTGGGGAGGTACTGTATATGAGAGGGAGACGGTCGTAATAAGGCTCTTAAGATCATCGCTAACATGTTGCGCATCTGTCATGCAACCGCGTATCTCGTTTCATCTGATCCCAATTCTTCTTATCTGGATGCACAGTTCGATCGCCCAAACAACGGCGCTGTGGTTCATCGTATATTTGATACTAGCTGCCATCGTGATTGCGATCTCAAACGTCCCAAGTCCAACGAGAAATCCGAAAAAAGTCAATATTGCCGAGACTCCAGAATCGCACGCCACTGAAGATGTTGCGCTTGGCCAAACATCAGTGGGGATTCAAGCGACTCAGTGGATCTGCCAGACCACACTGTTGGACTTGACTTGCGTGACGTTCTAAATCTGGAGCACCTTCGAAACTGGGCTTGGGGATAAGTAGGATGGGAAGCGCGCTCATCGGAACTCTCCTTCCTTCTTCACCCACCACTCTCACTTGCATACTTTCTTTCCTCAAAGTGCTCAATTGGTCTCGCATATTCTCAACTGATCAATTTCCCTCAAGTGTACCTTTCGCATCTCCGACTTCACAAATCTAGCCAAGACATCCAGGAAGTCAATCTCGCCAAGATGCAGCTCACACAGCCTCTTCTCCTCCTCGCCTTCCTCACCCTCTCAGCAGCCCAACAGAGATCCAGTTCCACCGCTAGCTCATCAAGTACTCGCTCCCGGGCTCGCTCCCTCACCCTCTCCTCTCGCCCTTCCACATCCGCTGAGTCACTCTCCCCAGCTCTCAGCACCCTGGCCCCAGACGCCACACCTAAGATCTCAATCCCACCAAGCATACCGGCAAACACCATCTTACCACGTGTGCAGGATGCGTATCTCGGTGGTGTCGTGGTGGAAAGACAGAACATGAGAAGGAAGGCTAAGACGAGACCGACAAGTATCCCGTCAAGTATTCCAGCTGATCCGATACTGCCAAGAGTGGAAGAGAAATTCGAGGACCTGGAGATGAGAATGGATAGTGGGGAGAATCTCGATGTCAGAAAAGCTACTAATTCAGCAAAAGCGGCTAAGAAGACAAAGGGAGCCAAGTCAGGAGGTGGAGGTCGAGATGGCAGTGGAAATGGGAATGGGAACACAAGTGGGGGGAACCGAAACGGCACTGCGAATGCCAGAGGAGATGGTGCTGCAGGAGGCAGAGGAAACGGCACAGCGAACGCAGGTTCCAAGTCCAAAGGACCGAAAAGCAAAGCTGCGACGACGACAGGGAATGCGAATTTCGCATCTGCTGAGGCGGTGCCGATCCCGACTGATGCGCCAACAATTGCTTTTCCTACTGATGGTGCCTCATTGCCGTTGATTCCGACACCAAAGGCAGGGAAGACGGGTTCGGGGAAGTCGACGAGTAACTCAACTTCGAGTGCTGTGCCTACGACTCTGGTAAAGAGGATGAGGAATGGTGGGGTAGAGATGGCGGGGTGGCTTTGATCTGGTAGAACCGTGTACACTCATTTGAAGACAACTTTTACCTGAAAGAATTTCCAGGGATCGGACTTGAGACATTAACAGTATTCCATTGTCAAATTTGGTTTCCCCTATATTGATATTGATACAAGTTGGATGTGCAGAACCTCCGTCCCGAGCTATTGCAACGTTCAATTTTGTTTTCCTCGAACGCCATTCACCACACAAATCAAATTCAAACATCTGGTAATTTCCAGATTCTGTATGAGCCATCCTGATCCTTCGAGCCAAACAGTCTCCTCTTCTCCATCACAATCAAAGTATTGAACCAACTACCGAACCGCCACTGGTTCTTCTCCCCTGCCGCCCATTTCCATTTCTCATTCGTTTTAAAGTCATACAAAATCACGCTTCCATCCATAGGCGTGAATAAGAGTCTTCGCCCACCATTCACCCATACCCCTCCAGATACCTCGCGGATCCATTGCGGCTTATCGCCTAACTGCCATACCTGCTCGACAGTCATCGATCTCGCGTCATAAACGACCAATCGCCCATCTGCTGCACCAATTGCAAGTCTCGATCCGTCTGGCGACCAAGCAATATGTCTCTGCCAGCCCACCGTACCCTCAAGAGTAATAGGGAAGCTCTGCGGATCTTCGGGTCTCCAGATAAAGGTACTTGGACCACTATTGCCTCGACTGACAGCAAGGTTCTCCCCATCTGGGGAGAAGGCACATGCCCAATTCTGACCTCCAGTCGGTCCCAAGTCTCTCACATGCTTGCCGTCTTTTGCGGAATACACTTTCGTGTATCCATCCCAAGCATTTGTTACAATCAGGCTATCGTCCGGACTGAATCCCACACACATGATATGGTCAGTGTGACCTTCCATGTAAAAGTCTTCTTTTCCTGTTGCGACATTGATTGCCGTAACTCGGGCATGGACTCCATACTTATCATGCACGTCGCTGAGATACAGCAAAGCCTTGCCATCATGGCTGAACGCCGTAGGTGAGAACGTAGCGAGCGATCCCTCGAATCTATCCTTCATCCCCTCCTTCTCATCAAGCTCCGATCCTGTGGAGCTCTCCTTACAATCCCCATCCAAATACCACAGCTGGACCTCCTGATTCCTCGCCGGTGACATATCCTGTGCATCCGTCACCAACACATACCCATCTTTCCCTCCTTTCTGATTCGGCGCGAATTCCACGCGTTGCACATTGCCAAGGTCACTCTTCAACACACAAGCTAGAGAGTAATCATCGAGATTGAATATACAGACGCTCTGTCCGGTGGCGAGAGCTAAGAACTTCTCATCCGGCGACGCAGAGCCGGATTCTACTCCCCCGGCGATCACATCGCCGTGAGCCGCGAACTTCCAGAGTTCTTGGCCCCATTGTAACGGATAGCCTTTCGCATAGGTAGCTGGCTTTCCGTCTTTCTTGAAGTCAGAGTCAAGTTTAGGTTCTGGGATGTCGGCGTTTTCGTTTGTGTTGAGCTCTTCGCCCTGTTGGGTGGATGACAGATGGGCTTCGCCGAGGAGGACCTTCATTTTTGGATATATGTCGCGAGAGATATTTGCGACATTTGTTTATTTGTTGCAGATGTTTTTAAGGATGATATGGTCTTGGAAGAGATGAAGAATGAAGAAACAGACGGATGACGTCTCGGACACATCTCGTATTTATTTTAGGCAGCTGCATGCACCGCAGATCTGATGGATTGCGGGGTGAGAATTCGCTTGCATGCCTGAATGAAGTCAGGCCTTGAGGCACAGAATAGGGGGCGAGCAGGTGGGGTACAGGCTGACTGATGACCCTCACGAACAATGTAAATAGACGGAATCTGTCAAGAAGTTCCAGTCCTATATGTGTTGCAAATCATTGAATGTACAAATGGCCGCCAGCTTCCGATCGACCTAAACTAGCAGGACGTTTTTGGTGTGGTCTGGGAAATTGTCAACAAGTATCATAGAAGGTATGGATGGTATCCGACTAAGCCGGGTTTCTGGGAGCTATGAGGGAATTGATTATTACTTGAATCATGTAGTAATTCCTTGCAGTAACGGTTCTTCGTTTCCAGACTATCAGTATTCGTTATGCTCCTTACCTGGTATGATGAGCGAAGACTTGGCCATATATGGCACTAGCTAACAATTCATCTCTATTCCGATCACAAGGGTGCTGAAGCCAGCACATGTGAGGTAAACAGTAAAATCATGCATTCAAGTGCCTATGTGAAGGTAAGTCAGACCTCTGGTCTACTTTCAAACCCTTTATTGGGAAAGCCTAGCTAGCAAAAAAGTGCGAGAAAAAAGGAGATCGACGCTATCAGAAAAGCACTCAAACCAAGACACCAGCCATTGCATATTGTAAGCCAACCGTTCTACCGCCCATTCCAAGGACGCGTGTAACAGAAGCCCAGCCTCAGATCAAGCCAAGCAGAGTGACATCAGACCAGGACTATGCATGTCAAGGTAGAGACTGAAGCTTGAGCAATGAATAAAAAGGACGAAGGGAGCGTTACTTTGAGATGTGAGGTGAAGTCCAAACATGGAAAGAAGACCCATATGCTCATGGCAACATGCCAATTAAGAGGCTCTTTGCAAATGAGAAGAAAGGCTCCGTCTGCAAGCGATCAATCAGGCGAGCTGAGCCATGCAAGTTCCATCATCAAGTAGGTCCCCAAGCCAAACCCAGGGCTAGGCTCCCTTCCTACACACAGTCAGTTCCTCGCACTGCAATACTTGCTTTCAAAGCATTGGAAGGAAAAGAGACTTACCTAACCCAACCTAACAGCATAGAACTGTCCATCCGTAACATACCATCTGCAATCACCAATATCCCCACTCTCAATCGTCATTCGGTTCCGCTGGGTCCAGGTGTTGTCAGGCTCGCGGCACCAGTACATACGGTATGGATCAGGATCGCTGGGTTTCATATCTTGCTTCTTGGTGAAGTCGGGGTGAGCGGCCTGGCCCATGTTCTGCATGAGCATCTCGGTACCGGTGTAGCCGTACGTGCCGTGGGCTGGCTGGCTGATGTTGAAGGCGGGGTAGCCGGTCGAGGGATAGGGCGGAGGTTGGATGTTATAGTAGGGTGGAGATATGGCGGGTGAGGCGGCGGCGTAGACGGGTTGGGGTTGGGCGATGTAGGGTTGTTGGTAGATGACGGGCTGGGGTGGGATCTGTTCCAAATACGTAGAAGTCAGCAATTGAAGGTGAACAGGTATTGGTGAATGTATGAGCGATGTTGGTACAAAGTGCATTTCTTGAATTGGAGCAGACGAAGAAAGACTTGCGAATTGAGGGTACATGTAGTAGGGGTATGGAGTCTGTACAACTGCAGGAGCCGGAGTCTCGACCACGACAGCAGGTGCTGGAGTAATGCCAACGACGGGAATGGTAGCAGCGCTCTGACGGACGTATGCGACGCCGCCAACGAGGATGCTACCATCGGCGCGAGGAACGTATGTATGGATATGCGGGCCAGCGGTAGTGTCACCAATTTGAGGTTGGAAGTTCTGTTCTGCAGCGGCCATGATGCATCAATTGAGCAGTGTGGTGTTGGTGTAGAGATCGAACAACCTGGTGATAGTTTTGAGAGGTTCGAGGTTCGAGGTGTCGTTCGTAACAAAGAGAATATTGTATGACTATGACTCGATGTTGACGAGGTTGTTTGTTGTTTATTTCTCGCGTCTCGAAGTGAATGTGGGACCACAAAATAGGCGGCGAAGCCACACTCCCCTCCGATATAGATGCTAGACAACAGGAAGGAAATGGAAAGAAGCGATCGTAGGAAAGCACGAAATTGCATACCATGGATTTTGGAACCTTTATGTATTGCCTCGCCTTTCCATCCCAAACAGTGTAGAGAACCTCTTCCTTCTTTCTCGGTAGCTCCTCCTCAACGAAGACCTCGGTGAAGCATGGGAGGCACATGGTAACAGGTCTTCCCCAGATTTTCACCTTGGCAACTTGGTGATATTTTGAGTGTCTAGTCTGCTCGACGTTGCGTCAAGAGACCCGGCAGAATGATTTCCGTTTGAATTCGGAGATGGGCGTGGCAGTAGGTAAGCCGAGGTCAGGAAAGTACACAATGCCTGCTCACATAAGTCAATGGTTAGATGAAGAGCGACCCAAACGTTTTGGAAAGCTGCGTCGAACCTGTTACCTGGATCGCGACCCCAGTTGTGATCGAAAAACAAACTTCGTAAGCCTGATATTAGTGCTGAAAATTATCCTCGGAGTATGGCATAGACACTAGATGCGGTCTCAGGCTATTCGGTTCAAATATCACACTTCGTGATCAAATACGACTATGCGAAAGGGCCTCTTACAGTATGAATGTTTCATTCAATTTGTGTACTGCCACGTGAGTCCTTCTCACCAGACCCTGTCCATCTGATTCCCAGTACCAATGTTTACTCAAAAGCCCGAGTTAACGTTCGGAATATTCTTCAGGAGATGATCGAGCCTTTTATTGAGTCTCGACTTCATCTTCTCCATCTCAGCATCAAACTCTGGTTGTGTGTGCGTAGATGACTCGCTGGAAAAGAAAGCGGCTCTCAACATCTCTTCCTCCCTTTTCAAGGACCGGTCAAACGTACTTGTGATTTGGGCGGCATAATGCGCTCTGGATGCATCTTCTTTCTCCTTTGTGATTGAATCTTTCAGATATGCTCCGAAAGGCACGCCGATGTCATCGTCCGTGAGGCCCTGTGCCATAGCATCCGCTCGAAATCGGGTTGTTTCTTCTTTCGTTGCTTCCTCTTCCCCATGATACCGTTTGATGGCGTCGCGGTCCATGGACTGTCGGCATTAGCAATATTTTGCCAAAGAGTTGATCAGGCCGTCTTACATGAACTATCTCTACCACGAGCGTTCCTGGCGATGACGGTGATGACTTCTGATCGTTTCCTATTTCAGACCCCTTCTGGTCTTTCAGTAACTGCACCATATTATCGTATGACACCTTATCATCGAGCTTTCTGTCCCTCTCTTCTCTCAAATTTGACTTCAAGATGTTTTTACCCCTCTTGATAGTGTAGATCCAAGGGCCATCAAGAATCGTGTACCCCTTTGTATCTCGTTTCAGCTGGGGAGTAGGTGCAGTGGTGAACGAATCTGGAGGAGTCGGTAGCATGATGCCAAGGGCATTCGCAGGGACATTGGAATCATTATCATCCCCGTATCGTGGGGGAGGATTGCTTGTGAAACCTGAGGTACGGTAGGGCTCGCCAGGCTTGAGAGGTGGGATGACAGAAAGTTGAGATGCGTCTTGAAGCAGGGCGAGGAAGTCAGCATAGGATGACAATGTATCATTCTTTTTGGGGAAGTTGAAGTAGAGACGCTGCGTTTGTGTGGTTCCAGCATATCCACCTCGAAGAGTTGTAAGAAGGACTGTGAAATCAAAATGGTCTTGTGAAGCGAAGGCATCCTGTGTTTCCGGGGTAAGCATAGCAGCTTTGATACGCGCGCTGGCAATGTTTAGAATCTACGAAAGTCAGTCTTAAATGCGTTGGAAGTGAGTAGTACGGGGCTGTCGAACCTGCTGATGAGGAGTCAGGTATTCTAGCTGCTCTGCGGAATAGCCCAGCTGTTTTGACTCCTCATTCAGCAGTACTGTCATTTGGCGTTGCAGCTCTTGGTCGCGTTTTGCCTGGACACCAATTGTGAGTAAGAAGTCATTCCTTCCAGCCTCGTAACGTAAATCTTCAATTGCCGTGAATATATCGGTACCAACGTAGACAGGCGCTCCGACTTCGACAGCTTCGAGCCCATCTGGCTCGAAGGATATCGCACGATCCAGATCCTCGTCTCTCAGGTTGGTCGTCATTGAGTCTTTAGGGTAATTTCGCATCGCAAACTCTATGAGGAGCTCCTTCACTTCGAACGGTGAGTACTTCTTCGGCACATCATGGTCTGCTCGATTAGGCTCCGACATCTTGTCCGGTAGGTTTTGAAGATGTTGAATGAACGTCGTTGATAGGAAAGTCTGTCTGTGGGTTGGTCCTCGAGTTAGGGAAGTGTGGAAGGAGACAGAGATCGGAAAGGCGGTAGGAGATGCTGAAAGCAAAGCCAACAAGCGACAGGCGAAGGCCTCTCGATATCTAGCTATCGCCCAGAGGTGAATCTCAACATATTGACTGCATCAACCTAATATTATCAGCCAAGTACAACAACTGAAATCAAATCAGAGCATTAGATCCACGTATAGGTGACTGAGCCAATCTATGTTCGATCCATATGCTCGAGTCGTGATAATCACCCAAACTGTACCGCAGTCTTCAACCATTTTGCACAACCGAGAGTTTCTGCGACCTTCATCATATTCAATTACACTGCTTTGTAGCCCAAGAGACGCCACCACGCCTTGTCAGCGCTGTTACGCATACCACGCCCATCCATCTAAATGTACAAGGTGCCCCAGACCAGAGGAGAGATCATCCATCGCTAATGCATTTCACGCCCAATTATGAATCTATAATAATCAAACAGGCGAACAAGGTGCTGGTACAGGAAAGGTATGCTCGAGAGCAATGGTGTTGATTGGGGGTGTTTCGGTAGGTTGGGTATTCGGGTAATCGGATAGGTGGTGAAAAGCACTTAAAAGAGAGCCTTTCTCGTAACCTAGAGAATCTATTAGTTCCCATATATTGCACCTTTGGACTTATAATACTTACTGCCCACGCGCCTGCAACAGATGCCACAATTCCTCCAGAGATCATCATTGGTCTCACTCCCCTAGTACTCTTGAAAATCATTCCGCTCAATGCTCCTGCCACTATACTGTTCGCAGAATCGTGCTTCCCTCGCATATGTCCGATAAATGAGTTGAAGCCATTGTACACCATCGCAATAACACCAGCCGAGTTGCCCAAGAACGGTCCTCTCCTCGTAACGGCATTCAACACGGAATTCAATCGCAACTTCGGTGGCTGCCCATTTGATCGCCTCAATCCCTCCTGCAATCCCCAAGCTCCTCCCATAGTCAACGCCGTAAGGTAGGTGACTCCGGTTCCATAACACAAATCATCCGACCAACCTCGCGAAGGCAACGCGGACTGAGAACCTGGCAAATCGGATAAGGCAGAGTCCTCGAGCGACAGGTAATCCAGAGTCTGTTGATTTAAGCCCGCGAGAGGGTGTAACTGAGACGGATCTGCGAAAGAAGGTCCACTAAGGAAAGAAGAGACATCTTGGGCTTCTTGAGGGTTGAAAGGGGTGGGCGAGAATGTATCAGTAGGTGTCGTTGTAGGGGAATCGTGGGTCGCAGTTGGCGTCGACTTGCGCCCAGTAAGTTTATCCCAGATTGACATATTGACGAAAGCACAAGAGAATGAGGAGGAACTTGACCTGGACGACTGGAATTGGATGAAGTGGTGATGCTGATCAAGTCAGGACTGAAAAATATTTAGACCCGGCGTTCGGAGAGACGTATCGCCGCCTTCAGCCTCACAATCCGCATGTCGCACAGTACAATCCAAACCCTGGAAATGATGAGCGGTTTGTTGCATCCACCCTTGTCTTCACTCAGAAGCATCAACAATACTTCACTAAGCTCATAAAGCAAATGTGCAGCTTGTCTGCTTTTTTGACCTTTTCCGACTCGTTTCGTTCCTTCTGCATGGTGTGGTTGAAGTATACTAAGGGTGTGCAAATATCCAGCTCCATAAGCGAATTCCCTTCACTTCCTCCGTCACCTGACTTGGAACCTCCCACATCTCAAGCATTTGGCAAGCCACCGAGAACTCGGAAAACGGCACATCGAGGTCCGTAGCAACAAGTGATTGTACTGCTGAGATACTCATATTCAGATCTGCCATTCCGTCCTGGATTTTCAGCATCCTTCTCATCGCTGGCTGCAAATTTTCAGGCCCACTTTGAAATCTCGAAACTCGGGCCTACCAGGACCCTATTCGTTATTGGCAGAAACACCCATGGACAGAGCAGTAGAAATCGAGAAAACTTTTGCACACGGAAAAGATCCGTGAGACAGATTTCCTGACGATGGCCGAACAAAAGGTTGGAGAGACCATCCCCCGGTCGCTGGAGACGCCGCCGCCAAGCGATGACCGAGTCATTTTGAAATGGCTCGAAAGCCAGCCAAATGAGGCTCAGGCAAGGTGATTGGCTCAAATGTCACTCTGAAGCTCTTCTAACATCGAATAGACTTACTCAAGATTTATTCGACGATTACCTCGCCAAAGCTGCACAACCTCGTCACATCTCCGGAAACGGATGTATCAAACTTTGCTATTTCATCGAACAATGCATGAGATCCCAGTCATCTCTTGTCAAAGACACGATCTTTGCAGAGAAGCCGTGTCTGGACTTGTTCAGCTTTTACATTGAGTGGAACGAGAAAAATCAAGCTCGGTCCATGAGACAAGTGATGGAGCTGATCTCTACGATGATTGCGAAGAATCCCTTGGAAGAAACAAAAGTCGCAATCAAGAAAGCAATTGTGGAGAGGGACATGGCTATCGTAACTCATCAAGCTGCCCAGCCATTGGTAAAGCCCGCCTTCAAGTCTCTAGAAAGCCTCATGGGAAAAAGCACAATTGCAGCCAAAGATCTCCTGGATGCATATCAGAGGAGACATGATCACGGAACCTCGTCCTCTGATGTCGTTGATACCCAGACAGAATTCTCTGCTATACATTTGCAAGAGACATCTACAGAGAAAGTACATGACATTGATGACGCAGAGGCATCGCCGTGGGATTCTTTCTTTTCCGAAATGTTTGACTGGATGACTTATGCCGACATTTCGCCAGCTGCAGGCAAGTTTCTTGTTACTGTATTCCGGGACTTACGGACCATATCTAGACCCTCGAATTCCTCGGCTAACAGTACTGCTTCATGGCAGCGCTGGATCCGACGGGGTCTCAGCAGAAACCCCGAGGCTTTGGAGAATGTTAAGAACTACCTGTTCCCACCTCTATTCAAATTGGACAGAGTAGGCTCGCTGTCTTTTCTGGGAGATTTGAGTAACCAGAGTTCGATGGTTGGGACACAGAGCCAGGAAATGGACGCTCAATCGCTGCTTCAGCTCTCTGCAATGGAGACAGGGAAGAAGGCGGGCTTGGTTGAAGAGCCAGGTGAGTAAAATGCACAGGCCACACCTTTGAAACACTACTAATCGTTCTGTAGATACCATCGAGTTTTCAAAAGTCAGCAAGAAGCCTTCTGGTGCTGTCATCCTTGAAGAAGACTCAATCGGTCGTCTTCTGACGCACGAATCCGATACTGTCAGATCGTTGGCGTTCTCGGTACTGGTTTCTTCTTCATCCACTATTCGCCCTTTCACTGAGACAGCATTGGGTGTTCTCAGACAAAATATGTATGTCTTGTATTGCGATACCGATGCCAAGTTCAGAAACGAGATCTTGAGTAGCACCAAACACATGGTGGAGAGGTTGAGAGGAGCTACTTCGCTTCTCGCCAAGGAAATCGACTCGCTTAGCATCCAGCTTCATGGAAAACAAGAACTGCAAACAGCCCAACAAGAAGAGGGGCAGAAGCGACTGGATGCTATCAAACAAATTTCCCAGAGCCATAATGACTTTGTCACATGGTATCTCGAGTTTCTTCTCCTCGAATTGATCCCAACAGCATCCTATCAACGCCACATCACTTCATTGAAAGCAATCTCCTTATTCCTGAGAAGTGGAATCCTTAAGCAGAGCCACGGGTCTCAGCCTTGGAAATCATCTGGAAATAATACTGTATGGCCATACAATGTTGAATTCTTCACTTGCGCTTCCATGAGACTTCTCATGGATCTTCTCATGGATCCTTTTGAGGATGTGAGAAGTGGGGCAACATCCGTTCTCAAGCTTGCGTCTCCAAGTGCCTTCGAGGTTGAACGAAGCCCCTCTTTAACAACGGCAGACAAGGTCTCACAGGACATTGCAAGCTCTGACCTTAATCCTACCGTTGAGGAAACCTCCCAGTGCAACAGAGTCCCGCTTGGGCTGTTGATCGACTTCATTTATCGCGCTGAGGATCTTTCGAAGCAGACCGGTCGGGCTGACCACGCAGATGGTGTAGCACGGTCATATGAGCTCTTGTATGGTCTCCAAACATCACCTCAGAGTCTTTTGGCTCTCATCTCCCAACTTGTAGGCGATCTTGAAAGAAAAATTCAAGTTGCTGAGCATAGCCTTGGACAGGCTGTATTCGAAGCTCCTGTGCATGGAAACTTTGCTGCCTTAACGTAAGTCTATGGGCGTGTGTACAAAAAGCAAGGAATACGACTAACCTGCTTTGTCTAGCTTTGTCTGGGATGCTATCAATCATACCAAGGACTTCGAAGTCAACGCCGCCGCAGATTTGGACAGCCACAGAGAATTAGAAGATCTGCAAAAGCGTATGGCAACTTGTTGTTCTCGTGTATGGCAAGCGGTAAAGGACATTCTTTGCAACGATTCGCCAGAGGGCTACCTGCCGGAGGACCTAGATGAAGTTGAAGAAGTAGACACAAAGGATGTACTGAGCTATAGCTTTAGAGCTATCCATGAGTCCAGGTAGGTGCTTAGTTGTGCCCGACTTTCCTAGTGCCCGTTTCCCATAGGGGGTTGTTAATGCTAACCTTGCCGGCCCCGGACAGTAACCTGATGAGGTCCCTTGTCAACACAATTAAGCTCAAGCTCTCAACCCCAGAACACAAGCCCATTCTTTCAACCGCAACATTTGAGCATATTGCGAATCTTTCCTTCGAACAACTAACAACTTTACGCCATCGAGGTGCCTTTTCTACAGTCACTTCAACATTCGCAGCTTGCTGCCAAGCTTGCGTTGATCCCAAGATGGACGCCACATCCAGTCAATTCCTGGTCAAATGGCTTGAGGTATGTCTGATCCTCTCTTCCGTTTTGTCTACGCAACTGCTAATGTTTCAAGGCCATAATCGAATGCATCATGCATCAGGAATCTACTACTCGCCGGTCTGCCGGCATTCCTGCGGCCATCACTAGTATCCTCTCTGCCAGAGCCCCAAGCCCATCCCTGAAGGACGTTGTTGAAGCTCTCATCGCCATCGCACGGATACCAGTAGCTCCGAGCGCAACGGATGAGACGAGATATCCCCAGGTCCACGCACTCAATTCGTTGAAGGAAACTGTCAAAAGCTCTGGTTTTGGCAACCAAATGGCGGAGTTCATCGGAGAGCTCTTCAATCTTGGCGGAGACAGCTTTCAAAGTAGGATGTAAGCATCCTTGATCGTGCTTAGATATCCTGACAGTATGCTGATTATTCACTTCAGATACCCCATTCGGAACTGCGGTCTACTGCTCATCAGAAGCCTTTTCGATCATATTTTCGGCACGAATACTGGGAAAGATGAGGTGGAAAAGGGTTGGGATGGTAAATCTACTATGATCAATTACAATCAACTCCCAGCTCTGACTGATCTTATCACTCATCTCTTGGAGATGGGCACGGATGACGCATTATTCCCCGCAATGGATGTGCTCAGACGTGCCGGACCTCCACCAGCTCAACGCCAGTCCATCGAATCGCTGGTTCTCCAGCAACTGGGAAACAAAAACTGGCAAGTGCGGCGGATTGCGGCTGACTGTATATGTTCTTTTATGACTGGGGGAGACTTTGTCAAAGCAGTGCTTGATCTCTTAGAATCAGGAGCCAGCTGCTCGAATGATCGCCATGGGCAACTGCTGGTTGTTCGTGGTATACTAAGCCAGAGACTCGATGCTTCAGCAGACAACGAACTCGGTGAGTCTCTGCCTCTCCCTATGAAGAATTAGCTTGATCAGTCGTTGGACTTGGGCAAGTCAGCAGTGACCAATGCTAACAAAACGAAGGTAAACTGCTGACCGTTATACCCACTCTCAACACACTCTGGCGCAAAGATCTAGAACGATTCAAAAACACCGAGATCCTCATACTTTACGGAGAGATTAGAGAACAACTCACCCGGAGATTCTGTTCCCGCGCGACTTACCTGCCAAAGCTGCACCAAGTGCTTCGCGAAAATGCTGGATTCTTAGATCTTCAAGCTATCGACTTGCAGGCTGATTTCCAGTACACCGCCAGTACATTCGAAATTGCCAGACATCCCGTTCTTTGCAGGCTCATTGCGCAGAATGACCTTTCCTCCTTGGTGATGAAGAACGACCTCCACAGTCTCCTCTCATATCTAATGAAAGCTGCTTCTGTGTCTTCGATTGCCGCGGTTGCCTTTCTAGAGGCACTTCCAGGTAACTTTCGAATGGGCGATGACGGAAGCACACTGCTGCAGCTATGTCAAGTTTACGAATCAGCACTTGGATTTGTTTCACTTGACATCCATGTTGCTGCTTTACAAGGACTCTGTCTCGTTCTTGACAGCGGGTTTAATTTCTCGCGTTACAGCTTTGGCAATTACAAGAATGTCATAGATACAGTCCTCCGATCTACTGACAAGCCGTTCCCAGCAAGCAGTCCCGCACTAACAACTGCGCGACTCCATGTGAATGGCTGGGTTGCCCTTCTCAAAATTCTTCATAGAATGGCTAACACAAGAAGAGCTTTCGGTCAAGCTCTTGTGCTTACACGAGATTTCCAGTCTTGGTCTATCGAATGCATCTTGCACGGGAAGAATGAAGTAGTAAGTCTTTGACGCCTTTTCGGTGGACGTTGCTAATCAATCACTTAGGATTTTGATACCCGATTTGCAGCGGCGCAAGCCCTATCTAATTTCTACGTCCGACTCGTCAAAGCTGTACACGGTATTCCGAAGTGCGAACTTTTGATTCCCTCATTATTCGCACTGTACAGTATCTTGAATGACGATGATCACGATATTCGAAGGCTCGCATCGGAATCGATATCCATCATTTTGAACACACAATTAGTTCCTCAAGCTGCCACCTCGGCTTTCGCCGAGCATCTCCTCGAACTGTTCATCGACTCGCAGACATTCATCAAATACGTGTGCGCTAAGATGACAGGAACACCTACCAGCAGTCTCGACTTGGGCATCAATGATTCACTTGCCCTGTTGTCTGTCCAGGATCAATACTTCGAAGCTAATCCGGTCGACAAGCAGCTCTTCGCACAAGAGAAGCAAAATCTGTGGCTGGACGAAATTGCAGATGCCAAGATCTGGGCAAGCATCTTTGGCAAGCTTCGCGCCACAACTTTTGAAATCCACTCTCCTGGGAGTCCTTGGCATCCCGTCATCAGAGAATTAGTCGCCTGGATTCAGGAAGCTGTCACTACTTTGAAGAAATCAGCAACCACGAAGGAAGGCGCCTTAGGCTGGACTACGAAGCCAGAGGTTTTTGCCGTGTCGATGCGAGCTATTCATTCCACCAATGCTGTAATGGACTACTTGGAGGAGCATTTCTTACCTGCTATCGACCGACATCTTGCAGGCTGGAGCTCAACGGGTACCGATCTGCTCAATCAATACGATTCCATCGTCTACGGAATCGAGGAGCTTGTAGGGCGGTGCCTCATGAACGAATTTCATCCCATATTGATCCAAACCCTTATGTCCAGACAGTCTCAGCGTCCGGATGTACGTCAGAGATTCGAAATTCTTCACCAACGGGTCGACAAATTGGGGCAAACAGATGTGAACGATCTGATGTTCCCCCTGTCGAATGACACAAGCTCGTAAGGGTGATTATCTATAACTTGACGGACGATTTGGGATTCACACATCAACATCTCCGAGCTGGATTCAATTTTGTGGCGCTGCCTAGGGTCTTCTCGATCTTGCATACCCCTGTCATTACGCGAGATGTTGACTAGTGGAACACAATTTGCGACCAAGTCAACAACGCGATTATTCACGCTTTGCACACAAAGCCCTTTGTCGCTTTCTGCCATCGCCATTCGAGAATACTGTAAGATACCTCGATCTACCTTCCATGTTACAAGCTTTGTGACCAAATAGAAGATACTTTCCGCAACGATGCAATCCCAGACAACGATCTTGATCGTTCTGCTCGTCCTATTTTTCTTCGTCATCTCGTGGGTTTTCTTTGGGAAGATCCTCGTCTTGAAATTTGTACGTAGAGATCCTCCCCTCGCCACTCCCCGCAAATAAAGCTAACTCGATCTCCAGGCTGAGTACATGTGCGGCCCCAACAACTGCCTATCCCTCTGGATCGGCTCCTCACACAGCGGTCCAACCTCAGCCAACACCGTCTAACATCTCCCTCGTCTCTAGGGCCAATAACCAAGATGCCTACGAAGCCCAAGCTGCTGCTGCCGCCGAACGAGCCCAACAGCGCGCCGCAAAACGAGCTGCGAAGCAGGAAGCTGCTCGCAAAGCTGAGAAGCAGAAGGCTCTTCAGGAGGCTGCTGAAATCTGCCCCAACTGCAAAGTCAACCATGGTCCTCCATCTGCAGTCTCCGATGTCACCGACTACATGGATTGCTGCGAGCGTCATAAGCAGGCGAAACCTCATAAGACAATTTTCAGTGTGGCGAGCACCGAGTCTACGGTCTGAGGATGGAGTTTCTGCTGGGTTCTTGGAGGATTGATCTTGGACTCGCATTAGCATCGCCACGTTCGTCTTTCTGCGTCTTTTTCTGCTCGACTCCATTTACATTTTCGTTTCCATACATACACAAGGTCTGCACAAATGGAGGATTGATGCGGTATACCAGACTTTTTCATACATGTCATAGAAGGAGGATTAGAGCGTGTCTTTTTGTATCAGCAGATGCATACTTCAATACCTCGCTATCGACTTCCGGTTCCTTGTAATCTGCCCACTATGCATCAAACATGACCAGAAGTGAAGTCCTTCACCCTTTGCTTCAATCTCTTGAAATCGTGCTTTGGGTGACAGCCCGGCCTTGCTCAACTTGCCAGGTGACTCCATGTGTCCCTCTGTCCTACGCTGCAAGCTCCCTCCCGGCTCTTTCCAACTCATCACCACGCCGCCAACACGCTCTGTACAAACACCCACATTTGCAACTAAGCCGTTCGGCCTTGCTCTGCTCTATTACAGCCGCGATCAGATCCTAGTCATAAGTTTTGCTCCTACTTTGCCTTGCTTCTACCAGCCTCGTTACACACATTCACTCGCCACCACGCTTGCTGGAACGGAATCTCGCATATCGACACGCAAAAGCTGCATGACGCAAACGAAGTCTTGAAGCAAGCTCACCTCACGATCTCGACCGTTCTCGTACCACACTCCCCTCGATCAAGGCTGGAAACCTGCACAACCACGCACACATATGCGGCTTATACCAGGAGCATACGATACACTGTCATAGATGACGTCTTCCACCATTGTCCAATCATCATCCCCGTTTTCTCGAGTCGTATGTCTAAGAACTTGGCAGATTGAGCAGAAAGATATAAAATATGGCAACTTCAGCTTCTCCCACCATTACGTCCTACGGCGCAACGGCCACGACCTTCATAACGACCATGATCTCACTGTCTACAATCCAAGCTTCATTTACAATTCTATATCCACCACCAGCTACTGAAGCAGTCCAATACACGACCTTCTCAGCTGTCGAAAATCCAAGCAGTACTTTCACACCCTCTCCCCTGCCAGTGCTAGTCCTCACAAACGTTGTGGGCATCGCTGTCAACCCTTCCGGCTCACCAGTCGCTACACGAACGCTGAATCAAACTCCTCCACCTCAAGCAACAAACAGATCCACCTCCATTCCTCAAGTAGTCACCTGTCCCTCCTGGAAGTGGACCTGCTGGCCGCTCAGCAAACAAGTCGGCATCGGTCTCGCCATCGGCCTTGGCACTCTCCTCCTCCTACTCTTCCTCTGGTGGCTTCTCTTCTGGCGTCCACGCATCAAGAAGATCCGAATCCGAAGAGGCAGACCAGGCGACGAGGAAGGAGGTGAGGGGAGACCGCCACTGAAGATTGCGGTTAGGACTAGTATGTCGCAGACGAGGAGTAGGAGTCAGGGTGCTAGGAATGAGAGTTTGAGTCCGAGTCCGCTGGCGCCGGTGAGAGGAAGCGGGGGGGTCAGAGTCGTGCCTGGGTCTACGGCGAAGAATGGAGGGGTGAAGGATCCGCCTGCTTATAGAGTGGTGAGACAGCCTAGTCCGAGGGAGTTTGTGAGGCCGGTCTCTATGCCTGATGGTCCTGTGAGAGAAGATGCGGATGGGACATATGAGACTCGGGTCAGGGACTTTGCGGTGCCTGCTGCTGCTGCTGCCGTCGGAGCTGGAGTTGGAAATGCAGTCAGAAGCAGAAGAGAAAGTAGGAGTGGCGGGGTGAGAGTCTCAAGGGGAGAGTCGTTGAGGGATAGTCGTGGGTCGAGAAGAGAGCGAATGGATTCTGAAACCAGGATTGAGATGAGAGAGAGAAGTGAGAGACGGAAAGATCATCAGAAGGAGGAGAGATATGAAAATGATAGGCGAAGAAACAGAAGTCATCGTGGACGAGAAGAGGAATTTGATGATAGGCGGAGCGATAGGAGAAGTCGAAGGAACAGTTACGCAGCCAGAGACGAAGAGGATTTCGATGTTAGGGGAGACAGTAATCTTCGGCGACGAAGCTCCGAGCCGGATGGAGACAAGCGTAGACCAAGAAGGTAGACAATCCCTTATTTGATATATGCTCAACTCCCAGCCTTAAATTGAAGCATTTGACAACTGACAATTGTTAGTGTATCACCACCATGCCGTCATTGATTCAATGATAAGAAGGTCCAGAAGAAGAGACGAGACTCCGAAAGTGGAGTTGGAAATGTGCTGAAGAAGATACTTCCTTTCGTGCCTCGCGTGCTCGGGCTCATGTCAACAATCGGTGAGCTGAAGGGAGGATGGGACCAATACAATTCAGAGGACAAGCGGAAGAAGAGCAAAGTGAAGGGGTAAGTGAAACCTTTCTTGGAAATCTCCTCAGCATCTTTGTATCCCAGGAAACTTAAGTGTACTAATAACCGTATTCTCAGAATGGCAGAGGACGCATTCGACAAACACCACCACAAACCCCTGAAGACTTTCCACGTCATCTGCATCAGCACTCACCACGCTCCAAATCTGCACATCGCGCGTGTCGCTCCACAAAACCACACTGCTCTCCATCGCCCCCTCATCGCAAAGATCGACACAGAAGCAAGAATAGAAACAAGGATAGATATCGGGAGAGTTCCGCTCACTACGTCGGCAACATGCGAGAAGCATTCAACAGCATCACACCGGAGGCAGGGAGTGGTCAAACATCACTAAGTCCTTCTCCGCCGCTTAGACGCAAGAAATCTACTAGAGATAGGTCTGATAGGAGAGCTAGAGGATATGATGGAGCAGACGATGAGGAGCTTATCGTGCATTCTACTGAAACGGCTGATGAAAATGCGGGAGAAATCTTGAAGCCGTACGAGAGCTCTAAGCCGGAATTACCGAAGCTAAGAAGTGCGAGAACTTTCCCTCTTCATCACCAGTCTGACATGAGAGGAGGCTCTGGAGGTGCAGGCTACATGCCTCCTACACCGCCATCTACAGTCCACTGAGGATGGGTTTCATGGTATTCATGACCCGAACCAGTTCTCTGGTTTTCTGAAAAGGCTTCTTGGTCTATCGAATTTTGTAGTATAGCATCTTGAAGCACGTGTATTTTGTAAATTCTTCAAGTATAAGTCCTGTGACCAAGTTACCGTTGAGTTGGCTTGGATGACTTGGTGCGGTGGCACTGTGCATGTCGTTGATACTTGGCGGGGTGTAGCAGTTTCTGTCAACCATCCGTCACTTGACGAGTACAGCCTCATATGGGAACCAGTTTGAGGTGGATTCTGATTGGGAAGGCTGAATCTCTAGCATACTTAAATTTTGGTCCGAATCCTACTTTGTCTTCGAGACGGCACGGGCATAAAGTGCTCAGTTGTTTCCAACTCCCACCAGGTTGCCGTCTAGTGGCAAAGTCTGAAAGTTTGCAAGCTTCGACAGTTACACTGAAAATTGCCAGCAGCCAGATGGCGATAAGGCTGTCACCGTGTCACCAAAGTACTTTTTGATTGCCTTTTATAAAGTCACCTCGACTCTCGACCCAGAATGATTGCTGGAATAAAGCTGACGTATGAGGGTGATAGAACAATGCGTTTAGTACCACAACCAACTGCACTCACAGCAAAGTACAGCGAGATTTCGTCTGCTTCAATACAAATTCCGTCCCTTACTACATTGTCTATAGGACATATTCATCTCGATCTCAGATCAGGCAATGAATATGAAGACCAAGACTGCACAAGATCAACGACTCCTCCTCCAACAACCACGACATCTTCTACGGCCGGAGCTGCTGGTGCCGAAGCCGTCCCAAATTGTACAGTGACGAAACTCTCAGACGCAGTCATTGGTCTTGGAGTACTCTGCGGCATCTCAATCATCGGCTGCATCGTCCTTCTTTTCCTCTTCATCAAGCAATCGAAATCATCTCAAGACCGCCACAACCGAACCCGAGACAACACATCATCACATTCCCATCCCAGCTCTCCCCTCGCTCCATGGTCCCGCGATCACTTCCGAGACTTCGATACACATTCAAGAAGACGCAGAGTATATGATGGCTTAGGAATTGGTAGCAGCCGAGACGGCAGACTTCATCGTGGACATTCAATGCACGAAAGTCCACAAGCTCGAGACCCGCTGGCGAGAAGTCCTCTCGCTCCTCCTCCCAGATACATGGAAAGAGCTCCGGAGAACATGCCACAGCCGCATAACACTGGCATGTTTCCAAGATCTCCTGGAAGGAGGGGAAGGTTTGCTCGGTCGCCATTGATGGCTGGGTATCCTTTCCTCCGAAATCCAAATATAAATCCGATGGCATTTCCTCAAGCACAAGCCGGACTGGGAAATATGCAGATGCCACAAATGCCGGGACATATACATCAACAACCTCCAATATATCAGCAGCACGTACACCAGCATCAGCATCCCGAGCAAGCGGGTATGATGCAGCAGGAGCATCACCACCATGCTCCGGTCGCCATGGCGGATATGCGAGCAGCTCAAGAACAGGCACAGCAGAGAGGCAGTGTCAGAGCTGAAGAAGGAAATATTGGGAGGTCAAGGGATCCTTCGAATGTGGGGACGGCGGTACGGGATGATGCTTTTGGGAGGCTGAGGAGGGAAGCGCTAGGTAGTAGACGGGCTTCGAGGAGTGAGACAGAGGGGTCGAGGGGAAGGAGGGGTGGATTGTCTGATGGTGGACCTCCTGTTGCGTTGTGATGTTTCACCTAGAAGGCAGTGGAAAAGAACTTGGATGATTCATATATCCTTGGAATTTGTGACAGGAATTGAGTCTGAACTATGTAATGCGTTCGATGCGCTGCCTATCTGCTGCATGACCCCCGAAGAACAACAAGAATCAGGATGATGAATGGTGACAGATTGGCCCCTAAGTTTTGTCATTTCTTGCATTCACTTTGCAAGCCCATTTTTACGAGTTATTTGGCGTTGTTCTTTGTGATCTAAATTGGACGCAAAGTCTTAGATAATATCATTATCCGGAATCGTTCTTCTCTTCGACCCAAACACTCGGAAGAAACGAGCTTCCCCACGTCTCTATTACCTGTCCAAACTTCGTCCAGAGTCATCATGTCCCGCTCAAAATTTCGAAAACCCCAGTAACCATGCATATCCATTCTCGAAGCCACAATCAAAACACCTCCCTCATCCGACTCATTCAATACATCTGGCGAAGCAATTCTATACAGCCATGTCGCATCCTCCTCTTGCGAGATCCCCAAACCGGCTAGTTCGACTGAAATCCCACAACTTTCCTCTTCCGGATTTCCTCTTTTCAGTAAATTAATAGCCAATTCCCTTCCTCTCAGCTCAGGGGCATGCTTGAACGAGCTCCCACTCTCCTTCACATATGCAAGGAAGCGAGATCGGCAGCACTCAAGCACTTCCCACTGACCTTCACCGGACCCAACTTCTCCCATAGGGATTGCATATGCGTCAATTTCAGTCGGGACTGGTTCTACTTCAGCTCCAAGTCAGCGCTGATGGTACTGCAGCATCAATGATCCCTACAACCCCAACACGATGCCTGGCCCGAAATAAGAGTCTGCTGACATTCGAGCCAAGGTCAGCAATTATTACCATAGTGGAGGAGAAAGGAAGATACTTGAAGATGTATGACTCATTGACTCCTACCACGAATCATCTATTGGCCAGATTTCGAAGCTTGAAAGAGGTCACACTGCTGCAGAAAGTGAATTTTCTTGGATGCATTGGAAGATCTGTTGTAAATCCTAAGCCACTGGATCGACAGCTGAAGAGACTTTGGTGGGAGGCTGGTCGGCAGCATGGATCTGCCGCGTTCGAACTACGATTCCGAGGTTTGATCATGTACTTCCGTTCCCGGTATGCTCGCGTTTTCCCCTAACTGGTACTGAAAAATGTGGACGTAGTTCAACTAGAGCCAGGATTGGAAAGAGTTCTGAAGGAGGGTCAACCACCACGGATCGCGTCAAGGCTGGAAGCTGGAACTAGAGCGTGTTGTTTATAGCAATAAATTCACCTTAGGGGGGACTTTAACTTGGGGTCCTGGCCATGCCAATCTGAGACCGGCCGGAAATCCAAGTTACCTAGAGGTTGACGGTGTCGGCAACTTCATACAAACATGCGATAGAGCGCTATAAAAAAAAGGAAATTTTATGCTTTGTCAACAGAGAAGCCCCTTTTTGCACATCCGAAATGTTTTCTTGAGCTCACTGAGCCACGAAGAGCATCTACTAGGCTGGACTCTGAGCATATCACAAAGACCCAGGTTCGCTACAGAAATAGATGCAAATGCCACTGAGAATTTAAACGAAAGGCCATACCAGACCTGATCACCCATCGTAACGAAAGCACAGCCATGTCTGCGTGTGTTTTGATCCTAACCTAAACAAACATCCATGTCACGCTAGTCTAAGCGAGGTTGTTGATAACCCAAAGCTCGAGACGCGACCTCACGAAACTTCTCCCTCGAATCAAGACCGCCGAGAACTTCGAGGGAAGCAGCACAGTGCTTCCTTTCAGCCATGGCTAAAATCAAGGAACAGGTTGATCGGCCGGTTACTGACAAGGCACTCGACAAGATCATCATCGATCTCTCCGAGCGACAAACCAAGGTATGTCTGCTTGCCACAGATCGGGTTGTTGACGCTGATAACTATCTAGAATGGTGAGAATCGCGACCAGAAAATCTTCTTCCGCCATAAGAACGAGAGAAACACAGTAGGAAATGCCAGACTTCTCGTCGTCAAGAGCATTACCCCTCGATTCCACCTGACTCCTGAGTTTCCCTGGACTGCTCATGTTCAAACACCCCTCGAATTCACCTTCGCAGATTTGCCATTCGAGCTGCGTGACAAGATCTGGGGATACGCGATGGTTGAAGGACGAATTGTCAAGCTTGGTGGCAAGAAGGTCTTATCTAGCGAGAGCGACGGCCTCAATCCTTACCAGTCAAACCCGGAGAAGAGATGGTCGAGAGCTGGAATCCCAACGCAGAAGGATAGGGACGTTCCAAAGCAGTTGGCAGATACAGGTGCGTACTGGGCTGACAAGGGAGAGTTTGCTGAATGTATGTACCTTTTCTTGCCTACTATTTTCCAAACTCTGGGATCCTGGCCCAGAAGCCCCCACGATCAATGTCTTAGCATGGAACGAGGTCTGCCCATGAGTCTTGAGTCGGCGGTACTGACATATTGCAGTGACTCGAGAAGAAATGCGCAGCTTGGAGACTGCAAGCCACTGGGACGAAGCTTTCAAAGCCCTCCAGGAGAAAGTCAACACTATCAAGTCCGACGCTGCCCAAGCCAAGAGGCTCCACCCAAGAAAGATCCCATCGCTTCTCCGCGTCAATAAGGAAAGTCGTAAGGTCGCGTTGCAGCACTACAGTCTCATCTTGGGACCTCAGCGTGCTGGCAAGCCAATCTACTTCAACTTCGCTGTCGACGCCCTGTATATTCAAGATGATTGGGATCTCCTCGTTCTGTGCGGTATCGAAAACCCCGAAGGTACCAATCACCTCTTCACATCTTCGTTATATCAGAGATTTCCAAGTCAAGGAAACGAGATCGAACAGAACCTGCGCTTCTTGGTGATCGACGATAGCCTGGAGTACACGACCATGCAAGGACTTGCACGTTTCCGTAATCTCGAGAGACTCTTGATCAAGCCGAAGAAGAAGTACTCTAGCCAGAATCTCTTCACTCAGGTCTTTCTTGGTTATGACTCTGGACCGGCTGAGGAGACATTGAAGGAGTGGTGGAGAGGTGATGACGAGGAGCGTGGTCAGGATTCTAAGCCGACTTCTGTTCCGCAGTTCTTGTATTTCAAGATTCCTAGAAGTGCTTTGCTGAGGGATGGAAATGGTACGTTTCATTCTACAGTTCTAGAGTGCAGTATTTGTTGACTTCTAAACAGCTATCAACTACGTCTCTCGTCAAGGTTGATGTAGCTGAAACCAGGACTTCTGCTGCACAGGGGAATTGATAATGTTTAAGGCGAGCACAAGGATCGTTGAGGCTGGGGAATCTCTGCGTTGTGATCGTTTGAGGCGCTCATCCTATGGTCATCATTCAAGCTTGATTGACGTAGGCTTTGGGTTGTTTGCACAAGTCTCAACCTGACTTGTTTCTCTAAGAAAGCAATCATGAAGGCGAATAAAGCAATGAATGCGTCAAATGCTGTTCTCAATCGTCTTGTGATGCTGTGAATGATACGGACGTGAATTTTCGCAAGTATAAAGGCTGTGCGCCCAGGGTTCCCAAAAGCGGAACCGGTGAGAACACACATGCAACTAAGTGATTTTCCTATATCAATAAACATTACAATATGTCAAACTTGACCTACTACGAAAACGGCGTGACTCACCGGAGTCACTCAATCTCGTCGCACTAGTGGGTTCTGTCCTGGGCGAGGGCTGTACAAGATTCGAGATTTGCACCAGCTCTGGCCCTCGAATTTGATTCCACACACAAACCTTCGAGTTGGCTTGCAGATCTACCAGCCCCTCTTTCTATCCTGTACTAAGATACCTAGATCCTTTCGAGACTTTAACACTTCTCAAACTCAAGAAGCAACATGATGGTAAGCCCCACGTCTTCCTTCACCCAGCACTATTTCCAAGGTATGCGCTCCAGTACTAACACAAGCTGCTACAGGTTCAGGGAGGAGCAGTCATGACCTCCAGACAGGCCACATTGGCTAACATGTATTTGGATGGAGACAAATACAGCATTCTCGTTATCTCGCATATCGAGCCTCGATCCCCGACTGTCACTCCCCTTCCTCTGACCGGTCCTGGTGATCGGTTGGAGAAGTTCACGCTCTTTCTAAAGCTTCCATTATAATTGAGATTGATGATCTGTACGTACTGAACTCTTTTGTGTCCTAGAAAACTCTCCTCACTTCTGTTTGTTGAGTTTACCAGCCTGTATCGCTGACCCTCTCTGCAGGGTCGGAGGCAACAAAGGCCGCTTGACCACTTTCAAGACTAAGCTGAAGTCTCGTATTTACGGAGATATCAAGCCATACCCAGGCGAAAACGAGGGTAATGGAGATGAGGATGAGGAAAATGATGACTACCTTGGCCACGGCGTGCGATCCTCCCAGGACAAGTTCCAGATCAAGAGAAAGAGAAGCTTCAGAGAGAGCTCTTTACAGTTTCGAAATCGAAGGCTGCTGGTTTAAAGTCTGCTTCCCGGTCCTCGCAGTCAAGTGCTCTTGGGGTGGCAATTGGAACACAGGTCTCCCAGGCCGAGTCTTATAAAGAATGTCCGCAATCGTGGCGTCGATTGCTAGATTCCGGATGGAGAACGACGGGACGAAGGTCACTGGTATATCCAAAAAAAAGGCTCGGGCAAGAGTTCCCGACCGGAACCCCTTGGTTCGCCAAATCTTCCAACCATCCTTCAGGTCAACAAGGCGTCTCGAGCTTTTGGTCTGAAGCGCTTCACGCTCGCCCTCAGCAAGGAAAGCGACGGAAAGCCCATATATATCGACTATTCGAGAGATGCGATTCACCTTCAAGTCTTCAAGTATTCCGCGGTAGAAAGTTCAATAATCCAAGTTGGAGCACCGACCCCTGGTTCGACAATTGGGCCTTCATGAACGACCATACTCCTGACCCAGACTTTAGCGAGGAACGAAATGATACCGAAAACAAATTGCGCTTCCTGTCCTTCGCCCAAGTGATTCCAGATGACGAGGGCCTGCTCAGCTTCCTGATCACTCGATTCCGCAATCTTGAGACAATCACGCTGAAGAAAGTCACACGAAGAATTCGAGCCGATGGAACAGTGGCACCATACACTCTTGCATCGCAATTCAAAAGAGCCTTGAGTAGTGGCAAATGGGCATATGAAGACACAGCAGTATTGGAAGCCAAATTGAAAGCATTTTGGGCAAAGGATGATGAGAAGAGGGGACTGCAGCGCACGCCGAACAAGATTCAGAGTTTAACTTCCTGGATGACCCTCGTCTCCGAGTCCATACTCCAAGCACGCACAATTTACGATCGAAGCGAAGTGGAAGATCCTAAGCTGCTTTACGGACCCCAAAATACGCAGCACTTCATTTGGTGGATACTGGGTTCTGATTTGCATAGGCATGCAGTGTGTGCAAGACTTTGACATTTGCGACCTTTGTATGATAGAGTAGTTAAGAATCAACAATAGTATACTCTGAACAACTTCAGCGTGCGTCTGCTTGACAAACCCGTGAGCGCCATGTGAAGTAATATGTGACTGTCCTTGACCTTCCAGCTACTTTCCTCTGTGACAACAACAATCCTGCTTAGCTGTGCGAGCAGTTCTTGAACACGCGTAAAAGAAACTAAGCAAAAGAGACAAACATGACAAAGATCATATGGAAGGATGAAACTTGCATGATCAAGACAAAGTCTAGTTGAGAAGCAAGACAGCATTTATGTCAACACTCCTTGTCTCAGGACAGTGCAAGACAAGCTAGACGGTAGGAGGAAAGCAAACATCATCTAGATTTGCGTCCAGTTTAGCAGAGAATCCTGCATACATCAATAGTAGACAGGATGAATTGTAATACATTATTCCAGTGACATGTGAATTTATTCAGGTGTTCGGAGACGTGAAGTGAAGGTTGAACTTCAGGGCTCAGGGCAGGTGGAGTTTTGGGGTCCAGAATTGGTCCGTGCCCACCATCGTCATCAGGCGCCTGGGAATGCCTTCATTCGAGCCGCGCCATCTGCACGTTCGAGTCCTCCACATCACTCCAAACAACATTCACGACAACAGCTCAGCGCAGTGATTGTTTGTTCGGTAAGCTCCAGTAGGAGCGATATCGTGCATGATGTGGAATGACGAGGACAACAACCCTTATGGGACAAGCTTCGAGCGACGTGATTCCACCTCTTCAGCAGCAAACCCCAGCTCGCCAGGCTCTCGTGAGTTCTTCTCTTCTCTTTCTCTCGTCAGATTTCGAAGATGATGAAGTCAATTTGCTTGGACGATGAGCAAGAAGCTGACCAGGACTGGCATATTGTAGAACATGGCTATGGAGGACCACGCACTCCTTCCACTACCAGCGACGCCCACGATACTGAGACAGACACTCGAGCTCAACAGTACGATACCAGCGACGCAGGTAGCGATGATGAGTATGGAGGATCTATGCAAGGGGCTCCGAAGCGCAAGAAGGGCGGTTATGACAGTCGAATTGAGCAGATCCTATACGAGAACCCCGACCTTCCGATTCTGATTGTGGATGCTGGCAAGAGCTTGGAAAGTGGTGGAAAATACATTGTCTATACTATTCGAACTGGGGTACGGATAACAGAAAGCCAGCGGGAGCTCTGCTGACACTGGATAGGATCTGGAAGTCAGAAGAAGATATTCGGAATTCGCATCCCTCCGAGATGCCCTCTCACGTTTACATCCGACTCTGATTATGCCGCCAATCCCAGAGAAGCATACTATGGCAGACTATGCTGCGAACCCAACAAAGGCGAAGCAAGACCAGCAGATAATCGACCTACGGAAGCGCATGTTGGCAGTATTCTTGAACAGATGTAGGCGCATGGATGAAGTCCGGAACGATGGGGTTTGGTGGAGATTCCTTGATCCAAATTCAAGCTGGGTTTGTTCTCTACGTTGGACGAAATATAATAAATACTGACATTAATCAGAACGAGGTCTTACATTCTCACCCTATTGCATCCATCCCCAAATCCAATATGAAAGCCCCACCACTCGACCCCGCCAACCCCTCACCTGCTCACGCATTCCTTCCTGTCCCAGCTACCTCGGCGAAGTTGAAGGCAGCTTCATCCTCTTCGACGAATGCTCAAGGCATGCCGAATCAACCTTCCGAATACGCTGCTAGTCCGTCAACAGCTGCGCATACCATACCAGGCATCCAAGTATTTGGCCGCTTCCCCCCAGACTCTCAACATTTGAGCGAGCAAGAACTTGATCCATACTTTATCAACTTCGAAGCTGGCACAAAGGAGTTGGAACTGCTTCTCACAGGACCCATCGAGAAAGTCAACCGGAGAACGCTTCAACACTTAACATCCCTGTCATCGGATTTAGCAGAGCTTGGCGCAAGATTCAATGGCTTTTCGCTATCAGAACCATCACCATCTTTGGCGGCTGCCATTGAACGAGTGGGACAAGCTGTAGACTCGTCATACCTAGCGACTGAGGAACTATCTGGTTCTCTAGGCGCAAGCTTCGCTGAGCCAATGAGAGAAAGTGCACAGTTTGCTGGTGTTGTCAGAAGTGTCCTGCGGTATCGTGTTCTGAAGCGTGTTCAACAAGAAATGACCAACGATGAGCTGGCAAAGAAGAGAGCATTACTTGAGTCACTGGAACGAAGCGAGACGGAAGCCAAGAGAATCGAGCAGTACTTGAACAGTAGTGGTACAGGCAACATGCCACGGCGGTCAAACTCGTCTGCTAGAGACCCCCTCAGTACCAGACGAGAGAACAATCAAGAAGACACAGCATCTATCGATTCCGACTTTCCCCCAACGCATGGCGACGGTTCCAGCCCTCCTTCAGCCACCCAAGGCGCCCCTGAGGAACAATCCAGTCCAGCTCACCGGAAAAGCTCAAGTGGAAACTTCATCACCAACAAAATCTTTGGTCGTATCAGTCATGCGGTTCATGGAGTCGTTGATGTTGACCCTGAGCGAACGAGACGAGATCAGATTGGCAAGACCAGAGAGTCCATTGAGCAGTTAGAGCAGGCACAGCAAGCTTCGGAGCAGGATGTTCGTAATGCCAGTGCTGGTGTATTGAAGGATCTGAAGCGATTCCAGGCTGAGAAAGAAGATGATTTGAGGCGGTATATGGTAAGTTTCACTCCCGCTTACGAAGGCCTCAAAAGCTAATGCCACTAGCTTGCATATGCAAAGAGCCAAATCGAATGGGCGAAGAAGAACAAGGAGACTTGGGAGGAAGCCAAGGCCGAGATCAACAAGATAGATGAGAGTTGAGAGGCTGATGAGGACATGCTTCGATGATCGCGCATATATCCCGAAGAGTGGATAGGGTGGTAATAGCGATTTGTTAGCGGTCTTAAGAGCGGTTAGGAGTTTACGATGGTTGGTGTAATTACCTTTGACTGCAAGCGCAGCAGCAATAGATCCCCATTGATTGATACGTCCAACCCAGATTCATTAAAAGTTATAGCTATCGAGTCTACTTATCTCACTCGATGGCCCAGTCCCTAGCTTTGTGGCAAGCTTCAGGCTCACCAGGGCTCAAGGCCCAGGAATACACTCCTAGGCCTCGGCCATCTGGTTGTGGTCGTTGATTAATCAAATGACAATACGTTTGCGCTCTAGCTTCTCCTCATTGATACTAATTACCAGGGTTACTAGAGTGCTTGGTAGTACAAGCACATGCTGAATGTTGGCTGGGCCATTTCCAGTCGTCCGAACGATATGTGCAGACTGAAAACGCGAGATGCAACGTGCCCAGCTTGTTGGACCACGTAAGTGCTCGGATTGTTTTATATCACTGGATGACTATTATGCACAATTCATGCACTGATCAATTGTCGAAGAGGGGCTGCATCGAGAGCGCGGGGGCATCAACGAAAGCACGGGCCATTCCGAGCAAAATCCGGGGTAATGATGTAATGATACCGAACTATCCCAGATTCCCATCACCGAGCTACTGGAGTAAGCTTCAACACCCCCTCATCTTGTACATATGAACCTTCGCTGCTCCATCTTCAAAGTCGAGCTTTGAAATTCTTTCGATATTCAACAAAACAGCAAATATGTCTTTCTCACAATACAACAGTCAATTGGTAACTTTCTAGAGGAGCCTCCCTTGTTTTGGCGGCCCTTGCTAACAAGTCAAGGACGCCTTTTCCTCTTACCACAAAGTCCAAGAAGGCTCCCACTCTACTCTGGAAGGACCAGCTCTCCCAGCTCTCGGTCATGCTCTAGCAGGATCAACAGGCACGGCTATTGCCAATTTAGCTATCTACCCTCTCGACCTTGTCATCACTCGTCTCCAAGTCCAGCGTTCTTTGCGGAAATCGTCTACTACTGCCGATGAAGGGGAGTACAAGGGTGTTCTCGATGCTTTCGAGCAGATCTACAACAAGGAAGGAGGGTTGAGTGCGTTCTATGGTGGAGTCCTACAGGATACCGGGAAATCGATTGCGGATTCGTTTCTGTTCTTCTTGTTCTACAATTACCTGAGGACGAATCGCCTGCAGAAGAAGGGACTCAATGCTACAACACTTCCAGCACTTGATGAGCTCGGAGTTGGTGCTTTCGCAGGAGCGTTGTCAAAGCTGTTCACCACCCCCATCTCCAACATTGTTACACGCAAACAGACGGCATCGATGGTAGCAGCTCGGTCCTCATCAAGCAGAGCAGAACCTACAGTTGCCGACATAGCTTCCCAGATCCGCTCTGAGAAGGGTCTCCAGGGTTTCTGGTCTGGATACTCGGCATCCCTTGTTCTGACGCTCAATCCAAGCATCACCTTCTTCCTCTACGAAACCTTCAAGAGAACTCTTCTTCCCCGCGCTCAACGTGATGATCCCGGAGCCAGAGTCACGTTCCTCATGGCAGCATTCAGCAAAGCCATCGCCTCAGCCATCACCTACCCCTTCGCACTAGCCAAAGCCCGTGCTCAAACCTCTTCCAAACCACCAGTCGACAAAGAGAGCGCCGAGATAGTGATGGAGGAAGTCGAGAAAAGCCGCAACAGGACCGACGCGGAGAAAGCAGGCAAAGATGCCAAGAAGCTCGCAAAAGATAGCACTGTCTTCAGTACCATCCTCCGCATCTACCGCACCGAAGGCGCATCAGCCCTATACGAAGGAGTATGGGGCGAGATCTTCAAGGGATTCCTTACCCATGGCACGACTATGATCATCAAAGAGCAGATCCACAAACTTATCATCCAGCTCTACTACATGGTTCTCAAAGCACTGAACAAGTACCCGAGCCCCAGCGAGCTCGCTAAACAAGCAGGCGATGCTGTTCAGGACGCTGGCGAGAAGGCAGGACAGTATGTCGTCAATGCGAGGGAGAAGGGAGGTGAGTTGCTCAAGGAGGGATATGAAAATGTTGCTGAGCGCGTAGGCATCACTACTGAGCGGGCCGGTGTCGTGGCGAATAATACTACCGAGGCGGCGAAGACGGCGGAGGACTTCTCGGCGAAGGAGGCGGGGAATTTGCTTGGGAATGCTCAGGAGATGTTGGGTGGGAAAATTGAAGAGACTGGGCATGCGTTGAAGACTGCGGAGGTGAAGCAGGTAAAGAAAGATGAGTAATGGATGGAGAGCAAGGCGTGGGTAATATGGGGTACGAAATGTAATATGATGGGTCAGAAAAAGGTTGGGAGGCGGAATTTGTCCTTGGAAAGCGTATTGGGTATTGGGAACCGCCGGTCATGGAAAATGAAATCGGCTTTGCTTTTCTACAAATTGTAACTTTTCGTAATGGAGTTCCATCAGAATTGAAAACAGACGATCATTGTGGCGCCTGAAAGTCAACATACTTTCTGCTAGTCCGAATCTTGTTTGTCTGTGTATGGAATGGTCTTTTACATCCAGCTGAAATACTTCCAGACTCTTGATTCAGAGAACAAGACCCTTTCTTCTGTATACAGAGAATAGATACATCTTCAGATCCTACTTTTCGGGTCCATTAAATCAACACTACTGATAACAATCCGGCTTGCTCCTCGTCAACTCCACAACACAGGTACCTCGGCTAACCCCTGACGCCAAGCCAAACCAGTAAATAGCGACCTTACGTCATACGTCAACAATGACCAGAGCATGGCAGCAAGAATATCAAAATGAAATCGAACCAATCTTCCTCTCTTTCATGAATACGTGACAATCCCTACTGCTCAATTCGGCTTCACAATGCCACCTCAAGATACCCCGCCAATAGTTTCCATAATATCCGGCGGAATCGCAGGAGGCGTAGAAGGATTCTTAACTTACCCCTTCGAATTCGCCAAAACCCTCGCTCAGCTAGGCGCCGTCCCCAATCTTCCCCATCAAACATCACAGCCACAATCTCAAACTCACTCCCAAACCCCCAAAGCCAAATCCAAGCCCTCCCGCAACCCTTATCTCATAATCTCCCGCATCTACCAAACAGAAGGTCTCCGCGCCCTCTACAAAGGCTGCGGCGTCCTCGTCATAGGAAGTGTCGGCAAAGACGCCGTCCGCTTCCTCTCCTTCGACACCATCAAAAACAGTTTTCGCTCACCAGAAGACGGCACCCTAACACCCACCCGCAACATGCTCGCGGGCATGGCCGCCGGGGTAGTCGCCTCCATCTTCGCCGTAACACCGACGGAGCGGGTGAAAACCGCATTAATTGACGACGCACGTGCCGGATCCACGCAAGCATATCGCGGCGCGAGACATGCTATTCAGTGTATTCTGAAGGAGGATGGGGTGAAGGGATTGTATAGGGGGTTTGTGGGGACGACGTTGAAGCAGGCGAGTAGTACGGGACTGAGGATGGGGAGTTATAATATTGTGAAGGATTGGGAGGTTAGGAGGGGGGTGGGGCAGGGGACGGTGGTTAATTTTGCGAATGGGGCGTTTGCGGGGGTGGTGACTACGGTGCTTAGTATGCCGTTTGATACTATCAAGACGAGGTGAGTGTTTCTTGCTTGGGGGTTAAGAATTGGGAAGTATGAAAGTGGAGGATTGAGAAGAGCATGAGAAGGAGATCAAGCGAAGCGAGAGTTGAAAATAGGTAAAGATACTGATCGAAAAATAGGAGTCAGAGCGCCAAGGTTACAACGACGATGCAAGCCATCACGGGAGTGTGGTTTGAAAGTGGAATTCGAGGTTACTGGAAAGGTACTGTGATGAGATTGAGTAGGACTGTGTTCAGTGGAGGTGAGTTGTGCTTCGACCCATTTTCTATGGTTCATTGAACTGCAGAGCCAGCAAACAGACGGAAAGCTGATTTGAGTCCCGTATAGGTATTTTGTTTACTACAGCAGAGGCTGTCGCTAAGGTCTTGAATCCGCTGGTCGGGAGGTGACCGGGTCACCGCCCTGATCATAATAACACTGAGCAGATAGAACCAAATGCCTGCATAGATACATATCTCTTCTGTTGCTCTTACACGAGCTTCGATATACCCCGAATTAGATTTCACTGTGCGAAGTCAAAGATTTGACAATTTCTTTTCGTAATGTCACATTTGAGTAAGGTAACATAGGTTTGAGGAGGGGGGATGTTGGCATCACGTGCGGATAGAAGTAAACAATCCCGGGGCAGCGCGTCCTTGCTTGTCTATCCTTACAATGCAGAGAGTATCATAAACTCCTACCTAAAATCAAAGCCCATATACAGCCATTCGGTATCGAAATCCTCATCCTAAACTACGATATCAACCCCAAATCCAGAAACGACATGAGCGATACAGCCAGACTCCCAAACAGGCAATGCCAGGACCTCAGACACGCCCAGATTGCGCAAAACCGGCGTTGGTGATACGTAGCTGAAGATTGATCCTGTAACACCAGCTTGGATCCGAACAGGTTGGAGTCCCGTGACTGCGCAGTGACAACCAAGATGCTTGTGGATGCAGGGTCGTGGATCTCTAGCACTTGGTCGGAGATCGCTCAACTGCTTTTGGTGCTCATCAGGGAACATGCTGTTGATAGTCAAGTAGAACGTGTCCCAGAAGAACTCCAAGATCGACATTGTTAGGTATAAGATAGATGGGCCATAGCCCTTTGCGAGGAAGAAGTTCCCGCGGCGATGACCAGGTTGGATCGGGAAGAATTCTGGGAAACATAGGGCCTGTGTACGGTGGTACTTAAAGTCGACACGGACGAATCTTGACCAGTTGATACTGTTGATGCTAGGTGAATGTTAGCAGATAGCCCCAACTATGCAAGATGGAATTGCAGACCTTGCCAGGATGATGTTCTCATCGAAGAGCTTCGTGGTACCACCGTAAATGGCCAGTCTGACCAAAGCACCTTTTCTGGAAATGACATTGGCAAGAGCCTAAGTGGAAGTCAGCCATCTGTAAAGTACTCAAGGTGTCCGAGAACTTACAAATCCACTCATCTGCTTCATGTCCTTGCTAGGTCCAAAGGCATTGGTATCGAGGCTTGGTGAAACAACGGCTCTGATGTTGCCTGTGAACTGGCTCAGGTCGACGTCGCATGGCCTGAAGGACATCTCGAGGATGTTGAGGTAGATCTCATCTTCCTGGAGTGTTGAAAGGCTGCCTAGGCCAGTAGTGATAGTAGTAGACGAAGTCATGATGTTTGGTTTGTTATTGTGTATGGTATGAAAGGGTTTGGTGCTCGAGGTAGGGATTTGGTATTGATAACGAGACGCGTCGTCTCTCGAACGCGCATTTATATACAAAATAGCCTAGGGGCGGTTGATCGCCGAAAGGCAAGTAATTGCGCTAGCATTGGAAGCTAATCCCCAGACGATCAACAACACTGGCTCCACCTGAAGCGAAACCTGTCCCTTCTGCCCTGATTTCAACCAATCCGGGCTTAATCTTCTCCTTCTCCGTCTTCCCATCCTCATTGGCCGACTTCAAAGCCTTGCCCTTCCTCTCAGTCAGATCAGCCTCGCACACGTAGCAAGCAACAGCGTTCTGGTCCACGTCAGGCGCGTGAGGATCATGGACACCGGTCGGGGTCATGAACTTGGACACACAGTTCTTGCAAAGGACATGGCCGCAAGGTTTGGCTAGCATCGCCTTTGAAGTATTGCTCAAAGATTTCTTGCATGAAGGACATATTCGCTGACTTGTCTTGTTCGCAGCGTCCTTCTCCTCGGTGAACTTAACCTCGACCAATGTGTGCAGCGAATAATTGTGCGGCTTATCGGGTTGGGACGCAGGGCATACTGGGGACGACTTGGCTTTCTTGACGATAGTGTGCAGAGCTGTCTGGGTGTTGGAGGAAGGCGTGATTGATGGTACCCAGAATGAGGGTAGAGTTGTTTTCGAGGCCTTTGAAGTCCAGTCAGCACCTGCAGGCTAGGTTCAAGGGAGATCACGTACCTTCTCATCATCAATGGCTTTCCTTGCCTTTGTTCTCTCATCGCGAGCGATGCGAAGAAGCTCATCCTCATCAAGTTCAAATTTCCTCTTCTCACCCCTCTTTCCTCCCACGACATCCTCTTCAACGATGATCTTGCCACCTTCTCTGCCAACGATCTTTTGGTCAGTGGAACTGCCCTTCATCTTGGCCTCCAGTCCCGCTTGAATCCTTTCAAAGTCTTGGACAGCTCTTTCTTTCGCTTCAGCATCTTCTCTGGCTCTGTCCTCTTCGGCTTCTTTCGATTCTTTCTCTCTTGTCTTCTCTAATCGCTTGATCTCTTTTTTCTGGGAGAGGATGTTGTTCAGAGCACACTCTCTACAGAAGATGTCTCCATGTAAGCACGATACCGGAGATACTGCTGGTTGGAGGCATAGTCTGCACGAGGCAAAGGGCAAGAAAGAATCTCTCGAGAGGCGAGCAGAGGTAGAGTTCCATGCCGCCTTTGCTTGTTCTCTCTCATGAGAGGTGAAAACTGCTCGAGATGTATTTCTCTTGCCTGCCTACTTGTCAGCAATATGCCATTGCCTCTGGGACGAAGACTTACTGTGAGACATAGCGCAACCCTTTCTGTAATACCAGATGGTGATCAGAGGACCTCTGGTTACGAAATATAACTGAGCCTCATTAGCTATTGACTCTCCGTGTAAACTCCCGTTGTCGAAAAAGTTCAGAACAGAGCTTTTGCGTAGGTGAAAACTGCTCCCTAGTCCTCAACAATGAGAACAGGTATACACCACGGTCCCTTTTGCTGGAGAAGGAGTTGAGAAAATGTATGACTAACCTCGAAGGATACGAGGCTCACGAAAATGTTGGAGGAGGACCCAAATGCTTGATGTGATGTGTTACTTGAGTAAAAAGAAGGAGTGTCGGAGAATCTGTTGTCTTTATAGACAGTCTCAACCTCGCTTGGCGAGGATTGGCTTGTTTAGGGGTCCAGCTCGGTCACTAGGGTGAGTGAATACCTTGCTCTTGTGTGTTTGGTGAATACAGTTTGCTGTAATCTCTGGTCGTGATTTTCAATTGCGTGGTAGGCAGTGTCCCTTCACTTCTTGATGAAGCTGGGATTGTTTTCTGACACCTGACAGATGTTCTAGTTTGGGAGTCCGATGTTGTGACGCCCGATCAGCCAAAATTTTGCCTTTTATCGTACCAATGGATGATAGCTCAACGAGTGAAGGTTATGAGCAGAGTTTTGCTTCTAGTTCACTCAATACAATAGTGTTTGTGAAGATTTGTCAAGCATATCTCAGAGCGGCATGTCGTTGAAAAACACTGGTGACAGAAATCGCCAAGCCGGATCGGCGAAACCTCCTCCGAGCCCTGTAAGAATTGTTGCCCTTGCAGTTTCCCGTACGTCACTGAACCCAGCCCAGCCCAGCCCAGCCAGAACTTCCTCAGCCATTGCGCCGCCTTTACTCTCTTTCACTCTATGGCCTGTATTTGTACTTTCTGTTCTATGTTCGATCGTCGATAGATGCGCGACGGCGCCATGTCAACTCCCACTCTCCCGCCGCCTGCGACTCCTAGCCTGCCATGGCGATTCAGCAGCTCTGTCATCATGGGCTTGACAGGCTCTCTGTCTCGAGGTTTTCTTTACGGTTTGAATAAAATGGATGTCATTGGCTTGGATAGATTTCTAGAGACTTTGGATAGAAGGCGGAAACCCGAGGAGAGGGATAGAGGGCTACTTACTGGTATTGTTACTCTCGGAATCGGACAGGACCTATGCTGACAATTTGCGAATAGTTTCCAACCATGTCAGTGTGTAAGTCACAAGCAACGCATGGAGATATATACGGAACACCATGCTCATATCATCTGCAGAGTAGATGATCCGTTGATCTGGGGTGTACTTCCATTCAGTTATGCCTTCAATCCGGGGAATCACAGATGGAGTTTGGGCAGTTATGATATATGTTTTCAATCTAAGTGTGGCGTCCACGATTCATCATTGCACCGCTTGTGCTGATTGTAATTTAGGGCTCTTACTACGTTTTTCAACTTTGGACAGGTACTTCCTACGCATCGAGGGCATACAGGCTCTCCACACGGTGGACTTTTCCAACCCGTCCTGACACAAGCAATCCGACTGCTGTCCTCACAGCCGTTTGCCAAACCTCCTCAATCCTTAACGTCCACCTTCGAGACATCCGATCCTTTCAGCACTGGCGCGCTTACGTACAGTACGGATGGTGTCGACTCGTTCGTTGCTCCTTCTATATACCCATCTCGCAGACACTCGTGGATCCATATATTTCCAGAAGGAAGGGTACATCAACATCCACAGAAGACCCTCCGATACTTCAAATGGGGCGTCTCGCGCCTCATCCTCGAATCTGAACCTCTGCCAGAAATCATACCCATCTTTATTGACGGAAACCAAGACGTAATGCACGAGTCGCGAGAATTCCCAAGATTCTTACCAAGAGCTGGAAAGAATATTAGGATTGCATTTGGGGAGAGCATAGATGGAGAGAAGATATTTGGAGAGTTGAGGGAACGGTGGAAGAAGCTGGTCCGTCTGCAGAAAGAGGCGCTTGAACGAAAAGGATTGGAAACGCATTGGGAGATGGGCGAGTTGACCGAGGGACTGAAATATGGTACCGAAGCTGTCGCTCTACGGAAGGAAGTAACGATGAGGATACGAATGGAGGTTTTGAAAGTCAGGCGAAGTCTTGGCTATACGGATGAAGATCCGAAGCAAGGGCTTGTTGACACGTGGATTGAGGAAGGCGATAAAGAGACCGGCCGTATGAAAGATGGCAGTTGGGTGGGTGATACTTGAGGTGAGCTGTAAAAAAATAAAGTATCTGCTGTCTATATGGGTTGAGGCGATAGAGAAAAGTCAAATGCTCCACGGAGGATTTCCAGCCGCGCTCAAGATTCTCGTGGCTCGAAGACATCGGATCAAGTCAGAGATATGCCTGACATTACTGTGAACCATACGTTGGTCCATTATTATTCTTAGGGTTCGTCAGGCAGCTGCAGTCAGTTTAGCCTACTCGTCTCGGGCCGCCTCGGAAACCTCCCCCGATTTCTTCTTCGATCGCCGGGCCATATTCGGTACTCGGAACCGAAACGATCTCATGTTATTTATGACTAGTATTGCGCTCATATACTGCCGCAATCCAGATCCGTCGATATACCCCTCATCTCATGTTGTGATTTTGGTACTGCAGGGGTAAATTGTCTTAACCGAGTGCCTGAATGCTAGGATACCACGTCAATATCGACGACCAGACTTTGTTTACCGTGGCCAAGTAAGTCTGGATTGCGGGTCGATATGATTGATTAGGATGTCTGCATACCTTTTTGGGATCGTGGACGAACATGATGCACGTATATTGCAGTATGTGGTGGATTATTGCTTCGCAGCAGGTGTTGCTGGGAAAAGAACCCTCTTGCCTCTCCCTTCATCTACCTGTTCTGTCCTCCCCGTGAGATCAAATTGACAGCCTTCTCTTCACAATCTTTTACCTTAAAGTCTCAATCACGATGCATTTCGCTACCGTTCTCGTCAGCTCATTGCTGGCACTCTCAGGTCTCGTCGTAAGCATCTTTCAAACCCCTCGACGAACAGCTTCTGATATCTCCTACAGGCCGCACAAAGCACAATAACCATAACCCGCACAGTCGACACCGTCATAATCGTCGAGCCACCAACCAGCAGCACCCGCTCAACCCTAACAACCAAAACCTCCACATCGACAACCAAGAAAACCACGAGCACCAGCACCAGTTCAGTCAAACCGCCAACTACGATCAAAACATCCACAAAGGTCACCACATCGTCGAAACCACAAGTCACGCAAACGATATATACTACTGTGACGGTCACATCGGTCGCGACCACGAAGGCTACGACCAAGGCTACAACGACGGCGAAACCGACTCTCACTGCGGCCCCGGATCCAAATCTGACGAAGTGTCCTGTGCCGTTGTATTACCAATGTAAGTTATTCGGGCAGTAGCCAATATTTCCCCATGAAGCATCCTCAGAGCATCTTGCTCTCAAAACTGCTCCCGAGATTCAAGAAGATGAGCGATTACTGACTTACAATCGTCGCAGGTGGAGGTAGTCGGTCGTATAATGGATGTACGAAGTGTGTTGCTGGGGCGGAGTGCGTTAGCCAGAATGGTAAGTTTGGATTAGGGAACGTAGTGGATGTGAAGAGATCGCTGCTGATGAGGTTATGTAGACTTTTACTGGCAATGTGTAAACACCGCCACAGATTGGTGATGGAAGCATTCGAGAGACAATTGAGGATATTGGACCTTCAATGGAGAGAAAGGCGGTGGTGATAAAGAATGTAGATCCGAGGAGAGACGAAACTCTATCTGAAGAAGTCCCTATATTTGAATAAGAGACTGCAACCATCGAGTGTTTTCTGCATCTCTTCGAACAGTTGATGCTGTCCGGGATCCTGTGTCGTATCTCTTACATTCCAGTCAGTTCATGGTCATATCTGCTAATCACAGCCTGGATTTAACGGACTTAGCGATAAATTTCCAGGACTTAACAAGAGTCAAAGTCCTCAATTCGACTTTTTTCGGTACAGTGATACAATGCTTGAATAATCAAAATGAAAGTCCATAATTCACACGGGGACTTCGTACTTACGCCTTACCCCTTCGGGAGAAACTCGCGATGTTGAGCATGAGCTCGCTTACGAACCCTACGTAAATCTTGACATCCCCACTTTCTGACAACATGGTAGCGCCGAACTGTGCCCCAACAATGGCTTAGTTACTTCTTTACCCGTCGCAGATAACAGACTTCTAGCAACATAGGCTCAGATTCGATGGAGAAGCTTCCGGATTTAAGCTTCTGCGTTCCTGACATGATCAACGGGTCGATCGGCGTGCACGCCGGACCGCAAGAGGCATGTACAATGCTTGAGCGTGACGACTGAGTGGGAGCCTTGGGCAATGAATATATAAGCCAGCCTTCTTTCATCTGTGCTGCTTTCTCGTAGCTTTCACATTGATTTCGATCCCGAATTTTCAAGTCATCCCAATTGAGCGCCCGGGACTTCTTTCATAAGACAGGCACCATATTCATCTTCTTACAAGCTAATTCCTTGCAACAAATCAAACATCCAGAATGGCCTTCTCTAACGCCATTCCTGCAGCCCTCCAAAAGAGCATCGATGCAACTAAAGTCGAGTACGTCCAGCTCGGACGCTCTGGCCTGCGCGTCTCATCCCCAATCCTCGGTGGGATGTCTTTCGGCTCCAAGAAATGGATGCCCTGGAATCTTGAAGAGGAGGACTCTCTCAGAATCTTGAAAGCTGCGTACGATCGTGGAGTTAATACCTGGGACACGGCCGACATGTACTCGAATGGACTCTCTGAAGAGATCATCGGCAAAGCGATCAAGAAGTTTGACATTCCGAGAGAGAAGCTCGTCTTGATGACAAAATGCTACATATACGTTGCGGAACAGGTTAATACCTATGGTGCTGTTCTGGGCGAGACCATGGCGAAGACCAAAGATTATGTTAACCGTGGTGGTAAGTCATCCTGTGTACATCTTTGATATTTCGAATCAAATCTGACACACGACAGGTCTCTCCCGTAGCGCCATCTTCAAAGCTGTCGAAGCATCCCTCAAGCGCCTCGGAACAGACTACATCGACCTCTACCAGATTCACCGCTACGACCCAACCACTCCACCCGAAGAAACCATGAAAGCCCTCCACGACCTCATCGAGTCAGGGAAAGTCCGCTATATCGGCGCCAGCTCTATGTGGGCTACTCAATTCGCCAACATGCAGTTCATCGCCGAGAAGAACGGTTGGACGAAATTCGTCAGTATGCAGAACTATTACAACCTCCTGTACCGCGAGGAGGAGAGAGAGATGATTCGCTTCTGCAACGATACTGGTGTTGGACTCATCCCGTACTCACCCATTGCTGGAGGGAAGCTGGCGAGGCCGGCCGGGTATGATGAGTCTACGAGATCGCAGATGAAAGGACCTCAGATGACGGAGGCCGATTTGGAGATTGTGAAGAGGGTGGAGGAGATTGCGGAGAAGAAGGGGTGGAAGATGAGTCAGGTTGCTTTGGCGTGGTTGAGGAGTAAAGGGGCGGTGCCGATCAATGGGTTTAATTCTGAGGAAAGGCTGGATGAGGCTTGTGAGGTGAGGGGTAAGACTTTGGATTCTGAGGAGGTGAAGTCACTTGAGGAGCCGTATGTGCCGAAGGCTGTTGTTGGGCATTTTTAGAGGAGCATCAGACAAGGTGGAACCATAACATGCTGTTGACTTTGTATTGCAGAAGCAGCGGGTGGTTCATCCGAACTGTGTCCTGCATGCAACTTGGTTAATTTGAAATATATTTGTACCAAGATCTCTGTGCCCAAGTGTCCATTCAGATCTATGGGTTCCAGTCTATCAGATTCTGGCTTATGAATTCTTGCTCCATGTACCACGGCAGTAATGCAACATTAAGACCATCATATCGATGCCCCTGCAACGAATCTCCTTCATTTACCGTAGTGCTAGCTCTTGGCTGGCTCACATCTGGATCCTGGTTTCCGGGGCTCTGATAACTGGGCAGGGACTGAGAAGCTAAGGTATAATCTCCTTGTGGCCTGACTTCCGAAGCAGTCATAGGATCCTGGCCGCTGCTGTTGAGACCTCCGTCGCTTACCGGACTTAAACTTGATGTTGGCAGGCCTTCTGCGACGCCCATTATGGAGGGCGTCTGGTGACTAGCATAAGCCGAATCGAACGAGGACTCGCTCGATTGTCCGCTACCATTCGAGATACACAGCTGCCGCATGCTGGACAGCTCCACTCCAAGAGGTTGAAATTGATGGGCTCGTGAGTTGCCAGGAACATGACTATATCGACTAGTCACTTGTTCTGGGAGGGGTTCAAGCGTTGAGCGATAGTGCTGGAAACTTCGATTCACTGCTTCGGGTAATAAAGATAGGAGAGCCGAAACATCTGCATTGCTGTTCTCTTGTGAACCATCCCCACTTCTTACTTCTAGCATCCCTCGCACAATTCCAGGGAGTTCGCGACTGAGGTAGCGTGTGAATTGGATTACATCATGGAAATCTTGACCTTGTGCGGCATCCTCTTGGTGATCTCTCACAGGCTCAAAGTCTAGGAGTGTAAGCTTCCGTCCATATCGAGCTAGAACAATTTGAAGACGTTTGAGTGATAGCGAAAATGATCTTACATGGACTTGGAAGTGGCTCTGGACTCTGCGGGAAGAGTTTTTGGTATATCTGCTCCCAAATTTCTTTTTCTGTTTGGCCTTTAAACGCCTTTTTCCTCGACTTCAACTGTAGTCTTATCTTCCTTGTAATTCCATCGATGGGCTCTCCAATCTGGAAGGTGCAGGGTTCAACGGAGCCGCTGTGGTCGTCCAGAAGTTCCTCTGTGTCAAAAAGCGACTTGCATCGCAAACATTGATGAACAAGGTGATATCTATACAAATGACTTCTAAAAGCCTGTTATTAAATTGCTCTCGACAAAGGAAAATTGTCTGGAAGAACTCACTTGACACGAGATATATCCTTATGGGGTGCGAGAGCACAAGGGCCCCAGTCTCGTACGCAATATTTTCGAGGGTTGTGTTTGCGATACGGACAAGCGAATAGCAATGAAATAGCCGAGCATTGAGAGGTAATTTGGGCACTGACACCATCCCCACCTAGGTCATCCTCATCTCCATCAGACAACTGATCATTGCTATCTGTCCTGGACCGCTTTGTACCACTCTTGCTTGATGATGTCTGGGTGCGTGATCCTGATTGTGTTTTCGGCAGATGTTGTTGGGATGGTGATGACGGATTTCCAGGGGTTTGGACGGTCTGTAGCCATCTGATATCTAGTATCGACCAGAAATCATTCATAAGACAGTCTATAGCAGGATTTTTCTCTGACGATATTTGGAACTTCGACGGAAATTGTTGTCCGACAACCTTTGGTTCTGTATACCGCGGGTAAATGATTTCAATTCTGTCGTTATTCCAGTCAAGTGACTCTTCCGACAAAGTTGAGTCTGTGTCGCTGTGACTTGTGGAGTTGTCTACCACAGAATTAGACTGGCCGGTAGTCAAACAATGTTCTTTGCCAGGATGTTCTTGGGTGGCCGAGAAGCCAGATAGATATTGAGCTCTGAGACTCGCAGTGGTAGGCTTCTGCTGGCTTCTGTTGAGAGGCTGGCAAGATTCTGGATCCAACATCGAGGACCATTGGTCCGTTACCACAACGGCATGTCTTGACAGCTCTTCTTGAGGCTGGCACTGTCCATCTTGGCTCATATTGTGCTTTTTCTTTCGAAGTTGTCGCTGATTCCGCAGATGTAGGAGATCTTCCAAGCTCATATCCCCCAACCTAGCCCTCAACCTCGCCTTTCGATCTGATGCGGCGGGTCTGCCTTGCAAATGGTGCTGTAGGCCCCTCTGACTCTTAGACTCAGCTCTTGTATTATACTCTATCCAGGGGCCCTGCTCTCGAGCTTCCTTGTGCAGCAGATAGACTTCTCGGGGGGTGTTTGCTTGTCGATGTGGTTGAGGCTTAAGTGAGTGTTTCAATCCGTACGCATAGTCATCGTCTGGGATGAGATCCAGTGTCTTCAAGTGTTCCAGGACCCAGAAATCCGGACGGAAGTCGCTTGATACATGTTTGGCAAAATGACCTCCGATATGAATCATTCGTTCTCTCCAATTCAATTCTTTGTCCCAGTCATTCCGAAAGGAGCTTTCCTTACCCTCGCAGAACGTACACACGACATATGATGGTAGGGAATAGCCCTTGAAGTGGCCAACACTATGTGCAATCCATTCTTCGAATTGTTCTGGGTGGAATCTTATCTCACAGCCCAGAGATGCAAATTCACAAGGAAGATCGTAGTCGTAGACTATAGCGTCATGGGATGAAGATGTCTTTGATTCCCAAGGAGGTGTTGTGATGCCAATAGAAGAGATGCTGGATGCTCTGGACAATCTGCTATCAGCGGAACTTTTGCGGCTGGACGACCCCACTGATTGCGATGCGTGGAAAGGATATTCAAGATCGAAACGGCAATTTGAACCTGCGTCATTTAAGTTGCACTCCTTGTGACATTCTGTGCTATGGACTTGTTGGTGGGAAATGTTCGCTATGAAGGCCATCCTTGCGATAAGGGGCAGGGTTGATGCTGCGAGTGCAAAAGGTAGAGAGGTTACGAGGTTGGGAACTGAATGGTTCTAGGCAGAAGCCAAATGTCAAGTAGCACAGTATTGTGGCTGAAGAGTTACAGGGGTTTCTGCGCAGATGTGCAAAACTCAGCTGCAGCTGTAACTCGCTGGAATATTACCTTCCACGTGATATTACGATCGTTTACAATCAAGACTTGATGGAAATGTCAAGATGTATGAATCGCGATGCTCAAAAACTAGAAGAGATTTGATTAAAATGGTAGTCACCAAGGTGAAGACCTTTGACAAGTATAAGGATGCAGCTACGTGCCTGTCTGGAGTCGCTGTTTTTATTTCCAAATTTAAGCAGATCAAATTAGCGAAGCAGCGGTACAATGTCGACTCAACAAGGCAACCCCTCATCTCAGACGTGCAGTACTCTCAATGGCTCCGAATCATCTCTCAGGTTCGCTAATGGGTGTTTCGTTGCCATAGCTGATGTATACTCTCCAAAATTGAGGTCTAATTGGGACATTTTGGCCAGCTCATCGTCGAGTAATTCCAACTCGCTCGACCTTTATCTCTATGCACCACCGATAATCACGGAGCGAATTTCGCGAGGTGATTTTGAAAAGAAGAGGAAACACACAGCACGAGCGACACAGGCGATCAATGAGTTCGAGTATCGGTTTGCAAGCCGTCACTGAACTTTCTGCCCCTGTATTCGTTCCCGGTAAGTCAATCTCTATAGATTTAGGTTTGAAGTACTAACAGTCTTAACTTGACTAGCTGGAGAACGGAATTGGGAGTCCTGTCGCTTGGACTAATTGAAGGCAGACGATCGGTGTTAGGGCTCGACCGGACTCCCTTGTTGACTTTCGGGAACAGCCATAGACTCGTTCTGCGGGCCGTATTTCCATTCAAATTCAAGTCTTCAGATTGTAGCTACATGTAGTACACGGAATTTACGTTACTAAGAATCAAATTGTGAAAGCTCAATTCGTACATGTGAGCTCCATAGAGCTGCAAGGCGAAGACCGGATTACCGAAAATGAGAAGTTGAAAAATATACTCTAAACAGCTTAGCACAGCGTCTCAAGCACAGCCAGCGTGGTATATAGAGCATTGGAAGTGAGACTTCCTCAGCTGAGGTGTAAGAACTATGATAGAGTTTGAAAACCTTGAAACGCGACTACCATCGGACAGTGACTGCAAGAAAAATAACTCCTTTTAGCACTGGGTAAACACGAGCAAGGTCACCTAACCTTGTATGCTCCTGGTATTCCAAGGAGGTGTGGGCTGTGTCGGATCCCAGAGCTCGCGTCCCTGATTGGGCACAATGTGGTTGGCTCTCGATCAGCCACAGGGGCGACATGACGCCCGACTGGAGTGCGCTGCACGAGTCCCATTTGGCTCACCGACTGGGTGATCAACTTGATACTCGCGAGAATTCCATCTGGTCTGTGAATGATTTATTTTCTATACAATGATACAGCCTCGCCGTACCACAAAGTGTATGTCTTGCTTATCGCCTGGAAACCCCAAGATCCAAAGCTTCCCGTGGCGTTCGAGCTTTGTCGACTCCAAAGCGTTTTTAAAGATATCTACTATTACGAAGTAGAAGAGTTCGAGATCCCAGATGATGACAGTCATGCCGAGAGGAGTGAAAAGATCGACGCCTTTGTCAAATTGAACAAGAATAGTAGAGACGACCTTAAGATCGTGTATTATGCGGGCCATGGTCGATTGTCCGCGACGAAAGAACTGATCTGGTATCCGTACGTCAGAGTGGCCATTTGAAAGGCTCCAAGCTTACATTCGAGTAGTGAACCAGAGAGAAAGAACCACAAAAGCCCTCGTGTGAAATGGAGCGGAATCCAGACTTCTCTGGAAATGGCAAGGAGTGATGTGCTGATACTCCTCGACTGTTGCTCTTCTGGAGTCATTCATACATCGGATGGTGATGGCATCACTGAATTGATATGCGCCTGCGGGTACGATGCCGCTGCGAATGGAGTCGGTCCATTTTCTTCACCCACGAACTCACCACCGAATTGAAGCTCCTGAGCAACAAGCCCACTTTCACTGTTGGTGCACTTTCCTCAGCTGTCTACACTCGAATGCAATCCCACATGAAGCAGGGGATAGTTAACGAGCGTTACCCTTCACCAATGCACTTCGTGTTCGCTCCTGAGGACTCCTTCCATAGGAGTATTTCGTTGTCGGTTCTGAAGCCAGATGTTGTACAACCGAATATTCCAGTTGGAAACTCCTCCAAGCTGTCTTGCCCTCAAGATAAAGAGGTACATAGTGCACCAAGCGAACTTTGTCATATAAACAAGCGCCGTCATCTTGAGGACAACGAGGTGGCGTCGTCTACGTCACCTACTCATCACAGCTTTGTACCAGTCGATACAAAAGATTTGGAGACTGGCGGGGATTATCTCGGGGGGCAGATAGCAGCACAAGGTTGCCCATTGAAGGACTCGCTTTATCCACGTGATGGACCCAGAATACTATTTTTAGTGCGCTTCAATGAGGATATAGGGCCAGAGGATCTATCTATGGAGCTTTTCAAAGACTGGATGAGTTCGTGCCCCGCAGCCGTGGATGAGATTCGTATCGAAGCCAGCTACAAGTGCTTTTCGACTCTGATTTTTGTCACTATGCCACTTGCGATGCAGGCTTATATGCTAAAACACCCCGCCGTTATGGCTCTCGGTGCTGTCAAATCTTCAATCACCATACCTGTTCTCGCAAAGGCAGAAGAGTGTCAAGCGCAGAAGGCATCGACGAACGAGACAATCGCTGCACGAAAGATCAACGAAGACGAATCCTCACCACGTCAATATCAAGAAAATTGGACCACAGAAATGCCAACATGGGATAAGGCGGAGGATGAATTCTCAACTAAGATAGCCCTCACGCCCAAAGTGGGAGAATTGATCACACTGTTGAGATCGAGCCTCCAACCTTCATCGAAGCTTGCTCGGTCAAAGCTGGCTGCTTTTGTGACACAATGGAAACGGCTACTTCAAGACGACCTAGAATACGGCGAATATCTCAAGGATTTCTATCAAGAACGGTACGCCGAAGAAAAGGATTCGGGATTAACACTGCCGGACGAGCCTGAATCGACCATATCTCGGCTGTCCCAAGGGTCTGCGTCACGATTCAAGACGTAGACAGTTCATTATGGCCAGATAACACATCTTCTTACTTCTCGTATGACTCAGGCATTAGTCTCACAGGGCGATTGGATGAGAGTGGATTCTTCAAAATTCACGGTGGTCATCAAACCAGTATCATCCACCAAAAGACTTCCGAAGAGATTCGCCCTTTATTTCAACTTCACGGACCAAAGGACATTTTTCGTATCACGATGACAATGCCGTGGGGTCAGCTCAACCCATCAGAATTTGAATCGTTCAAGGCCAAAAGCAAGGAGGCATCTTTGTATCAGCCATTGTCGATCGATCGGCCCCAATTGACAGGCCAGCAGACTGCAATGCCAACTCCTCCGAGCTCGAGACCTCGAAACGCCACCTTCCAAGTAGCAGGAAAGCCAACTCTTGATATCCAAGATGATGCTAGAATTCATCCACTATACAAAGATGACAGGCCTGGTACCGATGGACTCTATCATTGCCCGTGGGCAATGTATCCCCAGTCGATTTGTTGCCATCGACCAGATAAGCTTAAATGCAATTACGAGTAAGCGATGACTGATATAAGAGATGTAGGACCAGCTAACGATTCACCAGCAAGTTCGTAGACTCCCATCTCAAGCCTTACAGATGCCAGGTTGTGTCGTGTCAGGACATGAAATTCTCAAGTACCGCATGTGTTCTTCGCCATGAACGGGAGGCTCATGGATTGCACGGACATGGTGAAAAGCCTTTTCTTTGTACTTACGAAGGTTGCGAGCGAAGTGTGCCAGGAAACGGCTTCCCACGACGTTGGAATCTGAAAGATCATCTCAAACGCGTGCACGACAATCCAGGGAGTCGTTACAACAGTCGCACTCCCAGTCCACATCGCAAAGGACCTGGAAAGATATCAAAGCCTTCTCCAGGGATTGACACTCGACCCGAAGATGAGAAGAAGGCCAGCGATTTATTAGACTGGTCAGATCCTGGGGATCAAGAAGACCAGAAAGAGTATCAGGCACTTGCGAAACGACTTGCATGATCCCTACAGGCCGACAACATGGCAATATCGCGTAATAGGGTGGACGGTGCAGCAAGTGAATGCAAAATTGAGAAGAGCCATAAATGCAGAGGATGGAACAAAATCAAGGGTTCCTTCTTTGACTGACAGCCTCAACTACTTGCTCCAACCACCATACATGAATCCTTGGATCACCAGTAAGCTCTGGGTGGAAGCTCGTTCCGAACACATTCGCTTGACGGACGGCAATGATGTCCCCAGCCTCAGCATCCAACCTGCCCTTCGTATCATCGTCCCTGATGGCAGCAGTTCGCCCAGGAAGAGTACCCATAATCTCAACATCCCCAAGATTGATGGTCTTTGCGACGCTCTCATCGATGGGTCGAGATGGCGCAATCACAGTATCATCCACTTTCGCTTCGCCTTCCTGGATGCCAGAGACAGTTGGTAGTAACTTCTCAACAATCGGGGCCCTAATAAAGATGGCTCTGAAAGGACTCTGTTGCGTACTAGCATGATTATCTTTGAGAAATGGAAGATCCAAATCGGCCTCGAAGCTCTCGATTTGACGACCGAAGTGATTACGGTTAACCCGAACATCTAAACCACCAATCAACTCTTGGCCGCCTTTCTTTGTTCTGTTTGCAGATTCTGCCAGTAAAATCAGACCCGCACAGGTTCCCCAAGTTGGCTTTCTTGTGACCCTAGCTGGACATCAGTATATAAATATCCAACATCAAAATCTTCAGGATGACTCACTTGACGAAATCTCGTAAAGGTTCCAACATATTTGATCTCTGTGCCACCAACGATATTGCTGTGCTTTCTCCCCCAGGTATGATCAATCCATCACATGATAATAACTCCTGCTCAGTACGGACTTCTTTGAAAGTCCAATCCCTCTCAGTGGTATCTTTGGTGGCCAAGATCCGAGCCGCCTGTCTCAAAAGTTGAACATGCTCGTTAAAAGCACCTTGTAAAGCGAGCACACCCACGGTGATATTCACATCACGCTCCGTCGATCCCATCTTGATTCGAATGTTGTTCTGACTCCAAATCAGGATTCTCAAGATCAACACATGTCAGGATGAGAAATCTTCGTCTGGTGACGCTTGGAAAGCCCCGGAAGGCGTCTCGCTCGGCTATTGCATGCTGGGGTTTGCTGGTCATCAGAACAACCTTAAATTAGCGTCTTGGCACTTCTCACCACCAAAAATTATGAAGTCGGTCTCCGGACCAAAACCCCCTCAACGCTTTCTACCACGGCCCCGTCTATGAAATTCGCTCTCTCCCCTCCGTGAGAGGGTCCTTACAACTGTCTACATACTCTTCACTTCTCCGAGAAGAGTTGACTCCGACATGTCCAGTTTCCTCTACTACCTGGGCGCCTTTGCGATTGCGTACCTCGGCTTGACAATTTTCCTCATCATGTTGTCCTCCCGCGTCCCCGCGGCAGGCTTCTTTGGCCTACTTCTCGCATCATACGCCTCTCTCCTAGTCGCAGCTACATATGGAGTCTTTATATCGATCCTGATGCGCCTGGTTGGACATGGCAGGAGTTCACAATGGGCTACGGGACGGTTCTTCAAGTACTTAATGCGGTTCACTACTGGCATTACCTTCTCGATTGATGATCCGAACGACTACCTCAACAAGACACGACCTGCGATATTCATTGGAAATCACCAGACTGAGTTGGATGTGCTGATGCTAGGCTGCATATTTCCCCATCACTGCTCAGTAACTGCGAAGAAGTCACTGAAGAGCATGCCATTCCTGGGCTGGTTCATGTCTTTGTCCGGAACGGTCTTTATTGACAGGGCGAATTCCACGAATGCGAGACATGCGATGGCGGGTGCATCGGAGGAGATTACAAGGGAGAGGCAGAGTGTCTATATGTTTCCTGAGGGTACAAGAAGCTATGCGAAGGAGCCAATGCTGTTACCTTTCAAGAAGGGCGCATTCCATTTGGCGGTCCAGGCAGGTGTGCCCATTGTGCCCGTGGTAGTTGCAAATTACTCGGATGTTCTATTCGTTCCAGGGTGGAAGTTCAAGGCTGGAAATATTCCCGTGAAAGGTATGCGTCTTGTCTAGCACGATAGACTTTTGCTAATCTTCGTAGTTTTGAAACCAATTGAGACGAAAGGACTTCAACCTTCGGACGTCGAAGACTTGGCTCGAGATACCAGAGAGTTAATGCTCAGAGAGATTGTGGCTATAACTTCGAAAGCGAGAGGTCGTCCTGTTGCCATGCCTGCCCAGAACTCCGGAGATGGAGTTGTAAAAGCGAGTGGTGCGGAAGCTACAATATCATAATCTGGAGTCGCGGTCGCCAGTCAGCTTGGAAGAAGGTAACGAAGTTCTAGGAGGCATGCATCCTGGCATGTTCGGAGTCACGGACCCTTTGCATCAAGGAGTATATACCCATAGATGTCTGATTAGAGGGAATGATTTTCGCATAAATTCAGCATTTCATGCTTTGGATCTATCTGAAAACATTCTGCCAGTTGTCATACGAGCTGAAGTATCAGCACCAATCGTCCTTCCTGTACATTGGAATATTATTCGCGAGCTTGTGGTCCCTCAAAACTTTCTTATTTACTGCCATGGCGGTGCTAGTGGCACTGCAAGCAGCACAATAGTATCTATTTGTTCTTTTGACAAGATCTTAACAACCATCACCATGGTCTTTGAAGCTCCGCATCCGGAACTCGCGTTCTTCTTGTATGTGCACGCTGCTGGGATGCATTCCTTGATCCATTTTTATTCGTATACAAACGCATAGTCCCCTTATTTATGGCTCACAGGTGACAACTGGGTTTCAATTAATTCAGAAACCAAACTGGTACAATGCCTCCAAAAGCAACCAAGAAGAAGCGCGGGAAATATGCTGCCCAAAGTGACAATTCTGACGGAGAGCCGCCCAGAAAGAGAACGAGGAAAATTGGGAAGGCGAAAGCAACGGAAAAGGAGAAGACCACAGGCAAGAAAAGGGCGTCCAAGGAGAAGCCATCAAAAGAAAGAGAAGAAAGCGATGAAGAGAATGATGAACCTCCCAAGTCTAAGAAAGTCGAAAAGGATGAATCCGGCGCTGGAATTCGAGTCCGCCTGACAGTTCCCGGCAGTGCACCTGTCAGACTCGATCCGAAAGCTCAAGCCTTGCGATCGGCGAGGAAGAAAGAAGCCAAACAAAAAGATACAGCCAATCCGTTTCCAAAATACGGCAAGGAGAAAGGTACCGAGCAAACGGCGAATTTTTTCTCGACCATATCTCAGCTTTCTCCGACCGAGGACCGTAAATCCGGTTACTTCCCCTTGGCATCCTCCGTGCCAGCGAATCGAACAAAAACATGGAACAAAATCCTCGTCAATCGAAAATGTGCTGCTTGTGGAGCTTGATTCCATGAAGGTGGAGCCGATGGCCATTATATTGAGCATATGCGTCGTTATCACTTGCTTGCTCCGCGCAGCAATCGACACGGTCTTCCTCGCGTACCTCATCAGAGTCTCATAACTGAAGGAAAGATAGTTCCGAGAGAAGCTTGGGAGGCGATAGCTCGTGCCGATGCGGACAGCAGGATTCTGTTTGCTGCTCTTCCTGGGGCAAGTGCGTTTTATACTCGAGAGAAAGTACGTCCTGAGGACGAGAAGGAATTCACTGCAGATGGAGATAATCCGCCATCTCTTGGGGGGCATTCTTTCTTGCCAGTACGTACAATACTTGCATACCTCGATTCTCATTGTTTCAAAGCTTTGATCTTGTAGACGTGACATGAAGCAAGTCCTGATATGAGCGGAACTTTCCCATTAAGAATGTTCGGGGGGAGAGCTGACCTTGATGTAGTGGGATATGGAGTCCCTCTCGCGCGACAACAAGCCAAAAGCCGCGCCCAAACTACCCTCCAACACCTTTCGGATCCCCATGAGATGGCGGAAAGATTTTTTTTGAAATTCAAGGAAGTGAATACATTTTCAGGAATCTACATCTCATCATGTACCAGGCTCGTGTAGGTTTTACCGCCGAGTTACCTGAGCAAGACGGCGAGCCTGAATTTGTCCGAGATGCAAGAAAGTTCTTGAAGACACTGTTCACAAATACTGCGCCGGATGACGATAAATATGCTATACCAACACCTCCAGGTTTGCCGGAAGGTGTACAGCCTGCACCAGCTCAGCAGGAATCATCACCTATCGAGATTGATGAGGATATTGAAGAAGAGGAAAATGCTGGGGAAGATTATCCCCCGGTCGACGTCACCAAGTTCACCGACCACATGGACGATTTACACATCTGTAAAGACGCCCTCTTGGCATTAGACCCCCAGCCTAATGCCGAATACACTATGTTCTTTGAGCGTGTAGCGAACACTATTTTCGAAATCCATCAGGAGATGAGTTTCAACTCCAAACACACTGACGAAGAATGGACGAATTTGGAGTACGAGAGGTTTAAATCAATACGCGACCTAAGACCAGATTTGGAATACCATCGCCCAACCAATGACGGGGAGTTTGATGCTGTCGCTGACTCAAGAATATGGCTTGACACACTGTTCGACATGATTGATCCTGGAGATTCAACTGCAGGTGCATCACCGGATTCGAATGATGACTCTGACAATGATCAAACAGACCAACATGATAATGGGCGTACCGATAATGGGGACTCCAAGGGAGGGCAGTCCGGTAATGAATACTCTAATGATGTTGACCTGAATCCCAATTTATACGACGACGATGACGACGCTGGCCCTTCGGTCCCACCATCCAAATAGTTATCCGAATCAGACCTCCAACCCATAGACCTAAACCATCTCCAAATCAGACTAGAAACCCAGCTCGAGAAGCTGGAGAGGGTCACTCCACCGAAAGGCGACAAGCACTGGACGCCAAACACAGCTAGCTGTATCCCAAATATAACTAAATACCTTCGAAGAGCTATCAAAGCGCTGGAGACGTCTGGCGATGATAAAGCAAGGGAGACTAAGCTTGCGGATCTGATGAGATCAGAGATCGCAAAGGTATTGGAATTTTGGGTTTCAAAGGAACCCAATATTATAAGTGGCGCGGGGCCTTTGACTTTAGCGGTACAAGGCATTCGCGATGATCTGAAAGTGGGGAAGAAAAGTAAATAACACGTCAACATTTCAATGTTCTTAGTCCATTTCAAAGCGTAGGGGAGTATTTGACGAATATATGATTGGGCGAATTTGCTATACTATATAGAATCTTCGGAATAATTTGACTCCAATGTTCTCTCTTGGATATGTTAATTTCAGCTTCTATGGGATGTCGTGCAATGGGCCCAGCATGCGAGTCTTGCTTGTCTTGATGCTGACCAGCGGATGCAAGATCAAATCCGAAGACAATGGCGAGGTCTATCTCCAAGCCAAAAGGTTACTAGTGACGCTGACATTTCACATGAGATTACATACCAGGTTCAGCAGCAAAGTGCTGAGCAATACCCAATTCAGACTCAGGTTACCAGAATACTAGGCTGACCATAGCTGGAAAGGTCGCCGAGATTTCGCTTACAGGGCAATAGAGGGGTAGGAATGACCCCGCACTTAACTGAAAAGTGCTGTCGCGAAGGTGGGGCGACGAAGTAAATATGTCCTTGGAAGTCAGCCTGGCAATTCCAGAGTAATGATTTTCGCGACAGAGGTATAGCCTCAATTTAATCAATTTGACACGTTTGAGTAAGTTCTCCATATGGTAGCCCAAGGATTATATTTACTCCTGATTGATAGATGTAAAAATTCGCATAACGCTCATCATCGCTAGATCGTTCTCCCAGCTCCAGCGCTCCCGGACGCTGCAAACTAAAAGTACACTCATTCCTCGTTTCCTGCTCGGAACATGTCCCACAAAAATGTCATCCATCAAGCCTCCAAAACCCCGTTATGCTCTCGCAAGACCAGCGGCAAATGTTGCAGCCTGAACAGCATCCTTCGAATATGTCAGATGCTCGACCAAGATCAAATCACCTCCATCACAAATATTGTCTCCTGCATGGCAGATAACCATAGTCTTAGAAGCATCAGCGCCTGCGACTGCTTGGCCATTGTCTAGCATTTATTAGCTTCCAACTTTCAAGGGGTAATAAACCACTCACTTGGGTCACCGAAAATAACAACAGAGCTAACCTTCGCCATGGTGGCAGCAGGGAGCATAGCAGCAGCATTATGTACAAGTTGTCCACCTTGCGAATAACCTGACATGACGATCTTCGCATTAGGACAGTTCTGTGCGGTGCCTTGGATCATGGCTGCCCTACTCAAATTAGCGCACAATCCCGCAGACTGGGCACAATGGGATCGCTCACATAGCAACACTGCCAGACGGGTCACCACCTTGCAAGAACCCTTCGATACTAGCACCATATTCCACACCTTGTACGCTTACAGTACCAGCACCCATGATGGCTTCCATTGCATCAAAGAATGGAGGTCCAGAAAATAGTCCCACGTTGCCTGGCTCGGTAGTACCCCTGGCGTAAATTACCATCACTGGAGCGCAGGTTGCAGACGAAGCTGTGGTGTCAACAGCGAGTGTCGTGGCAATGCCTTGTTCAAAACCGGTGAGTGTGTCGCTTAGTGCTTCAACTTTCATGTTGATTGCTGGTGCCATGAGGACGGCTGCAAGAAGTCCATTGACAAGACTGCTTGAGGCGGGATCGACAGTTGCCTGTTGGGAAGCTTGGAGAGCAGCTGCTTGAGCCATGGCTGTCATGTCTGTTGCTTGAGGGGTGACATTGGGAGTTTGTGGGTTCGCAATGGGTGACGAGGAGGCTGTTCCGAGGAAAGCGAGGAAGAGAAGTGCTTGGGTGCTGATGGAAGACATTATTGTGATGGGAGATGAAGTTAGAGATTAAGACTATGTTGCTTGTGTGCAATGATGTATGATCTATCGTGGGAAAAGGGCTTTTTTTATGTTCCAGAGGTCATATAGCAGTCTCACTGACATCATATCTGGAACATCAGACGACTGATATCATCCACGGCCGTATGCTCAATCCTCGACGACACCTGCCAGACAAAGCCGTCGTTGCCGGGGATCATACAGCGTATTCGGGGTGAGTCTTCAGGCAATCAACGGAGCTACGATCCAATAATGCTGCAACTGTCGTCTGATGTTTTTTATGGCATAGGCTCAGAAGCAGGGATACCGAGACGCTTTGCTGAGGCTGACCTCAAGTTCCAATCATACTGTTCCGATACCTTATTACAATATAGCTCCAAACGCCGAGCATAGAGATCTGGACAAATTATCTCATGATGTGATGACATTCTTGCGAGTTGGTGTCGGGCTTTGTGTGCCTAGCGATCGGAAAGTCAATATGAAGGGTAGTAGCCGGAGCGACCAAATATTAATCGTCTCTTTACTCAATCAACGATGACTTTTCATCGTTCGGTCATCGGTACTACTTCAATCTGTCAAAGACTATCCGTATTCGTGAAGGCTCAAGGCTGGTCATTCGAAAGGAAACCGTTGAAGGGCACCAGCAGCCCTTGATACAGCCTCGCAAGAATGACGGAAACAGTACCATAAAAGATCTGCCTTAAAGCGCTATACTTGGGATGTTCGAAGCGCTCTATGGCAAAGGGCGAATGAGAGGAATCGATATCTCGCATCGGCTACAACTGGAAACGTGCAACAACCTTTTTGAAACTCAAAGTCATGTGACTGTCCCAGTCACTTGGCAGGTAGAGTCGCCCCAACTTCTCGGTATCAAGGATGGGTGCGGATGTGATTGTCATGTCCGGCCGAGAATTTCTACCTCGGGAAATTTGGTAGGACAAGGAGCAACGTAACTTTGGCAAAGTCCGCCGGTACTCCTATAACATCTTGACTTTCGCAGCTATGACGCCACAATCATAACTAACTATAGCTGCTGACTCTAGTCAACATATGCAGCTTGCTCTTTGCTTTTTCGGTAGTGGTAGCGGGGTTTGTGAGCAGATTCTCACCAGTTCCCTGCCTTGCGAAAAGAAAGGGGGGCAACTCGCTAATCGAGAATGGAATCGACTAGCCCGGCAGGTCTGAGGACCAGCTATGTTCTCAACCGGAACACAAACATAGGGGGAGCTTGCGACCCGGTAGGATCGTGGTAAGATCAAACAGTTCCACTCGAGAGAGATACTCCTTGCGAAGCCGATTCATCGAGGCATTTTTGATCGGCCCTACTGTTGTCCGGCGTCATCAAAGTATTTTTCGTGTATGAAAACCATCGCTATTTGCTTTTCCTTAACTCCTCATAACCTGCCACTCTCAATCTATACAGAAAATCTATAACATCGATGAGCACTCAGCCGTTTCCCTTACCAAATCCCATTCAGCGCTTGAGTGGTACGTCTCCAACCGTCCCTTCAGTGAAATCAATTTCGGTATCCCTTGGAGACCAGTTTTTCTCATGCATCTGTGCTACGAAGTACAGATCGTCCTCGTAGAGCTTAAATTTGTTGACGTCTTCGATGCGATCCTCTGGCAAATCCTGTCAGCGGTAACTTGAGATGGTGAAGTCGACACTAACCTCTTTCTTCTAGCATCTTCGCAGTCCTGCGCAGGAAGTGAAACTCGGCCGGTGACATGTCGGCAAAATGGGTGGTCTCACGTTTGTCCCAATTGTTTATGGAGGCAAAGGGATTATGAGCGCTTGTGCAATAGTGGTAATGCGACAAGTAAACATTGGCACTGTGATGTCGTTCCGAGATGAAATCTGGCATGGCATATTTTCTCTGCAAAATCACCATTAGTGAGGAGCTTCTAACATTGGTTGGGGAGCTTGCCTTCAGTCCATGTTTTCTGGCATTCTTGTAATGCTCGGCCGTGACGGCAGCACAGCTGTGACATGCGATAAATGTGATCAAGTAGATCGCCATCCAGCTCCTCGGGTTGTTTGACATTGTCAATCTTTGAAAGTCTTCAAGGAATTTCTTTCGAAGTGGTTTCAAGAATCCGAGCGTGAGTATCATGTCCAGCTGTTGTATCATGACGGGAGGTAATGGGACTTTTCCGAAAAGAGGGTAAGAACGGTCTTTGATCTCCGGCTCCATGTCAAGTGTATCATTCCCAACGATAAATTCAGTAGTGGCAGTCCGTCGAATCGCAAACCATAGGCGAAACGTGTCACTCAAGAGGGCTTGTTCGTCCGGTGGCTTTGAGAATTAGTAGGATTACAATGTCTCCTAAGAATTAGAGTACTTACAGCAACGAGCATGTATTTTCTCGCGAATGCGTATGTCTCTTGAACCCATTCGTCCTTATCCTTCAGCCAGTACGCAACGCATTCGAAGATGTGCTTATTGATGTAGTCCCCCATGACTTTTACCGCATCATTCATGTTGACGATAGCGAATGGTGTCGTGTCCTTGAATTTCTTCTTCTTCCCATCCATCCATGACTTGCGCAAAGTATCCTGAGGAATTGGGACAAATTTCCTTACGGTCAACTCCAGCGGGGTGTCGCAAAGATCTGACTGCACCTTGATAGTCCTGATATGGTTGCTTGACCACTCAGTAATATCCTTCAATTTCATTTCAGGCCACCTAAAGGTGAATTCTAGTCCCTTTGCCTTTCCTGTACGATAGATGACACAATCTGTCAGCTTGTGGCGAACGCAGGGAAGCGTATGGACTCTCTGAGTCGATACATCTTTGCATGTTTGGCAGATTCCGGTCGGGTTATTCGCATCAATTAGGCACTACATGTATTAGTACTCATTCCGTGATGATGACTTTCAGACGATAACTCACTCGAATCTTCTGCATTCTACATCTGACACATGCCTTCAACTTCCGCGTATTGCTAGTCTCCTCGCGGAGTTGCGGATCCAAGAAAGGCCCACGTCGCACAGCTTTTTGTAAGGCCTTGCCTCCATTTGAGTCCACTGATACCCAATGAATAGAGTCGGTGTCTCTGTTGTTGGCAGGATTCCGTGTTATCCTATTTTGAGCCTTGTTCGAAGCAATCAAGGACCAACCAGAGTCAGAGGCTGGGGGAGAAGATTGTATGTCCGGAAATTGTGGTTTATCCACCCGCTCCCATTCAAGTGCGGAAAGAAGTTCTGTTTCATTGGAATGAGCGATGGATTGCCCACTCGATGAACTAGACAGAGCAAACTGTCCCTGTACTGTACCAAGTAGGTTCACTTGTGATTCCGTGAACTTTGGCTCGGCGCCTGAAGCATGTGAGGTCTCTGTAGAGTGATAAATACTGTTACTTGTTGGAAAGCTGATGTCTTCTGAGTGAGCTGTGGTTGCTTGTTGGAAGCTAGCTTCAGGGAGGAAGCTTGTTGGAAGGCTGATCCATGGTTCGGCCGTTGTGGGCTCGTGAGACCAACTTGATGAGCGTCGAGGGCCAGGGTAAATTCCTCCACAGCCCAGGTCAGTCTGTGTACTTCCATGATTTACATTGTTGGTCCACTGAGTGAAGTCGACCCCAGGGGTATTCCCTGTCTCCGTGATATCAAGTGCAGGGGCCCATTGTTGATTGGGACCAAAGGTGACATTGTTTGATTCAGTCCTTCCCGGAAGCCAAACATCTGTGGTCTCCCAATGGTGTGCGCTCCAATCACATGAATCATTCCTCGAAGCATCGATCTCTTCTGAAAAGGTTCCAGAAATATTGCCGTGTAAGTTGTCGTCGTACAGCTCCGATACTGGTTTCTGCAAAAGAGATGCGACCCTCGCAAATGCAAGCTGATCTTCTTCAGATAACAGGCTTTGGTCGATGCTGGATCGATGCCTCTTCGGCGGGTGTCTGTCTCTCATGTTTGCATAGTGTGTTTCTTCAGCAGGATGTGGACGCTTTTGTAAAGTTTGCTAGATTTTGGATGTCAGTGATCCTCCAAAAACTTTTCTTAAGGTAAGCGCAGGTAAAAAAGTGATTGTATACGGAAGGACACAAGGAAGGTGCGATTCACCATCATGGTTACTCAACGACAACTGTCACACGACAACAACGAAATGGCTGAAACGTCCTGATCAAATTTCTGCACTTCAGAACAGCGGTGAGCAAGGATTGGAGATTGATTTACTACGGTCGAACTTCTAGGAGGCCACAAAATATCCTTTATGTGGTGATTCTGGCTTCGGCAACTCTGGGGATCCTGCACTGCCTCTTTTCTCACCGGTTCTGAGAATGGCTTAGCGCAGCCACGATGCAGGAAGGACGCCCTGCTCTGCTCAGCCCTTCATGTCTGCCATTTACAATTGGATACCTGACGCAATATTTCGTGTGAGTTTGCCTTGATACTAGTGAAATCATGCAACTCCTGATTTCATGAAACAAGTATATTTTCCGAAAGATTGGTTCGGGAGTCAACAAAACAACCTTACCACGTGACCAAACCACCATAACATGATTTGCCAGGGGAAGAAAGTTTTGGAATCATCTTGATCGGTATGCTGAATGAAGAAGAACTGTTAAATCCCACACAAGATGCTTATGAAAGGTAGGAAGTCGTAACGGTTCTTCTCTATCCACGATCTAGCCCCGTGCAGTCACTTCTACCCCAACCGAGCCGCAACTTCATCCCTCAAAAGTCCTCAAATCCTCGCCAAACAATTATTCATGAGCACCAAGCCGATATGTGATGATTGGACACTTTCCTAAGGCAAGTGTGGAGGAAGACGTGGGTGATTGGTAGATAAGCATATGCAGCTTTCATCCATCGCTCCTCCAATTGGACGATGGAGGGATCGTCAGTCCAACAGCATGGAAGGATAATAGCACATGTTATCGATCAGGTCACAAGAGACAAGCGCGAGAAAGAGCCGCATGGGAGCTATGTCTCAAAGTCTCGTCGCTGAGTGCCCATTTCCCCAGACCGGTCAGCACATACCCGAAACCTTCCCCGTCGTCACTTATCAAATTCGTCCCAACAGACCACATCATAAGCTTCGTGGCTATGGCTCCCTGCAATTCAGTTGAGAATTTTCCAGGCTCTGCATGGTACTTTGATTCCAAATCCGATGAGTACTGTCCCCAGAGCGAATCAGAGAAGGGTGTTTCCCGTCGTCAGCCTTGGCGAGCTTACTGGCCACCGAAAAGCAACAAGATGAAGTTGGCATGGTCGCGGTCGGAATTCCCTACAGTTCTGACTTGGAGATTCGATCGGAATCAGCCGTTTGACCGGCCGTGGAGAATCTGGGCTAGATCCGCCAATGCAATGAGCGAAAAAGCGAAATCCGGTAAGTGATTTGGTCATCCACTTACTTGCTGTTATTTACTTTGTCAGTCCCACGAACTCGGGACTCGCGCATACAGAGGCAAACTCTGGTTCCTACAGGCCGGGTGTCACATCGTAATGAACTAGACCAATTGATCCAAACTTTACAACTCAAATCAGTGCCATCCGGTGAAATATCGTTTCTGGCCTTCGCCAATATCTATCACACCGAAAAGCCGTACCTGAGCAGGCTACCGAGCGGCACCAATCTGCCAAGAACAAACCTCGTCACCTCAAATCACCAGATTGACGTCTTTGAAATCTCCGGACACGAAAGCTCATTCGCCTTGGCAAAGTCAGGATTCGAATACGCTACAAGTTCGGTCCAAATGCAACAATGGGACGACTTCTCTGTATGCTCAGAATACATCCCAAAAATGGAGTCGTGGCTTCAGGAGTACCTAAACTGTGAAAGAGTGTTCATATACGCCTATAATGTTAGCCACTTCTTTCGAACTGCTTCGCACAAGAGTCCCAGCTAATTGACGCTTTCCAGTTCCGGGGAAACTCTGCTGAAACAGGCCGCAAGTCAACTAAGACTCCCTTCTTCCGTGCACATTGTGGTGCGTCGAAAGTCTCCACATGACTTACTGGGTCTGACGATACGCAGATGCAACTCCAACATCATGTCTTCGAAGACTGCAGCTCTTTCTTCCAGAGCAGCTCTTGAGACCCAAGAAGCGAGTGCGATATCTAAAGTAGGTTTGGGGAGTTCCATGTCGCCCAGTCATCAACCAGTCGTGCCCCAGGCTCACTGAACCTTTGGCTATAGTATCTGGAGGCCCATTACTACGCCACACCAAGACAGCCCACTCGCACTTTGCGATTATCGCAGCCTTGATCCAGAGAAAGATTTGGTCGCCACTGATATCATCTTTCCTCATTACCGAGACGAGGCGTACGAAGTATTGTATAATCATAATCAGCGATGGTTCTACAAGAAGGAAATGAAGTCGGATGAGGTGATTTTGTTCAAGCTTGGGGACAGCGAGACTGATGAAGCTCAATGTAAAAATATAGTCCCTGATATTTATCGACGGCTGCTGACATTGTAGTATGTCCACATTCCGCATTCATGGACCCCTCCGTCCCTCCCGGAACACCACCTCGACGGAGCATCGAAGTTCGGGCTATAATTATAGGTTGAAGAAGATGTACTCAACGAAAACTGGCACATCACAACTCGCGAAATCGAGTATCCATTCTGCAAAATACACAATCAGCTAACAGGACCCAAGTCCAACCACCCTAGCTTAAATCCCATCTCGTCGTAAAACGCATCCATCTCCATTTTCGTCTTCTCCCACATCCTCCTCAACTCTTTCGGGACAGGTTGCAAGTCATGGCCATCCATCCAAAGCTTCGCATGCACGCTCTTCACCCCCTTCTTGATATCATTCATATTCGGCAGATTAACAGTCCATCCCGTCTTCAGATGGGCCCATGGCATATTGCCCCACTCCCGGTGTGCATAATTCAGCAGATTTTGCTCGGGGTATGCGCTATCGAAGCGGTCTCTGAGTGTCAGAAGCGAAGTGTAGTACTTGAAGAGTGTCTTGGAGGGTTGAAACAGGAAAAATCCTGCGTTGAAGCGAGGCCATGGATGCGGAGGCCAGGGATGAGTCGTATGCAGGATCTCTGGACCTGTGGCAAACAGGTATTTCTCAGGAAGAGGCGCTTCGTCAGGTTGGGTCTCTTCTTCAGAAGTACCTGTTTTGGTTGGCCGAGCAGCTGGATCTCTGAATATTCTGTCCAGCGGCCTGAGAAGATATGTGTCTGCATCTAGGAACAGGATCTTGTCGTAGTCGGTCAATTCGAAGAGACGTAGTTTCAGCATTACGTCTTTCCACCGCTCCGCCATGGGCTCAATCCAATCGTCACCCAGAGAGAGACGTTCCGCGAAGATTACTGTTGCGCCCTCTCGCTGAAGCAACTTTCTTTTCCACGCGGAGATGTCAGGAGTCACGATGACTAGGAAAGGAATCTCTTTTCTGGAACGGGTATTCTTGCCATGTTTGAGCTGAAAGTTGAGCATCCGCGCGCTGGTGAGATAATGGTCATCATGGTGTGGATCGCTGGAATTGTCTGTGGGCGGTAGCAAGATCGTCGCGAACGCATGTCTGCCGTCATCTCCTTCAGCCCCCAAATAAATGTCCATCAAATCGAGCTTGTCTCCGATAGCCAGCCAACATAATACCACGGAGATGAGCGTGATGATGCCCAGAGCCAGAAGATGATTTGGACTCTGAAGCGGGCGATACCGAGCCCGAGTCGGTTTCGTCATGTTGAAAATGCTTACATTCGGAGATTGTTCAAACCAAAAGCTTAAAAGGACGTAACACGGGCTGAAATCTTTAACATCGTCTTGGTAACAGGGATATGCCGATAAGAAGATCGAAAGACTTCATATGTGAGGTAGTGGTGAGGGGTACATTCTGGGTTTTTGCCGGATTGCTGATAGGCAAAACATTTTGCCGAGGAATTTGAAGCACTAGGTCTCCAATCAGAGATTCGCATTTGAAGTTGTCACTCTGCAATATGATTTATCCACAATCATGGGGACATTCATCGACTCATCTAGAATTGAACGCACTTTCCACCTGTTAAAGCTGCCACCTTCGGTCGTCTGACTGGGGTTTTCGGTGGTTGACGATCCGCAAAATAATCCTCGAATTGAAGGCGTGTCGGCGGAACGACCAGCTGTGTTTTGTCCCTGCGTACAACGGCGCGCGCGCAGTGATCACAGCTTGCGGTAGCCTTTCTCGCAAATTAGACCTTTCCATTCTGAATTTCGGTGCAGGAGAAACTGACAGGAAAGTTGAAGCACGTGTGCCGTTCGTCAATTTCCTGGCCATTCGGGGCACGTCCACTATCAATTTCCGTGTACGTTCGTACCCAAAGCGGTCGATAACTTCATCACAGACTCCCAGGATCGGTGGAGTGATCAGCTCTCCCTCACTACATCCTCTAAGCTCGGCACCGCGCTATGCTTGATCCCATCAAGCACAGCATCAATCTCCTCCAAAGTCTTGCCGCTTGTCTCAACCCAATAAAACCAGATGAAAGTAACCTCCAGCACATCCCATATGCCATTGGCCAAGTAGGTCTTGTACCCAATGCTCTCGAGTGCAAACGGAAACGAGAATACACAGAGGAGCGAGGCACTATTGAGGACGAATGTGAATATACCCATACCTTTAGCACGTATGGGGTAGTTCAATACCTCTGGAGGGTAAAGATAGAGAAGTGGAGTCCAACCAAATGAGTAGGCACCCTGGAAGAGGAATATTGCGGCAACGGTGGCAAAGATTCCGGCTCGATTTGCGGACATGCCGTAGACTAAGGGCAGTTAGTGATTGCTCGTACAAGGATGCAGGCTTAATTTACCTTTGGTCAGAGCACCGACGACGAGAATGAAAATTGTCAGTAGACTTGTGCTGATGAGTCCGGTGATCCTGCGACCAAGGTGGTCTGAATAATACGTGCCAGCAAGAGCACAGCAGAGACAGAACGCATTCAAAGCGATGTTCTAAAATGTTAGCAATTGGGAAACAGCCGGTTGAGTAGATCTTACAAGCTGAAGTTGGTCCGTCACGTTCACTATCCCAGCATTTACCAGCATTGTCCCAAGATAATAGCTCGCAATAACATTTCCTAATATGCTCAGCGACATGTCATGAAATAGGCTTAGGACTTTCTCACCTGAAACAGTGCTGAAGATTGCAACACTCAAGGCAAGGGTAATCCTCTTCCTGGCAACAGGACTCTTCGCCAATTGGTCTATACTCAGTGTTTCTCCAGTCTCTCGTTCGTAGTGGATCGTGTCAATTATTTGCTGGTATTGCGCCAGAACAACGGCATTTGTTTCATCACCGTTGGCGTAAGTCTGAGCAATAACTGTGAGTGCCTCTTCTCGTCTTCTCACATTCGCCAGCCATCTAGGTGACTCCGGAATGAAGGGCAGTATGACGATACACAGTACACTGAAAATACCTTGAACAGCACTTGGGATGCGCCAAGCCTAGAGATGATCAGCTCTTGAGGGTTGAAGAATGAAGAAAGAAACTTACCCAGATCGAGTCAAGGTTCGCCGTCTTGTATGTAATACCAGCTGCTATGAATCCCCCTACATAGTAGCAGTCGTTCAAGAGGCCAACCCCCCATGCTCGCCACTGATACGGGAGAGTCTCTGCCAAGTAAGTGGGGCCTGTCAGTGTGGAAGCAGAAGTTCCATATCCGACGAGAATTCGTCCGATGACAAACGTCGCTGTATTCTGAGCTCCACTTTGTATGATGACTGAGATGAAAGTCATCACAGCGGCCCAGAACATGGAATTTCGCCGCCCAATTGCATCGGTGACCTGTCCATATGTCAACCCTGCGATCGCCCCGCCAATCCATAAAGCAGATGTCGCGAGAGATGTGGTCGCCGTGGTGAGCTGGAAGTATTCGTGATAGCTCGGGAGCATGTTCAGCCCATTCATCATGCTGGCATCGTATCCAAGAGTCGTAGATGTGATGCATGAGCATAGAACTAGGAGGATCGACACCACAGTCGAAGAACCAGAGACCCTAGGTCGTGTGAAGTCATCCAAATACTGCTGGATACTGACGCACCCACCGGACCTCTTGCCATTGGTATTTAGGCCTAACAGAGGAGTCTCGGCTTGTTGCTCTTCCATTGTTTCAATCTCTGGACTTGCTCGTTGGGAATATGGGCGGAAGACACTCAGCAGTGAACGAGGCACGGAAGAGCCCCAGCTTGGCATCTTTGTTCTTAGAACCTCCAAATGTCCATAAACGAGCTCAAGGATTATAATCCCGAATCGTACTCTTGTAATGATTTCCAATGCCGTGAACAAAAGCTAGAAGTGGGATGGCCCGTATCTCGGCAATGCCTCGGGTTCTCGAACCTTATTTGCACGACCTCGACAGGAATGCCATTGTACGCAACGCCAATGTCGAATATCCTACACGGAACATTGGCATGGACATCAAGACGCAAATATTGACAAAGAGCCCTCTCAAGTAATTCTCATGGAGACTAAAAGGCTTTTAGGCAGGAGAGATTCGTCAGCCAGCTTGTCAAGACCAGCAACGCGACTCCTCTCTTTCTTTTGGACGCGTCGAAGGGGGATCGAGTGCCAAAGTGTTCTCGAAATTATTGATTGAATACTTCTTGCAGATACTTGCAGTACGTATATTCGGCCAAGGAAGGCGGTTATGTGAAAGATTATGCAAGGAAGGATAAGGTCACGGGCTTCAAGGGTCTTATCGTGGAACGTTGCATCTCGATGCACACACGTGACTGCAGATCTGGACGCCAAATCCAGGAACAGAAGATGAGGGGAAGCCTGTGCCTCTATTCAAGGATGGGGGTATAAGTATAGTTCATTGGTACTTGCTGCTTCGAACACTCGATTTGTGGCGTCTGGGTATCTCGATTCACGCCAAGCAAACGGGAAATCAGAATGGTCATGATTTCCTGGGCTGCGATATGCCTAGCTGTCTTGTCGGCTAAGACAGCGCTGGCTTTCAATGCTCCATCAGATGTTCCCACATGGTGCGGAAAGCCATACATGAGCAGGTATGTTGGCACTCGTTCTTGTCACATGACGTATGTTGATCCCAGCGAGCAACAATTCACTGGATCCTGGGGGACAATTCCAGTTCCCTACAGCGCTGAACGTATCATTGTTATATCTCAAATTCCAACCTCGATACTCCATCTTCTTGGAAAGTGACATTGCGGGTTCGTTCATCGTGGACGCAGCCATCTCGCACACTTTCGGACAAGCATACAAAAACATCACTTACAACCCGCCCAAGACTCCTGCTGGTCCCTTCTCAACGCTAGAATTCGAGATATTCAGCGAAGAGTCAGGCGCTTTACTTGTGTCCAATTCGATTCCTGTCAACTCGACTGGTAACATCATCGAATTCTCATTCTCATCTCTGAAGCCTCGCTTGCAGCCGTGGCCAATCTCAATTTACGCCACTTCACCTGATGGTCTGCAAACATATTCCGCCTCCACGGAAATCTACTTCTTACCATCCCGTACATACGGAAGTGCTGTGAAGATCGATAATCTCTTCGGTGGGCTGTACGTCCAAAACGCGGCGAATGAGTGGAACGGCTGGTATGGAATTTTCCCAAATGGAGGCTATGCTGATGGAGGTTATGTGACTCCAACCAATATTAGTTTCGCCAACCTCGATACATATGCCTCTCAAGGATTCAATACTATAATTATTGTTCCGGACGGTGGACTTCCCGACCAATCGTACCCTGTGGAGGAGCTGAAACAGTACTGGGATCGAATGGACGAGCTGAATTTGTTCAATATTTACGAGATGCGATTTGCATTTCAGAACTCGACACGCATCAATGAGCAGGTCGAGTTGTGGAGAAATCGCACGACATTATTAATGTGGTACACAGGTAAGCTGCTCATCAATTGCTGAATATGATTCCTGACTCAGTTGAACCTAGCCGACGAGCCCGATGGTTGGTCGTACGCCCTGAACTCCACCAGACTCGCTTACGACCAGCTGCGCGAACTCGACCCATATCATCCCGTGTCTCTCGTCCTGAACTGCCAGAACTTTTACTACACGGAATACAGCTCAGGCGCAGACATTGTATTTGAAGACGCATACCCGGTGGCGATCAACGCCACATGGTCAATCCCCTGGAACACGCCCTGTAATCTGACCTACGGAGACTGCGGATGTGACAATTGCGTCGGCGAGCTTACAGATGTATCGACGCGACTTGACGACATTCAAAATTACCAAGACAATATCCAAGGAGAGGGAAGTAAGCCCACGTGGGCAGTGATCCAAGCATTCGGGGAGCAGAGCTACTGGCCAAGTATTCCGAGTGTTGCAGAGGTAGAGAATATGATGATGTTGGCTATCAATCACAACGCCAAGGGGCTCACGTACTGGATCTACCCGAGCACATCGGATGTCAACGTTGGGAGCGGCGAACTTGGAAAAGTCTTTCAGAGTTCAACAGATATGAACTTCTTGTTTGGTACGAATGCAATCAAGGGGTTGCCAGTTGCGGGCGAGCCGTTGGTTGATGCAAGTGCTTGGATTGTTGATGGAAAGATGATGGTCGGCGTTGCTTCTGGAGAATATGTGGATTTTTCTTCAACGGTGACAATCATGTTGCCAGCAAGTGCGGCCTCTATTGATACAGTGTTGTATGGTGATTCCGGTTGGACTGTGAGCGGACGAATGCTGTCGAAGACAGGTCTGAAGGCACTTGAAATTGGTGTCATTGTTCTAAATCTCGGTTGAACATTCGGATGCATCCAATTTGTCATATAAATTATTCAACTTCGAGACAGTACTCAATGTCTTCAAATCACTTCCGAGCTTGCCTCAGAAGCTCAGGCCAAAGGATCTCATATTCGTCCTTCACAATCACCTCTCTTCCCTCCCTTGGCTTCAACCTGAACAAAAATCTCTCAGGCTGCACATTAAATCCTTTCGTGTAGCGATACGCAGAATAATCCCATCCATCAACCCCTCCTATATCACAAGCCCACGCAATCCTCGCAACCAAGATATTCAAGCTTCTTTCCGCAACATTCATCCCGGGGCAAATTCTTCTTCCGAACCCAAAGGCACTATAGTTCTGTAGGTTGGGATAAACGTCCAACGGCTCTCTGAAAGTTGGCCATTCTGGCTCCAACCAACGTTCTGGTATGAAGTCTTCGGGTTTAGGGTACAGGGCGGGATCTCGATGAATAGCCCATTGGTTGGCGTGAACATTTGAGCCAGCTCTAATGAAGTACTTCTTACCCTCGACCTCATATATATCGTCTTTGACTAGCTGATGAGGTACTCCGCCAGCCGTAACAGGTCTCCATCTCAAAGTCTCTTTCACAACAGCTCTCACCCGCGGCAAGTTTGCCATATCATCGAATGTCGGCATCCTTTTCTTCCCAACAACTGTATCAACTTCCTCTTGTAACTTTCTCATGGTATCCGGATGCACAATCAAAGCCAGCAAAAAACTCATCAACGCAGCTGACGTCGTTCCAGCTCCAGCTTCAAACAGCGTTCCAACCACATACGCACCCTCATCATCACTTAATCCCGATTTCTCCTGACCCTCCAAGAACTTGCTCGTGAAATTCTCACCGCCACCTTTGGAATTTCGAACATCATTCTGCAGTCCACGGAAAAGATCCAACTCCTCAGCATGCAACTTTCTCGCTTCTCTTTTGAATGGGGCAAGGAATTCTGGGAGGTACATCAAGCTCCGGACTGTATCGACCAGATACGCGCCCGGCGATGCGACTCTCTCAACCGTGTGTACAACGTTAAGGATCCTCTTGAGAACCTCCTCCTCACCTGTAACGATCGTCTTCCCAAAAGCAATTCTCATCATCAAACCACCAGCATACCGCTCAAACCACGTCTCGTACTTTTCAGGCTGCTCGATAAGATCTTTCAACGCACGTAGACTTTCCTGTTCCTGAATAGGCTGATATGACGCGGCTGCTGATACCATGGTAAGGTTGTGCATTACTTTCCTACCTCTTCGCCAAACGTCGTTGTATGGGAGGAAAAGTGGACGGAGATTGTCTGAGAGGAGAATAGCCGCCATGGGGAGTTGGTCACGGGAGCTGTAGAGAGTTCCTCGCTCACGAAGGAGATCATCAGCGATTTTTTGAGTAGATATGATTATTTGCGGTCGTCCGGCAATGGAGATCTGGTACAAAGGGCCGTATTTCTTGGACCAGGTGAAGAATTGGAGCCATGAGTGGAAAGGAGGAATTTCCAGGAGCGATCCGAGGATAGGAAGACCTGGAGCTTATCAGTATTGCTGAAAGGCTCTGTGATAAAAACATGAAATTGAGAATGTGGTGGATTGAAGGTTACCTTTTGGGCCAGGGGGGTATTCCGTTCTAGGAGAACATCTTGATTTGGATGTGACGGCAAGCCGCAAAAGGACAATGCCGAGGACAAGTAAGATTAAGATGATTACGACCATTGTGGGATATTTAGAACACTCCAAACATAAAATGAATTTTGAGTCTGCAATTGATATATTTGTTGCGTAGGTAAACGGGGATGCGGATGGGGCGGGGTAATGACAGGCTATCTAGCTATGATGAGATCTCACTAAGCTTTGGGAACAAGACATTTCATTCGATCTACGAATAATCTTGCGCGAATTCTGATTGGATGTCTGAACACTAGAATGACAGTACTGTTGGCCATATTCTAAGCGCACGGAGAATCAGCTTATGGCCCATCTTTTTCATTAGCTCGTCCGCTCTTCTCAATGCAAAACTCCATGTCATTATGATGACCTCGATGCGGAGCTCACTCGTACAGAATTGTCGATTTCTCGGAAATGGATGCATCACAAAATATGACCATTCCGTAGTCTGAAGTGCAAAGTCATGTTTGAAAGACGCGCCAATATCTACATCATCCGAGCCACTCAACATCGGGTTTTCACCCTCATCACGGCTCACCTGTCAACCTCCACCGTGATCTTGCAATGGCCCCAGATCCCTCCGTTACCTTGGAGGTATCTTCCCACTCCACTTCATTCTCATGAAATCATCAAAGGTCCAACGACTTATATCAAGCGTGTCACCTCCCTTTCCCTGGTGAGTCTTCGTCGTGCTGTCCGTCGACGTTCCTGTGGCGGCGCTATTGGCTCCTGCGGTGCCGCTGTTTCTGGTATCGGTGCTGGAATTGGATGCAGTCTCGTCCGGCATTTCTGGAGTGGATAATTCGACGGGTTAGTCTTGGGTTTGCTGCTGTGTTGATCGTAGGAATCGCGTGTCTTTGGCACGCCTCGAACGTTGAAGCCTTGCCTGAAAAGAAGTACAGTTGAGGTTTGAGGTGGGGAAGAACAGATATCGGGGTGGGTGTCTCCTCCATTTTATAGGTCGGGTTCCTTTCAGGAGTGACGGTGTGTGTGATTCTGGAGAGCATGACCCATGAATATACCAAAAAAGAACTTGAAGACATCGTGAATCTATTTCATTTGTACTTTTTTCGGCAATAGGAAAGCATTCACCGCCAGTTTGAAGGAGACTCATGAACTGAAGCACAAAGGATGGAACCACGTGCATAGCTATTTTCTCATTGTCTAATAACCACTAGCTCATTACTTGTATTTTGGCCTCTATTTCTAACCTAGAGCAAACTATCAAAGAGATCCCACATCTGGGACGAGGTTAGTATGGCTGGTCTCTATATGGCAGGCTTGAGGATAATCAAGACCATTCACCTCATCGGACGAAATCGGCTACCACGAACAATTCACTAGAGCCCAGGGATGCGAACCCATCGTACTCCACACAAGGGCAGAACATTTTCACGGAAAGATCCGATCGATCTCATGCAGCTTACACATTCCCAGCTTCGGTACGATCGGCTCACATTGAAAGATGTGGTAGCACGAATGACTACAGTTCAGGGTCACGGCCCGAGAAGCAATATTCACAGCATTTCTAGATTGACTTGACAAGAACTCGGTATCTGCTATTTACATACTCCCCAAACCATCCCCAAAGGAGACTGCACATCATAAGACCAATCCACTCATCTCAACCCCACTCGAACTGGCCAGTGACTCTCAGCGGAGAAATGAACAGCCGCACACACCCCAATCTCAAGCTCAACTCGAGATTAACTAACACGCTTGCCACTGAACGCCAACCTGGAAGGCGATCTTGCCATCGATGGAATCGTCAGTGATGACACCGCTTGCAGCTGGTACGGTAGTTGTGAGGCGGACTTGGGAGTTGATGTTGAGGGCTGTGGTGACGCCGCATGGCGACCAGATGGTAGATGTGAGGGGCATGGCATCTGTGATTGCGTAGTCACCTGCTCTTGGGCCCTTGAAGTCTGTGCCGGAGGAAATCTGGTTGGGTTCTGTATATTCGTTAGTATGCGCCTTTTCTTTTCGAGATAGCAAGGGGCCAAGCTTACGGCCAGAGAAGTAGTAAGTATTCTGTTGGCGACCGGTCACTCCTTTCTCGACATCGACGTAGCCGCGATACATGGTGCTGAGAATGCTATATTGGAAACCACCTGGGTACTGGAGCTCGATGTTGAGTTGGCAGTTCTTGCGGTTCTCAGTGACTGGAACTCCGGGGCCAATTGAAGCCACAAATCTGTCAAAAATGAGGGTGAAACTGGACAATGTCAGTACCGTATTTGGTATTGTCTTAGTGTCTCGTCACTTACGTCTGTCTGTCGGGCGAGATGAAAGATCCAACGCTTCCTTGTGGGCATCCAGTTCCTCCGTATACTAAGTTCTTGATGGTGACTTGGTTTGGCGGAGGCACAGCACCCGTGCTGACATCTGTCAATGAAAGAGGCGAAGCAATCGCCGTAGCAGCAAGTATAAGAGTGAAGAATGTGTTGAGCATGTTTGCTAGTTGATGGATCGAGTTCTAAATCTGTGAGTCCTTGGTCTGATATTTTGAATGCTGTGGATGATGCTGAGAAGAAGTAGTTGAAAATTGAGGGGTTTCTTGTCGCTACCTATATACTTTCTCGCTATTAAGCATGTGGTGATAGGTAGGTAAGGTGATACTTGTTGATGGTGTGGAAATGAGCTGAGAGTTTTTGCCCCGCAGCAATATAGGCACCTTGGCCAAGTACCATCTCAATCCCAGCCTAAAGCATGATACGAGGGTGGTAGCTAAGTTGTAGCAGGGAAGCTCTTGTTGCGTTATCGATTCTGTTCCTGACTCCGAGAAATAAAACATTCAGGGTCACCAGATCCGGTCTTCTACCCCGGAAAAGCTTGTTCTGAACCACGGAGCGAGGAAAACGTGGCGTTCGACTTGGATTGAAATTGTGGCTGGAACAGTTCCGGTTGTGAGATATTAATAGACTTGGGTCTTATGATATCCTGCCAAGAACATAAGAGTCCAAAAGATACTGTAATGAAAGCACATGCTTATGTATAGTTTACGGACGTGAAGGACTGTCCAAAATCAGATGAACCTTGTTGTTCTTCAGAAGAGACGCGGCTCAACACTTGTTGACGATCGTGTCGATCTCCCTTGTACAGACTCTTCAAAATTAAGGTTATCTTGAGGATCTGAAAATAGCAACGACCCGCCATGATATATTTGCTCCGGACCCCAATGAGAAACAAAGGTTAGTACAGTATCTCGCAGAGTACCATTCGGTTAACCTTCAGACCCGGGACCACTTGGCCATGTATATGATTAATGAAGCCCATCATCAGATGCATTGCGATTAATATACGTGGTCATAAAAATAGCTTTCTCTCGTCTAACCAAATTGCCAGATTGAGGCTGAAAGCAACGGTAAAAACAACCGAGTCGAAATCACCACCTCAAAAGCACCACAATTCTGCGCAATCCCAGATCTCCAGTCTCGGGGCAGCCCGCAAACTGAACCCTGGGGAAAAGGTGGAAGCGAGGTAGATTTACCAGCCGTTGCATTGGTTGCGACAAATCTTTTGGTACTGCATCTCGCCATTGGGATGGTGTATTTTTAGGAACATGCTCAATGCAACCTTGAATTTCCAATTGGAACGGCCGAGACAATCCGAAAGGCTAGAATTTATTCATTTTCTTTCCAGAGACTCGGAAGGTCTGGCAGAAGTGCGTTCCTGCTCTCTCCAATCCGCTCCGTAACACAGAGGGGACCCGTCCCGTCCCGTCCCAATAGAGTTCGAGGTGGTTGTGGTCTGAGTCTTCAGCAATATCTATTAACTGCTTAATGAGAGCGTGAAATCGAGTCGATATGGGTGGACTGGCACTTTTCCACTAGATTTGATCTTCCGTGATGGAGGTTACTCAGAGCTGGCGATTGCCCTTGTCACGAGAGGCAAGACCAAAAAAATAGGTCTGGTTAGCCCAAAGCTGGGTAAGTATCTCCTCCAGAAGACTTGTCACTAGCCCGTGTCTTGATGTCGAAAACTAGGTTCTGAGGGAAGAGGTCGCCAGCCATTCTTAGTTAGTATGGCACACGATGTCTAGAATCTCCATGGGACATTGAGACGGGAGATTCTTCTTGTATTGAGTGTTTGAGATTACACAACTTTACACTGCCTCTTCTTCTTTCCGCCCTGCCCTCCATCCCCTTTTCCCTCGCACTTCTTCACCTTTCCCTTCTTCCCAACCGTCTTCTTACCATTTTCTGATATGTCCCAGGAGTCAGACTGTTGAGAGGTGTCGATTCAGATTTAGGATTTTGAGATTTAGTCTCCTCTTCGTCATGAGAGTTTAAGTCTGACCACCCGCATTCAGATATTGAGCCAGGCTCGATTGGATCCTCATTGGGATCGGGGTAGAGAAAAGACAAGTACTCGAACCTGCCAGAAGGCTGTTGATATTGCGGCTGTTGTGTTCCAACAACAGGCGACTGTTGAGACGAAGGTTGTGTATGGTTGAGAGGAGTATCAGAATCTGCCGTAGATGTAGTCGGGTATCTGGAGATGAGATGGGTATGTTGAGATGCTACAGAAAAACCATTTTCGTCGACCATTGTTAGATTCTCGCGTTCTACCAAAGGGGGTCCGACAGATTCGCCAGGCATCCTGGAGTCCCACCAAGTAACATGACTAATTTCAGATATGTCATCGGGAATAACTTGATCATCGTCCGGGCCGTCGAGAAAGGAGAGCGTCCTGAAGCGTTGATAAGGCTGAGAAGCTTCGAGTTCAAACATGCGTGGGGGAGGGACCGAGCGAACATTGAGATCGAGTTGCTCCTATAGAACTGTCAGTAACGCCTCCATGCGTGGACGAGGAGCGAGAAAAACCACGTCGGGCTCGCATCGTTGCGAACAATCAAGAGTGGTTGAGAGTTGTTGGAGTGGCGACAACGGTGAAGCATTGAGACCCTCGCCCTCCTCCCTGACTTCTGATGGGCCTTGATTTTGAGATTCCACGTCCTCCGCTGAGTCAGAGATCAGCGGCTGGATGAGATTTACAACGATCTTGAACCAAGGAAACGGATCCGATCCTGTAATCATACGTTAGCTGCAGAAGTGAGGGAAATTGCAGCAAGCTTCTTACGGAAGGACTTCCAGAGGTTGAAATCGAGATGGAAAGCTCGATATCCAGGGAAGTACTCCTGCATGCATTCAGATTCTTCGACGAGCTTTCGCTGCAGAATATTGAGATCGGAAGGGTCGTTGAGAGCTTGGGGTGAGAAAACGAGATACAGGATCTCCCAGGTATGAGAAAAGTATCTGCCATTGGCTTACTCATTGGTAGGTGCCATTTTGAGGATTTGATCGCGTTTCGTTCTCTTGTTGTTGGTGTTATTGGTGTTGTTGGTGGAAGAACTTTGCTTTGTTGACTTGCGCACTTTTCTATAAGCGCGTTTAGTCACGTCACGTGTAGCCACCAAGGCTGGCCCAATAGTCGGTAGCGAATGACTCTATCCATGTGCACATAAGTCTCAGAGCCTGCCGAGCATATTGAGTCTCGCCGAGCCTTACCATAACCTGCATTTGCTGTATCTACAGTTCCACTACTTCTTATAAACTCACGTGCCGGTGGCATGACCAGTAACCTGCAATGGCATCTTGTGGCATGTTCTCAGTGTTTGATCTTAAAGAAAATGTAAGTTCCAGCGACGAGAATGAAAGCCAGACTCATGTTTGTAAACATAGGGTGCGATACGAAGGGCAAACGACACAACGCTCCCTCAATTATATGAAGCCGAACCACAGCTTACCACAACCCATCACCTCCCCACTTCGATTTTCATCTCTCATCGGAAAGGCAAAGTAAACACTACCGGTCCAAGCGATGACATACTACTACTCCTACTACTCCCTCCTCTCAATCTCCCCCCATGCATCACCGGAAAGGCATTAGAAAATCCACCACTCGAAATACTACCAGAAGACCTCTGACTCCCACCATACCACGAACCGTTCATCAAACCACTCGTCCAGCTACTCTGTGGCGTTAAGCCTCTCACACTGGTAAGTATGCTGTCAGACGCGCTGAAGAATCCGTTCGTGAATGAGCTTCGTGGAGATGATCGAGTGATACTGGTCAGTCTGCTGCTGGTACCCGTCCAACTGCTTCCTCCTGAGAAGGGGAAATTTTGTTGTTGCATTTGTTGGCCGTATAGGCCATACACCCCCGGGGCGTGGCGGTAGCGGCGGGGGTCGTTGGCTATGGTACCGTAGTTGGCCGGGTAGCCTCGAGGGGTGTTGAAATAGGTGACGAAGCGCTGCATTGTTATGTACTCGTTGGGACTTTTGAGGGTCTCAGCCTGTATCTCTTGGTGCACCAGGTATTGAAACTTGAGGTTAGTAGATCCGGAAACGATGCAAAGAGGCAAGACGACGAGACGGGTTTTGTGGTCGAGGCAGGGTGGACAGACTGTCTGCGCTGAAGGAAAGTTCGGAATAACAAAAGAAATGACTCCCTGGGTAGATCAAAGTCATGTTGAGATTCAACGGCATTGAACAATGCCCCGCCTTGCTGATTGTAAGATGCAGAGCATATGTAAAGTTATTCATCCTATTTCGGAATCACTTCACGGAGTCAAAGCAGTCTGTGCTTAGCTACCACGGCCATCGGAATTGTATTCTTGAATATCCAATATGCCTGGACTTGAGTGGGGCTTTAAGCGCTGGAGGAACTATCCCTGTGCTGAAGTGGAAGGAAATAGGCTTTGATATCAATCACGGTCCCAATATACTAGAGCTGCGACGAGCTCGAAGGGCCATCCGCGGCGAACCCGGTCACCACGTGATGATCCCAGCGAACCTGTATACAGACTCTCTCAGTAACCCACAAAAGCATCGAGCTTCCCCTGGTTATAGACATCAGCTTCAACGAGCTTCTCCAATTTCTGTGTCCTATTGTTAGCCTGATCTAGAGAGAAGGGAGACGCAGGAGCTACTTACACCATCAGCCGTAACCTTAATCAACGTCGGCAAGTTCGTAATCTTGAATGGAGCAGCCTTCCATGGATTATCCTGTTTTCGCCACCTAATGAAAGTCAGTATCCAAATTTTACGACATTCTCGAATGAATGAGACAAAGTAATTGACTGTCTTGAAGGTTGAGCTGGAATGACTTACTCGTCACGTTGCCCCGCATACACGACTTTTACCACATCCTCTCCACTGGCAAACTTGCTGTTCACAAACGACTCCGCATCACGACAATCTCCGCACCAAGACTTTCCATTTGATAGAGAAGCGTATAATATAGCGAAAGCAACCCTAGAGGTTGTGGCGGTAGCTTTGAGTGAGGCTTCGAGCTCAGATGGCGATTCGGAAGAGATTTTGAGGGGCATCTTCGCGGTCGTTTTATGGTGGCTTTGAAGAAGAAAAGGGTGCGTTGCTGGAAGAGGAGGGATTATACGAGTGATTATGTTGGTGATTTGTGAAAGGCTCTTTGTCAAACTAGAGGAGGTAGTCGAGGCTCAAAAGAGATCTGATGCGATATTGTGGAAGGTGGCGTGCTGCGGGCTGAAGTCCTCTTAAAGTTTCCCTTCAAGACCACCCGAGGATCGCCCGGTCGTGGAAGGACAAACGTGATGAAAGTTCGGGCTGCGTTACGCGACATAGGTACGCATTTAAATGATCTCGAGATATGTCGTGAGGAACCTTCGATTCGCTAGGTGAGGATCTCCAAACTTTACGAGCATTGACAGTCACGGTGAGATGTAAGTTCCGAGTTATTAAAATCGGATGCCTATCTGTTTGAAATGATTTGCTTTCAGAAACGGAACTCCCGAAGGAGTCATGAATAGAAAAAGATTATGGTGTCATATTCAACATTAATGAAATTTTGAACAGCTCCTTTCGCCAATACCCAAGCTCCTTCCAAATCCCTTTTGTACACCAACTTTTCACACTACCCCGCGGCCAACTCTTACAAAGCCACCATAACACCCAACATACCTGCAAGACCAGCAATGCTTGCAGCCATAGCAGTAGCACGAGGAGCAGCAGCAGTCGAAGTTCCAGTCTCAGCAGCATTTCCTGACCCGCTCGTTGAAGAAGGTGTGGCATTTGAGCCTCCACTAGTAGTAGTCGAAGCCCCGCTACCAGTCGCCGCAGCACATGGCTGAGGAAGGTCCGTAGAAACTGCCAGTTCAGAACTGTGCTCAGAATACCAGCTGGATAAGGCAGTTTCGTAGGATGAGATAGCGCTCTTGGCGTCGCTGGGGAGATCGTTGTACCAGTCAGGTGTGGCTGTCGCGATACATGCGAGATCGGTTCTGGTGAGCTCTGATTCCGGTACGGCGGTTGCGAGGACGGATTGGACTGATGCTGGGAGGGTGGGAAGATCGGAGAGTAAGCCGAGTGCAGATGTTGCGCCGTCGAGTAGGGAGTTGAGATCTGTGCCAGCAAGAGATGTGGCAGCGTCGAGGAGAGAGCTGAGGTCACCAGCATCGGTGGGGAAGGATCCGAGATCAGTTGTTGCTTGAGGAGCTGGTGCCGGGATAGGATCGGCGAAGACCATGGCAGCAAGGCTTGCAACGAGGATGGATTTGGTGAACATCTTGTCTTAAAGTCCTAAGTTGACTTGAGAGAGAGATGGATGCTGGAGTATCGAAGTAAGAAGAGGTGGATGTTTGGACGGGAACAAAGAAGTTTTTGTGGAATTGGCGAGCTTTAAATAGTTGCACCCCTCACTTGATGAAATTTGGCCACGGCTGAAAGTCTGCCAGATCTGACGATTTGCCCAGTCATGAAAGCTGAGAGGCAGCCGTGTCAAAGCATAGTCGTCTGAACCAAGCCGCTGTTGGTAAGGCACAGTGGGATTAGGGGGAGATCCGTTTTCCCAATGCGCCTTAGTACGGGTGGGTAACACGCCAGTCTGTTCGGTAGGATGCACGATCCCGGAGCTGAACAGGGACATCCTTTGACAGCGGAACCCTTTTCTTTCGGGTCCTCAGATTCGGGATTGGGGATTGAACCGCACCTCGTGCCCGTATTCGGTCTTTTCAAACCGAGAATTATGTCTCCGAGAGCAGCATCGAGAATCAAGACAAACATGCAGCCAAGGAGATGCAATGCAGCTCATCCGATCTGTCAGTGAGATGTAGGGCTACTAGCCGATGCCTTTTAAGCTTACTTCTTGGCCCCTTGCCGATTTACGGTTTTGAGCTGAACCCCAGTCTCAAACTTGAAGCGCCACTGGCTGAGCCATTCTGAAAAGGGGTGAGCCTTGGCCAATTAGCTATCGGACTCAGAGACGCATGAAGCTGAGCCACCAATTTCATTCCACGGCAGATCGTCGATGAGGGATATTTTGTGTTCCACCTTGCTGAGGGACAAAAGAACCTTTGTTGACCACAGATAATCTGAAGAATTCAGACGGTTGCAGCAAGGCTGGTTGTATGATACACCCCCAAGTCTCCCTCCGTTCAGAGACCCCCAAGAGCACGCTACGAACGTTTTGGCACCAGTGAAAACCTCGAGCGGCCTTCGCCGTGTATGTTACTGCTCTCGAGAACACATCGCCGTCCCCACCACCAAAGTATGACCCAAGATGCACCCGCTCCGACCACGGTTCAAAACAATTGATCTTATCTGTACGGATACAGAAGACCAGGGGATGGCCTAGTTTGAGAGAGAGCAGACGGTGAGGTTCTCGTGCGTTTATGAGAGTTGCGGCATATATTGTGCCATTGAGCACTCTGAAATGCTTTAAGTGATGTGAGCACGAGATCCGATGTGGTTGAAAGCGTTCCTATGACCAGCCCCTGCAGGTTATGGCCTAGAGTTGGCACCTTCTGCTACTTCACACTCTCTGCAACTTCACTCACTACTCAGAGCCAGCTCATGCGGTATCCTTCCTAAGCATTGCCTCCCACAAAGTTTGTTGGGACCTCAATTACCCAGAATTACGTTTGGATTTCGCTTCGATTCCGTCCTCCAAGTGCTGGAATTGTTTCTCAAGATAATGCATCGCCCAGAATCCTTACGCTTAGATCCGTATAGTTGTCAGATATTTCTGCAGCTCTTGGTACTTTGCCGATTGTGCTGCGAGATTGTTACTATATGTGCTAGTGCAGTTGAGGAGGTTTTTCGGGTTCAAGTGACAGGTCTCGAGACTGAGCTGAGAATGTTGATGCTGTGATTAGAATAGTGGACACTTCTGTACCTAAGGCAGCCGCTTCAGCTTGAGATTCTGCAAGCGCGATTGAACAGCTATGTTGGGACGTCTCTATTCATCGTTTTCCCAGACAGTCAGGATACGTATGCCTGTGATATATCGACGAGAGAGGGACGATGCCATCCTTTTCAGATCGATTCAGCGTGATCGTTTCATCCTCCCAGACAGTCCAAAGTCGATCTCCGGTGATGAGATCGTCCCAGCGACACATCCCAGCGGCACATCCCAACTCCATCGGCCTATCATCCTCCCAGCCCGATGGCGGCTGTCCCGATCCGGTGGATTGTTGACAGGTATTTATAAGCGATGAGCCGAATCCCCACTGCCATCCGGCTCGGCGGAGTAGCAGACAGACAATTGACGAAAAAATGGTAAGCGAACTCAATGATCGCACTCGTCGGAGAATGATGGAACATCGACAGAGGGAAAAGCGAGTGAGCTGAGGCACTGGAAAGACCTTCGTGTACTTCCAGTTTCAATCCAGAGGTGCCTAAGTTTCTCCAGCCGAAAAGCATACCCAATCGAGCAACCTACTGCCCAGATACGACCTCAACTGATCACATTGGCTAGACAGTACCTCGTATTGGCTGCAAAGATGCTTTTCGCATTCGACCAGTTCCTAAGAGCAAATGCGACGTTCGATACATGATTCTTCAGCAAACACGTACACTCGGGATTTAACGTACGTGAAGCGAGAAGGTGAAAATCGTGTCTCCGGTGCGGACTACGACTTCGTGGGAGCTAGTATGTACGGTATATAAATCCTTCAACATTCCCTATTGCAAATTTCCGCATCGTTCATCATCTCAAAATGTCATTCCCAACAACCATCAAAACAGTCGCCATCGTCGGCGCAACAGGCAACCTAGGTAAACTCGTCACCAAAGCCCTCCTCGACACCCAGAACTTCTCAATAACAGCCACATCTCGCTCTGGCTCGGAATCAATCTTCGCGACTGACCCTTCCATCGAGATCAAGCAGGGGGGTTATTCCTCGCCCGCCTTCCTGGCAAATGCGTTCGCGGGCATCGATGCTGTCGTTCTCTACTTGCATCATACTTCTGTGCCTGAACTCGCGACTGAAGTCATTGAAGCTGCGGCCGCGGCGGGCGTCAAGTGGATTTTCCCGACAGAGTGCGTGCCTCTGGACACGAAGCAGCTGTTCTGAGGGTAGATGCTGACCTTCGACTTCAAGATTCGGTCACGATTCTGGGAACGAGGAGTTGACACGCGCTGGCATCCTGAATGCAAAGAAAGCTGGACCACGAAAGAGGATCGAAGAGCTTTCTGAGAACTATCCAGAGCTTAGATGGATTGAGATCATCAACAATCCGTGGTTCGACTTCGTGAGTGCTGACCCGAATCCGTCCATTCAGGCGTTCTGGCGTGCGGAGCTGACGACATGCAGGCAATGAAGCGCAATATGTTCCTCATCGACGCGAAAAACAAGACTGCGAACTTGCTCAGTGGTGGGACGGCAAAGTTCAACACGACGATGATGAGCACCACTGCCCTTGCCATTGCACGGCTTCTCAGCTTGCCTGTTCTTGCCGATGGAGGTCCTGCGTTGTCTGACTATGGCAATAAGTTCGTATACATCAGCTCGTTCAGAGTCTCACAGAGAGACATCCTGGATCCCGTGCAGGTCCGTATCTTCCATTCCCCGAAACCTTAGCCGGTAGCAATACCTGCTACTTAGGACTGCCACGGCCAGATACTAACATGTCAATAGCGATTGACAAGGACAGCTGATGCTGACTGGACTATCACGCACACCGACGTCCAAGATCTCATTGACGACGGACCAGCGAAGCTTGCTAGAGGAGACATGACAGCAGTTCTCAATCTACTGATGGGCTCTCTCATGAAAGGGGGCTTGGGTGGAGATTATGAGAGCAAGAAAGGCACGCGCAATGCAGTCTTAGGTTTGCCAAAGGAGAACCTCGATGAGACCGTCAAGGCCTTGCTGCAGTAACTGCCTGGAGCATACCGCGGGATTCGCGGTGAACAAGGAGATGAAAACAAGTGATAGCATTGCAAGTCGTAACGTCGTAAATATAAAATGAGTCGATTCCTCAATTCGGGTCCTTCCTCCCAGAACCCCTGCCGACCCACGTCTCGTTATGTAGGTTATTCGGGAAAATCTCGTCCGAAGACCAGTCCATCTGAGAATCGCCACCGCTCTGAGCCCTTGACCTCCTCGCATTCTTCGTCTCTTTGCTCTCGCCATCGAAATACTGACTCTTGTTCTGGAATTTCAGCTCGATGACGTCGGTCCTCACAATGTTCTCCATGCTGTCGGACATATCCCTCTTCCCGCTGATGCTCGTCCTTCTCCTCGATCGGATGTATCCTCCTGTTCCGTTCAGGTTATTGGCACCCGATGTCCCGTGTTTTGCACTTGTCGGGTCGTTGGTTCCTCGTACGCTCTTCCATGATGCTGGGATGAAGGCTGATAGGATGGGAAGTGATGCAGCGACCACGCCGAACGTTAGATCTATTAACGTCCAGTCTTGGAGGTGGATGAAGTTCCCTGGAGATGTCAGCGACAGAATCATCCTGCTTCGAGGGCGGTACTCACATAGAACATCACTAGACAACCTTTTCTGTTCAATCTGGCGCATGACCGAGCCAATACAGCTCATCGCCCCAATACTGAAGACAAAGTACAGTCGAAGTTTAGTTCCCCAACCCATTCGCACTTTCCATAGGACGATCAGTGGGACTGAAAGTAAAGCAAAGTCCATGATGACGTGTATGACACTCAAAGTACTGCCGACGATATTATCGCTTGTGCATTTGAACTGTCTACTCTCCTTCGCAATTCTAATCGGATCCCAGCCTGCCCAAGGTGGGTTGCACTGGAAGATGGTCCAGAAGAGCGAAAGTAATATATAGGTGACGAGCAGGAAAAGGAAGATGTTATTGAACATCAACCAGGCTTTGGAAGTGAGCGATGTCAATCGTCGACTGCGAAAAAGACGTCAGTAGGGGTTCTAAGAGGTGCTTCAAAGCTCTATCTTTGTTGTCATATCATATAAAATCCTGAGGCCTTCTTTGCAACCCATTCAGAGTTCTAGCTAGAGTGGGGTTACCAATACTGACTTGAAGAAGCATATCGATACTTTAATCATTCCCACGGCAACAAAAAAGATCGGTTTGGAGAGGTTGGAGAATCGTTTGAAGTACGCATACTCCTCACTATTGCATTTGTCAGTACAATAACCTATGGCCAGGTTCTTGGCCCAAATAAAGCTTGGTTGAGAACGTTTCTACAACGACCCTTCGCCAAGGCAGCTGTCGAAACTTCGGGGACTACGTACTAGGTGACATCGTACATCTGCAGAAAGACACCAGTCAGTTATATCCATCAAAGCAGAAGTATAAAGATAACTGGCTTCACCCCGCAGCGAGTTGAAAGCCAGACAACTACCAACCCGACACATGGAGACAAAAACTTACGTGCTTCCCCGCTCCTCCATATATCACAGCACACATCTGCAGCGTGGGCCAACAAATCGCCAGCATCACACCCGGTATGATGAAAAAATCATCCATTCCCACCATCAAACCTCTTCGGAAAATCCTAACACCCAGTCTCAACCCAGTGATGATAACCATAGTAGCCAGAGCAATACTCATCGAAGCCAGGATCCTCGGCCCTCTCGTCTCGAAAACATATCCCTCTATTGGTCGTGCTGGAGGTACAAACGCACCGAGCATGGGATCAGTCGTCTTGCCAAAGGCCATAAGCAGATACTTCGCGACATAATAATCTTTCGTTGTGTTTGGGGGAGAGCCAATATGTGCTGAGATTGTACCGGTTGGTAAGGACATGGCGATCGTCGACGTCGCTGATGCCAGTATCGACGACATGTTTGATGATCTTGTCAATGTTGATGGACGATTGTTGCTTCAAAGAAAGGGAATGTCTCAGGCGATCTGGAGAGCAGCGGTTGTAAATATTCCAAGCTGCGGGGGCGGAAGGCTGGGGCCACAGCCGTTATGAACTTGAATAGGAAGAGTGCAGTGGGGCACTTTTTGTTCTATGCACTTTTTGTTCTATCCTGGGGAGAACGAGGTGTAAGTTCTGTAATCCAGGTCAAAAGTAGGCAGTTCGAGTTCGATTTGGCGTACATGCCAACTCTCAAGTACCGGACACATCAGACTTCAGGCAGTTTTCTTGCAGAATGTGACCATGGTGAGGATGAAGGTTCCGGGGAGCATCCATTACAATGAACGTTGCAAGCCCCTGTTGCGAAAGCATTCAAGATTGGGAAATATCCATGCAGATTCGCCAACCACGAAAAACAGGAGTTTTGCAGTCCGAAGGTCGGGTTGAAATGCTTTGTTTTGCGTGATTCCAAGCATCTTCGCTTGACAGCCGGTCTTAGCCAAACAATCCCAGCAAGCTTCATCCTTCCGCATCGTCTATCCGAGTCAGGCTTCCCGAGCTTTGCTAAAAGCCTATTGGGCAGCAGCGCAACCATCTGGACCACAGCTGGGAAAACCTTGAGGAGTCTTTGGAGGTGCCACTGCAAGCCCTTCGGAAGGTTCAACTAGAGCAATTAGCCCGTTTAGAGTACAGTAATATCGAACGATATCTCGAGACTTGAAAACCGTCCAATTCCAGGATTAATCTTGGGAAGTTGGGCTGCCATGTCACAAGTTGTTCTAGAAACAATTGTTCTTCGCGACGTGCTGTTCCATCCGCCTCATCAGTCGAGTTTAGTCTGACAGAGCTTCGTCATGCTATCCTGCACCTGAGATTGGATGAGGCAGTTTATTAGATGAGAATCAGTTCAGATATTCACAACGAATCTTTCCAACGGAAAATAATCCAGAAACGACAAGTCGTTCCAAAGTCGGTCTCCGGATCTGCCGCGTTGCCGTGCATCGCTTGGAATTGTTCAAGAAATACTCCTCATTAAACGCCATCAAGGATGCATGTTTCCAGCGCGGCGTGATATCTCGCACCCGCACCATAGATTCCAATTTTCCCCCAGTGCAGAATCTCGGAGGAAAGCACTGTCGTCGAAAATTTGCCTTTGAAGTCAAAATCGCGGGTTTTAGTATCTGCTCCTTAACAATGCATTGGGGCGAGGCTGTTCTCCAGTTTAATAGATGCAGGAACCAGGGAATGTGGAGGCGAATGTTTGGAGGTCGGGATCTGGAGCAAGGATGAACTTGTGAGCTCGATCGGATTGCCGGATCAACATGGATTTCAGGCTCTGAGAGATCGTACTTGAAGATGGTCCGGTTTCTGGTCTCAACAATTCTCATTCTTTGCGAATTGTATAGATATTGTCAAGTCTGAGGATGAAAACCATTGACGCGTAGCGTTGACGGTATGGCCCTTCATTCGCTACCAAGCCACCATGTACCAAGCGATCGTGGGAAAATAAGGTTCATCAAGCCACCCGGAAATGACCCCTCTTGGACCGTGGTGGAGCCCGAGCATCTGCAAGCCAAAAGACGGCGGCAGGGTTCGAGCGGCTGGCTGGGGGTATTTGAACTCCCCGCAATCTTTTGAGACAAATTCTCAAGATCCAAGTTCCTTCTCCCACGACATCCCTTGAACGTGAGGATCCAGAGGTGTTGCGATTGGTTGAACAGAGCTTCAGATGTAAGTTACTTGGATCCTTGCAAGCAGAGGATGGCAGCTTCGATTTCCGTCCACTTTCCATCCAGTAGAAACGTGCCAAAGATGGGATGAAAGGAGATTGAGCTCTCCACTTGCACGTTCCAATAGTCCAGAAGCTGATATGAGTGGGGGTGTCAAGATTCGAGAAGCTGTCAGATAATCAAGACAAAACCTTCACCAACCGCTGTCACCAGGGAAAACCTTCTTTGTCGTCTCGCCACAAGTTGATTATCTTATCCTCTTAACCTCGACAGCGTGCCTTTTAGCCTGCCTAGCTGCAAGATGTTGTTCCTCTGGGCTGTTATACTTTCGTGTGTGGCGGGAACTGTTCACGCGAAGGACTGCTCAGGCATTAACGGTATCAAACCAGAATGCAACTCTAAAGAGTCTGCATACCAACGAGATGTTTTCTGGGTTGGTGGCAAGTACGTCAATGCAGCCATTGGGCTCTTGACGTACGATCAGATGTACGTCGAGAAGCTCACGCCACAAAAAGGTGTGAAGAAGCCATACCCAGTGGTGTTCTTCCATGGAGGCGGCGTCTCTGGAGGGGTAAGTGATGTCAAGACATCACATGGATCATCGCTAATGCGAAGATAGACGTGGCTCAACACACCGGACAATCGAAAAGGCATGGCCTCTAGGTTTCTCGACAGAGGATATCTCGTCTACATCGTTGACCAAACATCTGTTGGTCGCGGGACACAAAACGACTTGACCGGATATCCTCTACGCATCGGCAGTACTTCCAACATCACCGAAGTTGGCTTCACAAACCCAGAAGCGAAGAACGCATACCCGCAAAGCCAACTGCATACCGAATGGCCCGGAACTGGAGTTCGTGGCGATCCAAGCTTCGATGCCTTTGAGTCCTCCTTCATCCCGTTGACATCCAACAATACCCGCCAAGAACTGTCAATGCGAGCCTCCGGCTGCGAACTCCTCTCGCTCATTGGCCCATCATTCCTCGTCGCTCACTCTATTGGCTCAATTCATCCTATCTTGCTTGCAGACGAGTGTCCAACCCTCGTTGCAGGAAGTGTGAACCTCGAGCCAGGAAACATTCCATTCCAATCATACGTCGGCAACGCTACATCCTCAGTCGGTCGAACCGCTGCCCGTCCCTTCGGCCTCACAGTCACCAACCTGAACTTTTCCCCTCCGATCTCCAACTACACGGATCTGGTGACAGTGACTGTTGGAGAAGATACACCTTCCAAGAGATCCTGCATCTTGCAAGCAACCGGCGGAAACAACACCGTCCACACTCTTCCTAACGTCGCCAAGGTTCCCTACGTAGCTTTCACTGGAGAGGCCAGTCCTCACGCGACTTATGATCACTGTGTGATCGACTTCCTCAATCAAGTCGGCGTGAAGACTGATTGGATCAAGATGGTTGACGAGGGCGTGACTGGAAACGGCCATTTTGGATATCTGGAGTCGAATAGCTACGACTACTTCAAGGTAGTGGAGAAATGGATCGCGAGGCAGGCGAAGACTCTGGGACGATATGATCGAAGATAGGGGATGATTGTGATATAATTGAAGGAGGCTATTGTACATATTACCTTTTAATTGTTGAACATAGTGCAGACGTTCATAACGAAATGATATCTCCAAACAAAAAGCTTCAAAGCCCTGATGCAGTCGAGATTATGGGTTGAAATAGACGCAAGAAGCGGCGAAGGGTGTTTTGACGCGAGTGCGCTACTTTGACGCCCTTGTTCCCACGACTTCCTGGCCTCATCCGTGACCCGCACAGCACCTCAACAGCATAAACTCGATTGCTAACAGTCAGCAGAGAGAAGGGATCTGGTCCCTCGTTCAATCATCCATCGACGTTTGGATTCATGTACTACGACAAACACTGCAGTTGCTTTCGCCTACTGGAATAATACGGTCCTCAAATGAGCGACATACAAAGCCATGCGTACTACGATCTCTCCGTATACCCGAGTCGAATATCCTCGACATTAGAAACGGAATTGACCACAGATAATTGGCATATATTCTTGATACTTTACGGGTCTTACGTGAACACGTGTTGCTGTGTAGAGCTGTGAGGGCGTTTGGTTGTATCTTGGGCATACTCCGCCATGAAAGAAGACATAAGAGATATAGAACTTGGCGTCAATATATCTTTTGATGTTGTCATTCATCGAGAATGCTTCCGTGACCTTTGAAATTGTCGAGGAATTATGCACGGTTTTCGTGCCATCACACTGGATATATCAAGGTCCAAAACTACCCAAACTTGTCGGCGTCATTCAGAAGGAGTCGTTGCCTGTAACCGCATTTCATCGACTTGGGGTGGGAAACCTTTTCTGCTATCAAGAGACAGGAGCGAAAGCAAGCTCAGGTAAGTAGCCCTCAAGTTCTCGGATGATTTCAGATCTATTGACAGGAGATTTCGCGCTCAGATATTCAATAGGTTCCATTCATTGGATCGAAGATCTCAACAAGAAAAGTTGATCTCTTCTCAGACCAGGTTTTCTAGCTACTTCATTTCCCCAGCAATCTTCGTGATGACTTCCTTGACCTCCTGGTCAGTCAAAGTCTTTACCCCAAGAAGCTCATTGTCATCCACTTTCGGAACCCCAGTAAACCCCGGCGTAGATATTGAATAACGGATCATGTCCCCAATCATTTTAAACGTCACATTTCCAGCCTTCATCTCACCCATCGCTTCTCCCAATACCTTCTCCATATCCAAGTTCTCCTCGGTCCATTCTCGAGCTCCATCGCCTCGATCACGATCACTCTTCAGAGCCTCTTTCGCCAGATCTGCCACCTCTTTCTGGCTCTTTAGCATGCTATAGATGTAGCAAACCCTATTTCTTACCCGTTCTCGTCCCGTGTCATCAAGAGAAAGCAGATTTGCAACCGCCGTCCCCACCACATCCAACATCGTCCATGGTATGACAAGCTTCCCGCCATTTAAATACTCGATCTTCCTATCCTTGAGGTCGATGCCCAAGAAGCTCATACGCAAACCCCAATCCAGAAATGCATTGTTACACACAGCCGACCAGGTGATCTTGTTCTCCCTGCCCAATTGGTATAGATGCTTGTAAGTGGCGCTCTTTGCCTGGAAAGGAGGCAGCGCTCGCGCTTTGCTGTTCTCAGGGTCGCCGCTGAACTCGGATGGGATGACGTGCTTGACACCCGCTGCTACGGCGGCGTCGATGAGACGGATAGATAGGCCAGGATCAGCACCGTCGAAGGTCGCATCGATGAGTGTATCTTGGCCGGCGAGGGCTGAGGTTAGCGATTCAGCGGAGGTGAAATCGACCTTCTTGACGATTACGTTTGCCGTACATGACTCGGGAATGTCGATTGGGGGCTTGCGGACGAGGACGGTGATGTTGAAGCGCTGTGCTTTGATCAACGCGTGAACTATGTGACGTCCGAGACTGCCTGATTACTGTGAAAATGATGGTTTCAGTAGAAGGTCTCATAGAAGCGGGTATATAGTGGATTTTCTGTCATGCCATAGAGGAGTAGATAAGTGAGGAGGATATCAGCTTACCCCAGCCAGAGCAACGTTCTTGATTTCTTGTGTCATCGTGTTTGGACGGTAAATTGACAAAAGCCCGATGAGGTATGTTTCTATATCTACACCTTGAGAAGTGCTTTATTGTGTGACTTGTTTCGAAGTGCCAAAAATAGTGAGAACATGTAAATGATTCGAGTTTGCTGATGCATCAATGGTACCCAGCGGACTTATATAAGAGTGTATGTAACCTTCAGCTAGAGGCATCGAGACAGAAAACGAACCTAATTCTTGGAATGAAGGGCACATGCCACCCCATTACTAAGTATTATAATGCAAGCTTAGGAATCAAAAAATGCGCAGCGCAACTTCAAGTGCTTTACTCACTCGCCCGAGTAGGTTTCAACCTAGCTACATTTTGTCGCGAGGGATCCGGAGGGAGCCGAATACTAAGCTAGTGAACCTCAGTATGCAAGAGTAAGAGGATCATGTCACTTGACCCTCTCTATCTGGGGTCGCTCAAATACGGTACTCTAAAGTCGTGCCCTGAAAGTGAAATTATTTTCAGTTGAAAGGGACATCAATTCTTGCCCAGCCATATATATCACTGAATGTATTCACCGAAGTATAATACTTGATAACGGATGAGATTGAAAGGCAGAGCGAGAATTCGCATATTGCACAGAAAGAAGTCTTATAGATTACGAGTCCGGCGGAGTGGCCGTTTTCGCATCACTCTGGCAATGATCCAACAACTAGGAGGGCTGTATGAATCTAGATGACACAGCCAATTCCTAGACCGTAGTGCTATGAAAGCGGTCTTGTGTATTTGGGACCCATAGTCTGCTCGGGATTTGGAGTTCAGATGCCACTGCATGCTTCGCTGAGACATCGTCGTCCGAAGAAAGGTAAGGTTTCCGCCAAGAACCAAAACATGCTCAAGCCTATTGGACTAAGCGAGCCACGCCCATGAAAGCTCATGGGTGGGAGTGTACATGTGTTTGATTTCAAACCCCGAGACGAAAGTGAGCTTTGTGATTGATCATCTTCACGGTTTGTGAGTAATTGCCGGGTGATTACCGCTGTACCGGGACTTTTGGAAAGCATTGGGAGGTACAATGTAGGTTTCAGTGCATCAAAAGAGCTCAAGGCTCTTGTCCCTTTGCTTGCATCAACCGAGTCCCTGTACATATCCAGGGGTCAAAATCCTCTCCTGGCCATCGATGTCTTGGGCTGTCAGTTCATTGAGCGGGGCGGGAATGATGTACTTTGATGGAACCATAGCTCACTCTCTCTTAAATAGCTAGTCCCCCCCTTGTGTATCTCGTCCACCGCAGTACTGATCACTTACTTCTGTTACAATAAATACTCTCTCTTTGGCACCACGTCTCTTTGGTTTGACATTGCTTTCACTCGCTTCTTTCACGAGTGCTGCTCGCTCTACTTTCACCGTTTTACGGCTTGGTCTCAGCATTGTGATTTTACTCACTTGACTCGCATGAATATACTATCCTCCTGGCTTGAGAGCCCCAAACGAAATTTCATCTAGTCTGATCGGAGTGCTGATGATCAACACTGTCTTCTGCACAGCATTTCTCAACACCATACTTCGACGCATTGAAGATGACTCTGTCGGGACCATGGACGCGACACTTTTCTTTGAGGAAGACTATGTTCTACATCCTCTTCTGGGGATTTCACTGGGGCTTGTTTGCCTTCGGAATGTTAGTTCCAAATCTTGTAATGATCGAGGCCTTGACTGACCTCCCAATGGGTACAAGCAGATAACTGACACGCGGCTTGCTGGTGTTAACGTTTTGACCTACTCCATCTGGATTTCTCGTGGAGCGGGCTTGGTCTTGAGCGTCGATGGGTTGATGATACTACTGCCGATGTGTAGAACGCTCCTGCGCTGGCTGCGACCGAAAGTCCGTATTATTCCTATGGACGAGTCGACTTGGTTTCACCGGCAGGTCGCATATGCCATGCTGGTTTTCACAATTACGCACACATGTGGACACTACGTTAAGTAAGCTTTGATCATTCTACGTGTTCTTGCATGGTAAGAAACTAATGTTTGTTAGCTTTTTTAATATAGAAAAAGATCAGGTTAGGCCAGAGACGGCGGTCCAAATACATTACACTCAGCCGGGGCCTGTGACAGGCCATATCATGCTTCTCTGCATGCTTCTGATGTATACGACCGCACACCACAAGATACGCCAGCAATCGTTCGAGACTTTCTGGTATACGCACCACCCTTTCGTGCCGTTTCTTCTAGGTCTGTATACACATGCGACAGGTTGCTTTGTCCGCGATACAGCAGCCCCATTTTCCCCATTTGCAGGTCCGCAGTTCTGGAAACATTGTATTGGCTATCAAGGATGGAGGTGGGAGCTCTGGGGCGGTGGTATCTATCTGCTAGAAAGATTATATCGCGAGCTACGGGCGCGTAGAGAGACAGAGATTGTCAGGGTTATCCGCCATCCGTACGGTAAGATACTCGATGAACCTGATAGCTGGCATTGACTCTCCCAGCTTTTGGATGAGTAAGAGAACTAACACACTTGCCACAATATAGACGTGGTTGAGATTCAATTCCGGAAACCCAGCTTCAAATACAAGCCTGGCCAATGGCTATTTCTCAATGTCCCGGAAGTCAGTAAATATCAATGGCACCCGTTCACCATCACATCCTGTCCCTTCGGTGAGAACATCAGTGTACACATACGCCAGGTCGGAGACTTCACTCGAACACTAGCCGACGCCGTTGGGGCTGGCCCCACGCAAGCCAAAGCCTCCCATGATCTCGATCCAATGGGAATTTACGAGATAGCTCTTCAACAAGGGCAGAGAATGCCGAAGTTGCGAATTGATGGACCTTACGGTGCCCCAGCTGAAGACATATTCAACCACGAAGTCAGCGTCATAATCGGGGCAGGAATTGGCGTCACACCATGGGCTTCGATCCTCAAGAATATCTGGCATCAGCGCATGAACTCTCAATCAATGCGCTTGCGGAGCGTAGATTTTATTTGGGTTTGTGCAGATACCAGATCTTTCGAATGGTTCCAGACGCTGCTAGCATCCCTCGAGGCCCAGCTTCAACCAGGCGGCGTTAAACTTCGCATTCGGATCTTCCTCACCCAGCGCGTCGATGTGGATACTGCGAGCAATATCATGCTCAACTCTATTGGGGTCGAGGAGGATCCCCTTACGAAATTGAAAGCTGGGACAAATTTTGGAAGGCCTGATTTCCCCAAGATACTTTGTGACTTGCGAGAACAGATCTTGAATGGAACACATATAGAGGGGTTCGAACGGTCGTTGAAGATGGATGTTGGAGTTTACTTTTGTGGGCCATCAGTAGCGGCTAGATCGATCAGAGCGGCTTGTAGGGGTGCTTCTTGTCCCGAAGTTGGATTTAGGTTCTGGAAAGAGCACTTTTAGAACCTGGTAACAGGTACCTTGAGAGTCGGGCTAGACAATTGTAGCTTCTTTGCTTCATGAATTGGGCCTTGCCTTACTAGGTTGTAAAGTCATTCGATCATTTCATATAAAATCCGGTGGAAAAGCAGATGCACTAGCTAATGAGTCAGATTGGAATCATTGAGAAAGCGTAGGATCCGGGTACCATCATGCTCGACTTTAATCCTTCCATGAATTTCAAAAGTTCTTGCACAGAAACCAAGTCTCTTGTAGAACCATTGATTCCAAGCCAGGATTTGACATTGAATCCCTCTGATCCCAGTTACAGCTTGTTCCTCATTTCTTGGTATTTTAAAATTTCAGACGTCGGTGAAAGAACACAACATTGGAATGAACTCGTATATTCGTAAAAGGTAAAAAGGCAAGGAAGTATAATAGGCTAGAGAGTATACTCAATAAGACAACAAGAGTGTTTCACCAGCATCGTCAATTGGAAATTCTTGTAGAACAGAAGAGATGCTACTAAGAATCCACACCCCAAGCTTTACCCCTTCTCTCAAACTCCGCAACTTCCGCTGCGAAATCAGCTGCTTCCTTGCCTGCAAATTGCTCATAGACCCAGAGGCTCAAATCAATGCCCGAGCTCACACCTCCAGCATTCACAATCCTGACTCCCGCATCCGTCGTGCCCGAATCCACCCACCTTCTCCTCACAATCGTGATCTTCGAGTCCCCACCAGCAGCTTCATCAGCAACCACCTTCAGCTCATCAAGGTTAAGATGATGTGTTGTCGCAGTGCGGTTGGCGAGCACGCCAGATGACGCAACGAGAATGGCGCCTGTGCAGACAGATTGAAGAAATCTTTTGCCACCTTCTATCCGAGGAGGTAGAGATGCGAACTTCGCGATCAGCGCAGAAAGCTGTTTTCCTTCATCTGACGCAATTAGGGACTTTATCACATCTCCGTGTGATCCTGGGACGACCAAAATATCGTAGTCTCCGATCTTGGCTGCGACTTCTTCGAACGAAGCATTGGGAACGTAGATCAGCGCACCTGTTTGAGGTTTGACGGGGTTGTGATGCGCGAAAGATGTTATCTCGAATAATGCCTGGCCGGTTGAGACGGATGGACAGCTGTATATCTCGGTCGGGCCGCTGAAATCTAGGAGATCACCTCCAGGGAAGAGGTAAACGGCGACTTTGTATGGAAACATTGTAGGTATATCAAAAATCAGGGGAATTCTTTAATGATACAGAGTTTGCGGCGAATAATTGCTTAACGAAGGAGAGGGGCTTACTTATGCAAAACCAGTCCATCGGAAACGGACGTCAAATAAGAGCGTAGAGGGGCTGCGGATGTACAGATGTTGAGTATATCCGGGGAACAAGTCTATTTTCAAATGCCGGTCATTTGATGAGACGCCCCAGGGTTTAGTGCCTGTCCAGGGTCGATGAAACATGCGTCTGGCCACTGCGAGTGACACTAGACTTCTCAATCTTTCTTTTGGGAGCTATCAAGAGGGGACAATCTCTGCCTGTCCACTGCATAACTTTGGATATCTGTTTCAACGGAGGAGTTCATTGATAACGGTACATTCATCACCCAAGACATCTGGAAATCTGTTACACGCCAGACGCTAATGGTCGGCTCTGTATCTCAAAGTGCAGGAAAGTGTTTGTAACAATAAGGCCAAGGAGAATGGGTCTTAGAGAACTGAAAAGATCCAAAAACCCGAGGACTCCTTATGACATCATCTCATGAGGCAAGGTCTGCCATCATTGCATTGGTTATTCTTGGCATTTTCAACTTCAAAGAATATCCTCACTCTTGACAACCGTAGCAAAGACATCTGCCAGTTCCGCCAAAACCACCCTGGTAACTTCATTCCCCTTCACATCCGGGATATCTCTATCTCCAATGCCATCCGCAACTACCAGCACATCATAACCTCTCTGGCTCGCTTGTCTGGCTGTCGTACTAACACAAACATGCGCCATATATCCTGTGAGTACCAGCTTCTTGGATCCCCAGCCCTTCAAGACCTCTTCAAGTTTTGTATCGGCGAAAGAGCCCGGATGCTGCTTCCAAATCACTTCCTCTCCATCTCTAGCCTTGAGAGCTGGAAACTCCTCGGCCAGCGTTGTGCCAGGTGTGAAGATGGGTGCACCTTCTGGAGTCTGGTGTAAGATGTGAATTATTTTGCCGTTTGCTGCGCGGTACTTCTCAAGCAGAGAAGCAATGACTTTGCCGCTTTCTTCGGCATTGGTGACTGCCAGGGCACCACAGGCGTACTCGTTTTGTGCGTCGATGATGATCAAGACGGAGTCTGAGGGCGAAGCAGTCGAAGCAGGGACGCCTAGAAGCTGGCGAAATGAAGAAACCATGGTGGGAGTGGCCGCTGATGTGGAAACTGCAAAGTGGTAGTTATCGGTGCAAGCGTGAGAAAGGGCAATTCGAGAGGAGTGGGCGACAAGAGATAACGTGCGATTGGGGATCAGGAATATAAAGCACGCATAAAGAACTTGAAGTACGAAAAAGGAGCAGGGACTTGGGGACTTGCCGAGACTTATACATCCTCAGAATCTTGTCGATGACCAATTCTTAGCAATTAGTAAGTGCTGGCAGCCCCGTTCTTCTAAACACCACGAGGAACCATGGCTAGAATCTTTCCCCCGCACTGCCTATCACCTAGTTGGACCTCACAAGTACCTTTCCCCAATCCAACACGTACGAATACCTTTCTAGACCAAGGTGGCTCTCCAGTAGCCACTTATTGGATTTCGGCATTGTTGCACCTTAACCACTTTAGGAAGCCATTTCCGCCAAGACTCGCTTACCGATCATCACGCATCTCCGTATCTGTACCAAGACCTTCGCTGATCACCTCCCTCAGGTTGTTCCTCCTATCTATCATCCTCTTCCTCCCTCTGTGACCACGCTTGGCGGAGTTATGTTCCTATTCCAGTTCATGACTTCTGGCATCGTATGCAGCCATCTCCACGATATTAATCATCATATTCAGATCCCTCATCGATATCTCGGCAAGTCGTGCCCGTATTGCGCAATCGTACGTGCGCGAGTAAAGTTACAATGAAAGGCAAACAGAACAACGTTTGCCATACATGTAGAACGCACAAGATTGGGGTATGTAGCTTACTAAGACGACGAAGAAAATGAACTACCGTCTCCCAGCAATCTAACACTTATGCAGTGTGACGGCGCACTCCCATCTTGCACTCAGTGCCGTCTAACCGGACGACGGTGTGGAGGCTACAAGCAGCGTACTGTTTTCATATCCTACTCAGCACCAGAGCCCCGATCATCATCCAAGTCGCTTACAAAGCCTCCCAATGTTGACACCGCCTCTCACGACATCGAGCACAGTAAAGATCTGGGTATTGTCCGGCTCCGAGCCCAACCATACCACATCGATACGCCCCACTCAATCACCCCCATATCACCCGTCGACTTAACAGCTATAATCGTCTCTCGCTTCCTACCCAAACACAAGAATGCCGCAAATCCTTCCAGCTTCGACACAAGCACAAGCCAAGTATGCGGCGCTTGGGTCGAGATGCTCCCAAGCATGATATCTCGCGCCGCACCCAGTCAACTAATCACCTTCGCGACGCGAGCATTCGGCCTAGTAGTGCTCGATCGCGGCCCCGAAGGCAGATCCAAAGATTTCCACAGCGTGAAAGCGTATGTTGCGACCTTGGAAAAGCTTCGCTCTGTCATGCGCTCGCCGGGGAACTTCTTCCGCGTGGAGACTGCGGCTGCGATTGTGTGCTTGGCTATGGTTGAGGTATGTATTTAAAACAACACCAGCACCAGCACTGTACCTTGTAATTGTTGTAGTAGATCTCTGATGATTTGGTTCTGTCTACTACAGTTAATGCTGCCAGAGTCACAGAGCAACACACTCACTCATTTCGGCGGCTTAGGCGCCCTAATCAACATGTATTCACCCGAAGTCTTCGAGACCGGAGACTTCCACGTTATCTTCGTAGGCTGTCGACCTGTTCTCGTAAGCATCTCCTCTATTAACCCTTGCAAAACCCTCGATTCATAAGTGTTCCACGTGATTAATCTAAAATGATCCTTAGTTACTACAAGCCTTGACAGCACGCAAATCCACATTCCTCGGCCTCGAAGAGTGGCTGAGGATTCCATTTCGGAAACATCCACCCTCGGAAATGCAAACACTACTAGGAGACATAGCATTCTTACCCTCTATCTTAGAGGCTATAGACCAATTTCAATCACAAGGCCCCGATCCAGCACCAAGTCCAAGTCCAAGTCCAGATCCCTCTGAATTGAAAGCAAAATTATCCGAAGTCCTTGCCTGTCTATCGAAATGGGACGGCCACTTTGAGATAAGACAGAAGAGATCTGCACGTATTCATATTCACAATGACCATTCCCGGACCTCCACATCCACTTTCACTCCAGTACCAAATTTCTGGTTCCCAAACCTCCTCGCAGCCAACATCTCGATCCACGTCTGGGCATTCCAAATAATCTGCCTCACCGAACTCTCGAAACTAAACAAGCTCTTCCCAAGCGGCGAAGCCTGCGATGACTATAGTAACTACAGTCTCAATAATCCTACGACAAAGGATCCATCATCAAAAGAACAGCATAAGCATAAGCACAAGGTTCTGCTTTCGCCTCAAGCTCTAGCAACCAAAATCTGCCAATCCATGGAATTCATGCTACAAGACGAGATGCTGCTCTACGGGCCAGCTGCCGCTATGTGGCCACTGGCGACGGCGTATACTGTGTTAATACAAGATGTAGACGGGAACAAAGAGGAGATAGAGCGGTATTGGGGGTTTATGCGGAGGATTCGTGAGAGGGGGTTTTTGAGTGCGGGGGTTGGTGGTGGTGGGTTGCAGGCGGGGTGAGGTGAGGGGTTTGAAATGATAGTGGTGGGGATGTTGGGAGTTTTGTCTATATGTCGGGCTATCAAGTACGAGGGAGATCTTCGTACGTTCATTCATAACCGTCTGAATAGGATGTCGGGATTGGATATCCGGATCCCAGGAGATGGCACGCTGTCCCCATTCCAACCCATACAAATCAAAAGAGCCTAGCTCCTATTCAAGATTACAATGCCTGTGCAATGCCCAATTTGCGACTTCAGTCGGAACAATCGTCAGCGTGGAAGGAAGGTGACAGGAAGGGAATGAGTAGTGCGAAGGTCATTTGAATAAACCTGTGAGGAATTAAGGGATGAACGTGGTGTGCGGAATTAAGACCGGCGAGAAGAGTCGAAAAGCTGGCGAGTTGCGATGTTGTTCAGATTGGAATGTATCGAGATTAGAATTGTAGGATGCGAGACGTCGAAAAAACGGATGAGATGAATAGAGATGGGCAGGAAACTGTGAGGTGGATCGATAGGCCGGGGACTGGTATGTGATGAAGATTGAGGACATGAGACAGGAACTGAAAGGAGCAGGTGAGTAGGTGGGTATGTGGGTGTGTACAATAGCGGATCATTGAGCAAGATGTGTCGACATGTGTATGGTTATATGAAGCGATTTGAAGATGTAAAGTGTCTTTCTTTCTCATTATTACAACACAGAAAGCGTGTTTTATTATAGCCAGCTCGAAGCTTTTACACCACAGCTATTCAATCATCTCGTCTCATCTCATCTCAGCATGGTATCATCCCCCCTCCATTCTCCTCCTCTCAAGCAAATCAAAGCAAAAAAACGCTCAAATCACAACCCCCCCAATCTTCTAAACAGAAACCTTCGTATAAGCCGCCGAATCCACAATCAACATACCCGCAATCGACGCACTCGACAACGTCGCAATAACACCAGAAATAAGTGCAGACAACGCGACTTTGGCGACACGACCTGCTTGACCGGGTGCGAGGGAAGAGAGCACACCGATCTGGATACCGACGGAAGAGATGTTACCGAAACCGCAGACGGCGTAGGTGGCGATGAGCCGGGAACGTTCCGAGAGCTTGAGGAATTCGTTGGTTGGGTCTTGGTCGGAGAGTGCTGCGAACTATTTACATTCATTAGTATCCGATTTTTACAAGAGAGAATAAAGCGGAAGAGGATAACTTACAGCAACGAACTCATTGGCCACAACCTTCAACCCAATCAACTTCGAGACACGGAAGATATCCCCGTTTCTTGGAACACCGAGCAAGAACGCAATGGGGTAGAAGATGTATCCGAGGATCAACTCGACGCTCAAGGGTGGGCCATTGATGTTCAGGTATTTACCCCACCATCCGAGCAGTCCATTGACGAGGCCGAGGAGGGAGAGAATGCAGAGGAGAGCAGCGACAATCATACCACCGACTCTGAGACCGAGCCACGAACCGTTGGCGAAAGCGTGGAGACCGTTCGATGGCTTCTCCTCGTCGTCCTTGGGAATTGCGACTTTGCCGGCTGTGAGAGTCTCTTCGGTTTCGGGGTAGCGGAGCTTGGAGATGGCGAGGGAGGCTGGGATGGACATGACGCAGGAGGAGATGAGTGCGAGTGGTGAGATACCCATTCCGATGTAGGCGCCCAGCACGGAACCGGCAATGGTCGCGAATCCGGAGGTCATGATCTGGTGCAACTCGGCGGATGTCAAGTGAGGGATGTAAGGACGGATCAACATAGCGGATTCACCCTGACCGACGAATGGAGAGGCGGCAGCGACGACGGCTTCGGCTCCAGACACTTTCATGCTGTAGAAGAAGACGGTGGCGAACTTTCCGATCGCCCATTGAAGCCATCCCCAATAGTAGAGCAGCTGGACGAAAGCGACGAAGAAGATGATGGGTGGAATGACGCCGAGGAGGAAGTAGTGGAACTCGAGGAGGTCAGCGCTGAGCAGGAAGGCCGTTCCCTCTGCGGCGAAACCGAGGAGCGAAGTGGCCAAGAAAGCGATGAAGTTGAAGATGTCGTAACCGGCTTGGGTACGGAGCACGAACAACGCGAGGATGTACTGTGCGAGCATACCGACGATGACGGTCTGCCATTGGATGGCCTTGCGGTTGTTGGAGGTTGCGTAGAAGCCGAAGATGAAGACGGCCAAACCGAACAAACTGACGGCTCTGTTGGCACGTGTGTTGTCGGCGGTCTCCTCACTGACGAAGGTACCGACAAGGAACACGGCCACGGTCCCAGCACCTCCCAAAGGGAGTCTCAACTTCTCAGGGATCATCTTGACGGGGCCATAGATAGCCTTCATCCATACCCAAGCGATTGGCTTGGTGACATACTTGGTCGAGACGTACAGTGTGACCAGGCGAATGGTGATGGCCAACCAAAGGAGGAATGGGATCAACCAAGACTCGGTAGGACCGCCAATATCGTGGCGATGGAGGTTCAATCCGGCAATCCACCATCTGTGTTACCTGTCAGTATATCGATCGCGACACACACACGAGGAAAAGGAAATTGAGGTGTATCTGCTCATACATACCCTGTCATCAAAAGCCAAAATAGAGGGAAGATGAATGGCTTGAACATAATCCAGATTTTTCGGACCATTGAAGGTTTCTCTCGCTCGCCTTCACCCTCTGAGAAGCTTGCTGGTGTGCCATCGAGCTCCTTCTCGCGGTAATCCTTCATTCCCTTCTCACTGTCGACCTCGAGCACAGCTGGCTCGCTGGTAGGTGTGCGAGATGCAGAGCTGATCTTCTCGTGGTTGAACTCGTCGACCTTGTGAGGTTCATGGTATGGCTCCTTCATCTCGTGGGTTCCGAAGGCATTCGTTTCCTTGGGCTGGAAATGGGCGTTATTGTCGCGCTCAACGACGTCATTGACGTTGCTCGCCATTGTGCCGGTACTGTATGAAAATACTTGGGGAAAAGTGGCGCGACGGACGGTGGGGTCTGTCGTGGTAAGGTGAGTGGTGGTGAGGTGTTACAAGATCGGGAAGATCGATGTTGAAGACCTTCACGAGCTGACCCTAATTGAGGGGAGTCTTGACTCTCGACTCGACAATTGACTCTTGACGCTGGAGCTGAGCTGAAGGTGAGAAGTCGGAATTGACGTGGGCCAGTGAGTTTATATGTATCACAGCCCAGAACAATAAATCTTTCCTCGGCCCCTCCATCCTATCCTGTGCTATCCCATGCCATCCTATCCCCTCCATGGATCCCTCGTGTGCGTCCCCTGCTTTCGCTTCCCAAGTAAATCCGGCCGCAGCCAACCATAATCCGAGGATCTCTTCGTCGGGGGTTCTAGCTCGCTGTCTAATTGAAGCCGTCTCCGCTCATCTTGACATGTTTGCTGTATCCAGCCTTGGCTGGACCTGTCGTTGGATACGCGGGCCATGTCGCTCACCTGCACTTATCGATGATCCGCCCCCCTTCTACCTGATCTCCTCGAATCAGCATCGATATTCAAATCTCTGTCTCACGCTCTCGCCCCTCATCCCCATGCCTTTCCTTGTCTTTTACAGGGCTGTTTGACTAGTTGCCCTCACTTTCCATGGCCCCTCACATCCACAGCTAACCCTAGAACCCTAGGGCGCGATAAGGTGTTCGGCTTGCAGCCTTGGCAAACGTCCATCCGCGCTCGAGGCTGCACTGCTGCACCACCGCTGCCGGGCCTATGGACGGAAGAGGAAGGTCAACTTTTCTGGGCCGGCCAGCTACTCCACGTTGGGAAGATCCTCACACATCCCCAGCCTCGAGCAGCTTCTCAAAGGCTGATATAAAGCCGTGCTGGTGGCCAATTCCGAGATGTAGATTCGGTGCTCACCGTGTTGCTTTGTTGGAACGTGGTGCGGCTGAGGCGAATGTTATTTCATTGATTGTTTGTTATCGAAGATGCATTTGGTTTGGAAACAGATTGAGGGCAGTCGGATTAACCTCAGAGGCCGTAATTTCGACGTCGTGATTAGGAAGGTGGAGAAAAGAAAGAATTTGAGTGGACTTCAGTACTAAGGAATGGAACTGAGTGGCTCGAGTGGAGGAATGTCCGCCACTGGTTGCAGTGACGGGTCTTCAAAGTCCAGCAATTGTGAGGATCTCACTGGTCTGGATGATTCTGACGAGTGGGCTTCTCTGGCTGCCGTAGCCCAACGCCCCTCCCATAGCTCCAGATCAGTCCCATACATTTGCCGCCGTCGTGACCTCGGTCGATCAAGGTTTGTACGTTATACAAATCTCATCATCCTGTCAAGGCGACCCCGAAAACCCCAGGTTTCTGCATAGCTACAGTGCGTTACCCAGGAACTCATGGAGATCAGTGTGGTGTAGTGCAGTGCAGCATCGCATCCATCCATCTCTCCATCTCTACTCCATACATGCCGATGCACTGGAACCGGAACTCTCAACCCAGGGTCTCCTCATGGCCACCTCCGCCATGGCATCTGCATGAAAGCAGCCGCCCTCCCGCGCGATTCTTTACAACCTTCTACATCTGGAAATGTTCCTTGTGCCACATGGCTTGTCGGAGAGGAGACAGGCGCAGACAAACAGGGCAGGGCAGGGCACGGAGCGGTTAGACAAGACGGGATGATTGAGTTTCACATGGGACTCTGCCCTCGCTTTCCCACATCTTCACCAAGTCGGTGGAATCTTTGCTCTGGCATCCAGCCACCAAAGCAACAAAATCCAAATCCACAACCACATCCACATCCACAACCCTTATCTGTGCCCAGCCTTCAAAATCCACGAACAAATCCCCAATCATCCCGATATCTCGTCTCATCCGCCGTTCCAGGATAATGAGCCGTGCCGCCAAGCTGTAAGCTCCTTGGCGAGGAGATTCTGCAGGCCAAGCCAGACCAAGCTGAGCAGGTGCTTGCAGGACAGTCTGACGGTCCAGTGAGATTTCCCTTCCAGAACATCCAACTTGACAGCCTGCGCTGACATCAACCATAGTGAGATCCTGTGGTGTGAGATTGCCACCGGCGTGACCGGTTGGTAACGAGAGCGATCCCAACGGCATGTCCCACCAATCATGGCCTCATACAAACCTCTCCTTCTCTGTCAAAGTCTCCAAATTCCAATTGATAAATATCCTCAGCTCATAATTCGCTGCTTCGGCATGAACGAGTAACCCATCCCTCACGATACTCGATACTCGGATCCATTCGTTATCTATTGCCTCTCGCCTGGACCTCCAACGAGTGTACCTATGCAGGGATGACAGGCTTGTATATTACGAGCCACTGTGAGATGAGATTCCCTATCGTGAATTGAAGGCTTGGCGATTCAGATTGCGATTCCGATTGCGATTTCGCCTCCAAGTTTTGGAAAGTCATTGATTTGAGTTTTGACTTTCGGCTTGACGGATGGGGAGACTTCGTAAGTTTGCGATGACCTGTTCGGCTCGGCTTTCTCTGGTCGCTTCAAGACAAGGCTTTGTCCGGACACCTTTTCACTCGTCTCTTCTTGACGATTTTCTTGTCTTGCACTCGAATTCAGAGTGTGCGATGTTGATCCGTCGCCCCCGAACTCGCTGCTGTACAGCATCTTTTGCTCGTGGCGCATCAAAAACTTGTATCGTATTCGCTGCAAGTACCCGTCCATCCATACATTTCATGTTTGGCAAGCAGACAGGCTACACATCTCCGTAGGTCCTCAAGCTGTTGTACATGCGTGACACCTGCAGCTTTCCGCCGACAAAGATCCAGCAAGGCTCCAACCAACCACCAACGGAAGTCGACAGTCGGCTCGCATATCGCCTGTCAATGCCATGAGATGTCTCACGTTTCTCTGTCTCCTGTCATCCCCATCGCTCTCAACACGCTGCGCAACATCTCTCAATATCTTTCCGTCCTCCTGCTATCGTGGCCTCATACGTATGCCTCGCAATGTCGCGTGGTCGGTTTCTTCGATCTTCGGTCCGGTCCAGATCTCGCCGCTGCTGACTTCTCTCTTATTCCCTTTTCGAGAACTATAGAAAGTTGACGTGAGACGTCCCGTCAAGTCGAGTCGATTTCAGTCTCCTGACAGTAACCGTAAGCATCGGCTTAAGTATCCAGTGAGATCTGGATATTCCAGATGGGTACGCTATGTGTCGGATGATTAACCAAACCTCATTTAACTTGTCTGATCGATGCGTCTTGATCGTGGACTTCAAGTCGAACACAGAACCTCGATCTTGTAAACTCTTGTTCATCCGGTCCGAACGGCACCGTTCGTGGGTAGATTGCATATTCCCCTCCAAATTCTTTCCAACCCATCTTGAACCTAGATCCCTTCCCCTCTTTCCATTTCTCCACCAGATGGCGTTTCGTCGTTCGAGCCGTCCTTTGGCTATGCGTCTCTCCTTTCTGGAGGAACTCGCATCATTTGTCGACTCCATCCGCATCCAGTCCAGTTCCGCTTTCCAGGATCCAAGGCATCCTCATCCCTCAAAATTTCGCCGCATCGCAATCACCGTTTCCCAAATTCCAATTCGTGCCCTCCCTTCGAAATCATCCCCCGGTTCATTCGTCGTGGTATGACCCAGCATCATGTCCAAGCCCCCCCTCTTCGAAACCCACAACAAACAAACAAAATCATTTCCCAACAACTCCCAAGTGCCAGCGAGCGACCTCCCTCTTATCTATATACCACCACCAACCAATTTGACGTAACCAAACATACAAACCCAACTGCCCAATTTCCAATCTCCACACTCCCTCATTCATCCATTGACTCACTCGCCGCTGCCCCATCTCCCCCAAATGGACTGATGTGGCGCACACCAAGCTTTTCCACCACCTAAAATCCCACCACTGCAGCATTGGCATTACCACTCTCTTCCCCTAAAGCCCCTAAGCGAACCCTCCAACCCTCTAACTGGCTCAACACCCCATATCCATACCCACTCCCAGACATTGACAACATCAGCGCAGGCTTTCGTGATTTTTTGCTTACAGATCCATATCCATACCAGGGGCTCCTTCTATTCTGAGCTCGCCGAGATTGATCGCACCAGCTTATTGGGTCGAGGTTATGAGAACTTCCTTCGTCGGAGAAGGCTGTGTCGTGTCGCGAAGCCTGAATGGTTGGTTGCTTTGTGCTGAAGTCTTCGAAGGTAGCGGAGGGCGTGAATTGACCTGCTTGGCTTGCTTCAGTGCTTGTGGATCAAAGACAGGAAGTAGGCAGCAGCCTCATCATGGATGGGACATCCCACCGTCTTTTTGTTTCAGGTGAGGCGTGCGAGGGGTTATATATATGTGTGCGGTGGAGTAAGTGGAGGGGGTTGACGGAAGCAAAACGTGCAGGGCGTCGATTGACTGACTAGCTTCACTCTCCTGTTAAGGGAGTATTAGACAGCCTCGTCAGAAGGACGTCGTCTCTCACTGTCACTCCCCCTCTTCACGAATGACATCTTGCAGGCTTTTACCGTTGCGTCAGACGCCGCCTTCGAGATGCCACTCGAACATCGTCCCCTGAGACACTACCTGAAAGTGATGTAGCTCAAAGAATAGTTGCCTCGCTCCCCTTATCGTCCCCGAAGGTAGAATATCTCCATACTGTTGATATCCAACACCACTCACGTGCACAGGATTTTCATAAACTATTCCATACATTCATTTAACAGATACAAGTCGCTCACCACTAACTAGCCAGACGGGGATCGTACCGCCAAGCAAATGAAAGCAAGCAGTGAAGCCTCAAACAACCATAGTGGAAGCGAGAATGCTAGCACTCTAGCAACAGACGCCACTAGCAAACCCAAAGACAGAACGCCTTCTCATTGAGCATCAATCGTTCTCAAGACCCTCGTCCCTATCACAACTCCACAACCTCCGTCACCTGGCCAGGAATAACAAAATGCTCATACCGCAACAACTCCCCATTCAAGATCCGACCAAGATGGCCGTTAGCGAAACCCTGACCCTTTCGACGCATAGCAAAGAGCGCTTTCAAAAAGGGAATAGGACTCTGCATGAACCGACAGTGACGAGCCATCTTTGTGTCAAGCCACTTTCTGTCATCGGGATTGACGAAGCTAGAACTAGTCAGCGGGGTTCACCACTCAGGAGCCTATTTCGCAGTCAGAGGCGACAACTTACCCATCACAAGCAACCCTGACCTGGTCATCAGGAGCCTTGTAACACAGTCCCAGAAATTGACGTAGAGAAATGCAGCGCAGGTAGAGCTGTCCAGCGAAAAGAGTGATCTGGATACCGATAGGAGGAATAATCTAATCCACTGGCAATGCTGGAATGGCGCAGAAAGCGAAATCCTCTAAAGTATGGTTGGCTAAGCTTAGTCGTGGAGTATAGATATGCAAGGTAACATGCTGCTTCTCCCGGATTATGGGCAGCAGATCGTTAGCCTCCTTGGGACTGATGATCACGCAAGTGATACCATTATGAGCACGTCGGATGGTCAGAAGCCAATGCACCGGGCGAAGATACTGGTCCATGTTCTGAGTTTGGGGGACTGTTCGCGCAAAATCGCATGTAACAAGCAGATCCTGAGGCCCTGTCCAACGTCAGTCAATACTTAAAACTCAGGAAACGACACTTACACGCTCCTGGTTCGAAACGCGATCCAGTGTTAGTGTTCAACAAGGTAGAAAAGGCAGGCGTAAATGCGGACGAAAATCTGTCGAGATTACCAGTGGCAGCGAAGTCGATCACGTTTTGGTGGACAAAATGAGCTCTAGGAGTCAATGCCGGCGGTCGCTCGATTTGTTGCTCTCGTTCATTCTCAGGCTGTAGTTCTCGCTCTTGCACTTCGTGGAGGCTCGAGTCCTGTAATGAGAGTAGTCCATATTGCTGGCACTTCTCCCGAATAGCATCCAGCTCTGCCTTGAATGGAGAAAAGAGCACTTGTTCGACGTTGTGGAACACAACTGCCTGGATCTCCGAGTATTGATTGTCGCGAGGCGCGTAGCGCTGCTCCAAGCTCTGAGCTTCAGTCTCAAGAATCGTTGAGTGAACAGCCGGAAGCCCGGAAGCAGTTGCGCAAGCTGCTCGCCGACGATAGTGACGAACCCCTTGTGTTGCCCAAAGAGGTAGTGATTTCTTGGTGGTCTGCCAGGTGTTAGCGATGCACCATGCAAGAACATCCGATACCTCGATGACCTCGCCAGCGCTCTTGCCGTTGCAATGAAGGATTTTGAGCTGGATTTCTAGAACACAACAGACTGTCCCTTACCAAGTTTCCGCAATCTCATACATGCTGTCCATCTACTTAGCATATTCTAAATGAGCTCGCTTAACCTCAGGACTTACCTTGGGCAAGTCGGTCTTTTGTGAGATCAGGACCCAGAGTCATAATGGCTCGATAATTTGAAGGCATCTTCAGATCTGTTCCTTGAGTATGAGCTTCATCCCTAGGAAGAACTATGATCAGCAAAATTTTGGGGAAATTCATATCATTGGAGAGCCGAAACGGGTTTGGTCGGGCAGGACACGTCCGGATACGTACAGGTAGACGACACACTGGTCGAGGAGCTTTGAGTAACGTCCCACCCCACCATTCCGTCCACCCCCCCATTCCGTCCACCCCGCTTAATTCTAACACTTCCTATTCAAGACTTAATAACTTTATATTGCGTTAACTTTTATACATGAAATTGTAGAGTCTGAATCTTCTTTTTCTTCTGATTCTTCAGGTACAATTTGGTGATTTTTAGTTGCGATTTGAGCTTCAAAAATAGCATGTGTTGTCACAAACTTAGCATTTGGACTAGTTTGGACTTTCCTTCTTTTTCTTGGCCTCAATTGCTTTAACTTCTCTTTTAACTTTTTAATCTTCATATTTGCTTTTCCTAATTCGTAATTCTTTTTATCAATTTTTTTCACAATCTTTTTAAAAAGCAAATGCTGCGTTAGAAATTGGTTATGTGATTTATTTGCTAAGATACAAATTTATAAGTATAGATTTTTCTTAACTTTTGGAGTTTGTAATTTAATTAAAGTATTAAAAACTTTTAAAAGTAGTATTGGCATCTCTTGAGGCTATGGGAAAAATGAACTTGTCAATTTATTACTATTTTCTAATAGCAAAGGGCTCATCAGAAGCTTAACTATAGATACTGATTATAAACTTGTAATTCTCCATCTTGCCTTGATATTTGAAGATGTAAAATTCTTTTGGTGTGCCTTTTGGTAGCATATAAAGAAATTCCGTTTGCTAATTAAGGTAGAATCAAGTAGAAAGTTCAACTTTTGTAGCTTTTTCCGATAAGCACGCTTAAGCGCAAAGAAAATCGTCAAATTTAAAGGTTGCAAGACGTGTGACGTATGTACAGGTAAAAACAATAAATAAATATTATTCTTAAGGCATTTTCAAAGGAAATCCGTAATCTTGTAGCTTCCATGGCCGTCTAAAATGAGAAGTCTTGCTGAATAGTCACGTGGTTCCGTCTGAGGGATAAACACCTTCTTTAACCATTCCAAAGTTGTAGCATTAGTAGTCTACCTATTTTTAGTAGCTGTAAAGAATTAACCCTTGAACTTGACTAATTGAGACGAAAATTATTGTTGCTAAACGTCTTTTTTCTTGTAAATTACAGCTGATAGCGTTGAAACTTCAATTGCAAAGATACATTTAATAATTATCGTCTAAGCATGTGAACTTGGTTGTTTCCTTTAAACCTTACGCTTTTCAGTGTAGCCTATAACTAAATTATTAAAATCATAACCTTTCATAACACCTGTCTTATTTATATTCCATTGTTAGCTAGCTGAAATAACTCTAATAGCCGGAATCTTTAATTTTTAGAACCAAGGCTTAATAACTTTGAAACAAGCGTTATTAACACGTACAAAATCAATGTATATTTGCCTCTTAATCTTAAGAATAGGATTTCGAGCCAAAAATCGTGTCATCTAATGTTTTCCAAGTGGTAAGTAGTTTCCTTAAAATGCTAGAAGCCTCTAGCCAAAAACCCTGATTTGTGCATGTGTAACTCTACGGCCAAGAGCCTCTTAAGTGAGTACCCAATTGGTCAATCGATTCTCTATTACCGTAAGTAGTCTTTGTAAATGACTAGCGGCCTCATGGTGTGATAAAGTTGCTGTTTTGCGGTCACAAAAAGTAGACCTAAGAATACCCCACTCAAGCGATGCCTTCCGCTCAGACTTGCCATTTGCGATCTCTGCAAGCGCGCACATAACATCATACTCTATATACTCAGGCTTCATGATTTGAATAACGCATATTCTGAATTTTAAAAGAATTGATCAAAAATTGGTGGAGTTATTAATTATTTAATTTGGTAGGTAGAAGTTGCGGTGAGTTAAGCGGGGTGGACG